>ENA-ORBV01007782-ORBV01007782.1-microbial-mat-metagenome-genome-assembly--contig:-NODE-7782-length-18288-cov-4.411455_pt1 | contig 18288 bp, 17 predicted proteins | sample MGYA00237777_ERZ505514 | MGnify/ENA primary metagenome ERZ505514 (study PRJEB26160, sample SAMN06269048) | microbial mat metagenome | isolation source: Oligotrophic lake microbial mat | place...
ATGATACGGCGACCACCGAGATCTACACCTCTCTATTCGTCGGCAGCGTCAGATGTGTATAAGAGACAGCTCCCGATCATCGCCAGCGACCTGCCGTCGAACCGCAGCGTCATCGGCGACGGCGCGATCTACGTCCCGCCCAACGACACTCCCGCCCTGCGCGCCGCGCTCCTCGCCTTGCTCGATGACCCCGCCGAATACGCGCGCCGCTCCGCACTTTCCTTCCAGCGCGCGCAGGAACTCGCGTGGCCCGAGCGCGCCCGGCGCATCGTCACCTGGGCAGGTGAACTCGATCGGGGCTGAGGTTGTGCCGGCCATCTCCCAAACTGTCATCCTGAGCGCAGCGCCCGGCGGGCCAGTGGGCGGGCGCGGAGTCGAAGGACCTCCAATATCCTTCTTCTTCTGATAGGTCGCTGCCGCGAGCGGTCCCGCACGGTCGGCCATGCAGGTGAGGAAAGGCGGATATTGGAGGTCCTTCGGCTTCGCTCAGGATGACAGCGGGTTGGATTTTCTTCCCTCCACTCCCCTAACGCTCGAACGGCGCCGCCTCGACCGGTTTGCCGCAGAAAAGGCAGCGCGGGCGATGCTTCGCCAGCACCCGCTGGCAGTGCGGGCACGACCGCGGCGGCGACTTCGCTTTACGCCCGTCGAGCTTCCCGTCCGCGAGGTCGATGTCGGCGATGCGGCGAATCAAATCCGCGTCCTGCAGATCCGTCTTCTCTTTCAAGATCGACCACAGCGCTTCGTTGATCAGCAGCAGCCGCTCCACGTCGAAACGCAGCCCTTCGATCTCGCTCTTCGGATCACGCGCCGCCGCCCATGCCCCCTCGCGCGGCGTGTTGGACGGAACATCGGGGAGGTGCTCGAAGATCATGGCGCGATGCCAGCACCTTCGCCCGCCGCCGGCAAGGAACTCTCGAAAACCTCGCGCTTGAGCACGCCGACGAACGGCAGGTTCCGGTAGCGCTCCGCGTAATCGAGCCCGTAGCCGATCACAAACTCGTCGCCGATATCGAAGCCGACGAAGTCCGCCTCCATTTCCTCGGCGCGCGGACGCAGCTTTTTCAGCAGCACGCAGATCCGCACGCTCTTCGGCCGCGTCTCGGCGCGCAGCTTCTGGCAGATCGCGTGCAGCGTGCGCCCGCTATCGAGGATGTCGTCCACGATCAGCACATGCCGGTCGTCGATGTCCGGCAGCGACAGTTGGTCGAAAGTCACCACGCCACTGCTCTCCGTCCCGCCGTGGTAACTCGCCACGCTCAGGCAATCGAGCTTCAGCGGCAGCGGGATGCGGCGCAGCAGATCTGCGGCGAAAATGAGCGAACCATTCAGCACCGCAAGCACCGTCAGATCCATGCCGGTGTAAGCCTCGGTGATGTCGCGCGCCAACTCGTCGAGCCGGCTCAGGATCGTCTGCTCGTGAAAAAGAATATGGTCAACGTCGTCGAGCATGCGGTGGGAATTTTGAATGCTGAATTTTGAATACTGAATGAAACAGGTGCCAGCGGCGCGGCGGGCCATTCAAAATTCAAAATTTAGCATTCACCATTTTCCGCGCGCTCCGCTAGACAAAAGCCGACCACCCTTTCACCCACACCACACCCATCCCATGTCCTGCTACCACCCCTCCATCGAAGGCGCCCAACACGGCGGCAAACCCCTCGCCGACTTCCTCGCCTACGCCAAACGCAGCGGCGCCGCCGGCGCGCAGCCCAGCAACTACCACCTCCAGGGCGGCAAGCTCTTCAAGTCGGCCAAGGAAATCAAAGCCACCTTCGAGAAAGCCGGGCTGGCCATCGACGGCGTGAGCGCGCACTGCCCGATCTGGGTTCACACCACGGCGTGGACCGGCTCCCCGACCATCCGCCCCTTCATCCCTGCGGATGTCGCCAAAAAGTCCGTCGGTGAAATCGAAAAGTGGGCCGAAAATTACAGCCTCAAGCTCCTCGACCTCGTCGCCGAGCTCGGCCTCAAAGTCCTCCCGATGTTCTGGGGCAACGCCTTCGGCTGGGAAGTCGCCACCGGTTATCCGTGGGGCTTCTGGGCTGGTCCCGGCTACGACCTCATCGCCGAGGGCAAGGAGCGCTTCGTCAAGAAGACCAAAAAAATCCGCGACCACGCGCGCAAGCTCGGCATCAAACTCTGCCACGAGATTCACCCCGGCACCGCCGCCGCCACCGCGGAGGATTTCCTCACCCTCGTCGATATCACCGATGACGACGAGACCATGGCCGTGAACGCCGATCCTTCGCACTGCTGGGAAGGCGAGACGTGGGAGACGCGCTTCCTCATGGTCGGCGAATACATCCACGCCGCGCATGTGAAAAACTTCACCATCCGCAAGGACTTCCCGCTGCGCTGCATGGAGTCGAACTGGCAGGATCGCGCCATGCAGTTCACCGACCTGCCGAGCGGCGACCTGAACATGAACCGCTACGTCGAGCTCCTGCTCATGGTCGGCTACCCCTCGCGCTACTGCCAGCTCCACGGCACCGCCACCGCCCCGCTCGTGGTCGAAGCCGAAAGCGCCCACCGCGATCTCGATTCCACGAGCGCCAACGGCATCGGCTACGTCCGCGACCACCTCCTCATCAAGCCCGCCGCCGGCAGCTTCGAGGACGGCATGGGCGCGTAAGCGAACCCCGCCTCAGCTACTCCCCGCACGGGCCGCGTTCACCATGAACGCGGCCCGCTGCATTCCGGGAGGGATTGCCGGGCGGGGAAAAAAAACGCCGCGCTGGCGGAAGCAGTCACCGTTCTCCTCGCTCCCTTTTGACGAATGCGCGGGCGCCGCAGTGCGCCACAAGATCCGAGCTGACTCCAGCGGGGATGCTATTTCCTGCGACCGAGCTTTTCCCACCACTCGACGTAGGCGGTGAGCGGAGGACCGAGCAGGGTGTTTTCCGCGAGCCAGATGAGGGGCGCGTAGATGCGGCGCAGAGGAGCGAGCTGCTCTGGGGGGAGGCGCGTGGCATACAAACCGACCGGCCCAATGCTCAGCACATAAGCGAGAATTCCCATGAGGAGGAAGGTCGCCCCGCGGACCATGAGATCCCCGCCGCGGGACTCGTCAGCGCCGGGGTCGGTCATGACGAACCGCCGGCGTCAGGCGACGCTTTTGGCGGGGCCGCCCTTCTTCGCCTGGAGCAGCGGAAGGATTTTCTCGACGGCGGCGGCGGCGGTGAGGCCGTGCTTTTTGCGGAGGATCTCGACGGCGCCGTGCTCGATGAATTGATCGGGCCAGCCGATGCGGACGACGGGGGTTTTGATGCCGGCATCGTTGAGCTGCTCGATGACGCCGCAGCCAAAGCCGTTGTGCAGGACGTGGTCTTCGAGGGTGCAGACGACATCGGCGCTGCGGGCGAAAAATTCGAGGGTGCCGTTGTCGAGGGGCTTGATCCAGCGGGGGTTGATGACCGCGGCGCTGATGCCCTGCGCTTCGAGGAGTGCGGCGGCTTCCTCGGCCATCTGGCACATGCCGCCGAGGCCGAAGAGGGCGACGCGCGCGGGCTGGGTGCTGCCGTGTTTGATGACTTCGGCTTTGCCGATTTCGAGGAGCTTGGGCTGGGCCTTGGGCTGGACGCCGGTGCCGACACCGCGCGGGTAGCGGATGGCGATCGGGCCGCCGGTGTGGTGGGCCATGGTCCAGAGCATGTCCACGAATTCATCTTCGTCTTTCGGCTGCATGTGGACGATGCCAGGGACGCCGCGGAGGTAGGCGATGTCGAAGAGACCGTGATGCGTGGGGCCGTCGTCGCCGCTCAAGCCGCCGCGGTCCATGCAAAGCGCGACGTCGAGATTCTGCAGCGCCATGTCGTGGATGATCATGTCGTAGGCGCGCTGCATGAAAGTGCTGTAGATGGCGAGGAAGGGCTTGAAGCCTTGGGTCGCGAGGCCGCAGGCGAAGAGCGCGGCGTGTTCCTCGGCGATGCCGACATCGTAATATTTGTCGGGGTGCGCCTTGGCGAAATGGACGAGGCCGGTGCCGGTGGGCATGGCGCCGGTGATCGCGCAGATCTTGTTATTGGTCTCGGCGAATTTGGCGAGGGTCTTGCCGAAGAGTTCGCTATAGGTCGGGGAAGTGGTGGCGGCGGTCTTGCCGGTTTTGGGCTCGAATTTACCGAGGCCGTGGAACTTGTCGGGCTGTTCGAGGGCGGGCGCGTAGCCTTTGCCTTTCTGCGTGAGGATGTGCAGGAGGACGGGCTCGTTCTGGGTCTTGAGGAACTCGAAGGTGCGGATGAGCAGTTCGGTGTCGTGCCCATCGATCGGGCCGTAGTAGCGCAGGCCGAGGTCCTCGAACATGACGCTCGGCGCGAGGAGGTTTTTCACGCCAGCCTCGACTTTGCCCGCGAGTTCCTTCGCGAATTTACCTCCGAGCATCTCGATGAAGCTGGCGGCTTTCTCGTGAAGATGCGCGTAGGTCGGGTGGGTGGCGATCTTGTTGAAGTAGTGGGCGATGGCGCCGACGTTTTTCGCGATGGACCACTCGTTGTCGTTGAGGACGACGATGAAGCGTTTGGTGCTGTGGGCGACGTTGTTCAGCGCCTCGTAGCTCACGCCGCAGGTGAAGGCGGCGTCGCCGGCGACGCAGACGACGTGTTCATCGGAGCCGCGTTTATCCCGCCCCACGGCCATGCCGAGCGCGGCGCTGAGCGCGGTGCCGGCGTGGCCCGCGCCGTAGCAGTCGTGCTCGCTCTCGGTGCGGAGGAGGAAGCCGTTGAGGCCCTCGTATTGGCGAATCGTGTCGAAGCGCTCGCGGCGGCCGGTGAAGAGCTTGTGGACGTAGCCCTGGTGCGACACGTCGAAGACGAATTTGTCCTTCGGGGTCTCGAAGACGCGATGCAGCGCGATGGTGAGTTCGACGACGCCGAGGTTCGGCCCGAGGTGGCCGCCCACGGAAGTCGGGTTGTCTTCGGAAAGGACGCGGACGAGTTCGGCGCGAACTTCCTGCGCGAGTTGGGGCAGGTCGGTTTCCGCGAGCTTCTTGATGTCGGCGGGCGAATTGATCGTCGGAAGGATCGGGGTGGGCATGTTCTAGAAAAGGCTGATGTCGTCTTTGGGCGCAGGAGCCGCTTTTTTCTCCGGCTCGAACTCCTCGACCTGCGCCTCACCGGAGGCGTCGCGGGTGATGATCTCGATGCGTTGCTCGGCGGCCTTGAGCTTCTGCTCGCAGACGCGCACGAGCTTCATGCCTTCCTCGTAATACTTGAGGAGGTCATCGAGCGGGATTTTGTCGGATTCCATCTCGCCGACGAGGTGCTCGAGGCGTTCCATCGAAACCTCGAAGGTCTGAGATTCGCTGGTTTTGGCGGCGGATGGAGGTGTGGCCATTGATTACGGAATCGAGACTAAACGCGAAAGTGGGCGCGTCACAATTAGTCTTCGCGGTTCGTCCAGCGATCGCGGTCGCTGTAGTAGATGCACTCGCCATCGATCGGCAGTGGGGTGACGGCCTTGAGCGGGAAGTCGCGGGTATTCACCGTGCGCTGAATGAAGGGCGACCAGTCCTTGTATTCGCCCTTCACGATCGCGGGAATGAAAGGGAGGCTCCCCGTGACGGGCGTGAGATAAAGGCCGACGACCTGGCCCTTGAGCTGGTTGTAGTCGTTCAGAGCCATGAAGTCGCGAATGGACATCGGGAGCCAGAGGCTCTTGCGATCAGCATACCAAGCCACGCCCCAAGGCATGTCGGAGGCGATGATTTCATGCTCCCGCGTCCACTGCCCGAGGATGGCGATGTAGGGCGGAACGTAAGGCGGCCACTGCACGCGACCCGTCGGCGGGCCGATGAGGACGAGGAATTGATTGAGGAAAGGCAGCGCCGAGATGACGTAGAGCAACCCGATGAAGCCGAGGCGCACGAGGTGAATATTGATCTCAAGGCGCGACCAAAGGACCAAAACGAAGGCCATGCCGTAAAAGGTCATGATCGGAATGAACAGCACGTAGAGATCATTGGCCTGCAACACGGTCGAGTCGGGCATGCCGAAGACCGCCATTCCGAGAACCGCAAAGACGAACATGGAAAGAACGCCCCATCGGAGGTGAGAGGTCTCCTGCCGCTTAAAAAGATGCAGCAAGGCGATAAAGAAGATCGGCGCGAGCAGCCCCTTGCCCAGGAAATCGTAGATCCTGCCGAATTGTTCTACGACTTGGCCCTGGATCTTGGTCCGGAAATAAAGCGGGGTGACTCCGGTCAAGGGCAGATCCATCGAGCGCATCACTTGCGACTCGGTGCCGCGCACCTGAAACAATCCCGAATACCAGCCGAGGCCGACGGGATCGCCGCAGACCTGATAATTCCGGATCATCCACGGGCCGTAAAAGAGCAGAAACACGCCGGCCATGATCGCGGCGTCCCGCCCGCGAGGCCGGAAGTAGAAGATGCAAAAAAACAGGAGCCCGGCGAAAATCCAAATGGTCAATGCGTGGGTGAGCGCCAGCAGACCAAACAGCGCCGCGGTGCCGATCAACCAGGGAAGCGTCCGCCCGCCGGCCGCCCGCGCCTCGATCGCGCGCACCAGAGTATAAATGGCGACGCTAAAGAGCAGCAGGAGCAGCATCTGAGGCAGCCCCGACAGCGCAAAGTCCCAGAATTTCTGGCAGAGCAGCAGCATGCATGCGCTGAGGACGGCCAGCCGATCGTCGAAAAGGCGCCGCGCGGTGAAATAATTTACGGCGATCGCCCCGAGGAAAAATGCCATCTGCACCAGAGCGATGATCCGGTCGTAGGCATAGACCACGAGTTTGGAGGTCATCTCCACCTCGTAGGTGTAGCGGGAGAAATAATCGGCGTTCTTGGCGAGCGACTTCAGCCCTTCGTTGGCCACGTCCATGCCCTTAAAGGCCATCCCGTTGATCCACGGATGCAGCGGCGCGTGATAGGTATCGGGCGTCTTTTCGAGCGGAAACGACCCTTTCGCCCGCTCGAACTGCCGGATGGCCGCGGGCCGGATCACCTTCGTGGTGAAACCGTTGCCCCGGGAGACTTCGCGGGCAATCTGGGCCTGCTCGATGGCCTTCTCGTTGGCGAGTCCTTTGAAGCCGCTTCCCTCCTTGAAAAACACGAGGTAATTCACGAAGGCGATGGCCGACAGGAGGACCAGCACCTTGAACCGGCGCACCCACCCTCCCTCCTCCAGCTTGTGGACGAACTGCTGGATTTTAGTTTCCGTGGCCATCGTTTGGGGTCTTTATCTCGTTGATTTTGCGGTGGAGAGTGCGTCGGCTGATGCCGAGCTTTTTGGCGGCCTGGGTCACGTTGCCACCCGTATCCTCGAGCGCTTGCAGGATCAGGCGGTGCTCGGTTTCGTGGAGGTTGAAGCGCCCGCTTTTGGCCGGGATGAATTTCGCCGAGGCCAGCGTGCCGCCACCCTCGGTGGCCTCGCGCACTTCCGGCGGGATATTGCGCAAGCCGATCTTCAATCCCGTGGTCATGACCACGCAATTTTCGATCACGTTGCGCAGCTTGCGGACATTGCCCGGCCAGTCGTAACGCAGGAGCGCTTCCATGGCTTCGGGGCTCATCTCCGGCACCGGCTTGTTGTTCTCTTCGGCAAACTGCTTGAGGAACGCCTGCACGAGCAGCGGGATGTCCTCCTTGCGCTGGCGCAGCGGCGGCATCGTGAGTTGCACGACGCTCAGGCGAAAGTAGAGGTCGTCGCGGAATTTCCCTTCGCTGACCAGCTTGGCGAGGTCCTTGTTCGTCGCGGCGACGAGCCGCACGTCCACCTTGATCGGCGCATTGCCCCCCACCCGCTCGAATGACCGATCTTCCCCAAGCACGCGCAGCAGCTTCACCTGCGTCGCCTGATCGATCTCGCCGATTTCATCGAGGAAAATGGTCCCGCCATTGGCCTGCTCGAAACGCCCGATACGCTTATCAACGGCACCGGTAAAAGCGCCGCGCTCGTGGCCGAAGAGTTCGCTTTCCAAAAGCTGCGCGGAAAGCGCCGCGCAATGCACCGCGACGAATTTCTGCTTGGGCCGGCCACTGAGCGCGTGGATCGCCTGGGCCGCGAGTTCCTTGCCCGTACCGCTCTCGCCTTGGATCAGCACCGTCGCCCGCGTCGGCGCGACCTGTTTGATCGTATTGAAGGCATCATCCATCGGCAGCGACTCGCCGATCAACCGCTCGAGCCCGTACTTCTTCTCGACCTGCTGCTTGAGTTCCACGACCTCTTTCTCGACCTTGCGGCTGCGCAGTGCCCGCTGGATCAGGATTTCCAGCCGGTCGATGTTCAGCGGTTTGGTCACGAAATCGTAAGCCCCGCGCTTCATCGCCTCCACGGCCGCATCGACCGAGCCGTAGGCCGTCATCATGATGACGATCGGCGGATGCGGCAGCGCGAGCGCCTTTTCAACCAATGACATGCCGTCCTCGCCGCCGAGCCGCAGATCGGTCAGGACGAGATCGACGGTCTCGCGCTCGAGCACGCTGAAGGCGCCGCCAATATCGGCCGCGATATAGACCTCGAAGGTGTCTTCCAACGACGTGCGCAACCCTTCGCGGGTGTGTTTTTCGTCGTCAACGATGAGGATGGTCGGATTCACTGGGTGCGGGGAGCGTCGAGGTGTAGCGGCGCGCCTCCCCGCTGGCAAGGCGTCAGAGCGACTCTTTGGCCCGCTTTATGTGAAAAATGGGTGAACCCGGCACCGCCGGGCCGCAATCAAGGAACCGTCGCGCCACCGGTCACCGACTGCATCACCAGCACATTGAGGATGATGCCGACGACGATCAGCACGGTCCAGATGAGCATGAGCTTCTTGATGTTCAGTGTGGCCACGTTCATCCATCCCCAGACGAAAGTATAGATGCCGCAGAGAATCCCGAGAATGCCGTGGAGAGCGCCCTTCTGCTGGAACAGCTTGATGACGACCATCACGAAACAAACGAGGGAAGCGAGGCCGACGAGTTGAGCAAGAATTTGCATGGTAGGTGGGTGTTTGGGTTGGAACTGACGATCACCTGACTAGCGAGCGAAACCCCCGAGCGTCGAGCGTGAATCTCAGCGCCCAATAAAAAAGTAATGCGATCAATACAACCGGCACGAAATGGGTGCGATCCTCGATCCAGCGCACTCCGCCCCGCAGCGCCGATCTGCTTCGGCCGCGGAGCAAAAGCCCCACGCCGAGCAGGCCAAGCGTGAGCATGAGGAGCGGCGCGAAGGCATGCATCTGCAAGGCGGCGAGCCACTCCCCTCGGCAAAGCGATACGCAGGCACGACCCAAGCCGCAGCCCGGACAGGGCCAGCCGGTCGCTTGGAAAAAAGGGCACGGCCATCCGCCCAGGCCCGCGGCCGAAAGACCGACGTGGGCGACGCCAGCTCCGAGCACCCATGCGCAGAGTTTGGGCGACTCGATCAGCGACCCCAGCAAGCCCCGCCGCTCCTCGACCGCCGACACCGCGCTCATGGCGTTCCCGCTTCGAGCATCCGCGCGACTTGGTTGCGGAGCGGCAGGCGGACGGTCAGCGTCAACCCGCGGCCCTGATCGCTCGCGAGGTCGATCTCTCCGCCGTGCTCGCGGACGATGCGCCGCACGATGAGCAGGCCGAGGCCGCTCCCGCTCGCCTTCGTCGTGAAATACGGCTCGAAAATCTTGCTCATGTTTTCCGGCGAGATGCCACCACCGGTGTCCGCAAATGAGATCGAGACGAAGCGATCATCCTGATCCGTGCGGATGCGCAGCAGGCCGCCCGACTTCATCGCCTGGAAAGCATTCTTGATGACGTTGTAAAAGGCCTGCTTGAGCTGGTTGCGATCGACCTCGACGAGCGGGAGATCCTTTCGCAGTTCGAGTTCGACGAGAATGTTGCGGTCCTCGATTTCCGGTTGAAGAAAACTCACCGATTCCTGCACGAGCGCGTTCAGGTTTTCCAACCGCGCCTGCAGCCGCGCCGGGCGGATGGCGCCGAGGAATTGCTGCACGATCGAGTCGAGTCGCGTGATTTCCTCGCGCGCCACTTCGAGCGTTTTCTGCAGCTCCGCGCGCTGCGCCGCCGGGACCTTGCGCAGCTTGCGATCCATGAGTTGGAGATGGATGTGGAGCGAATTGAGCGGGTTGCCGATCTCGTGCGCGACGCCGGCGGCGAGCAGCGTGAGCGCAGTCAGTTTTTCGGACTGGATCGTCTCCTCGGTCGAGCGCCGCGTCTCGGTGATGTCGCGCAGGATCACGGCGTAGCCGACCATCTCGCGCACCGGCGCTTCCTTGCGCTTGGCCGTCGGCGTGTCGAGGCTCAGCGGCACGACGTAGAAATTCAGGAACCGGTGCTGCGGATAAAACACCTCCATGTCGCGACTCACGACCTCACCGGCTTCGACGAGTTTTTCCCACGCGACGCCCCTCAACCGATCGCTCAACGGCTGCCCCATGCTCGTCTCGCGCTCGATCCCAAAGAGCTCGCAGGCCGCGCGGTTCAGGTAGTTGATCCGCCCCTTCAAGTCCGTGACGATCACGCCCTCGTGGATCGCGTTGAAGATCGTCTCGAGGAAGCCCTTCTCGTCCGCGAGGCGCAGCAGATAACCCTGGACCTCCTCTGGGCGCACGCGTCCGATGCGCTCGATGAGCTTGTCGAGAAAGCCGGAGTTCATGGGGCGCGCAGCTTAGCCAAGCCGCCCCACCGAGCGCCACAGAAACTGCGCGACTTGGCTTCCCGCAAAAGACTGCGCTACGTTCCGCGCATGAATCGCGGCCCCTCGATCGGCGAGTATCTCATTCAGCGGCTCTCCGCACATGGCGTGCGGCATGTCTTCGGCATCCCGGGCGATTACGTCCTCGGCTTTTACGACCAGCTTTTGCAAAGCGACCTGAAGACGATCGTGACCTGCGACGAGCAGGGCGCGGGTTTCGCGGCCGATGGTTACGCGCGCGTTCACGGGCTCGGCGTCGTGTGCATCACCTATTGCGTCGGAGGGTTGAAAGTGATGAATCCCGTCGCCGGCGCTTTCGCGGAAAAGTCGCCAGTCGTGGTGATCAGCGGCGCGCCGGGCCTGAACGAGCGCGACAAAAATCCCCTGCTCCATCACAAGGTGCGCGACTTCGACACGCAGCGGCGCGTCTTCGAGCACATCACCGTCGCGAGCGCGGCACTCGAGGATCCCGACACCGCTTTTTCCGAAATCGATCGCGTGCTTCACGCCGCGGTGCGTTACAAGCGACCCGTCTATCTCGAACTCCCGCGCGATCTCGTCGAGGTGCCGGGCCGCCCGGATCACCGCAGCCGCGATCTGCATGAAACCAGCGACCCGCTCGTGCTGGCGGAGGCGCTTTCCGAAGCGACCGCACTGCTCAACGCCGCCCAGCAACCGGTGATCCTCGCCGATGTGGAAGTGCACCGCTTCGGCCTGCAGGAGGAGTTGCTCAAGCTCGCGGAAAAAACCGGCATCCCGGTCGCGGCGACGATCCTTGGCAAATCCGTGCTCGCGGAGCAGCACCCGCTTTATCTCGGCGTGTATGAAGGGGCGATGGGGCGCGACGACGTACGCGAGTATGTCGAGAAGAGCGACTGCGTGCTCATGCTCGGCGCCTTCATGACCGACATCAACACGGGCATCTACACGGCCAAACTCGATCCGGCGAAATCGATCTCTGCGACCAGCGAGCGCCTCGCCATCCGGCATCACACTTTCGAAAACGTGCGCTTCAAGGATTTCGTGCGCGGCCTCATCGCCGCCGATCTGCGCGCACACGAAGCGCCGAACCGTCCGCGCCCGCCGCAGCCGCGCGAGTTCGTGCCCGGTCGGCAGGGCGAGAAGGTGACGATCGCCCGTTTGTTCGAGCGCGTGAACGAGTATCTCGGCGACAGCAGCATCGTCGTCGCGGACGTGGGCAATGCGCTCTTCGGCGCGAGCGACCTGCTCATCCGCCATCGCACGGAATTCCTCGGACCAGCGTATTACGCGAGCATGGGTTTCGCCGTGCCTGCCGCACTCGGCGCGCAAATGGCGCGGCCCGATTTGCGCCCTCTCGTGCTCGTCGGCGACGGCGCCTTCCAGATGACCGGCATGGAACTCTCGACGATCGCGCGCTTTGGCCTCAACCCGGTCGTGATCGTGCTCAACAACAACGGCTACGGCACCGAGCGTCACATCCACGACGGCCCGTTCAACGACGTGCTCGCATGGAAATATCACAAGCTGCCCGAGGTCTTCGGCCAAGGCCGCGGCTTCCTCGTCGAAACCGAGGAGCAACTCGACGCCGCGCTCGATGCCGCGGCGAAGCACACCGAGAGCTTCTGCATCCTCGACGTGCATCTCGACCCGATGGACCGCAGCGCCGCGCTGGCCCGACTGGCCGAGCGCCTCGCCGAACGACTCGGCAAAAAGAAGCTCTGACATCCGGGCAAACAAAAAGGGCGACGCCCGGGGGAGCGTCGCCCTTGTTGGGGTTCGGCGAGTAGGGTCTCGCCGGGGAAAGCGCCTTACTCGGCGGGTTTGTCCTCGGATTTCTTGGCGCGCGGCTTTTTGGCCGGCTTCTCGCCTTCGGCCGCCGGAGCAGCTTCAGCTTCAGCTTTGGGCTCGGCCTTGGGCTTTGCAGCCTTCTTGGCGGCCTTCGGCGCAGGCGTCGCGGTTTCGACGAGCACCGGGGCGTCCACCCACTCGATGAACGCGACTTCCGCGGCATCGCTCTGGCGCTGCACGAGCTTGATGATGCGGGTGTAGCCACCCTTGCGGTCGACCGCGCGCGGCGCGATCTCGGCGAAGAGCTTCGTGACCGCGTCGTCCTGCCGCAGCACCGCCTTGGCCGTGCGGCGCGCGTGGATGGTGTTCTTTTTGCCAATGGTGACCAGCTTCTCAGCCAGGGGGCGCAGCGCCTTGGCTTTGGCGAGCGTGGTCTTGATGCGATTGTGCTCGATCAGGCTGACCGCGAGGTTGGCGAGCATCGATTTGCGATGCCCTTCCTTGCGGCCCAGTTTGACCGTCTTTCGTTGGTGACGCATGGGATGTCTTTTCTAAATTAGCTGACGAGGCTGGTGTCGGCCGCGTTGGGCTCGACGAGACCGGACTCGAATTTCATGCCAAGCGACAGGCCCAGTTGCGTGAGCTTGTCCTTGATTTCGTTGAGCGACTTCTTGCCGAAGTTGCGATACTTGAGCATCTCCGCCTCGGTCTTCTGCGCGAGCTGACCGACGGTGGTGATGTTGGCGTTGTTGAGGCAGTTCGCGGCGCGGACGGAGAGTTCGATCTCGTTCACGCTCATGTTCAAGAGCTTCTTGATCTTCTGATTCTCCTGGCTCTGCGCGACCGGCGTCTCGTCGAAAGCGACAGCGTTCTCGTCGTAATTGTAGAAGGGCTCGAAGTGCTTCTTGAGGATCGAGGAAGCCTGCACCAGCGCGTCTTCCGGCGTCAGGCGCCCGTCGGTCCAGATCTCGATTTCGAGCTTGTCGTAATCGGTGCGCTGGCCCACGCGGGTGTTGCCGACGGTGTACTTCACGCGGGTGACCGGCGAGAAGATGGAGTCGATGGCGATCTGGCCGATCGGCTGATCGGGGTGCTTGTTCTCATCGCCCCGGGCGAAACCGCGGCCGACTTTCACTTCGAGTTCGGCCTCGAACTTCGTCTTCTTGTCGAGCGTGCAGATGATCTGGCTCTTGTTCAGGACCTCACACTGTGCGGTCTCTTCGATGTCGCCGGCAGTGACGACGCCTTCCTTGTTCACGGAAAGGTTGAGGTTGCGCACCTCGTGGTCGTGCGCCTTAAACTTCACCTTCTTCAGGTTGAGCACGATGTCGGTCACGTCCTCCACGACATGCGGCAGGGTTTGGAATTCGTGGTTGGCTCCGGTGATTTTCACGGAGGTGATGGCCGCACCCTCGAGCGAGGAGAGCAGCACGCGGCGAAGCGAGTTGCCAACGGTGTTGCCGTAGCCGGCTTCAAAAGGCTCGGCGATGAATTTGGCGTAGGTATCGGAGCGCGAATCCTCATCCTTGATGAGTGACTTCGGCATTTCGAAACGTCCTAAACGAACAGGCATGGTTTCAGTATCTTTCTATTTCACCGGGTTACCCCTGGCGCGTTAGCCGCCGAACATGAGGATCGGCGACCCAGGGACCAACGGTGCGTCTTTTTGATTTACGCGCGTGGGGCGTGCAAGAAAGACGGCCTCCCCCGCTTTGTAAACGAAAATCTTGCCCTATTTGCGCCACGGTGCGTGAACTAAGAACCCGAGCCGGAAACGGTTGTCGCCACAAGGTTCCCCCTCCCATTCATTCATGAAGCTCCGCGTTCTCGCCTTTCTCTCCCTCGCCTCACTCGCTTCCGCCGCGGATGTAAACTGGAGCACCTATCTCGGCGACAAGGCGAGCAGCCACTTCTCGACGCTGAATCAGATCACGCCGGAAAACGTCGGCGGGCTGGAACTGGCGTGGGTTTATCGTGCAGGCGGCGCGGACCCGAACAACCGCTCGCAGATTCAGTGCAATCCACTGGTCATCGACGGAGTGCTCTACGGCACGACGCCCGACCAGCAGCTCGTCGCGGTCGCGGCGGATTCGGGTCGGGAAATCTGGCGCTTCGACCCGGCGAAGGAAAAGGGCATCACCAAGGCGGGCGTGAATCGCGGCGTGGTCTTTTGGAGCGAGGGCGCAGATCGCCGCATCCTGTACGGCAACGATCACTTCCTCCACGCGATCGACGCCGCAACCGGTCGGCGCATCCCAAGCTTTGGCGATGGCGGGTCGATCGACCTGAAGGACGACCTCGGCCGCGACGCTTCGAAGCTCGCGCTGAATGCGACGACGCCGGGGGTGATCTTCGGCGACCTGCTCATCATGGGCATGCGTCTCGGCGAGGGCCCCGCACCCGCCGCGCCGGGCCACATCCGCGCTTATAGCGTCCGCACCGGCAAGCTCGCGTGGCGCTTCAACACCATCCCGCAACCCGGTGAAGTGGGCTACGAGACGTGGCCGCCGAACGCGTATCGATACATCGGCGGCGTGAATGTGTGGACCGGCTTCGCGCTCGATGAAAAGCGCGGGCTGGTTTTCTGCCCGACGGGCTCGGCGGCGTTCGATTTCTGGGGCGGAAATCGCATCGGGCAAAACCTCTTCGCGAATTGCCTCATCGCGCTCGACGCGAAGACCGGCCAGCGCGTCTGGCATCAGCAACTCGTGCATCACGACATGTGGGACCGCGATCTCCCGGCGCCGCCGAATCTGCTCACCGTCACGCGCGACGGGAAGAAGATCGACGCCGTCGCGCAGGTCACGAAATCGGGACACGTCTTCACCTTCAATCGAGAAACCGGCGTGCCCATCTTCCCGATCCGCGAGGTGCCCGTGCCAGCCTCGGATCTGCAAGGCGAGAGCGCCTGGCCGACGCAGCCGCTGCCGACCAAACCCGCGCCGTTTTCGCGCCAGCTCTTCACCTACGACGAGATCACGAACATCTCGCCCGAGTCGCATCGCGCGGTGCTGGAGCGTTTCACGAAGCTGAAGCCGCACACGCCTTTCCTCCCGCCGAGTCGCGAGGGCTCGATCATCTTTCCGGGCTTCGACGGCGGTGCGGAATGGGGCGGCGCGGCGGCCGATCCCGACGGCATCCTCTACGTGAATGGCAACGAGATGGCGTGGATCTTGAACATGGTTGAGACCAAGAAATCCGGCAGCGAACCGCTCGCGAGCGGCGAGGCGATCTTCACGCAGATCTGCGCCGCATGTCATGGCATCGACCGCAAAGGCAACGTCGCGCAGAATGTGCCGACGCTCCACGGCGTGGAGCAGAAGTTGAAAAAGGCGGACGTGCTCGCGCTGCTCAAGACCGGTCGCGGCGTGATGCCGTCGTTCGGCTTCCTCAGCGAGCGTCAGCAGGACATGGTCGCCGATCATGTCCTCGGCGCCGCTCCGGCAGCCGCACCCGCGAACACCGGAGGCGGACGCGAAGAACTCGGCGGTGCCGATGTGCTCGGCTCCATCCCCTACACCACGACCGGCTACAACCGCTTCCTCGACGCCAACGGCTACCCCGCGATCAAGCCGCCGTGGGGCACGCTCAACGCGATCGATCTCAACACCGGCGAATACCGCTGGCGCGTGCCGCTCGGCGAATTCCCCGAACTCACCGCCAAAGGTGTCCCGCCGACCGGCACGGAAAACTACGGCGGCCCGGTCGTGACCGCCGGCGGGCTCATCTTCATCGCCGCGAGCCGCGACGAATATCTCCGCGCCTTCGACCGCAAGACCGGCCAGGAGCTGTGGAAAGCGAAGCTCCCCGCCGCCGGCTACGCCACCCCGGCGACGTATTCCGTCAATGGCCGCCAATACATCGTCATCGCCTGCGGCGGCGGCAAGATCGGCACGAAAAGCGGCGACGCTTATCTGGCCTTCGCCCTGCCGAAATAATCTCCTCTCCTCCCGAACAACATGAAGCTCCGTCTCGCGACGCTCCTCCTCGCCTTCACGCTCACCGTCCCGGTCGCATCGCGCGCCGAGCATGAGGGCAAAGTGCAGATCGTGCTCCTCGGCGACAGCACCACCGAAGCGAGCATCCCCAAGAAACTCGCGCCGAATGAGCCGCAGTTCGAAGACGTCATCCGCATCCTGCTCGCGGCGGAAGGCGATCTGCCGCCGACCAACGTCATCAACCTCGGTCTCAGCGGCGAATACCTCCGCCGGTTGATCGATTCCGGCCGCTACGAAAAGGCCGCCTCGAAGCTGCCCGGTCTCGACTACGTCCTCATCCGCTACGGCCTGAACGACAACGCCAAGCGCGAGGGATTCGTGGAAAACTTCCCGAAGGACTTCCGCGAGTTGATCGCCAAACTGCGCGCCGATCATCCGAAAGCGATGCTCATCCCGATGACCGTGATCCCCTACGGCAACGAAGAAACGAGCACGAAAATCAACGACCTCATCCGCCAGGTCGCCGCGGAGGAAAAGCTCACCCTCTTCGACATCCACCCGCGCTATGCGCAGGAACTGAAACGTGGCCCGGACATGCTGAACTACCGCCGCTACCCGCTCGCGAAGATCCCGGAAAAACACCGCGAACTCGCCCTTCCCTACGCGACCGAAGGCAAGGACCCAGTCGTGGTGGTGCTCGATAACCGCCTCGACGCGCACTTTGGAAATCTGCCCGGCTGGTATGGCGACCGGCACCCGAATCTCGCTGGCTACCACGTCATCGCCGACGAGACCGCCAAATTTCTCGCGCCCCTCATCCGCGCAAAACTCACCAAGTAGTTACCCACAAAAATATGCCAACCAATCCTATGAAACACCTCCCACTTTTCGCGCTCGGCGCCGCCCTGCTCATCTCCTCACTTTTCGCGCAGGACACCTCGAAACCGGCACCCGCCGCCGATATTCACGCGGCTCTGATCGATGGCGAAGGTCTGGGCTGGCGCGCACTTGGAGCGGAAGATTTCGCACCGGTGAACAGCGCCGCGGACACGTGGACGTGGAAGGACGGTGTGCTGCATTGCACCGGCCAGCCCGTGAGCGTGCTGCGCACCGCGAAACAATTCACCAACGTCGAGATGGTCGTCGAGTGGATGCACGAAAAGCCCGCGGGGAACTCCGGCGTCTTCATGTGGGTCACGCCCGAGTCGATCGAGAAACTCACCGCAGCCGCCAAACCCGGCCTGCCGAGCGGCATCGAGGTGCAGATTCTCGATCACGGCTACACCGAGATGGTGAAGTCGAAGGGCGGCAAGACCGACTGGTTCGGCACCAATGGCGATGTCTTCCCCGTGCGCGTGAAGATGACGCCCTTCCCGCCGCTATCACCCGATGGCAGCCGCAGCTTTCCGCGCAAACACATGGCCCGCGGCCACGGCAACTGGAACCACTACTACATCCGCGCGATCAATGGCGAAGTGCGGCTGTGGGTGAATGGCGAGGAAGTCTCCGGCGGCACCGGCTGCCAGCCCGCGAACGGTTTCATCTGCCTCGAATCGGAAGGCTCGCCGATCCAGTTTCGCAAGCTGCGCGTGCGCGAGTTGCCTTGAGTCGCTTCCTCACTCGCCACCTCCTCCCATGAAGCCGATCCTCCCCACACTCGCCACGCTGCTCCTTCCGCTGGCGCTGCTGCACGCCGCTGACCCCTTGCCACCCGCGGGCTTTCGCGCGATCCTCAACGGCACAGACCTGAGCGGCTGGCATGGCCTGAATCCGCACTCCGTCGCGAAGCTCGAAGGCGAAAAACGCGAAGCCGCCTTGCAGAAAATGCGCAGCGAGTTCGCCACGCACTGGCGCGTGGAGAATGGCGAGCTCGTGAATGACGGCACCGGGCCGTATGCCACGACGGACCAGGACTTCGGCGACATCGAGCTGATGGTCGAATACAAGAC
>ENA-ORBV01007783-ORBV01007783.1-microbial-mat-metagenome-genome-assembly--contig:-NODE-7783-length-18284-cov-6.290438_pt1 | contig 18284 bp, 16 predicted proteins | sample MGYA00237777_ERZ505514 | MGnify/ENA primary metagenome ERZ505514 (study PRJEB26160, sample SAMN06269048) | microbial mat metagenome | isolation source: Oligotrophic lake microbial mat | place...
CTGAAAAGTCTGCGTCATCTGCGGCATCTGCGGCTCTGATGTACGCAGAAAGGGGCGCGATGCCGAAGCACCGCGCCCCTTTCCTTGTCTGTGTCTGCGTTAGAAGTTGAGCGAGAAGCCGACGCGGATGATGCGCGGCGCCAGGATCTCGGTCGGGTTCAGGTAGCTGCCGCCCACGGCGAGCGTGCGCGAGGTGGCCGTGTCGGCGTTGCCGATGTTGAAGAAGTCGACCTGCGGCTGGAAGCTGCGGCTGCCGAAGCGGAACGAGCGCGACAGGCGCACGTCGAACATCGTCACGTTGCCGTAGCGCTCGTCGCCACGTTCGCTCAGCTGGATGGCCTGCGAGGCACGCGTCAGGGCGATGCCCTGGGTGGCGGCGACCGCACGGGTCAACGAGTAGGTCGAGACGTAGGGATAACCGTTGTTGGCAATCATCGAACCGGCGAGGTTGATGCGGCCGGGAAGCTCGTAGCTGCCCGACAGGCGCAGCGCCGTCTCGGAGTCGTTGCCGATGATGCCGGTCGGGAAGCGGGTGTTGTTCGGATCGTTGAGGTCGGTGCCGCCCGAGACGCCACCCTCGTTCTTGCCGATCGTGTAGCCCGCCTGCATCTGCCACTTCTGCGAGAAGCGCTTGGTGGCGGTGAACTCGACGCCCTTGTAGGTGGTGTCGAGGTAGTCGACGTTGTCGCGGAGGCTGGCGGTGACCGCATTCGCCGCCGGCGAGATGTTGAAGACGGTCGCGGTCGTCGGCTTGGGGCTCGCGACCGTGCCGCCAGGGCCGTTGGGGATGGTGATGGTGTGCGAGGTGTAGACCGACGCGGGCTTCAGCGTGTCGACCTGGCCGATCTGCTTGCGGTTGGTGCGGTAGTAGAACATCGCACCGACGCGCACCGCACCCGGCAGCTGGGTTTCGACGCCGAAGGTGGCCTCATCCGAGTACGGCCAGTCGACGCCGGGAGCGTACTGCGTCTGGGTGCCGCCGCTGAACGCCGCCGGGCAGGTGCCGATCTCGCTGGTCTGCACCTTGCCGTCGCCGTTCGGGTCGGTCCACACGCAGTCGCGCGATCCAATCGTCAGCGGATTGACGTTGGTCACGCGGTCAATGCCGACCTGCAGGCCGTAACGGCTGTAGCTGGCCTTGACCGCCGTGCGGCCGCTGCCGGTGACGTCGTACGCCGCGCCGGCGCGCCACACTGCGATGCTTTGATTGATCGCTTCCTGCTCGGTCACGGTGCGAGCTGCGGCAAACGTGCCGCCCGGGCTCGACTGCGCCGGAAGCGTGCCGACATACTTGTCGAAACGGCCGCCGATGTTCAGGGTCAGCCGGTTCATCGACCAGGAGTCCTGGATGAAGAAGCCGGTGATGATCGCCTCGTTCTTCGAGAACGCCGGCGAGTTGAACTGGCGTACCGAGGTCGGCACGCCGTTGTTGTAAATCACATGGTGATCGCCCCGCACCGAGTAGTCGGAGCCGTAGAACAAGCGGCTCCACTGGACGCCGGCCTTGATCAGGTGTTCGCCGCCCATGCCGCTCTTGCCGAAGGTGAACACGTTGTCAAACTGGTGGCGCGAGTTGGGCTGGTGATCTTCGCGATTCGATGCCCGGGTCACGTCGGTGGTGACGGTGTCGATCCGACGAATGGCGTCGGCCGGAGTGCCGGGCTGGTAGGTGTAGTTGGTCTGGCCATCCATCACACTGAAGTTCGACTCGAACACCAGGCTGCCCTTGATGCCGGTGTACTTGGCTTGGGTCGTCTGCACCGGGTTGGTCTGCACGATCGAGGCGATATCCTCGATGCGCTCACTGCTGTCGCGACGGTGGCCGCGGATCTTGTCATTCCACAGATACGACAGCGACAGCTTGTTGTTGGTGGTGACCTGGCCGACGAGCTTGCCCGAGTAGTTCTTCAAGTCGTTGTCGTCCAGGGCCTGCGAGCCATCCTGATTACGAGCGCTGACCAGCTTATTCACGACCCACTTGCGAACGGTGCCGTTGACCCACAGCCGGTTCTGCACCAGCGCGCCGCCACCCGACAGGTTGAAATCGTAGGTCTTCTTGGTCGGGTTGCCGAGGAACAGGGGGTTGACCTTCTGCGTCTCGGCCCAGTTCTCGGCCTGCAGGTCGTCGTTGGCAAAGTTGTAGCGGGCGTTGCCCTTCCACACGTTGCCGCCGTCCTTGGTCACCATGTTGATGGAGACGCCGCCCGCCAGCGTTTCCGCGGGGATCGCCGAGGTCATGTAGTTGACCTCTTCGAACATGCCCTGGTCGTAGTAGATCATCGTCGCGCCGCCGCCGCCACCGGGCCAGTTCACCGTCGCGCCGTCGATGTTGTAGCTGACATCGGCGGTGTTGGAGCCGTGCGCCGACATGCTGCTCTGCTGCATCGACTGGGTGCCGCCGACGTCGTACGTCGCCACCTGCACGCCGGGGATCAGCTTGGCCAGCGACCACGGGTCGCGGCCGGTCGGGATGCCTTCCAGAATCTCCTGGTTCATCACCGTCTGCTGCACGTTCGAGCGAACGTCCACGGTCGGCGACTCACCGGTGACGGTAATGGTCTCGCTCAGCGAACCCACTTCCATCTTGCCGTTGATGGTCGCGACGAACGCCGCGCTGATGCGGACGTCGGGACGATCCACCGACCGGAACCCCTGCAACTCCATTCGCACGCCGTAGGCGCCGGGCGCGAGGCGGTCGAAGCGATAGGTACCGTTGGTGTCGCTGACCTGGGTCTGGGGGCCGCCAATCAGGCGCTCGCCGCTGAGCGTGACCGTCACGCCTGGCAGCACCGCGCCGCTGGCGTCGGTCACCGTGCCTGTGATCGAACCGGTCGTCTGGGCGTGGGCCAGGCCCGCGCTCACGAAGACCGCCGTGCAAACAAACAACACCATCCGGCGAACAATCGTCATTAGCTTCTTCCTCCGTCGTGAAAACAATCGATAACAGTTCCTGCACCGATCAAGATCACTGTCTTGTTGCTGGAAACCGACGCGTTATTGTCGCTGATTGTTCCGCTAGGTAACAGCGCTTTTCCGCGAACGGTGTGATGAGTTACAGGAATATACTGCTGCCGATTCGGCCCAAAAATGGTGAGCGATCCAATTCGTTGGTGTGGCGGACGCCCAGACGCCGCCTTCGGAGACATTTCATGACGAGCACATCCCTATCCGTCGCCATGGCCACACTTGTGGTGTTGGCCGGCTGCGCGCCGCCGACGCCCGAGCAGCAGTTCCTGGACGACGCCTCCGCCGCCGGAAGCTAACGAATGGCCATGCCTTTCAAGCCCCACGCCCCAAGCCTCAAGCCCTGGGCGCAGTCCATCTGCGCCGCCCTGGTCGTCACCCTCGCCGTCAGCACGGTCGCCGACGCACAGGAACCGCAGAAGCCGTTTGAGCCCACAAGCGGCCAGGCCGGCAAGGACGTCGTGTGGGTGCCATCGCCGCCGGCCATGGTGAGCAAGATGCTCGAGACCGCCGGCGTCACGCCGCAGGACCTGGTGATGGACCTGGGCTCGGGCGACGGCCGCAACATCATCGCCGCGGCCAAGCTCGGCGCGCGCGGCATCGGCGTCGAGTTCAACGCCGACATGGTGGCGCTGTCGCGCCGGCTGGCGGCCGAAGCCGGGGTCGCTGACAAGGCGCAGTTCGTGGAGGGCGACATGTATGCCGCCGACATCTCGAAGGCGACGGTGCTGGCGCTGTTCCTGCTGCCGGTCAACCTGAACCGGCTGGCGCCGAAATTCCTGGACATGACCCCGGGCTCGCGGATTGTCGGCAATACGTTTGGGATCGATGGCTGGGAGCCGGACGACCAGCTCACGCTCGATCAGAACAGCGATTGTTCCAGCTGGTGCGAGGTCTTGCTGTGGATTGTCCCGGCCAAGGCGGCGGGCCCCTGGAAGATGGCCAACGGCACCATGACCATCACCCAGGAATTCCAGATGATCAAGGGCGAGGTGACGCTCGATGGCGCCACCTACACCATCCCCAACACGGCGCTGCGTGCCGACGCGATTGCCTTCATCGCCGGCGGCCTGAACTTCACGGGCAAGGTCAGGGGCAATCAAATAGAGGGGTTGATCACGACCCCTGCGGGCCAAGTCCCCTGGCGGGCGTCGCGGCAATGATGCTGGCGGTCAGGGCTGCGCCAGCTTTTCCAGCGCAATCGTGAACGCTCGCCTTCCCGACTGCGGGTCGTAGACGATGACCGGCATCAGCCGCCCACGAATGCGATCGGGGTTCGAGCGCGCGTACCCCATCAGGGTCGTCGCCAGCAGTTGCTGCGACCCCGCCTCAATGCCTTCCCGCTGGACGCCAGTCAGCAAGTCGTTCAGCGAGACGTCCCACGCCTCGCCCCACATCAGCGCATCCACCACGGTGCCTTTGACCACGTTGTGGGAGAAGTTGAAGAAGAACGACAGCGGTGAGTAGGCGGTCTCAGTGGGCCGGTGGTGTTCAAAGGCCGCGAGCAGCGCCGGCTTGTGTTTGGTGAAGAGCTCGAAGAACTGTCCGCGATCGGCCTCAGACTGCGACAGCGATGACGGCGGCACGCCGACAAACGCCCGCGCGTCCGGAGTGAGGCCATTCAGCAGGGCTTCAACGAGCGGCTCGGCTTGCTTGTCCGCCGTAGCCTTGGCGGAGGTGGGCTTGCGGCTTGCGGCGAGGAGGTCGGGGCTTGCGGCGTGGGGCTTGAGGCTTGCGGCTTGGGGGTCTTCTAGACCGGTGGCCACCCGATCGTACTCGCGCATCACCGCGGCCAGCGCGAAACACAGCCACGGGTAGTCGGCAATGTTGTCGTCGCGCAGCGCCACGGTGTCGCGTCCGCACTGGGCCTCGAAGCCAAACCGCAGGTGACACCCCATGCTCGCGGCATGCCCCAGGCCGATCTTCACCTGGTGCGTTTCATTCAACGTGCGGACCTTGGCCAGCAGCGTCGCGAAGCCCGATTCGTCCAGCTCGTAGTGCGAGGTGCCGATCAGCAACAGGGTTTCGGCATCGGTGGCGAACTGCTGTCCGCTGCCGTTGGGGCCCTGGAGTTCGACCAGCAGTTCGCCCACGCGATCAAAGTTGCGATCGGCATCGCCGTCATCCCACACCCTCAGCGTCAGCAGAGCGAGGACATGCATGAAGTAGTAGTCGAGCAGAATCGACAGCTCGACTGTCGTCGCCGGCTCTTGCCCGCGCTGCTCAATCAGGAAGTGCAGCACGTCGACCGGAATAATGTCGGGGTTGACTTGCTGCGACACGCCATCCCAGTCGTGCATGACGTGAAACCCTTCACTTCGCGTGCGGCCGTCGCAGGTCCGGATCACGCGATCGAGAAAGATCTGGTGTGCGCCCACCTTGAACTCGTTGGCGCGCAGGCTGTCACGCAACTTCAACAGCGCCGCGCCGAGATTCCCGGCACGGGCCACCTCGGCGACAATTTCCTGCCGGGCCGAACCGCGCAGTGCGGCGCCGACCAGATTGCAGGCATGTTCAAAAGTGATGTCCATGGGGGTTCGCGAACAGCGCATAGAATACCGCGAATGAAACAGGTCCTCTTCCTTCTGGCGGCGATCGCGGCGGCATCGTCTGGCGCCCACGGGCAGGCGCAGCCGGCCGCATCAACCTTCACTGTGGTCGAGGCGACCATCCCCGCCATGCAGGCCGCCATGGCCAAGGGCCAGGTCACGTCGCGGCAGTTGGTGGAGCAGTACCTGATTCGTCTCGGCCTCTACGAGGATCGCCTGAACGCGGCACTCGCGGTGAATCCCAGGGCACTGGAGGAGGCCGACGCATTGGATCGCGAGCGGGCGCAGGGCCAGCTGCGCGGTCCGCTCCACGGCATCCCGGTCGCGCTCAAGGACAACATCCACACCACGAACATGCCGACCACCGGTGGCGCGCTCGCATTTGCCGGCTACCTGCCGCCCTACGAAGCCACGCTGACGAAGAACCTCACCGCGGCCGGTGCCATCATCATGGCCAAGACCGGCCTCACCGAGCTGGCCAACTGGGTGGCCGGCAACCCCAACGCCATGCCCGGCAACTACAACGCCGTCGGCGGCTTCGGGTTCAACCCGTACGATCCGCGGCCGGATCCGCGACCCGAACCCGGTGATGGACGGCCCGTGCTGCAGACCGGCGGCTCCAGTTCCGGCATCGGCACCGCGGCCAACCTGTGGGCCGGCAGTGTCGGCTCCGACACCGGTGGGTCGGTCATCAGTCCCTCGAATGCCAACATGCTGGTCGGCATCCGGCCGACGATCGGCCGCATCAGCCGCTACGGCGTGATTCCGATCACGGCGGATCACGACACGGCTGGCCCGATGACGCGGACCGTGGCAGACGCCGCCATCATGCTGGGCGCCATGGAGGGCGCGACACCGGACCCCAACGACGCGGCCACGCGCACCTGCACCCCGCCGCCCAATCGTGACTACACCCCGTTCCTGAACGCGGGCGGGCTGAAGGGCGCGCGCATTGGCGTGCCGCGCTCGTTCTACATCGACCCCGTGACGTTGCCGGGCGAGAGCAGGCCGCGCGGCGGCATCAATGCCGAGCAAGCCAAGCTGATGACCGAAGCAATCGCCATCATGAAGCAGCAAGGCGCGGTGATCGTCGATCCCGCCGAGATCCCCAGCGTCGTCGCCAAGGCGGCGAGTGACAGTTTCCCGCTGTTCGATTTCTGCGCCGGCGCGGAGCACGCCAAGGGCAAGGACGCCAACTGCTCGATCAACTTCAAGTACGGCATGAAGCGCGACTTCAACGCGTGGCTCGCCACGCTTGGACCGTCCGCGCCGGTGAAGACGCTGACCGAGTTGCGGCAGTGGAACCTGGCGCATGCCAGGGCCAACGCCATCAGGTATCAACAGTCGCGACTCGATATCTCCGATGAAATGGACCTGGTCGCCGACCAGGCGCGGCTCGATGCCGATGACGCCAAGGACCGACGACTGAGCCGGGATCAGGGCATCGACGGCGTGTTGAAGGCCTACCACCTGGATGCGTTCATCACGCCCGGATCCTCCGGCGCGCGCATCGCCGCAACGGCTGGGTATCCGATCATCGCGGTGCCCTTCGGCTTCGTGCCGAACGCCTCGAACCAGCCGTTCCCAGCGGGATTCAACGCCCAGCCGGCGCCGTTCGGCGTTGGGTTTGTCGGCGCGCAGTGCAGCGAGCCGAAGTTGATCGAGCTGGCCTACGCGTTCGAGCAGGCGACCCGGCGACGGGTGCCGCCACCGGCGGCACCGTGAGGTTTTCCGCGGCGCGGGATAAATTCCCCGCACGGATCGCGCAAAATGCCAGTTCGCCAGCATTTACAGGCCGATTCGCGCTGGCACTCGTCATGCACTACAGCGTCCCAGGAGAACTGTTATGCGTCTGACATTCTGCGGACTCGGATTCGCGCTCGTGCTGGCGGCCGCGCTCAATAGCGCCCCCATCGTCGCTGCCCAGGAACCGGCGGGCCGCTCGACGATGGCGATTGCGGGCGCCAATAACTTCGCGCAGTACTGCGTCGCGTGCCATGGCAAGGACGCCAAGGGCACGGGGACGCTGGCTGCCACGCTCAAGCCCAAGCCGGCCGATCTCACGTTGATGACCGCACGCAACGGCGGCACCTATCCGCGCGAGATGGTGTTCCAGGTGATTGACGGCAGCAAGAAGGTGAAGGGCCACGGCGGCGGCGACATGCCGGAGTGGGGCGCCGCGTTCCGGGCGGCGACCGAATCGGACGAGGTCGCGACCAAACGCCGCATCGACTCGCTGGTCGATTACCTGGCGACGTTGCAGGGGAAATAGCGAAGAACGAAGAGCGAAGAACGAAGAGCTGGTTCGCTATTCGTTTTTCGCCATTCGTTATTTCAGCGCCGCGCCCGGCGGATCGTTGGCCCCTCGCGCTCGCCCATGACGATCGAGCGCAATGCGGTTCGACGTGGCACCGGCCGGGACCTGGGGACGCGACGGCAGGTCGGTCCACGAAAAGTCCGGCACCGCGACGCTGCGCGCGCCCGCCAGGGCGCCCGTCGGACGCACGTTGCCCGCTGACAGGTCGACAAACGACGGCTGCTGCGTGTTGACGGCGTTGTTGGCGACAACAAAAGGCTCGCCGCAGGTCGTGTGATCGCCCTGGCAGCCCGACTGATCGCCGGTGCCAAGCGGGTGCCCTGACGGTCCGTTCCAGATCACATTGCCGGCAATGCGCAGGTCGTTGTCGGCACGATTCGAATTCGGCGCGCCCACTCCAGTCGGCCCTCCCGCATACGCCCCGTTGATCTGGAAGTGCTGCCACTGGCTGCCAGCGCCCTCGGGGTTGAACACCACGTTGTTCATCACGAACACGTGGTGGTTCGGAATCCTCACGAAATTGTCGCCGTCATCCACCACGGTGGTACCCCACGCCCCGCTCGCCAGCCGGGTCTCGCAGGCGGTGCGCTCGGCCGCCACCTCGGCGGCGTCACAACTGCGCGCGCCAAAGCCGGCTTCCATGACATGGCTGCGGCTGCCGACGCGGTACATCGTGTTCCACGCCACCAGCACGTTGTAGCCGCCGTTCACGCCAAGGCCGGCGCCGTCGGTGTCGTGCACGATGTTGTTGACGACACGAATGTCGTAGGCCTCGTAGTGCAGCCACGGCGCGGTCATGAACTGCAGGCCGGTGCCCTGCCCCACCGTAAAGCCACCGGTGCCGCAGTCGTGAAACTCGTTACTGTCGACCAGGATCGACGCCGAGCCGCCCTTCACGTAACCACACCAGTCGTTGGCGCCGTGCACGCGGCTGCGGACGATATGGCCTTGCTGAACCGCGACGAAGTCGATGGCGTTATCGTCGGCACCGCCGATGCGCGAATCTTCGATGTAGAAGTGCGTGGACTGGTTGACCTTGACGGTCTCGTGCGCCACGTCGGCCTGAACACCTTCAACCGGACGCGTGCCGCCGGTGAAGGTGACGTTCCTCAGGAGGATGTGATCGCAGCCTTCGCAGTGAAAGACATCGGCCGCCGGGGTCGGCACGATGTCGAGGTCGATGAAGTAGAGATAGGCGACGTGGGCGATGTTCAGGCCCGTCCGCAAAATCGCGGTACCGGTACCATTGACCGCGCGAAAGACAATCGGTGCGCTCTGCGATCCATACCGGCGTTCCATGTAATGCGGAATGCCGTCGGCCGGATACTCGCCGGGCTGCAGCCGGATCTCGTAGCCAGTCGCCGTCAGCGCGCTGGACGCCGTGTTCGGCGGCACGCGGTTCCAGGCTTCGATCAGCGTGCGAACGGCCTCGCCGGCGCTGCGTCCGCTGGCGCGGTCGTTGCCCCGGACGGGATCGACCCAAATCTGTTGCAGGGTGGGGTTGCCCGCATCGTAGCGAGGTTCGGACTGTGTAAAACCGGGCACCGGAAGCGCCGTCACGATGAGCAGACCCAGAAAAAGACGACGGGCGACAGAACGCATGTCAGTGATTATCGGCTAAGTGCCGCAATTCCTCCACCTCCCTCAGCAAGTCTCGCGTCAGGGGCACCCGGTAGCGCCGCGCCAGGGCCTCGGCGACCGCATCGTAGTACCACAGCGTCCCGTCGCGCTTGCCCTGGAAGCGCTCCCACACCTCGTCGCCATGCATCCGCAGGTCACGGGTGATGGCGCGCGCGTTGTGCAGCTTGTCGACCGCCGACACCAGGCACACGCTCTCGCTCGCGTGCTCGATATGGGCGAGGTACGCCTCCTTCCGCTCGCGCCACGGCAACTTGTCTTCGGGGTGCTCGACCAGGCTGTCGCTGCAGCCCAGGACGATATCGCCGACCGCGTCGCCAAAGCGCGCGCGGATCTCAGCCAGCCGCGCCTCGCCGCCGCCGTCTTCGGCAGCGTCATGTAGCAGCGCGCCGATGGCCTCATCCTCGCTGGCACCGTACTCGAGCGCGATGGCGGTGACGCCGAGGATGTGGGCGATGTAGGGGATCTCGGTGCCCTTGCGCCGTTGTCCCTGATGCACCTGGCTGGCATACAGCAGCGCCGATTCGAAACGAGTCACCAGGGAAAGGGTAGCCCAGGTCGGCATCGGCGCCGCCGCCTATTGCCAGTCGCCGTGCAGGCCGAAGGCGGCCCAGTAGTGCGGATTCGCCCAGCGCGGATCGTTCAGCAGCGAGAGCTGCGCCTCACGCAGGGCGCGGGCCGGCGGATGGCCCTTCGACAACATCGCGGCGTAGAACGCCGCCATCAACCGGGCGCTGGCGCGATCGTCCACGTTCCACACGCTCGACACCACGCGCGAGGCGCCGGCATACATGAAGCCGCGCGTCAGGCCGATCAACCCCTCGCCATGCACCTCCTGGCCAAGAGCGGTGCGGCAGGCGCTGAGTACGACGAGGTCGGCATCGAGGTCGAGGTTGTAGATCTCATGCAGCCGCAGGTGACCATCGACCGCCGCGCCCTTGGCGTCGACCAGCGAGAACACCAGCCCCGACAACTCGGGGCGTTGCGTATCAAGCGAGCCGTGGGTGGCGAAGTGCAGCAGGCGGTACTTGCGCAGATCACGGCCCACGACCGCCTGTTTGGCGGCGGAAAAATCGAGCGCCTGAAAGGCGCCCGCCGAGGCGGTGGCAATCGCCTCGGCCTCCATGCGCGAGAATCGCAGCCGCGCGTAGCCAGCGTCTGCCGCCCGGCTGGCCGGGGCATCCACTGACGCGCGCGCCGCCGTCAGGCGCGGGTCGTCCTTCGAGAACACCGGATCGGCAAATACCGCGGCGAGCGCCCGCGGTTGGATCGGCCGGCTGTTGCGTCGCAGGGATTCAAGCACCGACGCCGATGGCGCATACGCAATCTCGTGCCGGGTGATCAGCGGCTGGCCGTTCGAAGCTGGCAGCGCGGCAAAGGGCACATAGTGCAGCACGCCGTCGGCGGCAATCAGCAGGCGCTTGCCGCGAACGCGCGCTTCGATCGGCGCCCAGACCACTGCCGACAGCTGACGGCCGGCCACGGCGATCGAGCCGGCCAGGGCCTCACGCTCAGCGACCGACAGGGCTTCGGTTTCGCGGCTGAGCAGCTCGTGATAGCGACGCCCCAGACCCTCGAACGCCGATACCGCCGGCAGTGCTGCCACCGTGATCGAGTTGCGGTCGACCACCCAGACGTAGCTGCGAGTGGCGCCGAGGTGGTACTCGACGAGCGCGCTCTCGTCAACCAGCGACGCCTGCACCCGCGCCACCGTCGTCGGCTCCGGCATCTGCAGCGCCGAATAGGCCGGACTGGCCGCGCGAATCTTCGCGCGCAGGCCGTTCCAGCGTTCAATCAGTTCAGCGATCTCGCGGTCGACGGTCGCGGCCCGCGGTGATTTGCTGCCGGCGAGCGCGAGCTGAGTGCGATAGGTTTCCTTGGCGTTCAGCGCCGACTGGACTGCTCGCAGCTCTTTGGTCAGTGCCGGGTCGACGCCCTTCTCGATCTTGGCCGCCGAGGCCGCGAGCCCTTCGAGCAGGGTGCGGGCGCGCGCCCGTTCGCTCATCTCGAACGCGGCGGCCACCTCGCCCTTCTGGTTCAGGACATCGATGGCGAGATCGAAATAGCGGCGCACCGTCGTGAGATACGAGGTGCGCAGCTCGCTGCGCCGCATCAGCGTGCGCGTGGTTTCCACGCCCTCAATGGCAGTGGCGATGGCGCCAATCGCGTCATCCAGCCGGCCGGCACGCTGCAGGGCGTGCGCTCGCACATACAGCGCCTTGTGCTCGGCCCCGGGGTTGGCCACCGTTCGCGCCAGCCGCAACGCCTCATCCACTCGCTCGAGCGCAGCACCGGCGTTGCCGCGCTCTACGTCGACCTCGGCCCAGGCGGTGAGCACGCGGGCTTCGGCCAGCGGACTGCGCACTTCGCGCAGCAGCGGCTGCGCCTGGGCAAACAGCGCCACCGCCTCATCCGGCTGGCCGCTGGCATGCCGCATCAGCCCATCAAGGCCAATGGCCTGCGCCAGGCCGTTGCGATCACCCGACTGCTCGTAAAGCGCGATCGAACGTTCGAGCGATCGCTGCGCCGCCTCGCGATCGCCGCTTTCAAACTGTGCCGAGGCCAGCAGGTAATTCGTCCGCGCAGTCCGGCGCGGCAGTTTCAGCCGCGCTACCACCACCAGCGCGCGCTGAAACGTCGCGATCGACTGGTCGTGCAAACCGAGCGAGCTGTAGGCCTCGCCCAGATTGTTGAGCAGCGCCGTCTCGACGTTGGCCGAGTTCACCTGCTGCGCCAGCGGAATGGCGGACTGCAGCCGCTCAATGGCCTCCTCAAAGCGGCCGAGCGACAGCAGGAGCAGGCCGGAGTTGTTCAGGATGTCGGCGACCGAGACCGCGTCCTGCGCCTCGCGCGCCAGCGGCAACGCCTGGTCGAAATAGCGCTCGGCATCGGCGATCTCACCAAGTTTGCGCGACAGATCGCCCAGCCGATTGAAGACGCGTGACTGGCGGTCGACGCGGCCGAGACGACGGAACAGATCCAGTGCACGAAGCTGCCACTCCAGCGCGCCTGGCGTATCGCCCAGACTGTCGTGCACCCGCGCACATTGGAACGTCGCCTCGGCGGCCAGCGGCAGGTCGCCCGCGTCGATGGCCGCCGCCGCGGTCTCGGCATAGCGCCGTTGCGCTTGCTGGTAGGCGGGGCCATCGGCCACCAAGGCAATGTCGTCGGCGGCCTTGTACTGCTCGTGGGCGTCAGCGATCGCGCGCGCTGGGTCGTCGGCGGGCGAGGCATCAAACGACAGCGTGACCTGCCCCGCTGGTGCCCGCGGCAGCGTGGCGCTGACGAAGATCAGCCAGGTCGCCGCAACGTCGCCAATGGGCACGACGACCTGCTCTTCGCCTTGGGGTCCGGCGACAAAATCGAGGGTGTGCTCAGGCGGCGCGCTGCCCTGCCGCCGCAAGGCATAGCGAACATCGATGTTGTCCTGGGTGATGACGACGCGCGCGGCGGCGCCGGCCGGGACCTCAAGGCGGTAGACACGCTGCTCACCGGCGGCGAGCGTGTCACGCACCGAACCGCCAGCGACGAGCGGGCGGGCATCTGGCGAGGGCGGCGCCGCCTGCAGGAACAGGAGGGCGGCCGCCAGCAGCCGCAGGGTCATGGAATTCGGCTCACCTGCACGGTCACGAAGCCTAGCATTTCTGGCGTGGCGTTGGCATGTGCGCCAAACACCGAGACTTCGTGCATGCCGGTCGTCAGCGCATCGGCGGGCACCCGCGCCACCAGCACGAGTTCCTGCCCCTCGGTCACCGCCATCAATCCATCACCGCGCCAGGCGATCACGTTGGCCGGCGACCGCAGTTCCACGCCGTACTGCGCGAATCGATCCGCTGGATTCAATCGCACCCGCAACTCCACCGCCGGCGTTGAGGCCGGCACCTCAATCACCGCCACGTTGCCAGCGGATCGCGAGACGCCGAGGACCAGTGTGGCGACGAGCGGCGGCACGATCGCCGGAGTTGGAGCCGGAGTCGCGGTCGTGGCCGCCACCCCCGGCTCGGGCGAGACCGCCGCGCGATCATCGGGGGAGACATCACCAGCCCGCGAGAGCATCAACCCGCCGACGGCCATCACCACCGTCGCCGCCATCGCCAGCGGCAACCAATACCGGCCCATCCGCGGCGTCCCGCTCGGCGACGCCGTGTTCACAGACGAGGCTGTCGCTGGCGCAGCGGTCCGCTCCGCCAGCGCCCGCGCGAACGCCAGCCGCCGACTATTACCCTCATGGCCACCCTCATGGCCACCCTCATGGCCACCCTCATGGCCACCCTCATGGCCGCCCTGATAGCGCGCGACAAATTGGGCGCGTTCCGCCGGCGTCAACCGGTTGCGCACGTAGTCGTCGAAGAGGTCATCCTCCGTGCTTCGCAAGGCGGCGAACAGATCCTCGTCCTCGAGGAGTTGTTCTTCCAGGCGGGCCGCTGACCCGTCGGAGGCATGGCCCAGCAAGTAGGCGCGAAGCTCAAGATCGGTCACGCGCAAGTCTCCTGCCAAGGGATGGGCAGGCGGGCCGGAATGTTTCATCGTGGCGCCTCCACGCCGGCCTCGACGCACCGCTCCAGCCGCTCGCGCAGGCGATAGGCACGAATGCGGAGAGCCGTGGCCGAAACGCCGAGTTCCGCGGCGAGCTGGCTGCGAACCTGCTTGGCTTTGCCCTCACCGTAGTAGCGCAGCACCAACTGGCGCTCGGCCTCGGCCAGCGCGGCCAGGCACCGGTCGAGCGACGCCAGCGTCTGCGATTCCCCGTCATCGACGACCGCCGGCAGCACCGTGAGCGCGACGATGTCGGCCTGCACGTGCGGGTCGCGCCGGGATTCGTAAAACACCATGCGGGCGACGCCACGCACGTAGGCGCCGACCGAATCCCTGGGTACCTCGGCTCCTTCCGACAGCTTGCGGGCGACGCGGTCGAGCGTCAGGTCGGCCAGGTCTTCGCCGTTTGACGCACCCCACCACCGGAGCAAGCCGATGGTGCGATGGCGGAGATATTCGTACGTCCGCGCCGCGTGGTCGCGATCGTCATCCAGGAGCAACAGCAGGCGTTCCAGGTCGAGTGCCGCCAAGGCCCAGTCGCGGCCACGCTTCGGGAGCAGCTCATCCACCATCAAGGAATAAGGAAAGTGTACTGCCTATCGGCCGAGCTGACGCCTGAGGTAGTCGAGCGCCTCTGGAAACTCCCGGCTGTTGTTGAAGTGGCCGCGATCGGCAAACTCGAAATAGCTGCACTTCAACTGCGCCGCCACGTGGCGCGCTTCGGTCACCGGAATCAGGGGATCGTCGGTGGAGTTGAAGATCGCCATCCATTGCTGGTTCGCGCGGATGCGATGCCACTGCCACGGGTCACGATAGTAGCCGCTGGCCGCCTCACAGGCGTCGCCGAGATCGGTGTGACAGACGCTGACCAGCACCGACCCCAACAGCGCATGGGTCTCGGCATAGCGCATGGCCGCGACCGCGCCGGATGAGTGGCCCACGAGAATCGTGTTCTCATCGGCATCAAGCGACTCAAGGTACGGCAGCCACACCTCGGCGCGCGCCTTCACGTTGTCTGGAAAGGTGTGGTTGATCACATCCACGCCCAGCTTCCTCAACTCCCGCTCCATCCACGGCAGCCAGATGTCGGCCGCCGTGCAGCCGCCGTTGCCGTGGATCAGAATCGCTTTCCGCGCGCCTGAACTTGCCGCCATCCCCGGAATCAGCAGATCACCCTTCGCTGGCGAGAATGAGCAGGATCACCGCGAACACCACGGCCACGGCGACGAAGAACACCTTCCAGTAATTGATTGGATACTTGCCGGCAATGCGCCCGGTGGATCCGTTCACCAGCACCTGGTAGGACGTTCGGCCGAACATGTACGTGAGCAGCCAAATCGGCACCAGGATGTGCTTGAACGTCTGTCCCGAAAATGTCGGGTGGATGACGAGGTTGCGATGCGTGTCGCCGGGCACCTGTCCCGCGCACAACTGCCGCAGGGTCGCCTGCATCTGCTCTCCCGACTGGCTCGACGCGTCGGTCAGCACCACCTGGTAGTGCTCGACGACGTGGCCGGAGAGAAAGGCGGTGTCGTACGGCACCAGTTCCTGCGTCGGGAACGGCTCGACTTGCCGCAGCAACTCGAGCGGCACCCCCTGCGTCCCCGGCACCGGCTCGTCGTCGAAATCGTGCTCGACGACCCCGCCGGCGGGTTCCCAGCGGATCCGCTGCTCTTGCCGCATCACCGGCCGTCCCTTGCTGTCGCGGCCTTCCACGTTCACGTAGTAGTAGTGACCCGCCTCGGCGTCCCAGGGACAGTGCGCGTGCGCATCGAAGGTCCAGTACGGAATGTAGAGGCTGTGCACCGTATCGACGAGCGCGGCCTTCGCGAGACGGCCGGGCGCAAACCACTTGCTGCGCCACCAGCGACGGATGTCGTCGCGCACGCGGTTGCGGTCGATGCGAAACGGCAGCACGCTTTCGGGGCGAATCGGTGACTTGATCTGGTCGTAGGCGACCAGTGCCGGCGAGCCGCAGAACTCGCAGTTCTGGCCGACCCGTTCTGACTCGTAGACCATCACGGCTCGACAGCTCTGGCACTGCACGCTTCGCCGCGTGGCCTGCCACTGCGGCTCGGCGGCCGGCAGGTCGCGCAGCGCCGCTGCGAGATCCTTCTCGGCGACCTTGCCGAGCTCGCGGTCGATCACGTACGGCGACTCGGTACCGCAGAACGGGCAGACGAGTTTCTGCTTGGACGGATTCCATTCGGCCTGCGCGCCGCACGCCGGGCAGGCGTGCTTGTCGAGCGCCGAGACGTCGTGGTCGCGGCTTGAAGTCTTCGAGTCCTCGGTCATCTGTCGGCCTTCAAGACGCAGCCCGCTGGAGGCGGGCGAAGAACCATTCGCTACTCCGCGAGGTAGCTGTTGAGGGCCGCGCGCGTGATGCGCCAGGACGTGCCGATTTTCTTGCCCTTGAGCTCGCCCGATTCCAGCACCGTCACCACGTCGGCGAGGGTGACGCCGAGCGCGGCGGCCGCCTCGGCCGGGCTCAGCAGTTCAGGCGCGGCGGCCACGGTCGGCGACGCGGAGCCGCCGGCAAAGCCCTGCTGCATCATCTGCTGCGCCATGCCGAAGCCCATGGCCAGCTCCGCCGCCGTACCTGCAGCTCCGCCGCCGGAGCCGCCGGCGGCCATGCCTTGCGCCATCTGGTACTTCACGTAGTCGTTCAGGTTGCCAATCGCCGTCATGCTGGCGCGCTTGTCGAGCGCGGCTTCCACTTCGGGGGGCACCGACACGTTTTCGACAATGAAGCTGGTGATGGCCAAGCCGTACTTCGCGGTCACTGCGGGATTGATCAGCGGCAGCAGCGCATCGCCCAGCTCGGTGTAGCGCGAGGCCACGTCGAGCACCGGAATTTTCGCGGAGGCGATCGCGTCCGTGAACAGGCTGACAATGCGCGACCGCATGGTGTCGGCGAACTCGTCGAGCCGGAAGTTGTGATCGGAGCCGGCGACTTCGCGCAGGAACGTCTTGGGCTCGACAATCCTGAAGTCGTAGGTACCGAAGGCGCGCACGCGGGCCACGCCGAAGTCGGCGTCGCGCAGCATCACCGGGTTCGAGGTGCCCCACTTGTTGCCGGTGAACAGCCGCGTGATCACGTAGTAGACGTCGGCCTTGAACGGCGAGTTGAAGCCGTACTTCCACGACTTGAGCTTGGTGAGAATCGGAATGTTGTCGGTGGCGAGGGTGTGCTTGCCTGGCACAAACGTGTCGCCGAACTCGCCGAGGTAGACAAACTGCGCCACCTGCGATTCGCGGACGATCAGCTGGGCGCCGTTCTTGATGGCTTTGTCTTCGTCTGGGAACCGGAAGGACAACGTGTCGCGCGAGTCATCGGTCCACTCGATGACGTCAATCAGTTCGCCCTTGAAGAAGTCTGCAATGCCCATGTCGAGATATTAACAGGAGATCAGGAGGCAAGGAGAATCCATGGTCTCCAGGCGTTCCCCGTAGGGCGCCCCTTTATGGGGCGCCGTTCTTCAACCTCCTTGTCGGTGCGATCGGCGCGCCGCAGTTGGAGCAGTTGACGACCTGAATGCTGTCGCGCAGCTTGGCAATCTGCGCCGGCGTCGGCGGCCGGACGAAGTCCTTCTCCTTTAGAAAATCGAAGAACGTCGTTAACCGGCCATGGTCGTGGGGGCAGCGGAGGTACTCGAACCGTGTCGACCGCTGCATGTCCTGGGTGCGGCGTAGCCGTGCGTTGCAGCGCGGGCAATCCACGAAGGGAGATTACAGGAGCTCAGGAGAGGAGGAGAGACGCGCCTCTGGAAGCCACAAGAGGCTAGGAGGTAACGAGACAATCTCTGGGGGGCGTGACGGCCACGGCAAATTGCCGTACTCTGGAGCCAAGGAGCTTCGTCTATGGCAGTGCTTGACTGGTCCCAGTGCCCGGTCGTCGAGAACCTCGAGGACCTCGGCATCGACGAGGTCATGGAGCAATTCGACGTGACCCGCGAGCAGATCACCGCCGTGCTCGACTTTGTGGCTCAGAGCCTGCGCGCCGAACCCGTCCCCGCCGGTGCTCATCCTCTTTGACCACGGCACGCCGGCCGGGCTGGCCCGCGCACTGCCGGGGCACACTGTGCACACCGCGCAAGCCAGGGGATGGGGCACGCTCAGCAACGGCGCACTCCTGAACGCGGCCGAGGAGGCCGGGTTCGAGGTGCTGCTCACGACAGACCGCCGCATCCGCTACCAGCAGAACCTGCGCGGGCGCCGAATCGCCCTCGTCGTCCTGACAGGCACCACGAAATGGTCCCGCGTCAGGCAGCATACCGACC
>ENA-ORBV01007785-ORBV01007785.1-microbial-mat-metagenome-genome-assembly--contig:-NODE-7785-length-18282-cov-7.786377_pt1 | contig 18282 bp, 10 predicted proteins | sample MGYA00237777_ERZ505514 | MGnify/ENA primary metagenome ERZ505514 (study PRJEB26160, sample SAMN06269048) | microbial mat metagenome | isolation source: Oligotrophic lake microbial mat | place...
TTTCAAGCAGAAGACGGCATACGAGATTCGCCTTAGTCTCGTGGGCTCGGAGATGTGTATAAGAGACAGGATTTAAAAGTGGAAAAACAAACCTTGAAAACGATTTTGAAGGAAGAATTCGGATTATTTAAAAAAGATTCCACTCTTAATAATAAAACTCCGAAGGACAATACAAAGTTTATTATCAAATGGGAAGATGCAGACAAACCAGCTGTTCAGGAAGGGAAAAAAGAATTGAAAAGGCCTAAAAAACCTGAGGAAGAGGATTTTTAGGTTAATAATTGACAACTTTCCCTGCTTTCAACCAAAAAACCTTATTTTCGTACTCCCAAAATTAAGGCACTAAATGAGCATTTATTCGAAAAAGCAACAATGGAAATTGTGGTTGTTTATGGCAGCCATTGTTATTATTGCGGCCTCACTTTGGTACACCAATACCTTGGTGAATAAAATTGCTCATGAGGAACGAGTAAAAGTGAAGTTGTGGGCGGATGCCATCAAAAAGAAAGCAGATTTAGTAAAATATACTAACGAGCTTTTTAACAAAATTAAAATTGACGAACGTAAAAAAGTGGAGCTTTGGGCAGAAGCTACCCGTCAGCTTTCGCAGGACTTAAGCGATTATGGTTTTGTTTTAAAAGTTGTTTCAGATAACACTACCGTCCCCGTCATCTTAACCGATGAGCATGGGACAGTTATTACTTCCCGAAATCTGGATACTGAAAAGGAAAATGATAAAACCTATTTGAAGCTCCAGATGCAAGCCATGCGTGCAAAGCAGGAGCCCATTGAAATTACAATCTATAAAGGACAAAAAAATTATTTATACTACCAAGATTCTAAATTGTTTACTGAATTGAAAAACAATTTAGATGATTTGATTAAATCATTTATTTCTGAAGTTGCAGTGAATTCTGCTTCTGTTCCCGTGATTTATACGGATTCTACTAAACAGAATGTGATTGCTTCAGGAAATATCGATTCATTAAAAATAAAAGATGTTGGTTATTTAAATCAAACATTGTCGCTGATGGCCTCTCAAAATCAGCCAATTGAAGTGGAGTTTGGAAATGGTGGCACTAACTATATTTATTATCAGGAGTCGACATTGTTGACGCAGTTAAAATATTACCCTTACGTAATGTTTACGATTATTGGATTGTTTTTATTGGTTGCATACTTGTTATTCAGTACAGCGCGTAGAGTGGAGCAAAATCAAGTTTGGGTAGGTATGGCAAAGGAAACGGCACATCAACTTGGAACTCCGTTGTCGTCACTCATTGCTTGGTTAGAATATTTGCGTTCAAAAGGGTTGGATCCAGAAACGGCTGCCGAAATTGAGAAGGATGTGAAACGCTTAGAAACAATTACCGAACGTTTTTCTAAAATTGGTTCTGTTCCTAAATTGGATTCCGTTGACTTGGTTCATGTTTTGGATGTTGCAGTAAATTATATGAAATTAAGAACATCTAAAAATGTAATTTTTTCAATTGAAACAGGTAATCAAAAAGAAGTGTTCGGACAATTAAATGTTCCTTTGTTTGAATGGGTGATTGAAAATTTAATTCGTAATGCAGTTGATGCAATGGATGGGAATGGTTCTATTGTGATTACACTTTCTGATCAAACGCAATTTGTATATATTGATGTTGCAGATACAGGAAAAGGGATTCCGAAATCTAAATACAAAACTGTTTTTGAGCCAGGCTATACAACCAAACAAAGAGGTTGGGGTTTAGGTTTGTCGCTTACAAAACGAATCATTGAAAATTACCATTCTGGAAAAATATTTGTTAAGAGTTCTGAAATTGATAAAGGAACAACATTTAGAATTGTTCTGAATAAATAAATCATCCATGTCTAATTTTTTCGAAAAGATTGTTGAGTTTTTCTCAATGGTGAAAATTGCACTCTCACCAATATTAATTTTTACAATTGCTGGAATTGCTTGTTATTTTTGGTTGGAGGGAGCATTGGGTGCTTTTGTTGGTCTTGCTCTGGTTGTATTAGGATTAATGGTTGGTGTTTGGTTGGCAATTTATATTCATAAAAAGCATGGTGCAATAGAATTTAATGCACGCTTAGATGCTACGCCTGAGTTAGATAAAAAAGAAGAAGAAAAAAAATAATGGCTGGCATCTATATTCATATTCCTTTCTGCAAACAAGCCTGCCATTACTGCGATTTTCATTTTTCTACTTCTCTTCAAAATAAAGAAGCCTTTTTGAAAGCACTTCAAAAAGAAATTATTCTTCAAAAAGAGTATTTAAAATCAGAATTGGTTTCAACAGTTTATTTCGGAGGCGGAACTCCATCATTGCTTTCATCAAAGGAGTTGAATGAAATTTTTGATTGTTTGAAAGACAATTTTAATATCAATGTTGATGCTGAAATTACATTGGAAGCCAACCCAGATGATTTAACGGAAGAGAAAATAAAAGCATTAAAAGAGACTTCTGTAAGCCGTTTAAGTATTGGTATTCAAAGTTTTTATGACGAAGATTTGAAATTAATGAATCGTGCACATTCGGCTGAAGAGAGTATCAAGGCTGTGAAGTTGGCACAAGAAAATGGTTTCGAGAACATTACTATTGATTTGATTTATGGTATTCCCGGACTCACAGATCATCGTTGGAGAAATAATTTGCAAATTGCTTTTGCTTTGAATGTGAATCACATTTCAGCTTATTGTTTAACGGTAGAACCCAAAACAGCCTTAGCACATCAGGTTAAAAGCGGCTTAATTAAAAATGTGGATGAGCAACAAAGTTCAGAGCAGTTTGAAATTATGTTGGAAGCCATGCATAACAATGATTTTATTCAATATGAAATTTCAAATTTTTGTAAGAATGGAGCATTTTCAAAACACAATAGTAACTATTGGAAAAAGGAAAAATATTTAGGGTTAGGACCTTCTGCACATTCCTTTAATGGTGAAAGCCGTCAATGGAATATTTCAAACAACACTTTGTATATCCAGTCGATTGAAAAAGGAGAATTGAATTTTGAAAAAGAAGTGTTAACAATTGATCAGCGATACAATGAATATGTGATGACATCTTTGAGAACCATTTGGGGCACTTCAATTGATTTTATTAGAACAAGTTTTGGAGAAGATTATTCAAAATATTTTTTAAAAGAAATTGATTTGTATATTAGCACTGGATATGTTACAGAGGACACTCCCTCTCCTGCGGAGAGGGTTGGCGTGAGGTATTATTTATCCGACAAAGGAAAATTAATTGCAGATAAAATCGCAAGTGATCTTTTTAAAACAAATTAATTATGATTTCAAAAATTACACATAAAGGAAAATCATACAATGTTGATTTAGATAAACCAATCGACATTTCTATTCCTTTGCGAACAGGAAAAGAAAATGTGAATGCTTGGTATTCGAATCCGATGACGATTGAGCCTGTGCGTATGGGCGATTGGGTGGGTGATGTAAAGCAAGGCGGTTCTGTGAACTTTAGAAACATTATGTTTAATCCGCATGGAAATGGAACACATACCGAGTGTGTCGGACATATCAGTAAAGAAGATTATACCATCAATCAAACGTTGAAAAAATTCTTTTTCATGGCAGAGGTAATTACTATTTTACCTGATGAATTAGAAAATGGAGATAAAGTAATTACAAAAAAGCACATCGAAAATTGCTTGGGAGAAAAACGTCCGGAAGCAATTATTATTCGCACATTGGATAATCATATTTCTAAAATTAACAAACAATATTCAAATACAAACCCGCCTTATTTGGTAGAAGAAGCTGCAAAGTATATTGATGCTTTGGGAATAGACCATTTGATGATTGATTTGCCATCAGTAGATAAAGAAGTGGATGATGGAAAATTATTGGCGCATCACGCATTTTGGCAATATCCTACCAACACTCAATTGCATCGTACTATAACGGAAATGATTTATGTTCCGAATACAGTTTATGATGGAGTCTATTTGTTAAACATTCAAATAGCGAGTTTCGAAAATGATGCGTCACCAAGTAAGCCTCTGTTATTTCAATTGAATACTGCATTATAAATTCTTCGACTCCGCTCAGAATGACAAAGAAATGTCACGCTGAGCGGAGTCGAAGTGTAATTCAATCTAAACTTAAATTTTTATTATACTAATTGTCATCTTGAGCGGTGTAGAGAGACGAATGGCTACATCGCAAATGTTACTCCAACAGTGAAAGGATAAACTTGAGGTCCTTTGTCTTTTTTGAACAAGCGATTTAATCCGTAGCTTGCAAATATCGTCACATCATTAAATCCAACTCTTGCAACAGCACTGTATTTGAAAGGTTCAAGGTTGAAGTCGTCTTTTTGTTTGATTTTATAATGTTTGTCGTTTGCATCATATTTTTGTTTTGTAACTGCACCAATTCTGTAAGCAATGTCAACTCCAACACCAATGTGCAAATTTTTATTTGGATTTTTGCTGGTGTTGAACTCTAGCATTAATGGAATTTTTAAATAAGTAACATTTAATTTGTTCTTTTTATAATCGATTGTTGAGTCGTTGGATGCTGATAAGTAGGTTGTGTCTCCATTCAAGGAGATGTTGTTTTGGAAAGCATAGCTATTAAAATCAAATCCAAATCCAGTTACGAGGTTTATGTAATTTTTTACAAGGTGGAAATCTTTTTCATAAAGGTTTAATCCGAATTGAATTGATTTAGCATAATCCAATTCTAAAAAACTTGCGCCTGGTCCAAGATCGATGTTGTTTTTATAATCCATCATTCCGTTTACTCCAAACTCAATTCCGTTCCAGTGTTTAAAGTTATCGTTGTAATTGTTAGTAGAATCTTTTTTTGACATTTTACCATGTTTGTTGTCATTGTCTTCATCACCAATAATCATGTAATTTTTACCGCCTAATTTTATTTTTGTTGTGTCGCTAGCTGTTTCAGAACCGGAGCCATCTTTGCTTTCACGAACAGAACCTGCTCCACTAATGTTTACATTTCTATCAACAGGATTTCCTTTGTATATTATGGATCCTGCTCCGGAAACATCAGCATCTATACTTTGAATGGCATTTACTTTTGCATCACCAGCCCCAGATACTTTTGCTTTTATCTTATTTGCTTCAAGATTGGAAGCTTTTAAATTCCCGGCTCCTGATACAGTTGCATCCAGCAATTGAGTGCTTCCTTTTAAAGTAACATCTCCTGCACCGCTGATATCTGTTTTTAGTTCATTCGCTTTTAAATCTAAATGAATGTCGCCTGCACCATTGGTGATAATGTTTAATTTATCGCAGGTTAATTGGTTTTCACTTTTTATATCGGATGCTCCTGAAACATCAAGATTCGTAAGTGATTTTATCGAAATTACAATCTCAATATCATCTACATCTTTAATGTTACCTTCTGTAGAAATCACCAGAATGCCTTCTTTTACTTCTGTTTTAATTTGTGCTTGAACGCTTTCTGGTGCAGATACTTTTACACTGTTGGCATCACTTTGAGTGATTTTAATATTAAATGCATCTCCGGCTTTAATACCTGTGAAGTCGCCAACCGTTCTTACTTGTTGAGCTTCTGCTGTTAAAAAGGATAGACTTGTTAGAAAAGCTAATCCCAGAATTTTTGTTTTTATAGAGTTCATAATTATAGAGTTTTCGTTGTTTTTTTGAATAGGACGTTTGTATTGTTTGGAAAGTTACAGCGCTTTAACTTTACCTGTTTTGCTTAATTTTTGAGTAGGACGACCTGCTTTTTAAAAAGTTACACCCCCGTATTTTTATTTCACCTTATTTAATGAACTATTTGCCTATTTGAAGCAACTATTTGGATTTTTAATGCATCTTTTGATTATTAACAAAGACTTGTGTATTAAGAGTTCTGTTGGATTTTTATATCTAAAGTATTTGTAGCATATTTGTAAGGAAATCGCTTATGAAGAATTTGAAGAAAAATATACTCCTTTCATTTGTTTTATTAATAGTGTGTTCCGTTTCTGCTACCAATATGTATTGGGTAGGCGGAACAGGTTCATGGAATGAAGTGAAGCATTGGTCGTTAACTACTGGTGGGCCTTCAGGAACAACTATTCCAACTGTAAATGATGACGTTTATTTTGACGAAAATTCTTTTTCTGCAGATAAACAAACTGTAAAGGTGACAACAAGTGCAGTTTGTCGGAATATCGATTGGAGTGCCATTGATAACAGAGCTATACTATCCTCAGGTCCTTCAAAAACGTTAATTGTTTATGGTTCTTATAAATTATCTCCTCTTTTATATAATGGATTTTTAGGAAAAACAATTTTTGCAGCGTCTATTTTGAACAATTCTATTTCCACTGCAGGAAAAATGATAATTGGAAATTGGGAGTTCAATGGTTCTGGTTCTTGGATACTGACAGATGATGTAACTACCGAAAAGCCTGTGTCTATAACACTTACAAAGGGCTCGTTAAACACAAATGGAAAAACGGTTTATTGCGGTTCTTTCATTGGAAATTCAGCCCAACAAAGAGCATTGGACCTTTCTTCCTCCGAAATTTTTATTAAAGATAAATGGGATTTTAGTGCTCCCACGCAGCTTACATTTGAAACAGGAACTTCTAGATTAATCTTTGAAGATTCCCTGAATGATAATAAATTCAGAAGTGGAGGCTTGATTTATAATTCTGTGTCTGCGATGGCCGCAGCATGTACCCCTTCAGGAACGCCATGTGCCACTTTCACTATTTCACTAACTTCACAAAATGTAACCTGTAATGGATTATGCAATGGAACTGCTTCTGCAACTGTAGTGCCTGCTGCAGGTCCTTATTCTTATGACTGGAGCCCGGGTGCGCCATTGGGAGACGGAACAGCCAATATTACTGCATTATGTACAGGAACATATACTGTTAGGGTTACTAATACAACAACGGGAGCGTTTTGTTTTTGTTCAATTGCTATTACTGAGCCCGGTGTATTGTTCGATTTTGAATTAGTTACTGTTCCACCTACCTGTAATGGTCTATGTAATGGAACATCTACAGTAGCTGCTTCAGGAGGAACAGGTCTTTATACTTATGCATGGACAATCGGAGGTTTGCCTCCAGGTTTTCCTTTTACAGGAAATGGAAATGATACTGTTGCCGGTGTTTGTGCAGGGAGTTATGATGTAACTGTATCCGATCAGAATGGTTGTACAGGAAGCACTACCATAGTTGTTACTCAGCCTGCAGTTCTTGTTGCTCCCGGTTCTTCTACCAATGTAACATGTTTTGGCTTTTGTAACGGAACGGCTTCTGTTGTTGCATCCGGTGGTTCTCCTCCTTATACTTATGATTGGACCCCTGGTACCCCTACTGGTGATGGAACAGCCAATGTTACAAATCTTTGTCCCGGGTCATATACATGTACCGTTACAGATACTAATGCTTGTACAACAACGTTTGTTGCGGTAATTACACAGCCTCCTATTCTTACACTTACGATGTCGCAGACAAATGCAAGTTGTGGCGGAATATGTGATGGTACTGCAACTGCTACAATCACCGGTGGAACTTCACCTTATACTTATGTTTGGTCGAATGGTTCTACAACAACAACTGCATCATTATCGAATACCATTTCCGGATTATGTGACGGTCTCGTTTCTGTTACAGTTACAGATGCTAATGGGTGTAACTTAACAAATTCGGTTACAATCACTGAGCCTCCCATTTTAGTTGCTACAGCTACTGGCACAAATGTTACTTGTTTTGGATTGTGTAATGGAACAGCTACAGTTGTTGTAGTTGGCGGTAGTGGCGGAAACACTTTTGATTGGACACCAGGAGCACCAATTGGTGACGGTACTGCAACAATTACAGGTCTTTGTCCGGGATCCTACACAGTAACAGTTGTCGATATTAATGGTTGCACCGATACAGGAGTTGTTGTGATTGCTGAACCCACTTTACTGGTAGCAAATTTTACAAGTACAAACTTATTATGTTTTGTTCCTTGTGATGGAACGGCTACTGCTCTTCCTACAGGCGGTACTCCCGGCTATACCTATAACTGGCTTCCCGGAACTCCAACCGGAGATGGAACAACAATGATAACAAATCTTTGTGCAGGCACTTATAGTGTTATTGTAACCGATTTAAACGGCTGTATAGATACCTCAGCCGCTATTGTCATTTCACAGCCGCCTGTCTTAAATGATGGAGCCACCTCTACCAATGTAACATGTAATGGGGCTTGTAATGGAACTGCGACTTCAACACCAACAGGTGGGACGCCTGGTTACACATTCTTATGGATGCCGGGTGGTTTCGTTACTCCAACTATTTCAGGATTGTGTCCTGGGTCGTATACTGTTACAGTAACAGATGCAAATGGTTGTACCAATTCAGGAACTGTTGTCATCACTCAACCCAATGTATTAAACGTAAGTATAGCCACAACAGCATTGGCATGTAATGGTGATTGTAATGCAATTGCAACTGCTACCATAACAGGTGGAACTGCTCTGTTTACTATTGATTGGACACCGGGTGCACCTATTGGTGACGGTACTACAACAATTAGTTCTTTATGTGCAGGACCCTATACGATTAATGTCACAGATGCAAATGGTTGTCCGGCAACAGCTTCTGCCACTATATTTCAACCCACAGCTCTCGTCTTGGCAACCTCTACAACTGATATCAGCTGTTTTGGTGCTTGCAATGGAACCGCTTCGGCAATTGCTGGTGGAGGAACTCCGGGTTATTCTTTTTCTTGGTTGCCAGGAGCATTTACAACTTCTTCTATCAGTGGTCTATGCCCGGGAAGTTATACTGTTACTGTTACCGATTTAAATGGTTGTACAATTTCTGACACGGTTACAATCACACAGCCCACTCAAGTCTTTGCAAATCCCAGCGTTGTTAGTAACATAAGTTGTGCAGGAGTTATTCCATGTGATGGCTCAGCAACAGCTACGCCATCAGGTGGAGTGGGACCTTATTCAGTATTTGATTGGTCACCCGGAGTTATTGCAGGTGATGGAACGCCAACAGTTACTGGCCTTTGTGCAGGAAATTATAACGTAACCGTATTAGATGCAAATGGTTGCCCTTCCACAATGCCTGTTACTATTACTCAACCATTGGTTTTAAGTGCGCCAATTACAAGTTCAACTTCTAGTTGTAATATTTGTAATGGTACAGCTACTGTAACTCCAGCAGGCGGTACACCAGGTTATACTTTCTTGTGGATGCCAACCGGACAGGTTACTCAAACTGCAGTTGGATTGTGTCCTAACATTACCTATACCGTTACTGTTACGGATGCGAATGGTTGCATTGCTTCTAGCACTGTTTTAATTATGCAAACCATCATTATCAGCATCACAACTTCTCCTACAACCTTAAGTTGTTTTGGTGCTTGTGATGGAATTGTAACTGCAAATGCAGCAGGTGGAACATTGCCTTATAGTTTTGTTTGGACTGGCCCTACACCCTCCGGCACAACGGTTTCCTTGACTCAAACGGCTACCGGTTTATGTGCCGGAACCTATGTTGTGAATGTTTCTGATGCGGCAGGGTGCTTTAATAGCGACTCTATCACATTTACGAATCCTCCGATTTTAACTATTAGTGCTGTAAGTACAAATGAAACCTGCAGTGGTTCTTGTAATGGAACTGGAACGGCTGCTGGCTTTGGAGGAACTGGGGCATTAAATTATTCTTGGAATACTGTTCCTGTTCAAAATACTGCCACTGCTACAGGATTGTGTTCTGGTACTTATACCGTAACAGTTACTGATGGAAGTGGTTGTACTGCTACTACTTCTGTTACTATTACTGGTCCGCCTGCAGTAGTAGATAACGTTACAATAACACCAGCAAACTGTTTATTTGCTGATGGTCAGATTACCGTTGCACCAACGGGAGGAGCTGGTGCAGGAACATATACTTTTAATTGGGGACCAGGTGCTCCAGCCGGAGATGGAACTCCCACAATTACGGGATTACTCCCCGGAATTTACACAGTAGCAATTACAACAGGTGGTTGTACTTATAACTTCAGTTACATCCTAAATAATATTGCCGGTCCTACCACCACCATGTTACATACCAATGTTTCTTGTTTTGGTGCTTGTGATGGAACGGCTAGTGTTGTAGCAGCAGGTGGAGCAGGTGGATATGTTTTTGATTGGACTCCAGGTGCACCTACAGGAGATGGAACAGCTGCTATTACAGGATTGTGCGGAACTATTACCTATACCGTTCAGGTGACGGATGCAGCCGGCTGTATTACCTTTGATTTAGACACTGTAAATAACCCTGCTTTAATTTCACCAAATCAAGTTGTTGTAAACGAAAGTTGTGGAGGCACTTGTGACGGGACTATTACATTGACACCATCTGGAGGAACAGGAACTTATACTTATGTATGGTCTGGCGGATTGCCGCCAACAGCTGGTCAAACAGGATTGTGTGCAAGTGGAAGTCCGTATACCGTTACTATCACAGATGCAAATGGTTGCGATACAACACTTACTATTTCAATTGTTTCTCCTCCAATGTTAATTGTTACACTTTCATCTACAAATGTGCTATGTGCAGGTGCTTGTAACGGAACAGCAACCGCAACTGCAGTAGGTGGAACAGGTGCTGGAACGTATACTTATTCTTGGTTGCCAAATCCGCCTCTTGGTCCGCTTTTCCCATTACCAAACATCATTGGTTTGTGCCCCGGAACATACGATGTAACAGTTACAGATGGAAATGGATGTACTGCTTCCGATACTGTTACGATTACAGAGCCAGTTGCATTAACTACCATAACATCACAAACAAATGCTTCTTGCTTTGGTGTGTGTGATGGACAAGCGATTGTAACTCCGAGCGGAGGAACTCCTCCTTATACATTTGTGTGGAATCCCGGAGCAATAGCAAATGATACAGCAAGCGGATTGTGTGCGGGAAATTATATTGCAACTGTTACCGATTTTAATGGTTGTGTTTCATCACCTCCAGCAGTAATTATTACCGAGCCTGCGCCAATTCTTCCGAATGCAACATTTGTAAATCCAACCTGTAGCGGTACATGTAATGGAATAGCAACTGCAACTCCAACAGGCGGAACAGGAGTGTATACATATTCTTGGGATGATGGGTTATCACAAACAACCCAAACCGCAGTTGGATTATGTGCAGGAGTTTATATTGTAACGGTAGATGATGGAAACTGTTCGAATATTCAAAGTGTTACTTTAACCGATCCACCAGCTTTAGTTGCAAACGCTTCTGCCACTTCTCCAACTTGTGTTGATGATTGTGACGGTAGTGTTACTTCTAATCCTATTGGCGGAACAGGAACATATACTTATTTATGGAATCCTGGTTCTGTTGTAACACAAACGGTAATCAATTTATGTCCTAATAATTATACTGTAATTGTTAATGATGGTAATGGTTGTGCTGATACACAAGTTGTAGTATTGGCAAATCCTTTAGGTATTGATGTTGTAATTGGAAGTACTCCTGCAAATTGCGGAGCATGTGATGGAACAATATCACTTGTTCCTACCACTGGAACCGGGCCTTATACATTTGTTTGGACAATTGGAGGATTGCCTCCGCCACTTCCTTTTGTAGGAAATGGAACACCAAACGTTACCAATGTGTGCGCAGGATTGTACGATGTTTTAGTAACGGATGCGGATGGTTGTGATTCACTATTCACAATTCCAATGAATAATTCAAGCGGACCAACAGGTGAAACGGTTATCACTACAAGCACTTCTTGTAATGGAGTATGTGATGGAACAGGCTCAGTAACTCCTATTGGTGGCATAGCTCCATACACGTTCTTGTGGAATGATGGCCCGCCAGCAACTGCATTGGATACTGCTTTTGGATTATGTGCAGGAAATTATTTTGTTCAGGTTACTGATGCTAGTGGATGTATTCATTTTAGTCCGGTTACTATCATTGAGCCAACTCCAATCGTTCCGAATGAAGTGATTACAATGGCACTTTGTAGTAATATTTGTACAGGTGCAATTGTGGTTACACCAAGCGGTGGAACAGCAGGATATACTTATTTCTGGGCTCCGGGAGTAATAACAGGACAAGGAACAAATAGTGTTTCAGGATTATGTGCTGGCACCTACACATTAACAATTACGGATGCGAACTCATGTGTGCAGGTAGATTCATTTGTTGTGGGACAATCTACTCCGCTTTTAGCAACAATTAATTCAACTAACATCTCTTGTTCTTCTGCTTGCAGTGGAATTGCATACGTTAACATTAGTTCAGGAACAGGTCCATATACAATTCAATGGAACGATTCATTCGGACAAACTAATGATACAGCATCAGCATTGTGTGCTGGAAATTATTCTGTTGATATAACTGATGCATTGGGTTGTACAATTACTTTAAATATTACAATTACGTCAACACCACCTGTTTTAGCAAATGCTGTAATAACGGCATCCACATGCGGATTGTGTGATGGGACTGCTGGACTTACTCCTATAGGTGGTACAGCAGGTTATACTTATTTGTGGAGCAACGGACAAATAACTTCATCTGCTTCAGCTTTATGTTCCGGTTTATATACAGTTGATATTACAGATGCGAATGGTTGTGTTACCAGCGTAGCTATTCCTGTAAATAATATTGGTGGACCAACAAGTGCAACAATCGTTTCAACAAATATTACTTGTAACGGACTGTGCAACGGTGTAGTTACTTCAGTTACCCCTGTTGGTGGAACGGCTCCTTACACCTTCTTGTGGATTGGAAGTGGTGCAACAACTTCATCTGTGGGAAGTTTGTGTGCTGGAACTTATTTTGTACAAATCACAGATGCAAATGGTTGCTCATTAATTGATTCAGTAATTATTACGGAGCCTGCTGCAATTTCTGCAAATCAAGTAATACTTGCAGCAACTTGTGGACTGTGTGATGGTTCTGTTGTTCTTGCTCCTACTGGTGGTGCAGGTGGTTATGCTTATTTATGGAATACCGGTGCAACAACTTCTTCGTTAGCAAGTTTATGTGCAGGTGTTTATTCGGTTGATATTACCGATGCTGCAGGTTGTATAATAAATGTAGTAATAACAATAAATAGTCAGAGCGGTCCCACACTTGTTGCCTCTTCAACATCTGTTACTTGTAATGGTTCATGTAATGCAACAGCGAGTGTTGTAGCTTTAGGTTCTTCTCCTTTTGCATATTTGTGGACACCAACTTTACAAACAACACCTATTACAACTGCAATACTTTGTGCAGGAACTTATTTTGTTCAGGTAACGGATAATGCAGGATGTGTGACGATTGCATCAACTACTATTTCTGAACCTGATTCAATTGGATTCAGTGTTGCAAATGCACAAGATCCATTATGTAATGGAAATGCAAATGGATCCATCACCGTTATTCCTTTCGGAGGAACATTGTCTTATGCATACTCATGGACACCGACTCCGGCACTTGGACAAACTACTGGAACAGCAATTAATTTAGATGCAAATACTTATGTGGTAACTGTTACAGATACCAACGGTTGTGTTGCAACTCAAACCATCACATTGGTAAATCCTGTTTCTTTAACAATCAGTAGCACATTTGTTCCTTCTAGTTGTAATACAATTCCCGATGGTTCAATTGATGTAACTGTTGGTGGTGGAACTCTTCCATACGCTTATCAATGGAGTGGTGGCTCAACAGCAACCACTGAAGATTTAGTAGGCGTTTTAAGTGGAACCTATACAATAACTGTTACAGATTCGAATTCATGTACAATTGCTGACACAATTATTTTATTGCCAAATCAAACGGTGATTGCAGTTGCAGGAAACGATACTGCTTTTTGTCAATCAAGCGCAGTTACTTTGAGTGCTGCTACAAGCGTAAACGGAACTTCTTTTCAGTGGTTTGATATGAGCGGAACGCTTTTAGGTTCTTCTGTAACATTAACATTTAATCCTCCTGCAGGAACAAATAGTTTTTATGTAGTGGTGGATAATGGTACAGGTTGTACTGATAGCGATACAGTTGATGTTACCGCTAATCCTCTGCCGAATGCCAATGCAGGTACCGATGTTACAATTGTAATTGGCGCAACTACAACTATTGGCGGCAGTCCGACCACAACTACCGGTGGTGCTACAATAGCATGGTTGCCGGCAACTGGTTTGGATAATGCAACAGCATCTAATCCGAATGCTAACCCAACTACAACTACTACTTATACTGTAACAGTAACTTCTGCTCAAGGTTGTACTGCGGTGGATTCGGTTGTTGTAACAGTTCGTCCTACAATTATTTTCCCTGATGGTATTTCTCCGAATGCAGATGGTGCAAACGATGAATGGATTATTGATGGAATTGATTTGTTTCCTGATTGTGTAGTTGAGGTGTACAATCGTTGGGGTGAATTATTGTTCCAATCAATTGGATACAAAGAGAATTGGAATGGAACTTATAAAGGACAATTATTACCTGTTGGAACATACTATTATGTGATTGACTTGAAAGATGAATTATTCCCAGATGCTTACACAGGGCCAATAACTATATTGAGATAAAATGAAAAATAAAATTCTCATATTTATTTTCGTAGTTAGTTTTGTAAAACTAACTGCTCAGCAATTGCCCCACTATAGCAATTACATGATTAATGATTATGCAATGAATCCTGCAATAGGAGGAAGTGATTCTTACTATGAAGGTGTATCAAATAACCGCTATCAATGGATTGGAATTACAGATGCTCCACGTACTTATATTTTAAGTGTGAATGGCCCGACTAAAAATTTAAAAATGGGCTTGGGTGGTTTACTCTTTACAGATATTGTTGGACCAACTCGGAGAACAGGTTTGTATGGATCTTATGCTTATCATTTGAAAGTGGCTGATAAAGTAAAAATATCTTTAGGAATTTCTGCTGGGTTGTTACAATTCACGGTTGATGGTTCAAAAATCACTTTGCGTGATCCTTCTGATTTGGTTATAAGCAATGGTTTGCAATCTGTGCTGATGCCTGATTTCGGAGCGGGAATTTATGCTTATTCTACAGATAAAAAGTGGTATGTAGGAGCGAGTGTTCCACAAATTTTGCAGAACCAAATAAAGTTCTTCGATAACTCAACAACTTCACTTAGTAAATTGGCAACACATTATTATGTAACTGCAGGATATAAATTTACGATTACGGAAGATCTCAAATTAGAGCCATCTACTTGTTTAAAATATGTAAAACCGGCACCATTCCAATTTGATTTAGGATTAAGAGCAATCTACCAAGAGAAACTTTGGATAGGAGGCGCATTTCGTTATCTAGATGCTGTTTCGGCAATGATAGGTTATACCATGCAAGAGAATATTACCTTTGCATATTCGTATGATTTTACAATGACAAATATTAAAAAATACAGCACAGGTACACATGAGTTGATGATTGGAATAAAATTCCATAAGATGAAGGAAAACAAAGATGCTGTGAAGATGCAGTAGTTGTTTTTTAAGGTTTTGGATCCTGTTTTACAGAAAGTAAAACGGGATTTTTATTTTAGGAAGAATTGCATAATTCATCACATAAAGTTTTTAACTTTGAAAACATATTCTATTTTCAATTGTATTATCAATATTAAACTAAAATCGATAAAACTATGTTAATCAAAAAAATCAAAACATTAGCTGGTGCTTTTGTTATTGCAGCTATCACTAGCTCATCAGTAAATGCACAACAATTAAAAGTTCCTGCACCAAGTCCATTACAAACAGTTAAACAAGCATTTGCTTTGTCAGATATCACTCTTGAATATTCTCGTCCAAGTGCAAAAGGCCGTGTTATTTATGGTGATGTTGTTCCTTTTGGAAAAGTATGGCGTACAGGTGCAAACGGTGCAACTAAAATAACTTTTGGAGAAGATGTAAAAGTAGAAGGGACAGAAGTAAAAGCTGGTACGTACGCAATTTATTCAGTTCCAAATATAGATAGTTGGGAGATTATGTTGTACAAAGATTTAACCATGGGTGGAGATGTTGCTTCTTACAAAAAAGAAAACGAATTGCTTCGCTTTGTTGTAAAACCAACTGCTATGACAGAAAAAGTGGAAACATTTACTATAGATATAGCAAATGTTACTTCAAATAGTGCAAATGTTGAATTGGTTTGGGAAAAAACACGTGTTGCATTTAAAGTAACAGCTGACATCGATTCAAAAATTATGAAAACAATTGAGTCTACTGTAGTGAAAGATAGCAAGCCATATTACCAAGCTGCAAGTTATTATTATGAAAATGATAAAGATTTGAAACTAGCAGCTGAGTGGGTTGATAAAGCAATTGCAAACAATCCGAAAGCATATTGGGTGGTATTGTTAAAAGCAAAAATTCAATTCAAAGCAAAAGATTTAAAAGGAGCAGCTATTTCAGCTGAACAAGTTAAAGTATTAGCAAAAGAAGATCAGAATGATGATTACATCAAAATGGCGGATAAGATTATCGCTGATTGTAAGAAATAAAATAACTGTATTGTTATTGATAAAAAATCCTGCAACAAGCAGGATTTTTTATTTTATACCTTTTTCTTGTTTAAGAGAGACTGAATTAAAAAAGCGAATCCCATTACCAATAAACAGCCAATCACATTTAGCCATAAAAAGGCTGTTAAGTCAACAGTCCAAGCATATACGATAAAAAGTTCAGCAACAATAGCTGCATAAAAAACAGCTGTTCCATTTATCTTTTTCATGTAAAAGGCTACGAGAAAAACACCTAAAATGGTTCCGTAAAATAACGACCCTAAAATGTTTACTGCTTCTATTAAATTGCCAAGTTTGCTGGCATACAATGCTGTGATAATACAAAACACTCCCCAAAGAACTGTTGCCCATCTGGATGCGGATAGGTAGTTTTTGTCGGACTCCTCTTTTTTGAAAATACGTTTGTAAAAATCCACAACGGTTGTGGATGCTAATGAATTTAGGCCACTGGCAGTTGAGCCCATGGCTGCTAAAAAAATAATCGCAATTAATAATCCGATAATTCCTATTGGTAGTTGTTCTGTAACAAAAGTTAAGAAAATAAAATTAGTGTCGTTTACATCTGCTTTGGGATTGTTTTTTGTCATCAGCGTTGTCACTTCTTTTCTGATGGAGTTGCTTTTTTTATCCGCTTGTTGTACTTTAATACGGGCAGCATCAATAGCCCCTTCATTGTTGCTGTGAACTGCTTCTACTAAGGAATTCACTTCTGTTAATTTTTCTTCGTGAGCCAGGTGATATGCTTTTTCGAGTTGCTGATATTCGTTTTTGTAGCTGCTGTTTTCAATTCTATTTACTTCTACCTTATTGAAAAAAATAGGAGCTTGATGAAATTGATAAAAGGCAAAAACCAATACACCTATCAATAAAATAAAAAACTGCATTGGTATTTTAATGAGTCCATTCATGATTAAACCCAATCTGCTTTGTGCAATTGATCTACCTGTTAAATAGCGTCCCACTTGCGATTGGTCGGTGCCGAAATAGGAGAGTTGTAAAAAGAAACCGCCAATGATTCCCGACCAGATATTGTAACGATTATTCAAATCAAAGGTGGTATCGATAGCATTTAGTTTTTCCATTTTACCGGCAATGTTTAATGCATCCGTAAAACTCACATTCTCGGGCAAGAGGTGAACTACCATATAAGCGGCTAAAAATAGTCCTGCAAAAATAATGCTCATTTGAAGAAGCTGGGTGTAGGAAACAGCTTTTGTTCCGCCATAAACAGTATATGTGATAACTAATAATCCATTTGCTATAATTGTGTATGTAATGTCAATGTTTAAAATGGTTGAAAGAATAATCGCAGGAGCATAAATGGTTATTCCTGTTGAAAGCCCTCGTTGTAATAAAAATAGAAATGCGGTGAGCGAACGTGTTTTATTATCAAATCGTTTTTCTAAATATTCATAAGCGGTGTATACATTTAACTTATGAAAAATTGGAATGAATGTGATACATAATACCACCATTGCTAAGGGTAAACCAAAATAGAACTGAACGAATCGCAACCCATCCGAATAACCTTGTCCGGGTGCTGATAAAAAAGTAATCGCACTTGCTTGTGTTGCCATTACCGATAAACCTACATGATACCAAGGTAGTTGTCTATCTGCTAAAAGGTAGGTGTCAATATTTTTTGCACCACGACTTTTCCATACACCATAAATGATGATGGACAGCAAGGTGATGCTTAATACCAACCAGTCAATTAAACTCATTTATAACTGTCTCTTATACACATCTGACGCTGCCGACGAATAGAGAGGTGTAGATCTCGGTGG
>ENA-ORBV01007786-ORBV01007786.1-microbial-mat-metagenome-genome-assembly--contig:-NODE-7786-length-18281-cov-6.319545_pt1 | contig 18281 bp, 10 predicted proteins | sample MGYA00237777_ERZ505514 | MGnify/ENA primary metagenome ERZ505514 (study PRJEB26160, sample SAMN06269048) | microbial mat metagenome | isolation source: Oligotrophic lake microbial mat | place...
GTGCAACTTCCTGCTGAGATTTTGTCGCGCTAGCTCGTTTCATCTTATCCATCTTATCATGAGCTGCTCCCAAAGCTTCGGTCGCGGAGCTAAGCTGCTTTTCAAGCCTTTCGCACTCCTCTTTCTTGTACTCCAATTGGGTGGAAAGTTCGCCGAGGTCGCAGCCCTGAGGCTCCAGTTTCTCTGCTCGTACCTTAATCTCTTCGTTGCTTGCCTTGAGAGATTCAAGCTCGATGTCTTTGCGTTCCAGAGCATTTGTCAGCGATTCGATTTCATCCGAGAGCTCATTATGACGTGCTTTTTGGTCTTCGACAAGTTGCATGACAACAGTCATGTCGTCGAAAACTTCATCCTTTGCCCCGACTTGTTGTTCTAGCTCACTGACACGGGCTTCCCAAGCCTTAAGATCGGCAAGCATCGCGGCGTTGAGCTCCTTGAGCTCTTCCACCTGCTTGGCGAGTACAGAGGATTCCTGGAGCTGCTCATCGCGTGATTCAAGTTCGTCTAGCAGCTTTGAGTTCATTTCTTTGAGTCTTTCAAGCTGGCTCTCCATCTTACCCATCTTTCCAGTGTGGCGCTCCTTGAGAGATTCTATGGCTTCATAAAGTGTCTTGTTTTGTTCCTCCACGTTGGCTAATTGATCTTGTGAAGACTCGCTGGCTTTCTTCTGTTCTTCCAATGCGGATGATGTAATCAAATGTTGTTCCTTTTGGGATTCTAGCTCTTGACAAAGCTCTGCATTTTGTTCTTCCAGCCACACCAACTGACGCTGCACCATCTCCTTAGCTTCCACCAACTCGTCCATTGAAGAGAACTTCAACATTTGCTGTTCATTCAAGCACTCTATCTCTTGATGTAGGATTGCATTTTGTTCTTGAAAACTTGCGAGCTTCTCCTGGGCTGCCTTTGTAGCCTCTTCTACTGCTTCCTTCAGCTGCTCTTGTGCCAGCCGTTCAGCTCTCTTGAGTTCCTCCTCCTGGAATTCTAGGTCCTTGGCTTTCTGAGCTAACTGATCTTCTACCAGCTCTTTAGCTTCCCTGAGCTCTTCCATTGCTGATGAGCTTGTTAATTGCTGTTCCTTCAGAGTTTCTATCTCTTGACGAAGCTTTGTGACTTGTTCTTCAAGGCTCAATAGCTGGTGTTGTGCTGACTCTTTAGCTTCTTTTAGTTGTTCTTGCACTGACTGTTCAGTCCTCTTGAGCTCTTCCTCTTTGAGCTCCAGATCCTTGGTCTTCTGAGCTAACTGATCTTCTGCCAACTCTTTAGCTTTCTCAAGCTCCACAATTACAGATGAGCTTGTTAATTCCTGATCCTTCAGAGATTTTATCTCTTGATGGAGCTTTGTGTTTTGCCCTTGAAGGCTCAATAACTGATGCTGTGCTGACCCATCATCCTGCCTTTCCTTTTGGGATTCTAGCTCTTGACCAAGCTCTGCATTTTGTTCTTCCAGCCACACCAACTGACGTTGCACCATCTCTTTAGCCTCCACCAGCTCTTCCATTGAGGAGGACTTCAACAAAAGTTGTTCATTAAGACATTCTATCTCTTGATGAAGGATTGCATTTTGCTCTTGAAGACTCAACAATTGTTGCTGTGTTGTCTTTGCAGCTTTCTCAACCACTTCCTTCAACTGGTCCTGCAGTGACTGTTCAACCTTCCTGAATTCTTCCTCTTGGAGCTGGAGGTCCTTGGCCTTCTGAGCTAACTGATCTTCTACCAGCTCTTTAGCTTCCTTGAGCTTGTCCATTGCTGATGAGCTTGTTGATTGCTGTTCCTCTAGCGATTCTATCTCTTGACAAAGCTTTGTGTTTTGTTCCTGAAGGCCCAATAAGCCCTGTTGTGCTGCCTCTTGAGCTTTCTTTGATTGCTCTTGCACTGACTGATCAGTCCTCCTAAGCTCTTCCTCTTGTAGTTTTTGGTCCTTCATCTGCTGGGCTAGCTGGTCTTCTACCAGCTTTTTGGCTTTCTCCAGCTCTTCCATTGCTGATGAACTTGTTAATTGCTGTTTCTTTAGAGATTCTATCTCTTGATGAAGCTTTGTATTTTGCTCTTGAAGGTCCAATAAGTGTTGTTGTGCTGACTCTTTAGCTTTCTCAACCTCTTCCTCCAGTAGCTTTTGCGTTGACTGCTCAACACTCTTGGGATCTTCCTCTCGGATCACTAAATCCTTGCCCGAGTGAGCTCTTTCCTTCTCAAGTTCGCTTTCTAGGAATTCTAGTTCTTTCGAAAGCTTTGTATTCTGTTCTTTCAAATCATCTAGTTGACATATAATTTGAGAGGCTTCTTCGATCTTTGCTGTGGCGCCCTCTAGAGCAGCTTGTAGTAAACCATTTTGCTTTCGCGATTCATCGCACTGGTTTTTCAGCGTGCTTTGTTCCTCAACCGTCTCTAACTGAGTTGCTACTACCGACAATCTCTCAACTTCCTCCTTGGATGCCAGTACATCAGCATGAAGTCGCGCGATTTGTTCCTCGGCCGCTTCAAGTTGACGGTCTCGGAGCGCTAAAGCATTCAAAGTCGTCTCTCGATCATCGCTCAGCTCCTTAATCCGTTGCTCACTTTCGTTCAATGTTTCCATGAGAGAAACAATTTCATTCTCAAGTTCTTTACACTCGTCAATTTTGGCTTCTTTTTCCACCACCAATTCGTCAATGAATTGGTCTTGTGTAGCGATTGTGGACTTCAGGATTTCGATCCCTTCAATCTTTTCACGCAATTCCTCGCGGAGGGCATCCATTCTCGGAACAGTCTCCTGGTCTACACTTGGTTCCTTCTGCAACGACTCTGATCCCTGGCTACGATCAAGCAGGGATTCCTTTTCCGCCATAAGCTCATCGATGAATTGGTTCTTCGCGGCAATTGTGCACCGAAGGCTTTCAATCTCTTCATTCTTTTCACGGAGTTCCTCATCGGGATTGATTCGTAGGCCCGTCTCCTGGCTCGCATGTACTTCCTGCCCCAAAGGCTCTAGTTCATGTCTACGGGTAAGTAGCGATTCGTTAAGCGTCGCAAGCTCAGCCTCGAGTTCCTCTCTCCTTTTTTTCTCGTCGCTGAGAGACGCCTGAAGTACAGCCGCCTGTTCCATATGGCCCGCCTCTTCGTCCTGTAGCTTTGAAATCCTTTTCTCTGCTGCTTGTAAATCGTTCGTCAAGGAATCTAGTAAAGTCTTGAGCCCCTCCTTCTGGGAGAATTCTTGGGTCAGCTGGATTTCCAGTTCCCCAAGTTTTTCCTTGGCCTCATCGTCGTCTCCCATCAACTTTTTAAAGCAATCAACCTGAATATCCCGCACTTGGACATCCTCTAAAAGCATTTCGATTCTTTTTTCTAGCTTTTGCTTTTCCTCTTCTGAGCACAGCTTGAGCTCATCTAGCTCGTTGGTTTTCATATCCAGTGACTTGCTTAGGTCCATTGTAAGCCATTCCAAAATCTTCAACTTCTCCTCCTTTCGGTGCATTTCATCGAGGATCTGATCGAGCTTGGAGCTTAGCATCAAGGACTGGCTACTTGTGCTAGTGCTACTATTGACGCTATAACCTAGCTTGTCTTTCTGGTCCATCTCCTCTATTTCTTCAACGAGCATCTCTATCTGCTGCTCTCTTGCCTCCAAAGTTTTCTCAAGACTAGACATATCTTGCACCTTCAGCTCGAAGGCCTTGATAAGTTCATCATTCACCTTGTCCCGGGCTCTCAAGTCATGGACAATTGTCCTTATCTGGCAGGACAGATGAGAGTAGAATGAAGCAAAGTCCGTAGAGGTTGTATTTTCACCCATGATGCCCCAGTTCCGAACGTCTGCAGTAAGAGCCTTAACACTAGACTCGAGTTCTCTTCTGAGGGACTTTTGCTGCTCCATCAATGCTTGCACTGACTTTGGATCGTCCTTGATGGCACTATCAGTGCTACCGACGTACTTGTGGCCCGTTAAGTCCTCGCCCTGAAGATTTCGATCAGATTTGTTTTCGCGCTGATGGCCTCTTGGTGTATCTATCCCCAGAACGCGAATTTCCTCTTCTTTTGCCAATAACCGCGTCTGCGACTCTCGGAGAGCGTCTATAAGCTCAATGTCAGAGGCAAAACCAAGGTCGCGAATTCGCTTGTTTCTTTGCACAATATCTGCCGAGAGAGACTCGATTTCCTCCTCGAGCTGTTGGCACTTGGCCATCTCTATTTGTAAAGGAGATGGCAATATCGCGTATGAGCCATTGTCGTCGGGGTTCTGTCGAATACGCTCTACTTCGTCGGATAGGGCGTAGATTTGGGCATTCTTCTCACCGATACATTTCTCAAGTTCGGATATGATCCCTTGGCACTTCTTCTTTTCCTCATCCAACTCATGGGCGTAAGAGTTTGCACTTTCGAGCTCTTGTTTTAGCTCGTGTATAGTAGTAGCAGCAGCTTGTTGGTCTTCCTCGTGTTGAGCTCTCAAGCTCTCCAGATTCAATTTTTGGTGTGCCAGTTTTTCAGCCAAACCTTGAACGTCATCTTGCAACTTCTCAGCTTCGGTCTCTTTGATTAGAAGAAGTTTGTTCATGCTACTCATTGCCTCCCTTGTTGCGTCATTTTCTTCGCCCAAATTGACACTTCTCAAGCTGGCAATCGTGCAAGCTTGTTCTGCTAGGAGTATCTCATTGGCTCGAACTGTATCTTGCAACTGCTGCACTTCCAATTTAAGCTGTTCGCATTCCGAAACACGTTCAATCAACGTTTCATCCTTGCTGCTTCTATTGATGTCATCGCTATTCCCATTGGCGTTTCCTTCGAGAGCTTCTTCCATATTGTCGATCATTTTTTCGTTAGTTGCAATGATCGTTGATAAACTTTCGATCCTTTCGCTTTGCTCCTGCTCCTTTGCCGTCAGCTTTTCAATCTCCAAACGAGCGCTATGTAGCTCTGTCCTGAGAGTCTCAACCTCAGTCGTCTCTGTTGCAGGCTGAACGACTTGCTCAACGTCGTTCGTAGCATTGCATCGTGACGACGGAATACTGGCTTCCAAGTCAGCAATCTTGCTCGTCAGTCGTTCAATTTCACAGTCCCGTTGTTCAATCAGACTGTAGTTTAAAAATTCTGACTCTTCTAGCTTCTCCAGCATTTCCTCCTTGAGTTCCAGAGTTTTGTCTTTCTTTTCAAGCTCCACTCGAAGTTCGTCCACCAACTGTTGGGAAACTCCAGTACCTTGTTGCTGCCCATTACTAGAAGCGTCCTTGCTTTCCAACTCTTGAATTTTCTCGTCTCGCTCTTTCATTTCTTGCTTGAGCCTCTCCAGTTCCACAATCAGTTCCTCGGGTCCTTCAAAATGCGGTTCCGGGATCACTTGCAAGGTTTCCAGTTCTCGGATTCGATCTTCGCGATCTTGTAGCCGATCTTGCAAGTCTTGAATGTCGCTACTGAGATCTTCCATGCATTCAGCATTTTCCTTCTCAAAGAGCTCAAAGTCTTGTCTAGTTTTCAAATGATCGTCTTTTAACTGCTCAATTTCCATGTCACGAGTATGCAATTGACCATAGAGAATTTGTATCTTGGCTTCCAAGAGAGACATTTCCTTGTCGGCGCCACCTTCCGAGGTGACGCTTTCGGAGCTTTCGGATACGTCAGCGGGTGGCTCGCATGCCGAAGACTCTGTCACATCCGTAATGGATTCTGTATCGGATTGGTTGCCTTCCATGCCACCATCATTTTTTCCGTTTGTGTCGTTTCCTGCTGGCGCCTCGTTTCTTTCTGGGTTGCAGCTATCTGTGATGCTAGACCCAGGCGATGTCGGAAATGGGAATGATTTCTGAAATCTACCAGAAATACTTCCGAAAGTAGAAGCAAAGTGATCTCCAAGGTTTTTTGTATGAACAGCTACAGCTACAGGGACCTCGTTGCCCGCCGCAGCGGAGGCGGGTTCGGTCATCTGTGCCTTGTGCTTGTGGAGTTTGACAGGCTACTATGTTTATCAAGTCAATAACTGCTAAAACGAGAGATAAGAGAGAGATATCAATCGATCACTTCATTATTTTTCATCCATAGATCATTGTCTCTACTCACTGTTTGTTCTGCAGCCATGCGTAAAGGCGCCCTCTTCACAGACATCAAACGATATCAGAGCCCTTTAGGAGGACGTTGAAGTAAAAAATTCAATATTGTGGAGGGGACGCATAAGAAGTGCATGACCCGGCTTGGTGTTCACACGACTGTCACTCAGGCAATTGATTATGTGCGGCCGGGTGGCCTTGTATTTTCATGTGATTTATATTTGTCCGGGTGGCTTCAATTTTCACTTATACATTATTTCTCCTTGCGCGGGGGCGGCGGGGCGCTCCTTTACATTGTAACAAAGTGAGAAGTGAGAACGGTCTGACAGTTAAGTGCAAGCAGGGCCACGAGCAGAAAACGTTAACACATCCATCAAAGAGTGAACCAACTCTCTTGTAACCACAAACAACATCATTTTTTCATTTTCTTTTTTCCTCTGTCGAAGCTGCACACCACACGTGCTGTACGACATTCAGAGTTGTTGCCTTTTTGTCTTTGGACCTTGACAGCAACAAAGGAAAAGGAAAGCGTGAAAGGACGGAGAAATTCTAAAAATACTGAATCGATTACTCGTTTAGAAAAGTTGAGGCTCGAAAAAATGGATCGTTTTCTCGAGGACCTTGGTAATGCCACGGAGTTCGACGACAACACCGGTGCAAACTCCACCGAAGCGGCCGCGGACATGGCAAGAGATTCCACTGTCTTGCGAAACACTTTCAGCACCTATGGAACTGTTCTTTTGGTTGTGACGATCGTCTTTTGTTGGGCCCGTCAACGCTTTCACCAAGTCTACAACGTGCGAGGATGCGCTGAAGACGAAAAGTCAACGTTGGCCAAGAACCAGTACGGATTTTTCTCTTGGTTTTGGCAGCTCTACTTGATTCCCGATGACAGTCTCTTGGAAGAGATTGGCATGGACGCCCTTTGCTTTCTGCGAATTTGCAGCTTGGGAATGAAATTGGTCATGATGGGCATGTTTGTTTCCATGTTTCTTCTCCCTCTTTACGGGACAGCTCCCTGGTCGGCAGAAACGGCGCAAGTCACCGACAACATTGTCAAGCTTACAACTGCAAATGTTGCACCTGGATCTCCGCGTTTGATCGGGACTGCTTTGGCAGCTTGGATGGTTTTCGGTTTCACCATGTGGTCGATCATTAAGGAGTTTGGTACGTTGCTTGGTTGTTTTATTTATTTAGCTGTTTCTTATTGTAGGAATCCATCTTCTCGGTGGATTTTTGTTTCGTAGGTTCCTTTTTTTCATTTATTCACCCATTTGCTTTTGTTTTGATGGACTCCAGAATGGTTTACGAAGATGCGACACAGATTTCTCCTTCAGCGTACTCCTCGGAACTATTCGGTCTACGTCAGAAATCTCGCTGACATTTCCAACAATGCTACTCTCCAACATTTCTTTGAAAGATCCTTTGGTGCTGAAGTGGTGGAAACCCACATTTGCTTCTCGACAGCGAATCTCAAAGCAGCTGTTGCAAAGAGGGAAGGGATCTTGGCTCAACTCGAGCGTGCTTTGGCGCTAGAAGAGAAGACTGGAGTGGCTCCTAAGCACAAATTAGAACGAGGCATAGTTCCTGGTGTCGCGGTTCCTGGATTTATTGGAATCGGGGAGGAAGTCGACTCTATTGCCTTTTACGCCGCCGAACTAAAATCTGCGAATGCCGATGTCTCGGAGCGAATCGATAGTTTACTATCCCAGCCAAGTTTGATGCAGTGCCCTTCCGATGGAACCGAACCGAGTACGGACATAAATTCTGACGAAGAGTTGGGATTTCTTAGCTTTGCCAAGACAAGCGCTATGTCACTGGCTTCCAACGTCAAACAGAATACAACAACTCTTGCAAGTGGGGCGACAGATTTGGTGGGGAAAGCTGCCAAAGCAGGCCTGAGTCTTGTCAAGAAAGACGATGACGGACAGGTTTTTAGTGCTGGGTTTGTCGTCTTCCAAAAGTTGTCGGCAGTCCAAACCGCTCTCCAGCTCAATCACCACAATAGCCCTTTCAAAATGGAATGCTTGGAAGCCCCCGAGCCCGAGGATATCAATTGGTCGAACATTGGAAAGGAACACAAGGAGCTAGAAATTGGACGTTTGATCTCGCTCGCGGCCACTTCTGTTGCTTGCCTGCTGTGGACGATTCCGGTTACCTTTGTGGCCAGTCTTAGCTCAGTCGATGCCTTGCGCAAGGAGGTTGGGGTAATCGATGATATGCTTAATGCACTTCCCTTTCTGACTGTTTTCTTTGAGGTCTTGGCACCGCAGGTACGTTTCAAGGGAACACTTAATTTTCTCATTTCATAATGGACGTGCTCACAAGCCATTTGAACAAATTTCTACAGTTCCTCGTCATCCTTAATGCGCTGCTTCCTGTTGGGCTTGAGATCTTGACGAAGCTTGAAGGGGCGATTTCTGGCAGCTTGATTGAAGCCTCGCTGTTCTTGAAACTGACTGCATTCACAATCATTCAAGTAAGAAAAAAATCTCTCAGGAAAATATTGACCAGCGAAAGCATTGTCTCATTTACTCACGATGCCGTCTACTTCGTCATTCTTTTAGACGTTCTTTGTGTCTTCATTGTCAGGTGCTATTCTTCAGGAGATTACTAATCTAGTTCAAAACCCGACAGCAATTGTGGACTTGCTTGCGACTTCGTTGCCCTCGCAGTCCACCTTCTTTCTCCAAATGAGTGTTGTCATGACGACCACGACAGCCGCTGTTGAAGGACTCCGAGTTGTTCCGCTCATCATGGCATTTTTGCGTCGCTCTTTCGCACCCAACCTTACACAACGAGAGAAAGACAGTGTTTACATGGGACTCCGACCACTTTCAAGCCCCGACGATTTTCCGCATGCGGATTTTCTCTCGAACTTGGTACGCATCCCATAAATATTTCGTTTACCCTCATGACCTCATTTTATGCAGCTAATTCATTGTATTCCTCCTGCTATAAAAATGCAGGTTCTGTTCTTCATGATCTTCCTGGTGTATGCGACTATCGCCCCGCTGGCTTCCTATATCCTTGGACTGTGCTTCTTGGTAATGGGAGGTTTGTTCAGACACCAGTTTATTTATATTTACAAGCCCCACCCAGATTCCGGCGGTTACTTGTACCTTGCCTTTATCCGCACTCTGACTACGTGCATGATCATTGCAGAGGTCACCATAACTGGTCTCCTAGCTCTGAAGAAGAGTCCTGCTGCCACGCCGCTTATGGTGCCCCTGCTTGTATGCACGGTACGAATCAGTCGTTTATCATTGCAGCCATTGCCCACTCGATAGTCAAACCATCTCACAGCATTCTCTTCGAAAAATCAAAAACAGGTTCTTTTCTCATACTACATTCGCCAACAGCACTTTCGTGTGGCGCAGTACCTTCCTACTAAATTGTGCATGAAGGAAGACAAGAAAAATGAGACGGCGGACACAACATTCCTCCTGGATGCATATTTGGCCCCCGAGTGTCAGGAGAGACAAGGTGCGTACAGTAATGCAAACTCCACTCAAGTGTTTTACTTTCCCCCACCGACTCAATAACCGCACCGCCATAGTTTTCCCTGATTTGCCATACGGCCGGTTGGTAGAGCTTGGACTTTGCACGCCGCAAAACGAAGAAGACGAAACTACAGGAGGCCTATCGTGTCGAGTTACTAAGCTGCAAATGCCAGCACTTGATGAAGTTGCCGGTGCGGTCGATGACAACGAAAGCAACGAGGAAGAGGCTGACCGAGAAGATGAAAATTAGCTTTGAAGGCTACAGTTCAAACACCCGTCAGCTTATTATTTCTACTTACTTGTGAATATGCATGGCCGGCTTACGCCAGCTCATGAAAACTAGAAAAGAAAGAGGAGGGCCCTCACATGATGGTTCAGTCACATCCGTATATATTTATTACAAGCCAAAACTGAAGCCATGAAAGAGTATACATAATTATTTGTAATTTAGCATCAAGCTTATCACTACTACTTATTACTTATGCACCAATCTTGATACTACGCCAAAGAAATTATCATTCTAAACAGCAAAGAGTGACCGGTTTAGAAAAGATTATTGGGTTTGTTCTAGGGTGTTACTTTAAGAATGATAGGAAATAGTTCTTTGACTTGCTGGGCTTGCAGTGCCAGTTACTAGCAGACACCGACCTACAAATATTGGGGGATAACTTTTTTTGTTGGGTTGCCTCTTTTGTCATTGACTGACTCATTGGTGGTAGGGGGGGTCAGCCTGAAACATATCTCCCAATGGAAGCTGGGGTGGTGTCAGGAGGCACCAGAGATTTGGGTGTTGGAGTTAAAAACAGATGATGTAGTGGATTGTAACAATGGAGTCAGCACAAATCAGAATTTGGAAATGCCAAATAAGTAACAACAAAGTGATGCTATCAGGCATCAAAAGTTGCAAACTAGAAACAGGTCACTGTCAAAAGAATTGTTTGTGGTGCAGTCCAACAACAACACCAGCAACAATGGCTGACAATGATAAATTACGAATTGGTTTTACTGTAGTAAGTTTTGCAACAAAGAATCCATCACTTCATCACGCTCCAACAAAACATCAACATTGTGCTTAAAAGCAGTAGCAAAGCAAGCAAGGTTCTGGGCACTCCCTAGGAATGCATGAGGTGCACTTGATTGTCTTCAAGAGGCCACAATTCTAAAATGAGCAGGTCTGTGGAGTTGTTTTTAAACCTTTTTGGGAGCTGTCATTGTCGGCAATTTCAATGACCAATGTGGAGTCTCCATGCTTATGAAGGGATGTGGGTGGGGTTGGTTATAATTTTTTTTAATGCATGTCAAGGCAAGAGTTTCAACAATGATTTTGGAAGATCAAAGATTGCATGGAGCCAAGACTCTGATTGTTAGCACCACTTGCACCTCCACCAACATGGGTAGGGAAATTTACATTCAAGATCTAGATAGAAATCACGCAACATCATTTGTGGCTGAAGTGTCAGAAGCCTTTCTGAACGTCCAGTTGAACACTTCCAGAATGTGGCGTCATGTTGGGCAGCATCAGTCGGTTGGCACAGTGCACAAAATGTTTTGGGAATGCTGTGGGCCAAATGTTCATTGCTGGCATTGTAGGGAGGCTGCTTGTAGCTAGAGAAATTAGCTACTAGCTAGCCATTACAATTGTAGCTAGCCTCTAGTAGCCACTGCACTGCAGCAGAGTGTGGCAGAGGCTCAGTGCCAACTCCTGGACAAGACCCGAACTCACTGCATCAGGTCTGGCCGTCGTCGGAAATTAAAGCACGGATAACTGCTTTGGGTGGATTGCACTGCCAACTCCTTGACAAGACCCGAACTTACTGTATCAGGTCTGGCCGTCGTCGGAAATTAAAGCACGGATAACTGCTTTGGGAGGATTGCACTGAGTGCCAACCATGATTTTTTTGTCACTCTATCTCATTTTTTTTTTAATTTTCAACCTCCAAGCGAAGACAGAATAATAATTTGTACAGGACAAGGTCGACGATGTCAGGACGGGGACCTCTAAAGAATGAGTTTGGAGACTCTTCGGATTATCAGCGCCCGAGAAGACCCAGTGAAGAAACGCTAGCATACATCAAGTCTTTGCCTTTGGACATCAAACAGGCTACGGAAGAAATTGATCGATTTTTGGCGGAAACGGATGAAGGAAATGACGATAATTACCCTCAACAATTTGCTGCTGCCCTATCTGCCCTAGATGAAGTGCGAACAGAAATTGCATCGTTGGCTGGCGATGAAGATGGATCTCAGTGCCTGGAAATTTTAACTCGCATTGCATCTCCATATTCTGAGTTGGCCGCCCGGAAACTCTTAATGGGCTGCAGCGGGTACTATCTTCATCTCTCGACACATCGCTATGGATCCCACGTGGTTCAAACCATATTGCAGCTTGCTACAGTTTTTTCCAAGCCTGGGGATCTGGCGAAGAAAATCTTGGAAGAAGATCAGTACAATGACGAACAGAAAGACCTTCCATCTCTCTCAGATTTAATTCTAGGGGTGGCCGAGGAACTTGCCCCCCACGCCTCGCAGCTAGCTGTCCATATTTGCGGCTCCCATGTTTTACGAACACTGCTATGTGTATTAGCTGGGATCGAGCTAAAGGCTGCGCCTGGGAGTGGGGATACGCTAGCCGACAATGGCAACTTCCGCCGTGGCCGGAACAAGAAGAAGAAGAAGAAGAAGAACCCAGTTGCTGCAGACGAAGCGCTCGCTTCGCATGCCGGGGTCATGCATATGACTTATCGAAAGCCTTCCCACTTGCGCGTTTCAACCGACAATGAAGCCTTCACGGAAGCTTTGAATACACTAGCAGACCAATTGTCAGGTAGCCAAAGGCGGCGTCCTGGAGAGCTTCAGAAACTTGCGAGTCACCCCAGTGCTGGGCCTCTTCTGATTGTTCTCCTCCGAGTCTTTACTTACCTGTCCTGTAAAGATCAATCGGAGTGGCAGAAATCCTCGGAATCGCCGGAAGCTTCAGTTAATCAACGGCGCTTAGGAATTCACCCACCTCAGCCCCAATTCCAACTTGAATCAGCAGCACACGAACTAGCAATGAAACTATTGTGCTGGCCAGAGACGGAAGCTGACGACGAGATATTTGTCCCAGATGTCATCTATGGGCTTGCTGGAGAGCCACGTGGATCACATATGCTGGAAGCATTGCTTCGGGTAAGCCCTGGTTCCTTCTATGATTCACTGCTGAAGTATGGAGACTTTTACAACCGAACCACTCTGCAGGAATACATTGACGATCCTGTCAGTAATTTTGTTGTCCAAACGCTTCTGAGTACAGTGCAGACCAAGGATCAGGCCGAAGCATTGCTAAAAGCGCTCTCGCCCATCATTGCAAGCGGGTCAGTGATAGACCCAGCGAAGAAGCGCCGTGGAATCTTGTGGAAGACTGTCGAGCTAGCAGCCAACCACCGCGTTGGCCAGGACGGAATACTTAAATCTATCCGGTTGGGAATCGCTGCTTTACAGGATGTAGCCCCTGCAGCAAAGGAGCTGGACGAGACCTCAAAGCAAAAAAAGAAGCAGAGGAGGAAGGCATCCGCTATCGACCTTGCCGGCTGCATACACGAGCTTCTGGATGCCAAAATAGAGGAAGGAGAGAACGCACGATTGGTGGTTGATGTTTCAGGAGCTCGAACAGTTCATTTTTTGCTGCGATTCGCTCCTCGACTTTGCGAAGACACAATCGAAGGAATTGTATCGTATCCGTCAGATATGTTGATCAAGTTCGCCCAAGACGGTCTGGCGAGCTGTTGTATTTGGGACGGGCTCCTCGACGGGCCTACTGAAAGCCCCAGCTTCTCTAAAGGTCTTCAAAAGCTGAGAAAGGCGCTGAGTGGACAGTGGGTGGCGCTGAGCTGCGATAGGGTTGGGCAACATGTTGTCAAGAAGATGTTTAAAGTTTCCCCTAATGAGGAAAGAATGAAAATAGCCGAGGAGCTCTCGCATGCCATTCCAAGATTGTCGGGCTGCGCCATGGGTAGAAACGTGATGGATGTTTGCGCGGTGCGGGAGTTTTCTCAGGGCGTGGAGGCATGGAACCGGGCAGTCAGGAAGGCTGGCATGCAGGACGACTTTTTGAGTGATGTCATCGGGGGCGACAAGAAGAAAAGTAAACGTGACAAGGCTTCCCAAAATCAAGATAACTCAGAGGAAACTAGGCCTCCTAAGAAGCATAAAAATGAGTCTTAACTTCGTCCTTTGGGGTTCTTGTGTCGGTATTCCAGCATCATTATTGCTGTAATAAACAATTATTGTACTTCCCAGGGATGCCCCGAGTAAGATTGTTGAATGGGTTGCAGAAAGGTATTCTCTCGCAGTCGGTTGTGCACAAAGACTTCTAGCTGGCCATGAATCGATTTCAACATCCTTCAGATGGGGCAGGTCAGTCACCGAAACTAAGGATCCCCTAAGAATGGGACAGCGGAAGAGGCCCGACGCCAACTCAACAATACTAGTATCATCACGCTACATTTTTAATCTAGCAGCAAGCTTATCCCTACTATCACATATTTACCAATCTTGATACTCCTGCAACAAAAAGCTAAATTATATGCTACGTCGATTGTTTCGTTTCCACCAAAAAGTAGAGCTCGTACATGCTAGTGAGGCCTTCAAATCTTTGCTTTTGCTCTGGCTTTTGCTCAAATTCGTCAACCTCTTCGAGCAGTGTCACAGTTTCTACCCAGTCTTGAGATTCATATAACCGCCGTACCTCAGCTTCACTTATGGAGAAGGGCGGCCCTTTCTTGACAGCTTCTTCCGTTCCCGTTCGCCTCTCAATTGTAACAAGAAGAATTTTCCCACCTGGTTTTATAACCTTGGAGATGGTTTGCACATACTCTTCACGCAATGACGGATCAATGGCCACCATGGATGCACGATCCATAATAGCATCAAATTTTCCTCCTGTTGCCCCATCATCCAAGCCAAAAAAATCTCCCTTCAACAACGTGATTTTCTTTCCTTCCAGCTTTTCAAACGAACTACCCTCGGATGATGATTGTTGAATCTTTAACTCGGAGTGCTCCTTGGAAAAGTCATCCAAGGCTTTGCGAATCCCGTCCACTCCTACTACATGTGCCGTGGTTTCTTGGGTCGCTAGGTAGGCCATATCCACAGTTTTCCCACAGAGTGGTACCAGCCATCGAATTCCAGAGCCTCCCTGTGCCGGGCATGATTCCTGGTTTACAAGTTTATCACCGTACTTGATAAGGCCTGGATTGGCATCCGCCAGGTGCCATCCTAACATATTTTCACTCCACTGTATCGATTTTATTAAATATATAATGTAAATATCCAAACAAGAAAGACTTGTCAGTCTCAACCTAAAAACAATACCATGCATTGATTCATTCGACTACAAGGATGACTTACTCTTGAAAACCACCGATTCAATTTTCCTGAATTTTCATCCAAGGGTCCCGTCTTGGCGCGTTGTTGTCTATTCTGCATTTCCAACGAAGTCACAACCACAGAGACCAATGCAAAGGCCACCAGGCCAAACAGGTGGCCAGAGGTTGACGAAGATGGAGCCATGGTTCCAAAGTTTATAAGCTTGCGAGACCGGCTATCAATCTATTCTTTCCCTACTTGCGAGCACGGATATCTCCCTTCTTGTATTCCGACAGCTAGCTAGCTACTTGTAATAGGTGATGGAGATCTTTTTTATCAACCCGACGATCAGAATGATCATCGTGGTTTTGATGGTGGATAGTTGGCGGCTCCATGATGTTGCATCCAAGAATGGGCCAAGTGAGAGTCCACGGCTAGCCGGAAGCCTATGTTTAGCGCCGAAAAGCGTTGAGATTTGAGATTCATTCATCTGGCCAGCAACTTTTGCTACCCAACTCTCTATTCTCGTTCCGTCATTACAATGGTTGCTCTCCCTGTTGAACATTTACTTTTGGTTGGCTAGCTAGCCAGCACAGGACAAAAAAAAAAAAGTATCACATTGGCTACATCGTACAAGTTTCATTTCCAACGAGCCGGCCATGCAGCTTGCACCCAGATTTACGGTACGTGTCAAAGTTGTGGGGAGGCGACAGAAGGTATCAACGCGCCATAATCAACTTGGCACTGGCAGTGTGGCAAACAGGTATTTCTTTAAATGGTAGAACGAAAAATTACGCGCATCATCAAAACGACTTTTGGATCATTGTACGTTCCATTATCGACGACAGTTAACTGACACAGAGTTGGCCGCTCCAAATAGCTCAGCAGTTCTAGTTACCTTCACTGCACAGTTCTACTATAAACAAAACTATTTGGAATATGACCATACTAGCCATCAGAAAAACACACGAAAGAATAGGCTGAAGGTAGGCTCTGGGCCATGGAAAATGTAAAAAACAAAGGCAGGAAAGGGAAGACCACAGGCATAGATTATCCGTTTCTGGAACATGGCTCTATTACTTCTTTCATTTGCGAATTGTTGAGATAGAAATGTATTCCAGTCATCGAAAATCACAGTCGACATGTACAGAGTATATCCTTTCCAGAAAAAAGGAAAATAAATATTGCAAGCTTTCATCCACAAACACAATCCCACTTTTCTCACAACCTTTCCCACTTTTTTCAAACTGATTGTTGTATATGACTCAACCAATCCAATCGCCGTCGTGAATCAAACATGAATGAACGTATGTATGGATGAATGACTGCCAGAAAATAGTTGTTTACTTGTACTTTTCCAAAAGTGCAACAAGTCCCTGTTGATTGGCTCCCTTCATTTCATCGACCTTGGCGCCGTCCTTGAATAGAATGAAGGTTGGCATGGCTTGAATGCCACAAGTGGCGGCAACGTCCTCTGCGTCATCCACATCCACCTTTAGGAATTCAATACCCGGGTATTCGTTGGCCAGACCTTCAAAGATGGGACCTGTGAAAGGGTGAAAAAAAATATTTAGCCACGACCGAACAGAGAGATTCAAACATTTGTGACAAACCATCGTTTGCGAGACCGAAAAAAACGTACCAATCATTTTACATGGAGGGCACCTGTATGGATGAAATTAGAAACAAGAGAACAAGCACAGCATGAGTCACAAAAAGAAGTAGCGGCCCGGCAGGCACGATCGTCGATCGCACGAAGGGCGACAGTGTTGAAAAACATATGAGAACACACCATGTGGCGGTGAAATCAACAATCACGGGCTTGGTTTTAGAGGTCTCCAACATGGCGTTGTACTCGTCCATTGATCCTAGAAATTTCACCATTGTGTCGTGTGTGGTTTTGTAGTATTAAAAAATAAGAGTCTTTGTGGGAGTGATGGTCTACAATTATTATGATTGCTATTGCTATTGTTTGCTTTATGTCAATGAGAGTGTTGAGTGCGTTGAGTTGTTGATTGATAAAATCAGGGGTGACTATATCGACGAGAGAAAAAGCCTCTCAAGCCAAGTTTCGCCGAGACTTCTCGGGAAAGATCCCCACGGTTCCTATTTCATTCACCACAAAACACGACCCCTCTACTAGCTAGTAGTAGTAGGCTTCCGAATTCAGGAGAGGTTTGGCTGGGGCATTAGGGTTAGGTATAAGACCAATGCAGAGTCGAAAGAAAAGGTTTGGACATGTGGCTTAATTGGAGAGAGGTGTGGCCCCCCTTCTAGTACCGGCACACAGACGGAGTGCAAGGGTGGTGATCGGGAATGAGTGGACAGGGTTAGGCCATTAGTGTGAGATTGAGGTGATAAGGGTAGAGTTAAGGTACATAAAAAAAATAACGGGTGGAGTGATAGGCTGCCCACCCACCCGAGCATACTTGCTGCTATCAATTAACAAAATGTGGCTCAACAGTTAAATAGTGTTTATGTAAGTTGATTACGTGTGTCACAGAAGAGGGTAAGCAATGTGGTCACTCGTCCGATAGAGCAGAACAATGCTGGCAGTATAGAAGGGCGCTTCCGCTGAGAGGACGCATGCAGGATTCGTGAAACCAAGATTTGCAAGTGGGGCACATGGTTGTCGCGTCAAGAGGGGACATGGTTTTCGCGTCAAGAAGGTTGTTCCACTGCAAGCCACACTCAGCACAGTTGATGTTGTTGTTGAAGTTGTAGTCAGTTCCGTCGCAGCCGCATTTTGGGATGATGTTTTTGTCAAGGCGTCGTCTCTTAGGTGGAGCAGCAGAATCAGGGGCAGGGTTCTCCGGGGCCACAACGGGAATTTGTTCGTTGGTAGGAAAACCTTCGGGGTCAGTCCACTCAAACTCTTTTTTAACGGTGCGAGATCGTTTTCCGTGGGACTTGGCTTTCTGGGATGATCGTCGTCCACGAGACTTGGGTTTTTTGTTTGTTGGTGTGGGGCCGTAGATCGAATCCATGCCGGGTGCAAACAAGCATTTGTCATTAGTCGAGTGTAGAACTGTCAGTTTGCTGTTGTTGGTTTCGTCGCTGTCGATGGAGGAGTCCTTATCGTGGTTGGGAGAGATGTGGTTAGGGAGGTGGACTTGGTCGCTGTTATCACGAGGCGGAGTGCCATTCTTACTGTGCTGACGCGTGGAAACTTGGTCGGTGGGATGAGGAGGCGGAGCGCCATTGTTGCTGTTTTTGTTGCTAAGAAGAGCGCTTAGAAATCCCCACATGTTTACCGATGGATGAAAAGCAGTGATTCTCGGGATGTTGTTGTTTTGTGGCTATGTGAGGTTGTGCGGACGAGAGAGTCTAAAAAGGCGAAGTAGGGATCATCACGGCATCCACGCTGTTTGTGTCCACGCTGGCCAGCAGGTGAGTTGAGTGTTTGCAAGGGAACACA
>ENA-ORBV01007787-ORBV01007787.1-microbial-mat-metagenome-genome-assembly--contig:-NODE-7787-length-18281-cov-5.673204_pt1 | contig 18281 bp, 29 predicted proteins | sample MGYA00237777_ERZ505514 | MGnify/ENA primary metagenome ERZ505514 (study PRJEB26160, sample SAMN06269048) | microbial mat metagenome | isolation source: Oligotrophic lake microbial mat | place...
CGAGGTCGCCGGCGCGCTGCAGTACGCCCACGTGCAGGGGATCATCCACCGCGACATCAAGCCCGAGAACATCCTGCGCAGGATGGGCACGCGCTGGTCGCCGATTTCGGGATCGCGCTCGCGGTGCAGCAGGCGGGCGGCGCACGCATGACGCAGACGGGGCTCAGCCTGGGCACGCCGCAGTACATGTCCCCGGAACAGGCGATGGGCGAGCGGACGCTCGACGCCCGGAGCGACGTGTACGCCCTGGGCGCGGTGACCTACGAGATGCTCGCCGGTGAGGCGCCATATGCCCGACGGCTCGCGGCTCGTCACGGCGGAGGGCGATTTCGCGCTGAGCGAGTTTCCGGCGCAGATCTGGGTGACGCGGCTCGCCGACGGTGTGCGCACGGCGATCACGCGCGACAACCTCAACATGCGCCCGAGCTGGGCACCCGATGGACGCTCCGTTCTCTGGACGCGTGCGGGTGATGGGCCGAGCGCGATCTACGAGCGCCCGGCGGATGCATCGGGGCCGGAGCGGCTCGTCGTGTCGCAGGGCGTCGGCCGCTACTCGACCGCCGAGGGGCGCTGGATGCCGGATGGCCGGTCGCTGCTCATCCGGACCTGGCCGGAGGACCGTGGTGGGATGAACGTCTACCGGGTCGACCCGCGGGCACCGGCGTCGCCAATCGCCGTGCTGACCGGCCCCGCCGCCGAGCTGGCAGCGGTGCCGTCGCCCGACGGCGCGCTCGTCGCCTTCCTCTCCGACACCACCGGACGCCTCGAGCTGTACGTGCAGCGGCTCGACGACGCCAGCAAGCGCCTGCAGCTCACGACCACCGGCGGCTCGCCCGCGCGGTGGTCGCGTGACGGACGCCGGCTCTCGTGGTTCAGCGCCGTCGGCAAGCTGGTGACATCAACGCTGGTCACGACGCCGGCGCTTGCCGTCACCGGCGTCGAGCAGGTCACCGCGGAGGTCGTCCCCGAGACGACGCAGCGCTCGCACGCGGGCTTCGACATCGCGGCCGACGGGCGCGTGCTCGTCGCCGAGGAACTGCGCGCGACCTTCGAGACGGTGCTCGTGCGGAACGCGCTCGGCGCGCGGGCGATGCCGCGATGACACACGTTCCCGACCGGCTGCGTGCGTCGCGGTCGCGCGGTGGGTGTCACGCGACGGTGAGGGGCGTGTGTATGGCGTCAGGAAGTAGACCGCGTCGTATCGCTCACGCGCGGACTTCCTGTCGGGATCAAGGGACCGCTGCCGGCAGGTACCGCCCCGCGGAGTCGAACGGTTGTGCATCCCGATGGTACGTCAGCAGATGCCATCCCGAGGCATCCCGTTGCCACGCATTACTGAACCTGGCGCGAACACGTTCGGGTGTGCCGCCCTTGCGCTGGAATTCCTCGGTGTAGAAGCCCCAGGCCAGGCCCACATCTCCGACGACATCCGTGTGCAGTTCGTCGGCGCTCACCCTGTAGTAGTCCATGGAATCGGAGAAGGCCCTGGCAATCGAGATTCGTAATGCGTTCGTCGCATACCTGCGCGGGATTCTGGACCGAAACCCGAACCCCACGCCACCCAGCGCATCCAGCTCGCCGAGGGCGGCAGCATCGCGAGCGGCACCACGGAACGGCTGACCACCGATCCGATGACTTCACTCTCGGAGTGGACGCGTGATGGTCGGGCGGTCGCCTATCGGAGCGCCGCCGGCGTGCGCCTGCAGGCGTGGCCCAGGAGCGGTGGGAGCACCCCGATCGCCAGTTCAAAGGGGTCGAGTCGTTGATACGTCAACGACTCTGACCCCTTTGAAGACCCCTTTGAAGACCCCTTTGAACGGACCCCTTTGAACGAGTTGGTGAAGGCGGCACGCTGAACGGCATTGACGGCTCCGTGACGCTGATGCGCGACGATCACGGTCTGCGGACGGTTCCACGGGTCGGCGTCCGTTGCCAGGCCGGGGGAGATTTGATAGGCTTAGTCCATCACCCTTAGTCAACACCCATGATCACCGTCAATATCCACGAAGCGAAAACGCAGCTGTCCAAGCTGGTCGATCAGGCCGTCAAGGGCGACCCGTTCGTGATCGCCAAGGCCGGCAAGCCCTTGGTGAAGGTCGCCGGGCTCGATGCGCCGGACGCGCCAAAGCGCCTGGGCTTTCTGGCGGGCGAGATCGCGGTGCCCAAGGACTTCGATCGCATGGGCGACGCCGAGATCGCCGCGCTGTTCGGTGTGAGCGCGTGAAGTTGCTGCTCGACACTCAGGTGCTGCTCTGGGCGGCGGGCAACTCCAGGCGCCTCACGGCCAGCGCCCGCAAGCTGCTCAACGATCCCGCCAATGACCTGTGCTTCAGCGCCGCGAGCCTCTGGGAAATCACCATCAAGAACTCCCTCGGCCGCAAGGACTTTCGCGTTGAGCCGCGAGTGCTGCGCCGCGGCCTGCTGGACAACGGATACACGGAACTGGCCATCACCAGCCAGCACGCGGTCAGTGTCGAGGGATTGCCGGTTATTCATCGCGATCCCTTTGACCGCCTGCTACTGGCGCAGGCGCTCAGTGAAGGCATCACGCTGGTGACTGCCGACGCGTTGCTCGCGTCGTATCCGGGACCGATCCGAAAGATATGACGCCCGTGATCGACCGACTCACGAGCGCCCTGACCGACCGCTATCGCGTCGAGCGGGAGATCGGCGCCGGCGGCATGGCGACCGTGTATCTCGCGCACGACCTGCGACATGAGCGCGACGTCGCGATCAAGGTGCTGCATCCGGATCTCGGCGCAGCCCTTGGTGGCGAGCGGTTCCTGACGGAGATCCGCACCACGGCACGGTTGCAGCATCCGCACATCCTCCCGCTGCTCGACAGCGGCGAGGCCGACGGCCTGCTGTACTACGTCATGCCGCTCGTGACTGGCGAAACGTTGCGCGCACGTTAGGAGCGCGAACGCCAGCTGCCCATCGTCGACGCGGTGCGTATCGCCCGCGAAGTGGCGAGTGCGCTCGACTACGCGCATCGGCAGAATGTGATTCACCGCGACATCAAGCCCGAGAACATTCTGCTGCATGATGGCAGTGCGCTGGTGGCGGATTTCGGTATTGCGTTGGCCGTGCAGAGCGCCGGCGGCGCGCGCATGACGCAGACCGGCCTCTCGCTCGGCACGCCGCAGTACATGAGCCCGGAGCAGGCGATGGGCGAGCGCACGATCGACGCGCGCAGCGACATCTACGCGCTCGGCGCGATGACCTACGAGATGCTGGCCGGCGACGCGCCGTTCACCGGCAGCACGGTGCAGGCCATTGTCGCGAAGGTCATCAGCAGCGAGCCCGAACGGCTGTCGGTGGTGCGCAAGACCGTGCCGCCGCACATCGAGGCGGCGGTGCTCACCGCGCTGGCCAAGTTGCCGGCCGACCGGTTTGCGAGCACAGCCGACTTCAGCGCGGCACTGGGCAACGCCAGCTACGTCAGTCTGGGGGGCAGTGCCGAACTACCCGTGGCGGCGTCACGCGGCAGCCGACGCGCCATAGCCATCGTCGGCGCCTTTGCGCTCGCCGCAGTCGCGGTGGGGGCACTCGGATGGTTCCGTCCCATGCCGTCATCCGGTGTGCTGCGCTACGACATGCAGCTGCCTCCGGTCTTCACCGGCACGGCGGGCCGGGAGCAGGTGCCGATGCCATCGCCCGATGGGTCATTCATCGTCTTCTATGGGCCGCGCGCCGGTCGACTGGTGGGCTCACAGCTCTGGCTCAAGCGCCGTGAGAGCCGATCTGCCGTGCCGATCGCCGGCACCGTGGATGCGCAGGCGTTCACGCTGTCGCCCGACGGCGCGTGGCTCGCGTTCGTGGCGAGCAACAAGGTCGTGAAGGTGCCAGTGGCAGGTGGAGCGTCGGTGACCCTCGTCGACGCCGAGTCGGATGGATTCTCCGGCATCGCCTGGCTCGACGACGGAACGATCGTGTTACACGCGCGCTCGCGCTCCCGATCTTGCCCTCGCGACCGTGTCGTCGAACGGCGGTCCCTCGGTGGCCGCGTTTGCGGGCGACTCGGTGCGTTCGGCGGTGGTCGCCGGCATACCGGGAACCGGTGCGGTGCTCTTCTATCGCTGCTCGGTCACCCGCTCGGCGTGCGACCTCTGGGTCGGCGACGTCCGGACGAGGAAGACCACGTTCCTGCTCAAGGGAGTCAACGCGGCGCGCTACGCGGAGACCGGTCACCTCGTCTACGCGCAGGACGGGCGGCTCATGGCCGACGAGTTCAATAAACGCGCATTCACCTTGCGCGGTCAGCCGACGGTGCTCGCTGACAGCATCTCACGTGGTGACTCGCCGTTCGACCTGTCCCGGTCGGGAACGCTCGTGACCGCCCCCATGGGCGACGGCGGATCGGGCGCCTACGAGATGGTGTGGGTTGATCGAAGCGGACGCACGACTCCGGTGGACAGCGGTTGGAAGTTCGACATTACCCGCTATGTCGCCGACCACGGGTGGGCGCTGTCGCCCGATGGCTCGCGTCTGGCGATCGGACTCTACACCGATGCGGGTGACGACATCTGGGTCAAGCAACTCCCGCGCGGGCCGCTCTCGCGAATCACCTTCGACGCATGGCCGGAGATGCGGCCGAAATGGAGCGCCGATGGCCTGTTCATCTCCTTCATCTCCGCCCGACCCGGTGTTCTCAAGCATCGCGCTGACGGCGTTGGCGGCGATTCATTGCTGCTCCCTGATGTCGTCGACGAGGCGGTCCTGTCTCGCGATGGCAGCTGGCTTCTGCTTCGCGCCGGTGCACTCGGCGCCGTGTCTGGCGGCCGAGACGTGACGGGCGTGCGCATCGGTGTCGACACCGCGCGCGTGCCGCTCATCGTCACGCGGTTCGATGAGGAAGCGATTGCGCTCTCCCCCGATGGCCGCTGGCTGGCGTATCAGTCCGACGAGACGGGGCGTACGGAAGTTTTTGTGCGCGCCTTTCCCAACACGAGTGCCTTCAAGCATCAGGTGTCGAACGGCGGTGGCACCGCGCCCCTGTGGTCACGCGATGGACGTGAGCTGTTCTTCGTGAGCGCGGGCGGCGACATGATGTCAGCACGGGTCACCACGGGCTCCCCAATCCAGATCACGGCGCCGGTGCCGCTCTTCCACATCGTCGACGATCTGCTCAATGTGGAATACGCGTTCTACACGCCCTGGGATGTGGCGCGCGATGGCCGGTTCATCATGGCGCGCACCCGCTCCGGAGCTGCCGGCAAGGTCACGTCGGTGGTCATCGCCGAACACTGGCTCACGGAGTTGCGCGAGAGAACGAAGCGGTGAGCGCGAGCACTGAGCACGCCAGGTGCCCATTCGTTGTGCTCACGCAACGTCAGATCGTCGTGGTCCAGCGCAGCTTTGAGATGTGGGATGTCGTCAGCCGTGCCGACGTTACCCAGCACCACCGCCGCGTTCCGCTTGAGCCCGCGCAACTTCGCCCGCTTCATCGGTGGCTTTCGGAACGCCGCGGTGAACGCTGCCTGATCCAGAACCAGGATGTCTTGCGCCAGCGTCTTTGTGTCCTTCCCCGCGATGAAATCCCGCGCCCTCAACGGCGAATCATCAGCCAGCGCTTGGGAGAACTTCCAGTTCCACGGACACACACTCTGGGAGATGTGTCGGTCTACCAGTTTTGAGATCCCGCTCACGACGGGTGTGCGAACCTCGCGCGTGCCGGGAGCGTGAGTCGGGAAGAGCAGCGTGCCGCGCAGCCGACCTGACGCTCATTCGCGCAGGGCCCGTGTCCGCGCCAAAAGCTGCGCCACGACGGCGTCTGGCAACACGGCCGCGTGGCGGGCATGGCGGGCGCGCCAGTCCAGACACTTCACATGATCGGCGAACGCCACGCCTTGCACGGGGCAGTCGGCGGGTAGTGCGACTTCGAAGGGATACCCTTTGGCTTTCGTGGATACGGGCACGCAGAGTGCTCGACCGGTCGGGGCGTTGTAGCTCGCCGGCGAGAGCACCACCGCCGGGCGGCGTCCTGCCTGCGAGCAAGGCCATCGCGCGGCCGTCGCGAGCATCGACCGCGTGCGCACGTTCGGCGGCGCATTCCGCACCGCGCACTGCCCGAGGACTCGCCCCGTACCTTACTCTTTCGTGTCCCGCGTTCGCCGCCGTGGATTACGCGAAGTATCTGATGCGTCGCCGAGGATCGTATGCCGACCTTACTGGTTGCCCTTGATGGCTCGCCATTCGCCGACGCCGTGCTCCCCGTGGCCGTCGGCATCGCCCGTCACATGAAGGCGCAGATCGTGCTCGCCTCTGTGCTCGACTCCGAGCCGTGGCGCTACGCCACCGGCGGGGCGCCGTACGCCGATCGCCGGCTCGAGCGCGAGCTCGAAAAGCCGTGGCGCGACGCGGTGATCCGGCACATCGAGGGCTGGCGTGCCCAGATTGCTGCGCTCCCCGATGCGCCACCGGTCAGTACACGCGTATTCGAAGGCGCCGTGGTCGATTCGTTGCTGCAATGCGCCACGGACGTCGGCGCCAGCATGTTGGTGATCACGACGCACGGGCGCAGTGGCCTCGAGCGCGCCTGGCTCGGCTCCGTCACCGACGCGCTGATTCGGCGCGCCCCTCTGCCGGTCGTCGCTGTCCGCCCGTCCGCAAAGGCGGCAGCGGTTCCTCCCGACCTCGGTGCGTGGGCACTGCGTCGGGTGCTCGTCCCACTCGACGGATCGCAGACGAGTGAAGCGGTGCTCGCCCCGCATCGTACCGGCTTCGGCGATACCATCGAGTACCTGCGCATGCGCGCCGTGACGCCGCTGCACCCGCTGCTCCGGGCGATTGCCGTCGGCGGCGAGTACGAGCGTGACCTCGCCGAGCAGTTGGCAATGGTCCTCGCATACCTGCGCCTGACGGAGGAGAAGCTGCGGTCCAGCGGCGTGCGCGTATCGCACTGTGCGCCGGTGGAATTCGAGCCACCCCGGGCGATTTGCGACTGTGCGCAGCAGTACGGCGTCGATCTCATTGCCATGGCCACGCACGGGCGCGGGCCCGTCCCCCGCGCGCTGCTCGGGAGCGTCGCCGACAAGGTGCTGCGTAGTACCGATCGTCCGGTACTCATCTACCGCGTCGAGGGTGCGGACGTGGCGTGACGGTCACCATGCTGCTGGTGAGTTTTTCTGTTGCAGCGGTGGTAGTGGTCATGGCGGGCACGGTGCTTGCCCGCAGCGGTGACGTGATCGCGGCGCGCACGAAACCCGTCGGCGCGTAAGTCGGCTCGGTGTTTCTCGCGCTGGCAACGTCCCTGCCAGAGATCGTCACCGACATCTCTGCGGTCGATTGCTGCGAACCATGTGTGTGGTCAACGAAGTCACGCTCGCCAACGCGAAAGGCACTGGATTTGAGTTTCGTCGTGGGCATCCATGTGCAGAAGTGAGGTACGGCGCGTGCGAAACCCTCAGGGGCCGTGGCGGACTGCGCCGACGCGCTCCATCGTCTGTTCCGTCTGTAGGCTCAGTTCGTCGCGTGCGACCGTGGCGAGCGCCAGTAGCTGCCCGTCACGTTCGAACCTCACCGCAAGCGCCGAGTCGTCCTCGGTGCCCTCGACTCGTGTCGCGTCCCACGAATCGGCGTGTCCGACGTAGCGAATGGACATGTCGTAGTGGTTGCTCCAAAAAAACGGGACCGGTGTAAATCGCTCGCGCGCTCCGAGGATGTTGCGCGCGGCGGCCTGTCCCATGCGCTGTGCCAGCGCCCAGTGCTCCACGCGTATGCGCTGGCCGCTGTGCGGGTCGGGCCACCGCGCAATATCACCGGCGGCGAAGATGCCGGGCACGCTGGTCTCGAGGTACTCATTTACCTGCACGCCGCGATCGAGCGCGATGCCCGCAGCGGTGGCCAACTCGAGTCGAGGGCGCACGCCGACGCCGATGACCACCAGGTCGGCCGGCAGGCGCGTCCCGTCATCGAGCACCACGGCGTCGTCGTCGATTCGGACCGGCGTGTGCCCGAGGTGGAACGACACACCGTTTTTCTCGTGCAGATCGCGCACGACGGCCCCAAGCTGCGGCCCGAGCACAGGCTCGAGTGGTTGCGACTCGCGCGCCACCACGTGCACGTCCAAGCCCCGGGCACGCAAGGATGCCGCGACCTCGAGTCCGATGAAGCTCGCCCCAACTACCACCGCGCGCCGCGCCGTCTTCGTGGCAGCAATCACAGCGCGGCTATCCGTCAGCGACCGCAGGTAGTGCACATGGTTCCGGTCGTCGCCCGGCAGGTCCAGTCGAATGGGCTCGGCGCCGGTCGCGAGCAGCAGCGCGCTGTAGAGCACATCGTCGTGTCCCGCCACGCTTACCGACTTGGCGTCCGGGTTGATGGACGTGACGCGTCCACGCAGGATGCAGATCCCATGCTGCGCGTAAAAGCCGTCGGGACGCAGCGGCAGACACTCCTCCGACATCTCGCCGGCAAGAAAATCCTTTGAGACATTGGGGCGATCGTACGGGGCCTCCTCCTCGACATCCACCAACGTCACTTCCCCCTCGAATCCCGATCGGCGGAGCATTTCGGCGGCGGCGGATCCGGCGGCGCCGGCACCGATGATCACCACGCGCTCGAGCCTGGTGACATGGTCGGCGTTCCCCGGCACGCGCATCGTGGGGGCGAGCGGGTCCCGTTCGAGCTTGTTTGTCACCATCACCTTCCCGTCGTGTTGCTCGACCTGCCAGCAGGCAACGGGCGACAGGGCCGGCGCGCGCAACGCCTCGCCGGTGCGCACACTGAAGCAGGCGTGGTGCCATGGGCAGTGAATCGTGTCGCCGTCGAGCACGCCTTCCGCCAAGGGGCCGCCGTAGTGTGAACAGTGCGCGGAGATTGCGAAGACCTCGTCGCCGTTTCTCGACACGAGCACCGCCTCTCCGTTGGCGTGTCCCAGCAGCATGCCATTCGGCGCCAAGTCGCTGAGGTTGATACCACGCCCGAGATCGGGCCCGGTGAGCGTCGGGTTTTCGCTGGTCATTTGCCCCTCCAGTAGAAGAAAATCACAAACGCACAGCACGAACCTCGCCGCAACACAGCGGAATGGCCGACAACTTGCTCAGTATCGAACGTGCACGGTGATTCTGGGGTATAGACACGTTCGCGAATCCAATGGTCGCTCATCATTGTTGCTGCCGCTCTGATGCGTATCGTTCCGGGGGGCACGGCTCGTCTCGCACTGCAAACGTATTCGAAGCACGGGGGTTCCTAATGACTCGCACCAGCCGACGTAGCTTTCTGTTCACCGCCGCGCCGCTCGCCTTCTTCCCGAGCACCGCACTTGCCGCATTGAACGCCTGCTCCGGAGATGCAACAATGTCCAACGCAACTGAAGGCACGCTCCAGAATGAGCAGGATACCGTTCGCAAGCTCGACAAGCCACACAAAGAGTGGAAGAAGGAGCTGAGCGACGGTCAGTATGACGTACTGTTCAACGAAGCAACCGAGCGCGCGGGCAGCAGCCCTCTGGATGGCGAAAAGCGGTCGGGAACCTTTGTGTGCGCGGCGTGTTATCTGCCGCTATTCGCGTCGACTGCGAAGTTCGACAGCGGAACAGGATGGCCGAGTTTCTATCAGCCGATTGCCGGGCATGTGGAAACGAAACGGGACTTCAAGCTCATCTGGCCACGCACCGAGTATCACTGCGCGCGTTGTGGCGGTCATCAGGGGCACATTTTCGACGACGGCCCGAAGCCCACTGGCAAGAGGTACTGCAATAACGGGATTGCGTTGCGATTCGTGCAGACCAGCGAGAAACTTCCGGAATTGAGGGGCTGACGTATGCGACTGCTATTCGTTCCAGTCGTACTCTCGCTTGCGCTGGTCGGCTGCGGCCCGAGCGACACTGATACGCGCACCGACCGTGCGCCGTCAGATGACGTGGAAAGAAGTGCAGCGGCCAGCGAGCGGTCCGCCACCACGGCGGATATCCCGATGACTGCACGGTCTGCCGGAATATCCGCAAAACCGGCTCCCCCCACGATGCCTGCTGCCGCGCTCGACACGGCCATTTTCGCCGGCGGGTGCTTCTGGTGCATGGAGCCGCCGTATGACAAGCTCGATGGCGTGCTCTCTACCACCAGCGGCTACACCTCGGGTACGGTGGTGAACCCAACGTACGAACAGGTTTCGGCCGGCGGCACAGGACACACGGAAGCGATGCAGGTGGTGTTCGACCCTTCGCGTGTCACGTACGATCGTCTGCTGCACGTGTTCTGGCGTAACATCGACCCGTTCGCACGCAACCAGCAATTCTGCGACCGCGGCAGTCAGTACCGAAGTGGAATCTATCCGCGCACTGCAGTGCAGAAGGCAGCGGCCGAGACATCGCTCCGAGCACTTGCCGCGCGGTTCTCGCAGCCAATCGCCACTGAGATCGTCGCGGCGACGCGCTTCTATTCCGCTGAGGAATATCACCAGGACTATTACAGGAAGAATCCAGTGCGATACAAGTTCTATCGGACCAGCTGCGGGCGTGATAAACGGCTCGAGGAGATCTGGGGAGACGAAGCAGGCAAATGACCGCGCAAGCTCACCGTCGGCTGGTCCTGCTCGGCGGAGGCCACGCGCACATCGAAGTGCTGCGGTTGGCCGCGCGGCGTCGATTTACAGGCGGCGAGATACTCGTGATCTCGCCGTCAGCGCTGTCTCACTACACCGGCATGATCCCCGGCTTTGTGCGCGGTGCCTATACGGAGTCGGCGCTGACCATCGATGTCGACTGGCTCACGCGGGCTGCGGGGGGAACGTTCCAGGAAGGATGTGCCGCGGATGTGGCTGCCGATGGGCGTTCGGTGACGCTCGAGAACGGTGACGTTCTCGAATGCGATCTGGTGTCGGCGGATGTGGGTAGTGAACCGTCGGGCCTGCGCGAAGTGCCTGGCCTCGCCGTTCACGCCTTCACGGCGCGTCCGATCGCTCGCTCGCGGGCCCTCGTAGGGGCCATCGAGCATGTTATTGGGCGTGCTCATCCGCGCGGCGCAACGGAGGACGCCGTGGCGATTGTCGGCGGCGGTGGCGGTGCGGTGGAGATTGCGTTCGCCATTCGTGCTCGCGCGGAAGCCGCAGGCGTATCGCTTCCGTTGACATTGATCGAGGCCAAACCAGACCTGCTTCCCGAGTTCGAATCCGCGATGGGGCGAACGGCAGGTCGCGTGTTGCGGAACCGTTCGATAGACGTACTCACAAATGCCAAGGCGACAGCGGTCACAGCAACGGAAGTGCTTCTCGCCGACGGCCGACGCGTGCCGTCGACGGTTACTGTCTGGCTTGGTGGGGCGGCACCGGTAGCGCTCACGCGCAACAGCGGGTTGTTGAAAGATGCACTCCGCTTCTGGGCAGTGGATTCGACCTTGCGCGCCATCAGCGGCGCTCCCGTGTGGGGGGCAGGCGATTGCGTTGCCCTACGGGACTTTCCGTGGGTGCCCAAGGCTGGTGTGTACGCGGTTCGCGAGGGGCCCGTGCTGGAGGCGAATTTGCGCGCTGCCATGGCGGGCGACACACATCGTGGCTTGACGTTGTACCTGCCGCAGTCGAGTTACCTCTCCATACTCGACACGGCCGATGGCTGCGCGATCATGCGATGGAAGGGACACGTGTTTCGCAGTCGCGCAGCGCTCTGGCTCAAGTCGTACATCGATTCACGATTCGTTGACCGCTATCGGCAAAGCGGATGACGGTCTAGTGATCGCCCTCTTCGAATGACTTGCGATCCTTCTCGAGCAGCTCCTCGATCCGAAGCGACTGTTGGCTGGCCTCCGCACCGCTGTCAGCGTCGCCGCTCTCGCGCTCCGCTCCCGTCTGGTGCGTCGGCCCTGATGTCTCGCCCTTCGAGCATCGTCTCGTCGCCTTTGCTGCGTCCCATGTGCTGCTTCTGTCGTTTGGACATGGATTCTCCTTTCTTCAATCCGTCGGTGATACTGTCGGTAGCGGTGGGAGAAGTGTGCCCACGGATCGATTGTGCTGTATTCGGTAGAAGCTCTGAAATGATGTCGCTCGGAATCAGACCGACGTATAGCCGCCGTCAATGAGGTAAAACCCGCCCGTCATGAACGACGCTTCGTCTGACAGCAGGAACGCGACGAGCGGCGCCACTTCATCGGGCCTGCCCAGACGTCCGAGCGGATGGCGAGCGATCAGCGCGGCGCGAAGCTCATCCGGTAAATCTTCCAGCAACGGCGTATCGATATACGCCGGACCTACGCAGTTGATGCGCAGCCCGTGCGCAGCATATTCAGCGGCCGCGTTTTTCGTCAACCCGACAACGCCGTGCTTGGCGGCGGTGTACGCACCATTGCCGATCGCGGCCACGGTGCCGTGAATGGATGCCATGTTCACAATTGCACAGTTCGCGGCGCCTGCCTCGAGCATTGCAGGAATTTGATATCGCATACCATAGAGCACACCATTCAGATTGATGTCGATGACGCGATGCCATTCCGCGAGGTCCGTTTCACCTACTGGCGCCTGTGCGCCGCCGATGCCGGCATTGTTGATGGCGTAGTGCAGGGCACCGTACGTTGTAACGGCGTGTTGCACCGCGTGCTCTGACTGTTCCGGTTTGGAGACGTCGTGGGCGATTGCGCTCGCCACACCTCCGGCCGCTCCGATGGCCTTTGCCACACGCGTGGCGCCTTCAAGGTTGATGTCCGTGAGGACGACCTTTACGCCTTTGGCCGCCAGCGATGTTGCGATGGCTTCACCGAGTCCCGATCCGCCGCCGGTGACGAGCGCAACCTTGTCATTGAACGAGCCCATACTCTTACTCCGCAGGAAGATGAGGGGGGAACGCCGACCTGAATCGCCGAGGCCGTAATCACGTGTGAGTCTGCGATCGTCGGCTCGGCCTGCGGCGGCGTCGGTCTTGCACCGAGACGTGCATTAGGACGTGCATGCGCGCCGCGCGTGCGCGATCAGGATCGGCACGTGTCGTGCCACGCGACTGGTATTACACCCGGAGGCTGGACATGCATGACGAACTGAGACCCGGCGTCGACCAACCGCGACGTAGTCAGTACGTGCTGGTGGTGCTGATCGTCATTCTGTTGGCAATCGGCGGCTTTGTCTACCGTCGATCGAGTGAACCGCTTCCTGGTCCTGGCGTGGACGCGCGAATGAACATCATCGACCGTATCAGTGATGGCGATCAGAGCGGTACCTGGCTCGCTTCGTACGCGGCGCAGGTGCGGCATAGATCAATCAAGACGCGAAGAGTGTGAATGGACGAGGCTGTACACGATTTCTTTTTGATGGGAGTCGCGCTACTCGCGCTGCGGGCGCTGCTGTTGCTTGAGCTGTTCCCCTCGCATTCACGTTCGCTTTTATCGCGGGGCGGTTCATGTTCGTCCTCAACATCGGTCCGCTGGCGGCGGTGTTTTCCAGTGCGCGCGTGCTCATGTCCGCGTCGTCCACTGTGCCGACGGTGCCGAGGACCACGGCGGCGTTGGGATGAAAGCCTCGGAGTTTGGCGCGCTTTATCGGCGAGCGCGTGAACGCGACGCTGAACTCGTCTTGCGACACCGCGAGGAGATCACGCGCGACCGTGCGCGAATCCTTGCCGGAAAACATTGGACGCGCCGCAAACCGCGACCCCGCCGCCAATTCCTGCGAAAACTTCACGTTCCACGGACACAGGCTCTGGGAGATGTGTCGGTATGACCGTTTTATGGTCGAGCTCGATACGGGGCGCAGGACGCTCACACCTCCCCTGACATAGCGCCATTCCGCGACCTGGATTTCGGACGACGTCCGTCGATGGGCCCCAACCGTCCGCCGAACGCGCGCCGGAGCGGCCGCGAATTCCCTTCCCGTCAGGGCGATCGGCTGTCGGAATAATACGCGATCGGATATACTTTTGTATGAACCCCGTTCATCTCCTCCGCCTCACCGCCGACCGGACGCAGCAGCAACTCGCCACGCTCGCGGACACCTCCCAGTCGGCCATCGCCGCCTATGAAAGCGGACGCAAGAGCCCCACGTGGCGCACCGTCGAGCGGCTGGCGCACGCGGCCGGGTACGCGGTCGACGTGCGATACATGCCCGCACTCACGCGCGAGGATCGGCGCTCGCTCCTGCTCCATGCCGCGATCGCCGCGCGACTACGCGCGAAGCCCGAGGTCGTGCGTGCCCGCGCGCGCGCATCGCTGGCCCGCATGCGCGCCGTGAATCCCGCCGCACGGCCGCTGCTCGCCGAGTGGCGGTGTCTCCTGCGTCGCCCGCTCGAGGCCCTGATCCTGGTGCTCACCGATCCCATGCCATGGGCGCGCGAGCTGCGCCACGTCACGCCGTTCACCGGCGTCCTGTCGGCCGCCGAACGCGCCAGCGTGTATCGGGAGTTCGCGCAGCGCGAACGGGCCGCGATTGGATCGCAGTCCGCTACGACGGAGCGAGGGTCGTGACGCGCGAACAGTTCGAGCACGCGATCCGTGCCGCCGGTGCCGTGCTCGGCGTCGCGGAGCTGCTGGTGATCGGCAGTCAGGCCGTGCATGGCAGCATGTCGGGCCCGTTGCCCATGGAAGCCGTGAGATCGGTGGAGGTCGACGTGGCGGTGCGCGGTGACATCGAGGGGCGATTGGCCGACCTGATCGATGGCTCCATCGGCGAGGCGTCGATGTTTCACGACACGTTCGGCTACTACGCACAAGGCGTCGTGGAATCCACCGCGCGGCTCCCGACTGGTTGGCAAGCGCGTCTCGTCCCGTTCGACACGCCGGCAACGCGCGGCGTCACGGCGTGGTGTCTCGAGCTCCACGATCTCTGGATCTCGAAAGCGGTGGCCGGTCGTGAGAAGGACCGTGAGTTCTGTCGTGCGCTCTCGCAGCGCGGTGTGGTCATGGTCGACGTCCTCGAGTTGCGACTCGACACCGTGCCCGCGCTCGATCCGCGGGTCCGCAGTGCCGTCCTGCGTTGGATCGCATCGTGAGCGACAGGGACCGCGCAACACTGATGAAGCAGATGTAGCACCGGCGTCACGCTCGCGGGTGCACTCGGTGCGAGTGGGCCGTCACGAGTTGGTCGAGCGCAGTTTGCGCAGTGCCCATGCGGCATGGTCGCGCACGAGCGGCTCGTCAGAATCACGCGCGCGCGTGAGCACCGCCGCGTCGTCCGGCGTACCCATACTGCCCAGCGCGACGGCAGCGTTTCGCTTCATTCCACGCAATTTGGCGCGCTTCATCGGTGACTTCCGGAACGCCGCACTGAACGCGTCCTGGTCCAGCGCCAGAATGTCGCGCGCTAGCGTCACCGCATCCTTCCCCGCAATGAACTTCCGCGCCCGGAACGGCGAATCATCAGCCAGCTCCTGCGAGAACTTCACGTTCCACGGACACACCTCCTGGGAGATGTGTCGGTATAACCGTTATATAGTCGTGCTCGGTACGGGTCTTGGAACCGTCCGGGCGACCGCCAGTTCGCCGGCGTCTCATCGCGCTAGCCGGTCCGTCGCGGCCAAACCACGCCTTGCGGTCAGTCCGGGGTGAGCGTATCTACGCGTATATCCCTTCTCAAGCCCTCCGATGACCATCGCGCGCAGCCGGACCTTCCGGAGCGGCAACAGTGAAGCGGTCCGTCTCCCGAAGGACGTGGCCTTCGGGGACGACGTCGAACTCGTCCTCGTCCGCTCCGGTGATGTGATCACCATGTATCCGGCCGGGATGACGATCCCGGCGATGCTTGAGCGCCTTGCGGCGCTGCCGCGTCCACGCGCGATCGAGCGTCGCGACGACGAGCCGCTGCCCGAACGCGCGGGGATTTAAGCGCGTGGCGTACTTGCTCGATACGAACGTCGCGATTCATCTGCGCGACGGGGACCCGACGATCAGCGCACAAGTTGCGGCGCTGGACGATGCGATCCTGCTGTCGATCGTGACGCGCGTCGAACTCGAGGGCGGTGTCTATCGCGATACCGCCGACGCGCCGGCGCGACGGGCACGCCTCGACACACTCCTCCGCGCGATCCCGGTACTCGCCTTCGACGCCGCGGCGGCGGACGCCTATGCTGCGATGGTCGCCCGCGCTGGCTATTCGCGGCGGAAGCAGCGACGAGAACTGGTCGTTGGCGTGTGCTCGCCTAGACGGTTCCTGCCCTCGTGGCCGGCGCGGTGATCGGCTGGGGGATCGCCACCAGCACCACCGGTGCGGCGACCGCTGCGCCAGGCGTACTCGCCGTCACGTCGGTTCTGCCGCCGACGGTCCATCAAGGGGTCAGAGTCCTTGGCCTCCATCAAGGGGTCAGAGTCCTTGGCCTCAAAATGGGTCAAGGACTCTGACCCCTTGATCGACCCCTTGATCGGTTGGCCGAGCGGGGCCTGCGGCTGATCGTGTGTGGTCAGACGATGGTTGGGCGAAACCTGCCACGCGATGGATTCCTGCCCTTCGTGCTGGTGAGTCGTGCGACGACGGTGGCGCAGGCCAGGCTGGCGGTCGAAGGACTCACGTTTAATCCGTTCAACGACGCGGCCGGACTCAAGGGGTTCTGTTACGGCCGAGCACGGGGTCGGAGTCGATGACATCTTTGGCCTGTCACGACGTTCGGGCACGCAATCGCACGGTGCATGGTGGCACGTCATCCTTGCTCAGAGCGTGCTCGGTGGATCGGAATTTTGGGATTGCGGACTTGCGTACTTTCCGGAATCCATCCACGGCGCACGATCACTGGCCCGTCGGCACCCGCGAGACCAGCGGGAAACTCGCCGGCGCCCGGATCGACGACACCGCCAGGTCCACGTCGAGCATCGGCCAGTACAGATGATCCGCTGTCGGCCACTCGAGTGTCATGATCTGCTCGATGGTCGCGGCGCGGAACCACGGAAATTCGTTGAACGGCAGGTGCAGTTCTTCGCCGCCGAGTAGCAGCCAGAACCCATGCCGCGAAACGTGCGTGACTTCAGCGACCGAAGTGGCGGACCCATGCATCACGAATCTCCGGCAGGTGACGTCGCACGATATCCTCGGCCTCGGCAACCTGCCGCGGGGAGAGCCCGGTCACGTCGCTGGTGGTGAGGTCCGGCTCGACCCAGAACTTCGCCTCCCCGTCCGGGTGCGCCACATGCACGTGCATGCGTGCTTCCTCGCGAGAGAAAAAGAAGAGCCGGAACGGGCCTTCACGAAGGATCGTCGGTGACATGGGCGGAAGCTAGCGCTCCGATCTGTTCTCCAGCACCACCGCCGCGCTCCGCTGCAGCCCCCGGAGCTTCGCCCGCTTCATTGGTGACTTCCGGAACGCCGCGCTGATCGTCTCCTGATCCAGCGGCAGGATGTCCGTCGCCAGCGTCACCGCATCCTTCCCCGCGATGAACTCCCGCGCCCGGAACGGCGAATCCTCTGCCAACTCCTGCGAGAACTTCTGATTCCTCGGACACACCTCCTGGGAGATGTGTCGGTATGACCGTTCTGAGATCCCTCTGGCGACGGGATTCGGGACCTTGGGCCGCACAAACGGTTCTCAGGGGATCGAGGGTTCTCGTCGGCGCTCTGGAACTTCAACCCCGCTCGCAGTGGCTTCGTGTCCACAACACACCAGCTCGGGTGACTGCGCTCCGTGTTTGTCACATCCAGCTTGACAGTGACACTTTAGTTGCACATATTCTGGGGTCTGTTGGCACCGCACCGCCCTTCGAGGTCCCATGGCCATTCTCGTGAGCAAGACGCGCGCACAAGGCGCCTCCGTGGTCACCACGCTGCCGGCCGAGGTGGCTCGGCGGCTGTCGGTGTCACCGGGGCAGGAACTCGAGTGGATCGAGGACGGCATGGGCGGCTTCCGCGTGGTGCCGCACACGCCTGACACCGCCGAGGCGCTCGCGGTACACGAGCAGATCATGGCCGAATACGACGCGGTGTTCCGCGCGCTCGCCAAATAGCGTTCCATCGCGTGACGGCGGAGCCGCGGTGGCTCACCGAGACGACGCTGCTCGCGATTCACGCGCAGCAGGTGGAGCGATTTGGTGGTGCGCACGGTGTACGCGATCACCATGTCGTGTTGTCCGCCTTGGCACGTCCGCAACAGCGCTGGAATTACGACCAGGCAGCCGACCTCGCGGATTGCGCGGCGGTGTATCTGGTCGGCTTCGCACAATCGCAGGGCTTCACCGATGGTAACAAGCGCACGGGGCTCGCCTGCGCCTTGGTCTTCCTCGCGTTCAATGGCGCAGCGTTGCACGTCGATGGTGCGGCGCTGTATGCGCTGACGATACGCGTCGCGACGAATCAGGCCGGCGACACCGACGTCGCTGCGTACTTCCGCGCACGATCGTCGTGAGCGGCGCCCGCCGACGTCACTATGGTGTCCGAACCGGCCCTTC
>ENA-ORBV01007788-ORBV01007788.1-microbial-mat-metagenome-genome-assembly--contig:-NODE-7788-length-18278-cov-3.830779_pt1 | contig 18278 bp, 17 predicted proteins | sample MGYA00237777_ERZ505514 | MGnify/ENA primary metagenome ERZ505514 (study PRJEB26160, sample SAMN06269048) | microbial mat metagenome | isolation source: Oligotrophic lake microbial mat | place...
TTGAAGGTGTCGGCGATCTTGCCGTGCAGCCCGATCCAGTCCGAGGGCAGACCGACCGAGAAATCGCCATCGCGGACCGATTGCAAGGCCCGCAGGATTAATTGCAGACGGCGGGAAGCACGCCGTTTGCGGGGAATCTCAACAACCGGTTCGAGCACCACATCGCCTTCGACCACAGACATGGTCCAATTCCTTATTGATGAGTCACGCCGCGACGAAACGGATGTCCGTCAAATCTTCGTCACGCTATCAAAAATGCGCGAAACGACTGTGCAGGATATGTCTTCAAGCCGCGCTCGTTTGGGCATCTGCTTGCCAATAGAACGCCGGCCGGCGCCCAGTTATGATCGGCGGATGCCTAAGTTACTGCTTAATCTGCGCAATGTACCCGACGATGAATCCGCCGATGTGCGTGCCTTTCTGGACGAGCACCGGGTCGACTGGTACGAAACCAAACCCAGCATCTTCGGCGTCTCTGCCGGCGGCATCTGGCTGCGCGAACCGGACGAATACGAACGCGCGCGCAAACTCATGAGCGAGTATCAGGCAGCGCGCCTGATACGCGTTCGCGCCGAACACGAACAGGCGCTGCGCAACGGCACCGCGCCGACCCTGCTCGGCGAGCTCAAGTCCAATCCGCGCAAAGCCTTCATGGTTTTCGCCGCACTCGCACTCGCCGCCGCAGTTGCCGCGTGGCCGTTGTTGTTGATGCGGTGAGTCTGACGTCGGCCACGTTGCGCCCGCGTCGTGCCAGCCCGAGCAATGGGGCGATTGGCGCTACGTGACAATGTCCGGTGCACGCTCCCGGTCACGTAGCGCCCGAGTCCCCTACACGCGATCGCACATTCCACGCTCGCGCAACGTGACCTACGCGAATATGTTCACCGCCTCCACACACCTTCCGTTCAGCCTTGCTGGGCCAGTCTTCAGTGATTACCCGACGGTGACCCCCATGAGCCAACCGAATCGCGCGTTGTTGTGGATGCTCGGATTTCTCGGGCTGATCGGCGCCACCGTCGCGCTGTTGCTGCCGACACTGATGTCTGCCTTTGGCGCCACGCGCGAGTTCAACGCGGTGATCATCGTGGTGTTTCTGGTTGGCGTACTCGTCAGCCTCCGCCAGGTGCTGAGGCTTCAGCACGAGGTGCGCTGGATTGAAGGCTTTCGCCGCTCAAATCCGGAAAAGAAACTGGAAGCGCCGGTACTGATGGCGCCGATGGCGCAAATGCTGGCCAAGACCGAGCGCCGGCCGCTGACGCTATCGACTGCGGCTATGCGCTCGATCCTCGATTCGGTGCATCTGCGCCTGGAAGAGCAGCGCGATCTCTCGCGCTATTTGATCGGATTACTGATCTTCCTTGGCTTGCTCGGCACCTTTTGGGGCTTACTTAAGACCATTGCTTCGGTCAGCGATATCATCGGCGGACTGTCGGCCGGCGGCGATGCGGTCGCAATGTTTGATTCGCTCAAGACGCGATTGCAGGCCCCGCTGTCCGGCATGGCGACCAGCTTCTCGACCTCGCTGTTTGGGCTCGCCGGCTCGCTGGTGCTGGGCTTTCTCGATCTGCAGGCTTCGCGCACCAGCAATCGCTTCTACACGGAAGTCGAGGACTGGCTGTCGAGCATGACCAAGCTCAGCTCGGGCAGCATGAGCATCGAGGGCGAGCACTCGGTGCCCGCCTATGTGCAGGCGCTGCTCGAACAGACTGCCGACGGCCTCGAACGCATGCAGCGCGCGATCGTAGACAACGAGCGCGAGCGCCGCAGCAGCAGCGAGCAGTTGACCGAGCTCAACGTTCAGTTGAGTAAGCTCAGCGAGCTTCTCGCTCGCGAATCGCGCGGCGTCGCCGAGCTCGCCGCGTCCCAGAACGAGCTGCGCAACGCGCTCAAGACCCTCGTTCAGGCCCAGGGCAGCCACCAGGTCAGCGACGAGCTCCGCTCCGAATTTCGCCTCCTCACCCGCACCATCGCCGCCGCCATGGAAGGCAAACGCTCGCCCAGCGGTGTGGCTTGAGTGTGGATTGGAAGGGCGAGAGCCATCCTTACACATAATACAAAGGGCTTCGCCCTCACAAAATGCACATAAAAAGCTTCCAGGAGACGCAGTCCGTATCGCAGGGTGGCCCATAATGCTTTTTATGTGCATTTTGTGTCCGCTTTATTTTGTGCATTTTGTGTAAAGATGGCTTTGCGCCTTCGCATTTAATCATTATGACCGTTCCTGGAACCCATTCGAATGAGTACCCTCGCCTCTCGTCGCCGCCGTACGGTTGATTTCTGGCCGGGTTTTGTTGATGCCTTGAGCGCGTTGTTGATGGTGTTAGTGTTTCTGCTGCTGATCTTCACGATTGGGCAGTTTGTGCTGTCGGACGCGATTAGCGGGCGTGACAAGCAGTTAGCGGCGCTTAATTCGGAACTTGCTGAGTTGGCGAAGGTGCTGTCGATGGAGCGCGATGCGAAGCTCACCGCGCAGACGCGCGTGACCGATCTGTCCGCGTCGCTGGCGACGCTCGGCAATGAGCGCGATTCGTTGCGACTCTCACTGGATCAAACCAGCGCGAGCCTCACGCAAACGCAGGCGCAGCTTGAGGGCAGCGAAACTGAAGTCGCTCGGCTGGCGGCGGATCTCAATGCGCTGACCGAGCTCAAGCGCCAGCTCGAGAGCGAGATTGCATCGCGGCTCGCGCAGCTCGAAGACAACCAGACCAAGCTTGCCGTGCAGACCGACTTATCGGCCAAGGCGGCGGCGCAGGCCGAGCTGCTCAATCGCCAGCTCGCAGCGCTGCGCTCCCAGCTCGAGGAGCTGAGTGCATCGCTCGATCTCGCCAAGGCGCAGAGCAAAGCCAAAGATGTTCGCATTGCCGACCTCGGCAAAGAGCTCAACCTGGCGCTCGCCAACAAGGTCAACGAGCTGCAACGCTATCGTTCGGACTTTTTTGGCAAGCTGCGCGAGGTTCTCGGCAACCGCAGCGATATCCAGATCGTTGGCGACCGTTTTGTGGTCCCCTCAGAATTGTTATTCGGCTCCGGCACCGACGAGCTCACCAGTGCAGCGCGCAGCCAGCTCGCACAACTCGCGGCCACGCTGCGTGAAGTCAGCGCACAGATTCCGCCGGAGATCGACTGGGTGCTGCGCATCGACGGCCACACCGATAAACGCCCGATCGGCACCGCCCGCTTCCCCTCAAACTGGGAGCTCTCCAGCGCGCGGGCGATCGCCATCGTCAAACACCTGATCGTGTCCGGCATGCCTGCCAACCGACTTGCGGCCAATGGCTTCGGCGAATTCCGCCCGCTCGACACCGCCGAAAACGAAGGCGCCTACGCCGTCAACCGCCGCATCGAAATCCAGCTCACCAATCGGTAGGTTCGAGCAAGAGCCTTCTTACACAAAATGCACAAAGAGAAGCGGACACAAGATGCACATAAAGAGCTTTCCCTTTGTGGGCGGCGTGCGCCGATACGATCGGCGGATCAATGGCCCGCGTACGCTCGGATTTAGAATTTGGTCGAAGCTTCGGCCCGCCGGGCAGCGGCCACTACAAAACTGGAAGTTGGGCTGCTTGCAGCGGGTCTGCGCTGCGCGCGGACGCTGCCGCTTTTCTGTGAAAAAAGCGTCCGCGCAAAGCACCTGCAACTCGATACGCTCCAGCCACGAAACGCTTTTTATGTGCATTTTGTGTCCGCTTCTCTTTGTGCATTTTGTGCAAGAAGCTTTGCTTTAGCCATGGCCAACGCGAAAACAGCCGACCACGTGGTCGTCGACGAGGCCAGTCGCCTGCATCCACGCATACACGATCAGCGGTCCGACGAATTTGAAGCCGCGCTTTTTGAGCGCGACCGATAGAGCTAGCGATTGGGATGATTGCGCGGGGATGTCTGCATCGGTTGCGCGCGGGACGCGCATCGGGGTGTTGCCCACGAAGCTCCACACGAAGCCGCTGAATTCCTCGCCTTTGGCATCCATCATCAGAAAAGCGCGTGCATTGCCGATCGCGGCAATGATCTTCGAACGTGAGCGCACGATGCCGGCATCGGCCATGAGTCGCTCAACATCCTCGGCGTCGTAGGCGGCGATGCGCACCGGATCGAAATCCTCGAAGGCGCGCCGGAAGGCCTCGCGTTTATGCAGAATGGTGCGCCACGAAAGGCCGGCCTGAAAGCCATCGAGCACGAGCTTGGCCCAAAGCGCGCGGCTATCGCGCTCAGGCACGCCCCATTCTAGATCGTGATATTCGACCATCAAAGGGTCGGTGCCAGCCCAGGCGCAGCGTGTCGGCATGCTCAAACCTCCCCCTCGGAGCCGACATGCTGCAGCAAGGCGCGTAACTCGCGCCAGTCGCAATATTCAGCAGCTATCTTGGGTGTCTGATGCCACTTGGCGCTCGCGCGGATGGCCTGCGCGATATTGATGGTGTCGATCTGCAGCAACTGCATGCGCGCGATCGTCGCCAGCAGCGCCGCTCGCGTCGCGCGCCGGGTCGGGCGCTGCAACAGTCCTTGCGCGGCCAGTTGGAGATGACGCGCCTGTGTTTTCGAAACAATGAGCATCAGCCGAATCTACCTGTGATCGTGCTTCCGTCGTAGATTGGCGCTCCGCTTCCCCGGAATGCGTCATGGCCAAAGACATCAACGCTGCCGTACGCGAAGTCCTGCTGTGGTTTCCGGAGGCCGAGGAGTACTTAAGCCACGGCTCGCCGAACTTTCGTGTGCGTGGCAAGACCTTCGCTGCGTACTTGGTGAACCATCACGGCGACGGCCGTGTCGCGCTTTGGCTCAACGCGCCGGACGGGGCGCAATCGGCGCGCGTCTCTACTCAGCCTGAGTTTTTCTTTGTGCCGCCTTATGTGGGTCCCAAGGGTTGGCTCGGTGTGCATCTGGACCGTGGGCTGTCGTGGGACGACATTGCCGAGCTCGCGCGCGAGGCTTACCAAAAAGTTGCGCCGGCGGTCCTGTGCAGCCAGATCGGCCCGACGCTTTCGATCGAGCCACCGACGATCACGCTCGATCCCGCGGAGCTCGATCCGTTGAGCGCAGCGACTGCGCAGGTGATCTATCAGCCGCTGCGCGAGTACTGCTTGAGCCTGCCGGAAACCGTCGAAGCGCGCGCGTTCGGCTCACCAGTCTGGCGCGCCGGCAAGAAAACCTTCGCCAACCTTCCACACAACTACATTCCGTGCGATCACGAAGGTGTGTTACCGCAGCGTGCCTTGATAATGCATTGCTTCGCCTTGCTCATCCACGGCAGCGATATTTTATTCTGATCTCTGTCGATATGTGCGGAATGAAGGCGATTGCTCCGCGGAGAACGGGTGCGTTTGCGCGGAGCATGGAGGATTCTGTGAGAAGTACTGCCCTTGCCCCAAGTCCTGCAAAAATAGGTGCGTGTGCGCCTCAACGCTGCAAGATGTGATGAGTGCCATCTCCCTACAGCACTGTCCATACCAGGTTTCCGGGCTGCATCTGCAAAGGGTGTCGATGTCGCACACGTGCGTGTCCCTGCTTTGTCGCGAACCGAGAGTGTGATCCCGACCTGTGCGTGGCTTGTGAGGTATGTGTACTTTATTCAGCTGCATCTTTTGCATCGGCAAGAGTGGCGCCTAAACAGAGCTGTTGTGTGCGTGTGTGTATGTGGGTGTGTGTATCTGTCACAATCATGTCCCCTTATGCAGGCATATGTGCCGGTTGGTAAAGAGCCTGCCACCGGCCGAGTGTGCGAGAACATCAGTTTGCAGTTGCACCAGCGCAAGGTACTGCGTGTAAAGTTGATCTAGGTGCCTGAGCTCTTGCACTTGCCGACCTTCTTTGCGCTCCTGCGTTACCACGCCGTCAGCATATATTATTGGGACCATCGCCGGTACACGGGTGGGGTGCGTTCATCAAGACCCCGGCTGACAAGAACGACCTCGTTACAGAGTACCTTGGAGAGGTAAGAAAGGCCCGCGTTCATACGTTTTCGTCATGCCTTTGATCGATTATCGAACGTGCATGCAGTTGATCTCACAAGATGAAGCTGACCGAAGGTATGTGCTTCCACGCGGGCTGCGGAGCATCGCTCGGTATGCTCACTCGTGGCTCGTGGGTGCTGCTTGCAGAGGCAAAATTTACGACAAGTTGAATCGCAGCTATCTGTTCAACTTGAACGAAGACTTCGTGGTAGACGCCGCGCGAAAAGGCAACAAAGTGAAATTCGCCAACCACTCTGACACACCGAATTGCTTTTCGCGGGTCATGTTCGGTACGCTGAGCTGTTGATCTGAAGGTGTCTGATGTCAGACCGATTAACGTGCTTGCACGCTTCGCAGTCAATGGAAGTCATCGCATCGGCATCTACGCTAATAAGCGCCTCAAGGCCGGTATGCTAGCTGCATACGCCTAGATTCACACGTATTAGCCCGATTCCATGTATCGTTTGGCTTTGCGTGCTGTGTTATTAGGTGATGAGCTGTTCTTCGACTACAAGCATGAGCATGCTGGCAATACCCCACAATGGTGGGAGCACGAGGAGAAAGACGCCAAGCAAGCGCAAGTGGCGAAGAAATCCTCAGGTGGCAGCAGCAGCAGCGCCAAAGATCATGCATGATATCTCCCGTAATCGGTCGATTTGATTGAAAGCACTCTGACCACGCATTGGTATGCTCGCCCTTGATGCAGCAGCGCTAGAGTCTAAGCTTAAGCTGAACCACCTGCTGGTTTACATAGTGGCAGTCAACTAGACCGTCGAGGTCTTAGCTGCGTGCTTTCTCGCGTAAAGAGTGGTGTGCTGGACGAGTTTGCTTATTTGCTTGCGAGAAACGGTCTGGTTTTGGAGCAATGGTTCGATGACCAAACCTATGATCCAGGCGATGTTGAGATTAAAGTAAAATGCATGCACCACGCCACATGAACTCCTAACTTCGTACCTTGCAGCTCCGAGATCTGAGCCCATATGCTTGAAGTTTTTACGAAGCGGGTCTGCGTCAACCAGGCAGTAACGTGCAGTCCCAGCATATACCGACCGACGGAACCATGCAGGCTGGATTGAAACACTTACCGGGTCCGCAGAAAAAGCGTCGGATTGAGCTATGCAGCTCAGCGAGATGACAGCTGCCCTCCTGACCTCGGTGTCAATGCTGAGGTGAAATCGTCGAAGATATTGCACTGCCAAATACACATTCAGGTCAGTGTTCGATCGGCTCCAAGTGGTGCATGTACTGAGGCAGATGTACCGATCAGGGCAACGAGGTCATGCTGTTCGAGCAAATCCATCACCCGGTCCTCGTCGAGCTAGAATGACGGCACGGCATCAGTGAGTGAGACATGTCCACCGCGAGTATGCTCTGACTGTCGTCATACCTTATCAATATTTGAGGCTACGGCGTGCATCATATGCATCACTGTGCTGTCCGAAGCAAGCGATGATGGCGCCGCCGCGATTGAAGCATGGAGGTTCATTGATTCTTTCTGGAAGCCAGTTCAAAGCCATACGTTTTGTGTGATGATCATGTCGTTCACACCCACCGCGATCGAACCAGCCAGTGTACATACATAGTCCTGCGCGTGTTTGCAGTCGGGGTCTGAGGATGTTGCGGCCCCTTTCACAGAGCTTGGTGCAGCCAGCTGCTTTGACGCGCTGTTCAAAAGTGAGGTGTCGGTCGACAGCACGGATTGCAGAACATCAGCGCAGTAGCGGAGCAGGACTGGCAGATCGGTGATCTGTAGCGCCTCCACGTGCAATAGCGCAAACCGCAGGAGCACGCCAGAGCTCTGTTCGAACGCTGTAAGCCTGGATGAATTTGCAAATACACAATGTTAGCACTCTGTGACATTGATGTTGCATTGGCAGCGCTGCGTACCGATTCTCCAGCAAACTGACGTCGCACTGCATCTGTGCGGACACCTCCTGCCGTTGGTCCAGCCAGGGACTCGAGATCAGAGATTGTGCAGCCAACGAGAAAAGAGTCGGCTACATTCACGTGAATAGTTCCTACCTTCAAGCGATCACTAAACGTGTCGGTCGCAGAGCGAGCTTGATTGAAATCACACAGTAACCGAAGCAGCAAGTTGAGTTTGCCCTCTTCCATGAGGATGCGGATGGCCAGCTCCTCCTTCTCTTGGTCCCACAGCGTACCCGATACATTCTTGCCTTGGTGCAGTAGCTGTGAACGCAACACATCACCGCAGGTAAGGTGCTACAGAGACGAGGAGAGCAGGCTGTTGGTGGCTACCGGGTTCTCAGGTAACGGGGCCAGTTGCAGCTCCATGAGGGCAACTTTTGCCACCTGTTTGGGGCAAGCCACATGCATGGTGGGAGATAGCAGTGGGAACATATGGCAGAAAGGCGAACCTGATGCAATGAATCCGCCATCCTGATCCAAGACTCAGACAGCACTGAATAATCCCCAAGGCACCGAATGTGCTCCCGCAACTCGTGCTTCAGCTTCTTCAGTCGGTCTTCACGGCTGCTGCCCGGTTGTTGCGCTTTCACGTATTGAGAATGCCGATTGTTTGCCATCTCAACAACACAACGGATGCGTGGCAGCAACTGAAATGTCGCAACGTTACGAATGTGCCCTCGGGCTGAAGCATGTTAGCTAACGCACTAGTAAGCAACTAAGAAGCCAAATCAGAAAAATCCAAACGGTCGTGTGCGTCGACTCTGCCATCGTGTGGAGTGCAAAACATGGCGTCTTTGCCGTCATCAGTCCACAAGCGTAATAAGTTTCGAGCGTGCTACTTGTTGCGCTCCCTTGCCCCCACGTCTCGTGGAGTGGGTGGTACCTACGTTGGATTCACCACGCATCCTCGTAGGCGCATCCGTCAACACAACGGGGAGATCACCAGCGGCGCTCAGCGCACGAAGAGGAGAAGACCATGGGAGATGGTGATGCTGGTCAGTGGATTCCCGAGTCTTGAAGCCGCGCTGCAGTTTGAGTGGGCTTGGCAGCACCCGGCTGTCAGCATCAAGTTGAAGGCACGAATGGCTGAGCAGCAACGCAAGTTGCCGATGGGCCTCAGAGGCAGGGTGCAGTGTGCATTCGAGCTGCTGCACGTGAACCCGTATGCGTGCTGCTGAGATTCAGCTCTATCTTGAATGCCTCGCGCAATCACTTGGTGTGCGTTGTTACATTCAGGTACAAGCATTACAATCTGGCGGTTCACGTATTCGCCGACGACGTGCTTCAGCATACCGCTCGCTGCTGCACCCCACCTGAGCACGTGCAGGTGACGTCATCTGCTTTAGCAACGCTCGCGTACGGAGGTGGGTGGACATGCCTTGCTCATTCGGTCGGCTGAATTTTCACAGCATCGTGCGACTCGTGCATGCTGATGTAGCGCAAGCAGAGCATGACGCGGGTGCCGGCTCTATCACTGCGTCTCGCGGTCACGCAAAAGGAACTAAGAGATCTCGTGCAAAGTCCTCGGGGATGGTGGGTGCCGAGCCGACTGCAGACCATCCACGGCTGGCTTCAGCTGAGGATCAGTCAACAGCGCTCAAAACCGCGGGCTCGACAGCTCGTAAAGTAAGGCGCAGACGATCTGCCGACACTGCGAATGGGAGAGATGGTGAAGACATCGGAGCAGATGATCTATGCGAAGAGCGTTTGTCCGCTATGCAGCTGTCGCACAGCCTTGATTCTTCAAGCAGACCATGCAACATATGTCACAGCATCAATGTATGACAGTCATCCTTTCGTGTTTCGTCAAGAGCTGTTCTAAGACTGCACTGTGGCGTGTGCGCACAACAGGCTCATTTGGTGTTGTCGGAATGTAGCAGCTGCACAGCCTCGGTGCACGTCGTTTGCGCTGGACAGTCATCAATGCAGAAATCATCCTTACTTCATCAGAATGGAAGATCTCTGCTTCCTTCGGTGTTTGTTTGCTCGATATGTGGACGCATGTCTCCGTGGCGAGAGTTTGTGGGGCGAGCAGTGCTATCGCCGTCGCGTTCTGCCTCTAGTGGGGTTGATGTTGCTGCAGGTGTTGGTCAGCAGCCGACACGTCGCTTGTCCAATCTTGATGCCCCCGTTGACATACACCCCGTTATGGGTTCTGATGCTCTCCATCCAACGACAACACAATCTGTCCAGCACCACGCCAAGCGACTGCACGTTGCCACCAACGCGGTGGGTTCGTCTCAGTTTGGGCTGGATGCGCAGTGTTCTGCCGGGCATGATTACCAGACCTGGCTTAGAGAAGATGGAGTCGCTGCAGGGCAATGTGCGGCTGGACCAGCATCTGTCCTGGATTTCAGGCTCCATGGTCGCAGTTTGCAGGGCCACGCTTTGGACCCTATTCTTATCGATGACGGTGATGGAGTAGCTCCCGCGCCGGACACTACAGATCAAGAGTTTGTTCCTCTCCGTGACCGAGTTGCCAGACGAATCGAATCGCAGTGAACACGCATGCTCGTACTGCAATGTTGTCTGATTTGAATCAATCGATCATTACACTGCAAGGCACCTAATATCAACATCAGAGCCACGGTGAAAATCCTGGAAACATCTGGCATAGGTTGTACCCACTTCTGGCCTCCTCGATGAGCGCAGTCACCTGGCCCTCCACGCTCAGGCGATCGCCAAATTCGAGGCCCCGCAACTTGAGCCGAACACGATCAAGAGCAGTGTGAGCGACGTCTTCAGAAGCCCGGATGGAGCGACGAGCAGTGTTGTCTGGAGTAGCAGCTGCCGCATCACGCTGGCCAGCTCTGTTGGCTCCAGAAGGGGCCACTCGGACAGGACGCTTGGAAGCAGGTGGTGGACTCACTAGCAGGGCATCGAAGTCCTCACTTTCAGCCACGTTATCCACCACCACCGCGCTAGTGGCGGTGCTGATGTCATCATCGTCCGCTGCAGGAACAGCACCGACTTCCTGCTGCAATTCCTGCAGCCTTCGAGCTGATAGTCTCCAGTTGTACAGTGGATCATGAATCAGAACGTCTAGTACTGTCATCAACAACTGCTCGTGATCTCTCAAAAAGCGCAGCGTGTGTTCTGCTGTATGTCGAAACACCCCTTCAACGCCTGTGATACCCATTCCGTCGATCAGATTCTGGGTAAGACGAAACGGTACCAGCTCCGGCATCGCTAGCAGCCGACCTTGCTCGAACGCCACCCCGAAGTCGATGTGAACGATCTCTGCGGTGTTTCGGTCAATAAGCAGATTGCCAGCATGTCGATCCCCCAGCCCGAGCACGTAGCCAACGAACGAGGTTATGGCCACGCTTTGCGCGTAATCGATTCTCGCACGGTGCCAATCTGCCGGCAGTGGAAATCTCTCGTGGAAGAAGTAGCGCAAAACCGGTCGAAACACTTTGAGCTGAGATTCAAACTTTTCCTGAAGCACGGGCAGATTGAGCATCACCGATGCTGCTGTAAATTTATCTTGGAGGGCCGTTTTCATGGCCGCGCCGAAGGAGCGATGATCCGTTTCATCGGCATCACGGTACCGCCAATGGGCTCCTGTATCGGTTTTCACCAGGTACTCTGTGAGTGATATGGTGTGATCCACCCAAGCCAGAATGCCAGAGCGACATGTTAGAGGGACAACTTGGTACGTGCGAATCGCGAGATGCCTAGGAGATTTGAACGATGAAGATTTGCCATTGGCAGCCTCGAGACCATCTGGTCCGGTAACGGGCTCTGCCGGGCGGGAATTATCGATATCACGAGCAGCGCCGGGTCGTCGAAGCAAAGTGTTGACGAGCGTGAACACCTGTTGCATGACAGCGTCTTGTCTGAGGTCTTCACCCGACTTGAGCAAATGTTTCGACTGCAGTCCGTCACTACCCTTGCAGCCGATGATGTACGGGTGACTGTTCCCAGAATCACTGACCGTGATCTCACTGCTGAAGGCTTCAATCATCACGGGGCGTGTCCCGGGTCGCCAATAATCGCAGTCAGTTGCGATGGCAATTTCTCGAGTAGGCACCGGAATGCGGTGCCGTGTGTCTGCCGATAAAGCGCCCAACGGAGTTGTGTCCACACGAATTTTGGACCCACCCTTCAGCTTATGCAGCTGAGAGTCGGCTGACAACCTGATATAACACGCCATCAGTTGATTGAAGTCCCCGAATACCTGAGAAACTCGGTCCTGTTCTTTCAGCAACCGCTGATACAGCTCGGAGGCGTGCCGGGCTCGTCCCTGTCGGACATCGTTCTCGGCTACTTCAAAAAAGAGGGACAGTAGGGAGAAAGCGGAGTGGTAAGGGTGGTCGCGACATATTCGGAACACCAGTTGCGATAGCGTATGGTTGAATGTGTTCTGGGCCGAGGATGCTAGCTGGTCAGGCAGATCAAGCCTCGAAAATATTTGCTGCATCAGCGGTAGAAACTTGAAAGATGGCACACACATGTGTGGGGTAGCAGGAGCGGACTGAGATCGAGCGCCAGCAGCAGCCATAGGTACCGGCACTGACACAGTACGGGCTGACCTGGCTCTGCTCGATCCATCCAGATTCAACTCACTTCCCAACATGTATGGCGCGATTTCCGCGGTGACAGAAGGGTCCGCTGAATCCTCGAGATATAAGCCGATCCAAAGGGCAAACAGACGATACATAGCGAGCGCGTCAAATGAAGAGCCTAGACACATGGCCATACAGTAGTAGCGCATGGCAGACTTGAGCATCGTCATCGCGCTGTTCAGGGTGTTGAGAAGCTCCTGCGCGTCCAAGCTGACAGCGTCCTCCAACTTCACCAGATGACGCTTTTGGACAGTGGTGAGCTGAGATTGGATCTTGCGGAGGCTTTCGATCTCTGCCTCTCGTTGCTTCTTTGCGCGCCATCTGCGCTGGAACTCGACGGACTTGATTCGTTCTCTGAGCAGCGAGTGCACCCCGTCTGAATACTCAGCCATGCGAAAGTGCACGCGAGTTCGAAGAGCGCTGAGCGCATTCTGGTCGGCTGGACTCGCGGGAATCTCGAGGAGAGTCTTGGCTTGATTCCACAGTCGAATCAGATCTTCTGATTTGGACATCCGGTAAGTTTGCACCCAGTCTGCCCATGAGCATGCCAGCAGTGCAGCAGGCAGCACGACATCTGGATGCAGTTGAGGACTAGCCGATGACGGTAGAGCTGACTTGAGGGCGCCAGAGATAAGTTTGATTGATTGAGTAGGGTCCTGCTGAGCCCACAAGCTGCGCGCCTGCTCAAGGGAAATAAACAAACTCAAGCGTTGAGCGCTCGCTCCTTGTTCTCGAATCTGACTGCTGTGATTCATGTGCAACAATTGTTGAATACCAGAGAAGATAACGTCCGATCTATCGTGCTCTCTGCCTGAGGAGCACAGCGTGCGACACAGGTGCTCCCGCATGCTCAAGAGCTGGCTGTGCGAGCTGGACGAGTGGTTAGATGAGGCTTGCAGGGATCGCAGACATGTGTTGAAAACAGCTATCCGGGGCTCGCTCAAGTACAAACTGTCGTGAAATACTGAGCACCAGCGTTGCAATCCACTGAAGAGCGATTGGACGGATGTCGGCAAGAGAGGCGCAGCGGCCGAAGATGCCGGTGCCGGTGCTACTGCTGAGGCGAGCTGGGCCACATCGTTGAAACAGTGAATATCACAGATGGTTTGATAAATACTGTTCGCTGCCTCAGAGGAGCTCACGTATCCGGGACCATGCAGCATGAGATCACAGGCGAGCTGTGCGCGATCCGATGCTTCATCCAGGCGGTGCAGGCAGAATGATCTTAACACCGAGTATAGCCAGTGCTGCCTGGTCAGCGATCTGCCAGCCACAGTATCAGTATCAGGTCCCGATTGATCAGTAGCGCCATCATCTGATAGAGACCATTGCATGGTTCGCCACGCCGCCTCAAACATCTGCTCGGAGCCGCTGAGGTCCGCGCTGGTGGGCGACGAGGATGACACACGGTCTGAGGTCAAAGTCGATCCATCCAGACTCGCACCTGGCTCGGCGAGCAGCAACGGATAGCAGCCCAGTTTACGCAACGGTTCCCGCATGGAGATAGTGCTTGATCCCGAGGCGTCAGCAAGCTGTTGATCCGGAAGCGAAGATGCAAACTGCAGTGCAGCCGTCCAGTCACTCTGTTGCGACAAGAGCAGCGGCATGGAGTGTGACCACGGCATGCTGCCAGATTGAATCACCCCCAGCACACCAAGCGCACCCTCCGCGCCAATGGACTGATACGCCTGAACCAGCAAGGCTGATGCATCGTGCACGGACACGGAGCGGGCAGAAGCAAGGGTTGCAGGTGCTGCGCTGCCTAACGAGCCACAAACTAACTTGTCACCATGTAGCTCCAACAACATGATGGCCGTGAATGGACACTGCAGCTTCAAAGCAACCTGACTCACGCAGGCACAATCGATGGACATAAACAATGTTTTGAAGGAGCTAGTCACAATGTTCAAAGTTGGCCTCTTCGCTGACGCGTCCGCCGAATAGATTCTCTTGCGACTAGCATATCTAAAGCACAGGGATCGCAGAAAGTGAAGCAGCGAGAATACATGCCGCCACATGAGCAGCATAGACCGGTCCACGCTGTACTGTGAGCGTGCACTGAGGGCTGTCAGTGCTCGCCGCGCCTCAGTATTGATGTGGCGCCCCAGCTCGACAGCCAGTGCACCTTTGTCGTCTAGCAGGATGCAATCGGTGAGCAGCAACGGGCACAAACAGGCCAGGAACTGCTCACTTTCCATACAGAGCGGCGCCATGCTTTTGAACCATACATCAACACGATCAACTGGATCGAGACGAGATATCACCTGCAGCAGCCAGTTATCGCTGACATCAACATGTCCGAACGTGAATGTACTGAGCTGAGCTGCTAGTCGCGTGGGCCTATTGGCCCATATTGAACAAGCCCCTCGGTTGGCGTTGACTGGTAGCAGGTGATCCACCAAGCTCGGCGCTCTCGTACCAACCTCGTCCCGCAGGATGGTCCAGAACATGATTATGCCATCCTTGGTGTTGGCTTTAACCTCGGACTGTATTTGACCCATCGTCTCCAACAGGCAGTCCAGCGCCGTAGTGGCGACTCGAGCATCGGCGCGCAGGGAATGTTCTGCTAGCTCATTGATCAAGAAACCGTACACTCGCAATCGGCCCGACCGAGATGGTGTAGGTGAAAAACTATCAGCAAGCTGCAGCAACGACGTGTCGAGACCTACACCGGAGAGAGACTTTCCAACTGACTCCAGCCTCAAAGGCCGCAGCAATACCAGACATCGCGTGCCAAGTTGACGCAGCCGTCGGTCGCAGTGCGGTTCAGCAATCAATCTTTGAATAACATGCAGGAGATGAGCACTGGATTCAGGGGCAAGCACGCTGCAAGCAGCTGAGGAAGCAGCTTCGAGCAGCCGCTGCAGCCTGTCCAGCAACGCCGTATGAGCTGCATTCATGCACACCGCAAACAGGCGCATCAAGCGGTGGTCGCGCTCGCTCGGTGACGCCGAAACTTGCCAGAACTGAGATAACAAGTCAACCGTCACAATCCAGGCCTGCACATAGGAGGAGCAGCGCTCAGCGTCGACAATCTGTCGAGCTTCACTGGCAGTGCGGGGTAAATAGCACGGTGCAAGCAGCCCCGGGGCACAGTGGCTATCAATCTGTTGGATCTTCTTAACCACATCGTCATCGATTGGCGAGCCGAGCGAACTCTGACTTAACCGAACAGGCCAAGAACTGCACGTAGCACACAGCAAGATCGCACGCCACTCTATAGGCCTGAGCTGGCGTAGTGTGATGATTGGTCTAGATCGGACCCCGTCTTCCAGAATACTCGTCAGGCACTCCATCAACAGCTCGCACAGAAAACTCTTTGCCTCCTCCAGAAGCTCCCGAACATCTGCGAAATCACTGCCAGTGTCAGATGAAGCTGCGCGATGCTTGATCTGAGCACCAAGAAAGCTCGCGATCAGTACAGCTGTAGAGGAACAAGCTTCAAGTCCAAAGTTACGCGTCGGCCCAGATATATGTACGGACCGCAGCAGCCACAGACACCTCTTTTTTGTGCCAATGCCAACAGACTGAAGGAAGCGCAATCGAATGTGTGTAAACACGCAGATGCAGGCCGCAGGAAGCAATTCTGATTTCTCTTCGAGCGTGGTCGACGCCGGGGTACGCGAGGCTCGCAGCTGCGCGTCGCTGGGTCGAAGCCACTGCTGTACAGCTGCACGATAAGCCTTCTCCGTTGGAGGCTGTTCAGTATTCGGCATGTCCGCCAGCAGAAAATCAGCCCACAATACAGCCGAACGCAATACATTGACAGCTGTTTTGGAGGCGGTACTTGCTGTAGAAGACGACGCAGAAGCGAGAGCAACTGAAGGCAGGCTGGCGCGAGAGATGCTTGCAATGAACTGTTTGCCCAGACGCGCAGCTGACAAGAGCCATTCTCTCAGCTGCTGTGAGTTCTTTGAGTCGCTTGATGGCCCCAACATCGCCTGTATGTGAGATGCGCCAGGGTGGACACATAGAGCCAGTAGAGCCCGCTTCAAAATCGGTGATGCGGTCTCTGGCGATGCCCATGCGGCTTTAAGATCGTCGATGCCGTGGGCGCACAACAGATCAAACGGCATGTCATCTAATGGTGCGTCTAAAGCCAATATACAGTACTCCACGTGCTCCTCTATGATCGCACATGCACGGCCTTGAGCGGAAATAGCGATACCAGCGTCCATGCCCCACGAACACAGGCTGCAGGAGGTGCAGCGACATCTGTCCCGGTACACTGCATCCAGCCATGGCCGCAATGTGGGAGTCGCATGCCAGAAGCAACATACCGCATGAGCAAGCTTAGGCAGGCAAAGGCTTCGAGATGCTGCCAAGTTCAGTAAGCATGTAAACCCGGCAAGCACCGATGCAAACGCAGTAGCAGGATGCTTCGAAGCGTGCTCCATCATCTTCGAAATCTCAGTTTGGAACAAGTCGAACACTTGAAGAGGATCAGCAAAACCTGTCAATACCGCACAGCTTGCCTGGGCAGCTCGCTTGCTGAGGCTGCCTTCTTGCGATGTGAGGGATTGGACAATCAAAGTGGCGCACCACTCGATGTAGGTCATCTAGATATTAACAATTCATATCAGTCAGTGCTACTGTGGGACCCGAAGTAGACACTGCTGTCTTCCCGATGACAATACCTCAGAATCAGGCTCATCGGCAATGTCCAACCAAAGATACAAATCTGCCAGTTCCAGCACGGCAAGTCTAGCCTCCAGTTGTATACGGTCTGATGCCCGGTGATGCAAGCACCCTCTCAGCAAGCAGGTACATGTTGGACGGCAGCACACACACGAGTACCTGCAATCTGGTACACGGCGATGAGCACACGCTGCGTGATCAACGTCAATACGGCAACCGATATCGATGGGCTGTGAACATCAAGAGTAACACAAATCGCTCAGCCTGCTGAACGTGTTGACAAAAGCGCTGCGACGGACCTCTGCGATTCAGCACCAGCCGCTGCGTCTCGTTGTAACGCTCGCAACCGCTTTAGAGCCCAGATGAGTGCATTCAGCGGTAATACTGGCAAGTAGATGAGCTCATCACAGGCGCGGCGGACGTGACGGTCCACGTGAGCCTGCACACAAAGCTGAGCTTGACGCAACGCACGGAGATGGACATCTAGCAAAAGATACCTCGTATATAGTTATCAGACTCTGACCGAAATCCTCCGCTTCATCACTGCTGCCGCTCGATGAGATGGCAAACGCGAGGAAGCTAAACACTGCATCATCTTGTGCCATACCGGCGCTGATCATCTGGCATGAGTTGAGTCACACCAACGTGACACAAAGGATGGTACAGGACGGCATGCAGTCTGGAAGCAAGGAGCAGAGGTGTAATGGCTGCCTCCTACCTTGTGCAGATAATCTATGACACGAGAGACCGCAGCGCGCGTAACTGCCTGTCTGTGTTGAACAAACGCAAGCTCGGCAACAACACCCGCACATGCCCCGGCGAGATCCTTCCATACGTGTGGGGTCGCTTTATGACCAACTCCAGAGCTGCCATTAAGTAGTCAGACAAATCGGATTGAACAGTAAGACACAAGCGGCACGAAGTCTCTTTCGGACGTACTCTTTCAGCTCTGCAGTCGATTCGAGCATATCCATGTCTAGATCGGCGGCAGGTCTCTTGCGCTGTGTGCCAAGCCAATCGCAACCCGTGACGACACTGCAGAGACTCGAATGGATGATGAATGATAACGAGCATGCAGAACTCACGTACCGATGATGCCGCCCCAGTGACAGCAGATGCCGAAGCGCTGCCCTTGGTACTGCGCGATGCGTGTGGCTTAGCGATGTCAGGTAGTAGAGACGGGATGAAAACAGTC
>ENA-ORBV01007789-ORBV01007789.1-microbial-mat-metagenome-genome-assembly--contig:-NODE-7789-length-18278-cov-3.616175_pt1 | contig 18278 bp, 19 predicted proteins | sample MGYA00237777_ERZ505514 | MGnify/ENA primary metagenome ERZ505514 (study PRJEB26160, sample SAMN06269048) | microbial mat metagenome | isolation source: Oligotrophic lake microbial mat | place...
GTTTGCTTACGATGCATCTTCCCAGCTGTACTCGGTGCGACTCGTGGAGAATCCTGCCGCAGTAGTCGTGGTGCCGCGTCTGCATGTGCATCTGCAGGTACATACCGATGAAAAATTGCTGCTGATAGCGCTGATGCAAACTCAATGTTTATGCTCCAACATCGCCTCATCTGCATTGCTTTATTCTTATCCCTACCGTAGTCTGAATCTCCCTTCACCTTCGCCGATCGAGTGGCCCACGCTCACAAATCCCGGCGAGTGGCCGAGGCTCTGCTCCGATACTCGCTGTTTGTGGATCATATGCCCACGGACGGCCAGTCCACCCTCGATACAGGTCAGAATATGCTTTCGGTGTTCAGAACTGGCTTGTGTCGGCCCACGTGCTTATCGATTGCAACGTGTGTTCGTTTACATCGTCAGCGCAAGTCAATCGCTTGATGAGTCAAGCTTTGAACACGCGCAGTATGCGGCAGAACGCTGCAGACACTGCTGCGCTATTGGGTGAAGTAAACCTAGATTATGCTCGCACCATGAATCGTATCTCCTTCGGTATGTGTGTTGTTGCATGGTGGTTAGTCAGCCTGTTAGTTGGGTGCTTATGTCGTGGCCTATTCTTCCAGATGCCGTGCTGCACAGTGTAGTCAACCCAGCTAAGACGTACTCTCTCAACGAAAAGACGCTACCCACTGCAGAGCAGCGCAAGAATCAGCAGCTGCAGGCTGCGACCTCCCATATCTTGGCCACCGCTCTGGGTCCCGTGCTCTCCAACATCCGGGGTACCGACACCTCTGTCGTTACCCTGCCCACCTTCTCGGGAAAGACGGCCACCGTGGGTGTCCGGCCGGTTATTGAGAACAACGGATCGTTTTCCCGCGCATTCAATGACTTCTGTTTCACGTCCATGCTCACCAAGCCGCAAGCAGTGGTGGCGTTGGGTATCGTCAATACCGAGTGTCGCCAGGTCAGCGAACATCACCTGCTGCGGTCCAACCTGGTCAAGTCATCGCGGCTGGAGGAGTTTGAATCCCTGCAGCAAAGCGCGATGAGCCAGACCACTCACTTCCTGAAGGACACCTGGAGTGCCGCCATCAAGGCCAGCATCAAGCAGACGCTCAAGGAGGTGGGCAAGGGATGGTTCAATCTCGAGGAGAAGTCCCGCGAGGTTTACCAGTTCTCAAAGCTGAAGCGGTTCCTCACTATGTCCACATTCCGCATGCAAGACGCTCTGCGCGAGCTGCTGCAGTGCAACTTGCAGGTACTGTCTGTGTCGGTTGCTAACATGTAATATCATGTTATGTTGACCGAGAAATGCGTCTTGTCAACAGGCGTACTGCAACATGCTTACCAAGGGCGTAGCATATCAGGTGGAGGTCAACGATACCAATGACGTGCAAGTCCTGCCTCTCGGATCCAGTGCTGCAACCACCTCGTCTCAGGATATCCCCGTGTTTGATGCCAACACGTTCCCGTTGTTCACTGTCGCCTTGACAGTTCGAGACAATCGAGTGGCCTTCAAACGAGACCCCGCTCACTTCGTTGAAGCTCCCATTGCCCAAATTGAAAAGGCTGTTACCACCCTGCAGGTAGTACACATGCAGCGTGTCTACAGATAAGCGTGTGCTTGCAACTGATCGCATGGTTTTGAACTGATCATGCTCTGGTTATGGTACCCCAGGGCGTTCCTCATCTGGAAAACAGCGTCATGGAGCACCTCTTCCGCCACGCTGGCAATGCTACCCTGGTTGCACCTCAGATTCACGAGCCCTGGCTGCAAGACATGATTGCTGACCTCACGGTAAGATTGATTCGTTTCAGCTGCCGCAGTGGCTTGTATTCATGAACCCAGCAACCATTTCCCCGTTGCAGGCTAAGCTCAAGAATGCAGCACAACCGCTGGAGCAGTACTTGCAGAAATTTGATCGTTACAACGCGTTTCTGGAAGCAGACGTGGACAAATACGTGGCGGACTATAAGTTTGAGGAGCGCTCTCTCGACCAGGTATGCTTGTAGTTTGCTGGAGTCCCAGCTACATTCCGGCTGAAACTCACTGACACCGATTTTACAGATTCGCCGTGAGATAGCTTCACATTTTGAGGCCATCGAGGCTCTGAAGCGACAAATCCCTCAATCCATTTGGCTTGGCTACGTTGAAGTCACTTGCGAGGTATGCAGAGTGTGGTGGCGCGAGCATCAGCCAAACTGCAGTGTGTCTAACACGAAGTTCCATCCATTTCATCCTGTTGCAGGAGGTGCAAAAGCGACTGATTTCCAAGCACCAGGTCGTGATTCAAAAGGAGCTGGATGCCTTTGCAACGGTTACTCGCGCGTTGTGTTCCAAGATCACTGCCGAGTTCAAGGAGATTGAGCACGAGCTCAAGAAGCCCGCCTACAGGTAGCCTATCTTGTGCATACAATATTAATGCATCGTCCGACATTGGTTTATATGTCTTTTTCGCCTGCAGTATTGAGGAATTGAGCGCGGCAAAGAAGTATATTGCTTCAGTGCCAGCTCTAGTTCGCAACAAGCTGAGCAGTATCCAGTATGCCACCGATAGCTTTGATCTGCTGGACTCCTTTAAGGTAATTGATGTCATTCCAGCCCGTCTGCCGCATGCGCTAACAGCATATGATTGCTGGGATACCTTGCAGTTCCGTATTTCAAAGGAGCTTTTCCGCATTCGCTGGGGAGTGTTCTCCTGGCCCGGCGTCATCGAGGGCATGGTGCAGCAGCAGCAGCTGGTGCTCAACGAGGAAAAGAACGTGTTCCTGGAGCAGGTATGCGCACATTCCATCAAGGTTTGATCAGCAGGAGCTAAGTCTACGTCTGCTGCTACATATGCAGCTGGTGGCTAAGCAAGAAGAGTTCAACATGGAGCTGCAAAACCTTGAGCGCCGCGTTGATACGTTCGGTCAGTACACGGACTTATCTCAAGTGGTCCCTGTATTCGAAAAGGTACCAACTTCATTCTTCTAGTGCACTGATCGCTGCTAACACAGCGTGAAATGTTGTCGTGCAACAGGTTCGCTCTGTGCAATCCAAACTTGAAGCACTGGAGGCTAAGTCACGCGAGTTCAACGCGTCCGAGTCGTTGTGCGACCTGCCGTTGACTGACTACAAGTCCATCAGCAAGATGACCAAAGCCTTCGAGCCCTTCCAGCAGCTGTGGAGCTCCGCTGCATTGTGGCTGGTACCGTTGGCAGTGTTCACGCACCTGCAAGAGTCTCTGATCCACGTGACTGAAAATACTTCTGCTCGTCTGGGTCACAGGAAAAATCAAAGGGCTGGCGCAGTGGTCCATTCTTGAAGATCAACGCACTGGAGTGCGAGGAGGACGTGAACACGTTTGCCAAGAACATCAGCAAGGCGGTGAAGAACAAGACCATTCGCGAGAACCCCGGTCTTGCAGCCATTGCAGATACCATCAAGCAGGAGATCGAAGACTTCCGGCCATTGTTGCCGTTGGTTTCTGCACTGCGTAACGCCGGCATGCAAAAGCGTCACTGGCAGAGCTTGTCGCAACAGCTGCAGTTTGATCTCATGCCAGACGATAACACCACTCTGGATAAGGTAAGAGCCCGTCTGTCAAGAACAATGTGACACTCATGTGACTTACTCTCACACTTGTCACGCCTACCTTGAATTCAGTTGGTCAATGAGCAAAAACTCACCGATCACATGCAAGTCATCACCAAGGTTGCAGATGTGGCAGGAAAGGAATACCAGATTGAGAACGCCTTGAATCAGATGGAGGTACATCAACTTGTAGTTTCCCCATTCTGCAACCCGCCTGACACGCTTGTTGTTTGTTTCCAACCATTCCAGAACGCCTGGCGAGGAGTGCAGCTGGAGGTCCACGAGTACAAAGACACCAAGACCTACATTGTGAAGGGGGTGGACGAAGTCATGGTCCTGTTGGATGAGCATATTGTGATGACCCAAGCCATGCAGTTCAGTGCGTTCAAGAAACATTTCGAAGAGCGGATTGCTGCCTGGGACAAGAAGCTTCGACTGGTGTCGGAGGTCTTGGACGTGTGGCTGGCAGTGCAACGGCAATGGTTGTCGCTGCAGCCCATTTTCGAGTCACCCGACATCAACAAGCAGCTGCCCGCTGAAGGCAAGCGATTTGCCACTGTCAACAAAACGTGGCGATACATCATGGCCCAGGTGCACTCCGCTCCGGAAGTGCTGCCGTTCTGCGACAACCTGTCGATTCTGCAGAAGCTTACAGAGTCCAACAAGCTTCTTGAAATGGTGCAGAAGAGGTTGACCGACTACTTGGACAAGAAACGATCCGCCTTTGCTCGGTTCTATTTCTTATCCAACGATGAGCTGCTGCAAATTCTCTCGCAAACCCAAGACCCCACGGCCGTGCAGCCTCATCTCAAGAAGTGTTTTGAGAACATCGACCTGCTGGACTTCCTGCCCGTATCGAAGGAAGGAGCTCACGCTGAGCACGCGGCGCCCACCGGAGCTGCCGCCTCCGAAGATGCACCGGCGGAACACCACTCCAAATCATCCGCTCGAGAAATCGCTGGTATGATCAGCAGCGCCAACGAGCGCGTGCCGTTTGCCAACTCCCTGACCACCCAAAACAAGAATGTGGAGCATTGGCTGGGTGAAGTCGAGAGTGAAATGAAGCACACACTGCAGATTGAGCTGTTGAAGAGTGTCAAGGACTATGCCACCAAGGTAATATGAGTGCGCTGCATTTTGCACAACTGTTTACAAATTTCTGATCGAGCACAATGTTTATAACGCTATCACAGCCACGTACGCAATGGGTGCGTGACTGGCCAGCGCAATGCGTACTGACGGGGTCGCAGATCCAGTGGACTGCTGAAGTGGAGGACGCCATCCGCAGCAAGGGTGCTGAAGGTGTCAAGGACTACTACTGCAAGTGGTCTCAGCAGCTGCTGGAGACGGTAGACCTCGTTAGAGGCAACCTCACCTCACTGGAGGTACGTTTGTTCATCTGATTTAGAGTGATATTTCCCCAATGCGTAATAGCTGAATTGTGTTTTGCCGTATGCAGCGAGGAACCTTGGGATCTCTGATTGTATTGGATGTGCACGCCCGAGACGTGTTGGAGCGCCTGGTCAATGACAAAGTAGCCAATGTTAACGACTTCGCCTGGCTTGCCCAAATGCGGTACTACGTGCAGCCGCAAGGTGAGCAGCCGTCTTGAGTTCATTGATTGCGTTTGTTTGATGCCTGCTTTCCTAACGCACGTTACACTTTCTCACATGGCAGGTTCTCCCGAAGCGCTGCTCGTGCAAATGATGCAATCGCGATACCCTTACGGGTTTGAATACCTCGGCAACACCCCTCGTCTGGTCATCACGCCCCTTACAGATCGGTGCTACCTGACGCTGATGAGTGCTCTTCAGCTTCATCTGGGTGGTGCCCCAGCTGGTCCCGCCGGTACGGGCAAGACTGAGACGGTCAAAGATCTGGCCAAGGCTGTGGCCAAGCAGTGCGTGGTGTTCAACTGCTCGGACGGCTTGGACTACCTGGCTATGGGCAAGTTCTTCAAGGGTCTTGCTACATCCGGAGCCTGGGCGTGCTTTGATGAGTTCAATCGCATTGACGTGGAGGTGTTGTCAGTGGTGGCCCAGCAAATCATGACCATTTGGAACGCTGTGCGGGAAGGCGCCAAGCAGTTTGTGTTTGAAGAGACCGAAATCAAGCTCGATCCCACGTGCTCCGTCTTCATTACCATGAACCCAGGCTATGCCGGTCGCACTGAGCTGCCGGACAACTTGAAGGCTCTGTTCCGGCCCATGGCTATGATGGTGCCTGATTACGCTCTCATCGCGGAAATCATGCTGTTTTCCTTTGGCTTCCACAAAGCCAAGAGTCTGGCGCGCAAGATGGTGGCTACCTTCAAGCTATCGTCTGAGCAATTGAGTGCCCAGGATCACTACGACTATGGTATGCGCGCTGTGAAGACCACCATCACTCGCGCTGGTATTCTGAAGCGAGACGAGCCTGACGCAAACGAAGATGTTCTCATTCTGCGAGCGCTGCGCGACGTCAACGTGCCCAAGTTCTTGAAAGATGACTTGCCTCTCTTCGAGGGTATCATCTCAGATCTGTTCCCTGGTACTGAGAAGCCAGAGAGTGATTACGGTGCGCTGATGAATGCCTTGATTGTATCGGCAAACGAGTTGGGACTGCAACCTGAGGCGGCGTTCCTCAACAAGTGCATCCAATTGTACGAAACCACTGTGGTTCGTCACGGTTTGATGCTTGTTGGTCCTACCGGGGGTGGCAAGACCAGCACGCTGCTCACGTTGCAGAAGGCCATCACCAAGCTGAAGGGCCTGTCCAACACGAAGTATGGCAACGCTTGCGTTCATATCTGAATTAGCTCCTTTCACATTGACCGAGCGCATATTTGTGGTGTTTTGACTGCAGCTTTCAGAACGTGTTGCGGTACACACTCAATCCCAAGGCAGTCACCATGGGGCAGCTGTACGGTGAGTTCGACGAAAACACTCGCGAGTGGACTGATGGTATCTTGGCCAAGATCGTACGAGATTGCGTGTCGTTGGTCGAGGACAAGCCCAGCCTCAAATGGGTGGTTTTCGACGGCCCTGTCGACGCTCTGTGGATTGAGAACATGGTACGGGCGTTGCAGCGTGCCTTTGATGCGACAGAGGTTTTGCAAAATTCTGATGCTTTGTCGTCTTGATATCTCAGAACACCGTGCTGGATGACAACAAGAAGCTGTGTTTGGTCAGTGGTGAAATTCTGCAGCTGACATCGTCCATGACGATGATCTTTGAAGTGGAGGATCTGTCAGTCGCTTCACCAGCCACCGTGAGTCGTTGCGGCATGGTGTACATGGAGCCCAATGCTATCGGCACGCAGCCTCTAGTCAAGTCGTGGTTGGAGGTATCTAAAGCATTGCTGACCTGTCCCTGCCCTATACGTGCGCTGATCATGACTGCATGTGCAATTGAAGGCGCTTCACCCCTCCTTGCAAACGCTGCGGCAGCCCCTGTTGTCGCTGTTTGAGACGTTTTTGCAGCCATGCATCGGCTTTGTCCGCAAACAATGCTCGGAAGTGGTGGCCACAGTTGACAATAACCTGGCCCAGAGCTTGATGCGGCTGCTGGGCAGCTTGTTCGCTTCGTACAAGTCAGCAGACTCTGAGGTAACCAGAGCAGCAACGCGTTTGTGTGGTTAGACTTCTGTCATTTGATGTTGTAATTGGTTTTGATACCGGTTGCAGGAGTACCCGGAGGAGTTGGTAGAGAAACTGGTTCAGAACATCGATGCTTTGTTCTTGATGGCATTGGTGTGGTCGGTTAGTGCTGGAGTTACTCAAACTGGACGGGCGAAATTTGACCAGTTCCTGAGGCTGATGATCACCCAGCACGGCTCGCAGAAGGGCTTCCCATCTGACGGCACTGTGTACGACTACATGTTCGACATGCAGCAAGAAAGTGGAGCGAGCTGGGTCAAGTGGATGTCCACGTGCCCAGAATTCAGCTTTGACGCCCGCCTACCGTTCAGCGAGATCATTGTGCCCACTGTGGACTCAGTGCGTTACACGTACCTGCTGGACGTACTGGTCCGCAACAACCACCACGCTCTCTTTACCGGCAGCACGGGTACAGGCAAGACTGTGAACGTACAACGATACCTGTCCTCGCTTCCAGAAAAGCTGCAGCCAGTGTCGATGATCTTCTCCGCGGCCACCACGGCCAATCAGACGGAAGAGCTGCTGTTCTCCAAGATGGAGAAGCGACGCAAGCGCGTGTACGGTGCTCCTCTGGGCAAGCGGTTCGTGGTGTTCGTGGACGACCTGAACATGCCAGCCCGTGAGAAGTATTTCGCTCAGCCCCCCATCGAGCTGTTACGACAGTGGATGGACCACAACGGCTGGTATGATCGAGCCTCGCTGGAGTTCCTGAACATCATCGACATCTCCTTCATTGGCGCCATGGGCCCGCCCGGTGGTGGTCGAAACCCGGTGACGAACCGCTTCCTACGTCACTTCAACCAGATTGCGCACACGGAGATGGATAACTCAAGCTTGAGCGGAATCTTCACCACTATTCTCAAAGGAGTGCTGGCAGCTCAGAACTTTGCGGAGCCCATTCAAGCTATGGCGGATGCCGCAGTGGCGGCCACCATTGACGTGTACAGCACCATCAGCAAAGAGCTGCTGCCCACACCGAGCAAGAGTCACTACACGTTCAACCTGCGTGATTTGAGCAAGGTGTTCCAAGGTAATTAGACTCATTCACCTGATGCTCCCAACATACATCATCTGATCTGCGTTTCGTGGTTGCCGCTGCAGGTATTCTGGCGGCCTCATCACGACTGGTCACTGAGCCCGACTGCTTCCTCCGACTGTGGATCCATGAGAACCGTAGAGTCTTCCAGGACCGTTTGATCAACGACGCGGATCGTTCTTGGCTGGACGGCATGCTTGGCCGTATGCTGACACAGCACTTCTCCACATCGTGGGACCAGGTGCTCGGTGGTCGGGAACGCATTCTGTTCGGTGACTACATGGGCGGTGCCAACACTGAGCAGCGAGCATATGGCGAGGTCGATGATCCCAAGAAACTGGTCACGGTGATGGAGGAGTTCTTGGGTGGCTACAACGAAGAAAAGCCCAAGATGAACCTGGTCATGTTCTTGGATGCCATCGAGCACGTGTCTCGCATCTCGCGTATCCTGCGTCAACCCCAGGGCAACGCTTTGCTGCTTGGAGTCGGAGGATCCGGACGTCAATCACTCAGTCGATTGGCCGCGTACATGGCAGAGTACACGCTGTTCCAGATTGAAATCACCAAGAACTACACGGTGCAAGACTGGCGTGACGACCTGAAGAAGCTACTCAACTCGGCCGGTCTGAAGGAGGAGCAGACTGTCTTCTTGTTCAGTGACACACAAATCGTACGAGAGAGCTTCTTGGAAGACGTTAACAACCTGCTGAACTCAGGCGAAGTGCCCTCTCTGTGGAGCAACGAGGACATGGACAACATCTTTGCCAGCTGCAAAGTGGAGTGCCAGCGCAAGGGCATTCCAGCCACCAAACTGAACGCTTACTCTCAGTTTGTGGCTCGCGTCAGACGTAATCTGCACGTGGTGCTCTGCATGAGCCCCATGGGCAATGCATTCCGCACCAGGCTTCGTATGTTCCCAGCTCTCGTCAACTGCTGCACCATTGACTGGTTCTCAGCCTGGCCGTCGGAGGCGCTGGAGAGCGTGGCCATGAGTCAATTGACAGACAACGGCAATCAAGCTCAAGACAAGCTGGGCTTTGATCTCCCTGCGGTGGTGCGCATGTTTGAATTCATTCACACCTCAGTTGAGCAGAAGAGCTTGGAGTACCGCGAGCAGATTCGCCGCTATAACTATGTCACCCCCACCTCGTACCTTGAGCTGCTGCGCCTGTTTAGTTCGTTGCTGCGAGAGAAGAAGGAGGCTGTTGGCGGAATGATTCAAAAGCTTCGAGGCGGTGTCAACAAGCTGGACGCTGCTACGGCCGACGTGTCCAACCTACAGATTGAACTGACTGCTAAGCAGCCGGTGTTGGTCAAGACCCAGGAGAGCGTGCAGGCCATGATGATTGAAATTGCAGAAGACACCAAGAACGCTGCCGCCACCAAGGAGAGCGTTGAAAAGCAAGAGGCTGAGTCACTGGCAAAAGAGACAGAGTGCAAGGAAATCAAAGAGGATGCGCAACGTGACCTGGACAAGGCCCTGCCGCTGCTGGAGGAGGCTGTGTCTTGCCTCAGCAAGCTGAACAAGAACGACTTGGACGAGGTGCGAGCCATGAAGAAGCCGCCGAATGGTGTGCGCCTGGCGCTGGAGGCCGCTTGCATCATGTTGAACAAGAAGCCGACGCTGAAGGCCGATCCCACTCAGATTGGCAAGAAGGTGGCTGATTACTGGGAGACTGCGCAGAAGGAGCTCTTGGCAAACCCCAAGGTGCTGCTGAGTTTGCTGCAGACTTACGACAAGGACAACATCGCGGAGGATACCATCAAGAAGATCTCGCCGTACATGGACCGCGAGGATTTCGAAGTCAAGGCCATTGAGAAAGCGTCCAAAGCTTGCACTGCGATTGCCATGTGGGTGCACGCCATGTTTAGCTATTACCACGTGTCGCTGGAGGTGGAGCCCAAGCGCATGCGATTGCGCGAGGCGGAGGCCAACCTGGCCGTAGTACGAGCTGCTCTCAAGGAAGCTCAAGAGAAACTAGCTGCCGTAACCGAGCGCATCAGAGTGCTGACTGAGAACTACGACAAAGCAGTTGCTCAGCAGCAAGCATTGCAGGAGGAGGTGGAAACCTGTCAGGTGAAGCTGGAGCGCGCCAACAAGCTGATTGGTGGACTGGGCGGAGAGCGCGTGCGCTGGACCAGCACCATTGAGTCGCTGCAAGGCTCGTTCCAGAACATTGTGGGCGATGTCTTGATTGCAGCGGGTACTGTGGCCTATCTGGGTGCCTTTACTAACGACTTCCGTCAGAAGCTGATGGAGCAATGGCGAGACAAGCTGCGAACTCTGGGCATCAATCACTCCGAGGGATGCAACATCCGCAGCACCCTGGCGGACCCAGTGCAAGTGAGAGAGTGGAACCTGTGTGGCTTGCCGACCGACTCTGTGTCCACCGAGAACGGTACGTGTGGCATGAATCCGTCCAGCGCGATATGAATGGCACTCTCAACGTCTTTCTGCTTTTCTGTGCACCGCCTTGCTCACAGGTATCATTATGTCCAAGGCGCGTCGCTGGCCGCTCATGATTGACCCTCAGGGCCAAGCCAACAAGTTTGTCAAACAGATGGGTGCGAAGAAGTTCACGGACGGTATCCATGTCGTGCGCCTGTCTGACAAGAACTTCTTGCGAACTATGGAGAACGCTATTCGATTCGGCAAGTGGGTGCTGCTGGAGAACATTGGCGAGGTATGGCATCAGTTTTCAACAACATTTGCAGATGAGTGAGACCAAACCTCATGAGTTCTCGCACATCATGTGCCGTACAGGAACTGGATCCTGCCTTGGAGCCGCTGTTGATCCAACAGATCATCAACATTGGTGGTCAACCCAGCATTCGATTGGGCGACAGCACGATCCCCTATAATGATGCCTTCCGTTTGTACATCACCACCAAGCTCCGCAACCCCCACTATGCTCCCGAGCTGCAGGTTAAGGTCACTCTGCTGAACTTCACCACGACTCCAGCCGGTCTGGAGGACCAAATGCTTGGTATTGCGGTGGCCAAAGAGATGCCCGAGACAGAGGCTAAGCGAACGGAGCTGCTGGTGCAGAACGCGCGCATGAGCGCTCAGCTGAAGGCTATCGAAGATCAGATCTTGAAGATGCTTTCCGAGGCCAAGGGTGACATTCTGGATGACGAGGCGCTCATCAACACGTTGGCTGCCTCCAAGAAGACTTCGGCTGAGATCCAAGAGCGAGTCAAAGAGTCTGAGCTTGTAGAACGCGAGATTGACGATAGTCGCCGAGCATACACGGCTGTGGCTGTGCGTGCCTCCATTCTGTACTTCTGTATCGCGGATCTGGCCATCATTGACCCGATGTACCAGTACTCGTTGCAGTGGTTCGTCAGTCTGTTCTTGAATGCTATTCAGAGAGCCCCAGCCTCGGCAGATGTGCCTCAGCGATTGATCAACCTCAACGCGTACTTCACGCGCTCTCTCTATGAGAACGTGTGCCGATCGCTGTTCGAGGCTCACAAAACGCTGTTCTCCTTCCTGCTGACGGTACGGATCATGCAAGGCGAAACCACCGAGGTAGACTCTCTGGAGTGGCGCCATCTGGTGGCTGGAGGCTCGGCCGTATCGTCGTCTGGAGCTGCTCAGCTGTTCAATCCGGCGCCAGAGTGGCTGCCTGTCAATTCCTGGAACGAGGTGACTGCCCTATCGGGACAACTGCCTGCATTCAAAGGCTTCGCGGAAGATTTTGCTTTGCCCGAGAATTTGACCATTTTCCGAGCTTACTTCGACAGTGTGCGACCGCACAAAGCCGACCTGCCTGCTAAATGGCAGATTTTGCTCTCTCCCATGCAGCAGCTGCTGGTGCTGCGTTGTCTGCGACCAGACAAGATGGTGGAGGCCATCCAGGAGTTTGTGACTGCGCGCATGGGTCGTGAGTTCATTGAGAGTCCTACCTTTGACATTCATTACCCTTACCAAGCATCGGATGCTCGCACGCCGTTGATCTTCATTTTGTCACGAGGCGCGGACCCGGCGCAAGACGTCTTTGCCTTTGCAAGCAAAATGGGATTCCGAGACAAGCTGGTATCGATTTCTCTGGGTCAAGGTCAAGGTCAGTTGGCTCAGCGCCACATGGAGGAGGCCATGCGTACGGGTGGCTGGGTACTCTTGCAGAACTGTCACTTAGCTGTGAGCTGGCTACCTGCCCTGGAGAAGCTGTGTGAAGATATCAAGCCAGAGGAAGTCTCACCTGCTTTCCGCCTGTGGCTTACATCAGCTCCAACGGACAAGTTCCCGGTCTCGATCTTGCAGAACGGTATCAAGATAACCACTGAGCCACCCAAAGGCTTGAGAGCAAATCTGCTGCGCTCATACACGGGATACACAGATCAGTTCTTGTCTGCCAGCAAGAAGCCGGCAGAATTCAAGAAGCTACTGTACGCGCTGAGTTTCTTCCACGCCGTGCTGTTGGACCGCCGAAAGTTCGGTGCTTTAGGATGGAACATTCCGTACGAGTTTACAGGTAGATTACTGCCCTTGTATGTTTACACATTGCAAATCAGATTGCTGACATGTATACGCTTCCACGCATCCTGATTGCAGAGAATGACCTGTCAATGTGCGCGACGCAACTCAAGGAATTTATCGACATGTACGACGAGATTCCCTACCAGATGATCCACTTCTTAACATACGACATCAACTATGGTGGTCGCGTGACCGATGACGTGGATCGTCGAACCATCTGCACCATCTTGGACGATTTCATCAACCCCAAGGTGGTACAGGACGGGTATGCGTTCTCCTCGTCAGGCCAGTACCGCACGCTGCCTGCCGGTAATCAGCAGCAGTATGTGGAGCACATTCGAACCATGCCTCTGGCTCCGCATCCGGAGGTGTTTGGCATGCACGAGAATGCTGATATCACGAGCGCGCAAGACGACACGCTGCGGTTGTTCTCGGCCATCCTTCAGCTGCTGCCGCGAAACAGCGTGGCGGGTGGCAAGTCGCGAGAGGAGACCATTTCGGAGTGCGCCCGGTCGATTCAAAAGCGACTGCCTGAGCAGTTTGATATGGAGGGTATCATGAAGCGTTACCCCACCGTATATGAAGAGAGCATGAACACGGTGCTCGTGCAGGTAATGCAGGCATGACATCTGTCCATGCTTCTCTTAGACTCAATATTGTGGTCATTGTCGTATTCAGGAGGCCATTCGTTACAACAAGCTGACAGCTGTGATGAAGAAGACCCTCGCAGACCTGCAGCGTGCTCTCACAGGCGAGATGGTGATGACCGAGGCCTTGGAGCAGACCGCAGACAGCCTGTACAACAACACCGTGCCTGATTGTTGGGCGGCTGTAGCTTATCCAAGCCTGATGCCGCTGGCCTCTTGGGTGAACGATCTTGAGGCTAGGTAACATTGAGGCCAATCTGTGCTTGCCAGCGGTAGATGGCTGATGGTGCTCTCTGAATATGCGTTACAGATTGGGATTCATTCAAAAGTGGGTGTCGGAGGGTATTCCGACAGTGTTCTGGATCTCGGGATTCTTCTTCCCTCAAGCCTTCTTGACAGGCACCTTGCAGAACTATGCACGCAAGATGGTCAAGCCGATCGACGCAATCTCATTCAGCTTCAAAGTGGTCGAGACGCCATGGGAGGAGATCAAGGAGCGACCACAGAAAGGTGTCTACATTCGTGGTCTTCACCTTGAAGGAGCCCGCTGGGACCAAGGACAGTACTCGCTCATTGATTCCCGAGCAAAGGAGCTGTACACCAGCATGCCGGTGCTGTGGCTGGTTCCGGAAGAGGAGCGACCAGCCCTGACCGAAAATGTATACAAGTGTCCCGTTTACAAAACGTTGACGAGATGCGGTAAGTCAGTTGACGGTCAGCATCACATCTCAGCGTTACCGCCCCTTACCGTGCTCATTTGTCACACTTGCACAGGCACTCTGTCAACTACTGGTCACTCCACCAACTTCGTACTGTTTGTTGAGCTTCCGACCAAGGATCCGCCCAAGAAGTGGGTCAAAGCTGGTGTCGCGTTATTCTGTGCGTTACGTTACTAAATTTGTTTTGATTGCTGAATATTTTCGCTTCTGTTCTTCGTTGTACTCAAGTTATTCAAAAGTACAGCCAGTAAATTAAACGATACCCAAATCAGGATCTATCAGCTCATGCGCAAAGTACTCGTGGGAGACAACATCGCGCTGTCTGGAGGCACAACTCGAGGTTGAGGCTGCAACTGCAGATTGCGAACGCGAGCCGCAAATTCCAGCGTGTCAAGAGTTTCCGGCAGATGGGCTGCAGACGCGTGAATATGCGGGAGAAGCACCAGCACGCTGGTCGGCGTCAGGCAATCTTGCAGCACATGAGTTAGCTTGGAGTTTCGATACGGAACATGCAGCACCGCGTTAGAGGCGGTCGCCCTTGTCAAATCCGTCTGACCTAAGGAATTTATATCACGTGCTGCGTGTTGAGCGTCTTGCAGTGCTTGAAAGACGTCGTGCAGCGCTGACAAAGAGCGGTTGACACTTGATCGATCACCCTTGGCAGTTCGATTGCGAGCATTAAGGCCCATAGCTAGCGAGGGCTTCTGCGCGGGGCCCTCGAACTTTGGACCGGGAGTGTGGCGAAAACCGGCCAGATCTACCATGGACAGCCGACCCGAGTATGCATAGCCAGTGGAGGCGTTCCGTACATGCAAGAAAAGCCTCGTGATTAGATGCCCTGCACGGGACCGCTGTGTCGCACCAATGGTTCGATGGGGCGAGCCAGTACGTCGGGCACTTGAAGCTGCGCGCTGCGCTGCTAGTCCCTGCTCCACGCGCTGCATGGCTTCGTTCAAGGAAGCCAGATTGATAATCTGCGTGTCCGTAATGACAACCTCACCCGTGTGTGGGTGGGAGCGGATTTGTGGAGTCAGCTTAGCATCAGATCTCATTGAGTTGGACGAGAGTAGATCCGTAATACGATCTCCTCGAATCTCAATCATACTAATGCCAACTGCAACGTCGAGTAAACCCGCCTGAATCTGGTTCATGTGTGATCCCACAGACGACCAAATGGAGCGCAGGGCTTGCTGTAACAATGCAGTCATCGTCTGACTCTTTCCAGTGCCAGATTGCCCATAGGTCATCATGCACACGTTGTGCCCATCGAACGCCGACATGATCAGCGGATCGAGCTCCTCGAGCAACAACTCAACCGGCGACCCTGGAGCCAACACTCCGTCGAATTGAAACGGAATCGCCGCGCCCCATCGACGAAGCACCCAAAGTCTACTGTACCAATCCGCGTTGGACAGCTCGGGCACACGCTCGACCAGTGTGTGCTCCGGGACTCTGAAATCATCTTCTGCGTCATGTTCGGCACTCGAACTACCGATAGCATCAAATTGCCGCAGCACTACACCAGCGGCCTCTGGCAGAGATGCTGCTGGAACAGGCTCAGGGGGTCCAGCATGCCAAGGTGACATCACAGCGGAGCCACTACTAGAGGCACGATTCGGAGTTAACAGAGAGCGGGTCAACCGCCCGGAAGTCTGACGGGAAGAACCGTCTGCTATTCGGCACAAAACCGTCACATGACCACAGCCTCTCGCCAGGTCCAGCGATGGCGAACGATTCAAGCTTGCATGATCGGCTGCATTAGTGTGCACGTACAGCGCGTCCTCGGAACAAGCAGTTGGCACAGCATTGGACTGCAACGCTGAATTCGAGGCGGTCGCGATCGATGCTGGTAACGCAAGCGCGCCAGTGCCAGTTTGCAGCTCAGCGAAGCTCCGTGTCGCAGCAGGCCCTAACCGCGACGATGTTCTGCTGGACATGCTCTGCGGAGTTGCAGCCAAAGGTACGGTGGCTGTGTCGGTTGATACCTGAAGAACCGGTAACTGCATAGCTTTCGGTTGTTGTTGCGGCAACGCGGCGCTGCGATCGGCCGCTGACGCGTATACGTGATTCGGCGACAGATTGGCAGAGACAGCAGTCACAGCATTATGAATTGCCGATGGTTGAGTAACTTGGATGGTCAAACCCCGAGGTGCCTTTCTGTGTTCGGACACCGGGTTCGTAGCGAAAGTTGAAGCGAAGTGGTCATGAATATCAGATGGCACTGGAGCTGCTGTGGATGTACGAAGCTGAGAGCTGGACCGCGCTGCGGCATCAACCATGGGAAAGGACGGCGTATCGCGCGCTTCTGTGATCATAGCCGATGCGATTGCTAGAGGGGTCTGAACAGCCGACACGTTATGGTTTCCAGCAATCTGATTGACAACAGGAACTGAGGACGGGTGCCTCGAGTGGTTCGGGGCCGAGGGATCGCTAGCCGCAGGAGTGTGCCGACCGGCGAGTGCTTCCGCAAATCGACTGGGCGGGCGCTGCTGTTTTGCACCGGCTTGTGATGCTGGACGATCTGGGGCAACAGCGCTTTCAGGAAATCTGGCAGACGTTGAGGGCAGAGGATGCGCGCTGATGGCTTCCATGGCCGAGGAATGTGGTGAAACGGAGGATGACAACACGTGGGATAACGTGTTCTGAAAAACGCCGTTTGGTAGTGGCGATGTCAGATACACGGAATTTGACGAGGCTCTCGTTACAGCAACATCGTTCGTAACACGCGTGTTTGTCGCAATTGGCGTTCCGATCAGGACTAGGGGGCTGTGAGTAACTGAACTGGAGGGTCTTGGAAATGGGAACGATGCCGCTGCACTGGTTGGCACTCCCATCGCATGGATGGTGGAAGCAGGGCTTGGTCGCGCAGACGGGGTACTGGCAAACGCTCCGCGAGATCGGAGAGCAGATATCTGCAACTCCAGACTTCGCGCAGAGAGCTGCAGCGCTTCAAGTTCGTCTGTCGCAATTACACCGCCTGGCATATCACGCTGAGGTAGTGAGTGGTCCTGAGCGTTCAGTGATGTCGATAAATCGTCACCGCGCGGTGGCTCCCTTGTAGCCCTCGTGACCGTACTAACGCTCGGAGAAGCATGTGCAGCAAGCAAACGTTCTGCAATTTGTTCCAACTGCCGCTCTCGATGAAGACTGAGCTCCAGTAACGCTGCTAGATCAGCCTTGCGAGGATCACCTGCAGCGGCAACGCCAGGAGACGTATCCCGATACGGTATGTCGTGAGCTCGTGGCGAGTGCCGGTTTGAACGCGTGAGGGCGGTACGAGCTGGCGAGGTACTGTGACCAGCAACCCGAAGCAGACGCGTGAGCAGCTCTCGAGCTGCCTGATCTTCGTTGTACTCAGAACCATCGTTGGATGCTCGTTTGCCGCTGGCACGTCTGGCTTCACTTCCATACTGCTTTTGCAGAGATGCTGACGAACGTTCGCTGACACTATCGCCTTCAGCATCCACCACAGAGTAGCCGATTTCACCGCTATCGCCTGCAGCGACTGGCACCGAGGAGTACATTTGACGCTGCACGGTCGACTTGGGGCCAGATGCGGTATCCGACATCAACGAAACAGCGTCACTAGGAGGAGTTCGTCCTTGATTGGAGTAACTCCCAGGTGGAACGCTAGGTGCGACGGTGGTGTGCGCGGAAACGTTGAAATGTGTTTGACTATGGTGGTTCATCGCGCTTGGTGTGCTGGCGACTGAAGTCAGATTCGACACCCGACCGCGCTTGTTACTCCTTCGCGAATCACCAGGTGCCTCATTTGAAGCTGCATTATGAAGTTCCACGGCGGACGGCTGTTCGTGCGCGGAGGAGTGGGTAGACGGTGGTGCAAGAGCCTGCAGTTGTGACCGGTGAACAGCAACAGCAAGATCAAAACCATCTGGAAGTTCGGTCTCAGTATCCATGCTGGTCACATCACCAGAGACATTATCAGGGTCCTGCAATACACCATGGGATGAGGACGTCGACAAAGACCGCGTATTGCACTCAACAAGCGAGGAGTCCGGGGCCTCATGAGTTGCCATCGCTGTGTCCGCAGCGGAGAAAATCGCTTTCGAGGTTCTTTGCTCCGCAGCAGCGGGCTTTCCAACGTCATTCACAGAGAAAAATGTCTCGGACGCCGACGACATACCAGCTCGGTCACTGGTAGACACATCTGTTGAGGCTGAC
>ENA-ORBV01007793-ORBV01007793.1-microbial-mat-metagenome-genome-assembly--contig:-NODE-7793-length-18270-cov-6.474633_pt1 | contig 18270 bp, 15 predicted proteins | sample MGYA00237777_ERZ505514 | MGnify/ENA primary metagenome ERZ505514 (study PRJEB26160, sample SAMN06269048) | microbial mat metagenome | isolation source: Oligotrophic lake microbial mat | place...
GGACTGGGGCGGGGCGTTGGCGAGGATTCCTGGCCGACCATGCGCTGCGGTCGCTTGCAGCCCGCGGCGAACAGCAGGATCAGCCCCAAGAATCCCGCCACCCGCAGGCCTCGACTATTTGCGGAGCAGCGCAAGCAGGGTGAGGACGATGGCCGGGATGCTAAGGAGAACCATCAGCCCGGCGGGCATGAAGCTTCCCCCTTTGAGCAGTACCGGACCAAAACGGCCCAGCAGGAGAACGGAGACCACAAGGCCCAGAATCAGCCCGGCTTGGGCCTGACCTGGAATGAGAAACGCCGCGACGAGCAGCAGGATGCCGGCAACGCCGCCGGCAACGAGCGAGGCGATGCTCGAGGCTTTGACGTAGCCCATCACCCCGCCGATGAGGGTCAGGATTCCGAACACGATCAGGTAAATTTTTGCCGGGCTCATAGGGCACCATCAGTAAGCCACCTTGATGCGGCGGACAAGGCAAAGCGGAAGCCCTGGGGAGGATGCTTGCCGAGAATCGCCTGGCTGCCGATCACCACAATATCTTCGACGTCCGCATTGGCTGCAGCGGCCCGAATGATGTGCTCAAGTTGCTGGCGATTCATGCCGGGAATGCTCCAGCAAAATCCGGGTTCGTTCACCCGGAGTCAGGATGCCGCAGAAGGGGCTGGACTGGCGCACCCGCACCGATCGCTGATCCTCGCCTTCCAAAACAGCGAGCAACGCGGAGAGGGCCGCGCAGCAGCGTCTCCCATTCCGCCAGCGCGGGTTGAACCGACCGATCCGACGCCGGCAACCAGTGTCGCAGTGTTTGTACGGCCCGATCGAGCAGTCGCGGGTCCCGTCGGATCTTCTCCGCGACCAGACGATCCATTGCCAGCGCGCGGAGATCGAGATATTCGTGGCCGGTCATCAGACCCCACCATGAACCAACCAGAACCGTGCCGCAAGCCAACGGGTTTTAGCGAGGGGCGGTGGGGCGTGATTCAAAAGGGGGTGAGGATCGAGGCTGCCTTTCGCTGTAGAGGCGGTCTGTGACCGTCGTATCCGCGCGCTTGGTCCTCGCCGTCGGGCAGAAGCGCGGCAGCCTGCCACGCCAGAGCGGCGCCACGTAGCGGTAATGGAACCGCTGTTCATGCTGGAGTTCACTCCCCGCGACCATACGCCGACACCCGCGCCGTCCACCCTTTGAGCCACTTCGCTTCGTTGCGCGCGGGCGGTGCATTCCCGACCCGGCGGGCCAGCACGCGGGCGGCGGAGGCGCCGAATTCCCCAACGGCCGCGCCGCCACTGGGTTCTCCGCGCATGCCCTCCAGCACTTGCAGCAATCCCCAGCCCTGGCCGTTGTAGCGCTCAGCGGGATTGGTGCCTTCGCCTTTGAAATTGACGTAATCGATCAGCGCGAATGTCCCTTCTTTGGTGCCGCGCAGCGCCTCGAAGCGGGCCCGCACGACGGATCGCCGCGACGCCTCGGTTTCGGTCAGTAATTTGGGCAACGCCGATTCCATCCGCATCACGAGCAGTTCCGTTTGCAGCGACACGGTATCGGCCAACAGCTTCCGCAATGCGGCGACCTGGGGTCCGCCCTTGGCCGCAACAAACTCGGAGCGGGTCCGCCACGGGCAGGCTCCGCGAATCCAGGGAGGCACGCTGACCCCGCGTGCGGCCAGGTGGGCGGCGAGTTTGGGAAAGCTTTCCTCGAACGGGCCGCTCGTTCCCTCCGGGTACCAGATGAAATGTCCGATGCCGAGCGAGGCGAATTGTTCGCCCGTGTTCCACGACACGAGCCCCTCGATCGTGCCGCCGCATTCGTTCTGCCACACTTTCCTGCCGACCCAGGCGGCGGTGGCGGGATGGAGTTCGGCGCGTGCGGCGGCCGGGGTGCCGAGCAGGAGCAGCCCCGCCATGAGAAGGGCGGTTGCGCACGCGGGGATTCGGGGGGTGCCGGTCCAGCGTCGGGCGGCCCAGACGATCCAGAAGGGCAGGTTGATGAAGAACGCGATCATGAGGAGTTTGTTGAAGCGGAATCCGAGCTGCATGGTGACGCTCACGGTGGAATGGAAAATGAGAATCATCAGGCCGATCCAAAAACCGGTGCGACGATTGAAACAGGCGACAAACGCAAACAGCTCGAGCGGCAGCCCCGCGCCGATGAAGAACCACGCGGTCCACGGATGATCGAGCAGGAGCTGGGCAAGCCAGCGCATGCCGTCGTCCGCGGCCGGTTGGAGGGTGTTGTAGTAGTCCATGCCGTTTGCCTTCACGATCTGCAGCGCGAAGAGCGGGGCGTCCAGAATCCAGCGTCCGTCGGAGCGGACGAGCTTGGTCAGGGCGGAGATGACGTAGGTGGCCATGACGGCCTGGCGCGCCCAATCGACGGCCAGTTGTTCGGGCGTGTAGCCGTGGGGGAGGGCCCGACCGAGGCGCCGGGCGATTGGAGCCCAGGCGAAGGCGAGAAGTTGTCCGAGGATCGCCAGCGCAACAATCTGGGCGGTGTGCCCGATGGCCCCCTGTGAATTGAGAAACGTGCAGATCGCCACATGAGCCGCCAGGAGACAGCCCAGGGCGGGAACCCGCAGGAACCCCAGCACATAGAATCCCAGCGCCAGCCACGTCGCCCATTGCACCCACTGCATCTGCCCGGGGTCGACCAGGAACGTGAGATCCACCCAGTGCGCGATGCCATTGGGTTCCGGTTGGCCGCGATACTGGGTCACGTTCTGCGGCAATGCCCGCCACATGATAAAGGCGAAGAAGAGACGCATCAGCAGCAACTCCCAGAGCGCAAGCCGGATGGGCTCGGGCCGGAGCCAGGACCCAAGCCGGGCTGGGTAGGATCGGGCGGTGCGGGCGCTTGTCATGGGACGGGAACGCGCCATTCGGCGATAAGTTGGGCGTGTTTGGCGATGTGGCCGTGGTCCATCCGAATATCGACCTGATAGAACCTCAGCCCATCGAGGGCGTCGGTGCGCCTGCGGTCGACGGTGTTTGCCCTGAGGAACTCAATCGCATAATTGCCGGCCACCGCCCGTTGTTCGAGGCTGAGGCTTTTCATGCCGCGCGGCAGTCCCTTGGCGAGTTGGCGCAGTTCCCGGTCGTAGATCTTCTTGAGGTTGGCCGCCCGGATTCCGAAGGTGGACACGAGGGGCACCGGCTGATCTGTCTCATCGGCCACATACACGTAGTAGGTGTAGGGTTCGAAATTGGAATACATCGGAAAGTGCGAGAACGGATACCACTCCTGGAGCAGTGCGCAGATGGCCACCAGCGCCCAGAGCAATTTGCAGGGCACCGCGCTCCACCAGGTTGCGAGTCGTTCCCGCATCAAGGGGGGAGATTACCACCGGGCGGGCGCCCCACGGGAAGCAAATTGCAGACCGACGCGGGAGTTGCCGATCCACCTTGGCGCGCCAGGAGTCGCGCCCTCCAGGGCGGTTGGCTTCGCCGATCTGCGGAATGGAGGGCGGGCTCCAGGGCGGTTGGCTTCGCCGATCTGCGGAATGGAGGGCGGGCGTCCTCGCACGCCGGGGCGTCCTCGCACGCCGGGGCGGCCCGGATCGCGAGCCGGCGCGCGGCAGAAGGAGGCGCGCCGGAATCGTCCGCGGAGCGGCCGATCCACCCTGGAGTGCGGTTCGTCCTTTCGCGAACCTCGTGCTGGTGTTTGAATCAGCGCTCAAAACCCCCATGCCCAACGCCGCCGACTTTCTCACCGATCCTGCCGCGCTCGCCCAACCCGACGCCGCCACCTCCGCCATCCAGGCCTGCATCGACCGGGCTGCCACGAGTGCGGATCGGGTCGCGGTGGTTCCCGCGGGCGAATGGATCGTGCGCACGCTCCATCTCCGTTCGCACACGACACTTCGCATCGAGCCGGGCGCTGTTCTGAAGCCCGACCCTGATCTCTCCCGGTATCCGGCGCTCCCGCGTGGCCACAACAAGGATCGCCAGCCGTTCCACCTGATCGTCGCTGAGGGCTGCGAAGGCATCGCCATCGACGGCGGTGGAACCATTGACGGATGCGGTGACCTGTTCTGGGACGGCTTTCACGCCCCGCCCCTCGATTATTTTCCAAAGGCCAAGCCCCAGCGGATCAGTCCGTTGATCGAGATCCGCGATTGCAGGAATGTTCGCCTCGAGAATTTCACCATTCTCAACAGCCCCGGGTGGACCGTGCATACGTTTCGCAGCGAGCAGGTCCACATCCACGGGATCGTGATCCGGAATCACCCCTGCGGACCGAACACCGACGGGCTCGACATCAACGGGTGCCGGTTCGTGTTCATCTCGAACTGCCGGATCCACGGATGCGACGACAACATCATCCTCAAAGCCACCCAGGATGCGGGCCCGTGCGAGCACATTGTCATTACCAATTGCGTGCTCGAAAGCTTGTGCGCCGCAATCGGGATCGGGGCGGAGACCTGGTCCTCGATCCGGAATGTCGCGGTGTCCAACTGCACGGTCCTCAACTCCATTCGGATGTTGCAGATCATCCTGTGGGATGGCGGCACGGTGGAGGATGTGACGTTCTCGAACATCAATGGCATCGCCCTGACCCGGCGCGGCACGGAGCGCGCCATCCATTTCGACATCCAGCAGCACCAGGGCGAGAACCCGCAGCTCGGCCGAATGCGCAACATTCTTGCGAGCAACATTGTGTGCAAGACACGCGGCCGCATTCTGCTGACCGCGCAGGATGGCGCGCAGCTCGAAAACATCACGCTGCGCGATGTGGTGCTCGACTCCCCCGAGGTCGAGGATCCCGAGTGGACGGTCCCGCGCGATTCCAGTTCGCAGCTCTCGAATTTCAGTCCCGAGGCCCGGGTCGCCCGCGCCGCGGTGGTTGCGGACAACGTGCGCGGGCTTGTGCTCGCGAATATCCAGACGCGCTGGCCTGCGGACACGGCGCGGATCGCCGCCCCGATGCACGCTCTCTGGGCCCGAAACAGCGATGTGGTGGTGGATAGTCCGTTTCTCGCCCCGAGCGGCGAAGGTGTGGAGGCGGTGATCTCGAAGGATTCGCGGGTGTCCGTGAGGGGGTAGCCCCCTTCCGCTGGAGGGCATTGCTTTGTCAATGCCCGGCAGGTTGCCCGCGGATCCCGCCTAGGCGCGTGGCTCCACTCCACCTCCCAGCCCGCAATCCCGGTCCCCTGGCGGCAACGATGAAGGGTCGGCCTCCAAGCCGGCAGGCTCCGGCGCATCTTGTCCGCCGTCCCCGAACGGTGTTTGCTCCCCGTGATGCGCATTCTGGTTGCCATGTCGGGCGGGGTGGACAGCAGCGTCGCGGCGGCGCTGCTGCACCGGGACGGTTTTGCCGTCGAGGGGGCCTATATGAAGAACTGGATCAACGAGGAGAATGTCGCCGGGGATTGTCCGTGGCAGCAGGACATTGTCGACGCCCGCGCCGCCGCCGCACACATTGGCATCCCGTTCCGCGTGGTGAATCTCATGGCGGAATATCGCGACCGGGTGGTCCGCTATTTGTTGGACGGATACCAGGCGGGCATCACCCCGAATCCCGATGTGATGTGCAACCGCGAGATCAAGTTCGGAGTGTTTGTCGAGTGGGCCCGGGCGAACGGATTTGATGCGGTGGCGACGGGGCATTACGCGCGCCGGGTCGCTCGGGCGGACGGTGCGTGCGATTTGCTCGAAGGCGCGGACAAGGGCAAGGATCAGTCTTACTTTCTCGCCCTCCTGCGGCAGGACCAGATCGCTGCGGCGCGGTTCCCGGTGGGTCACCTGCTCAAGGCCGGGGTGCGCCGGCTGGCCGGGGAGTTCGGATTGCCCAACGCAGGCAAGCGCGACAGCCAGGGGATCTGTTTCATCGGCAACGTCAAGATGCAGGATTTCCTCCGGGCCCATGTGCCGGATCAACCCGGGGAGGCGGTCGATCCCGACGGGCGGGTGGTCGGACGGCATCGCGGTCTGCATCTTTACACCATCGGGCAGAAACGCGGCGTCGGTCTTGCGTGTCCGGTGCGCGATCATGCGTATGTCGTGGTGGGCAAGGATGCCGTGCGGAACCGGCTCCTGGTGGCGGTGGAAACCCCCGATACTCCCGGGCTGTATACGTTCTGCTGGCGGGTGGGTTCGATCTCTCATTCCCGGGAACCGCTCGTCGAAGCCCGGGAACTGCTGGCGCGGCCGCGTTATCGCGCCCCGGCGGTTCCTGCCCGCTTCGAGCCGGCCGGCGATGCCGGGGCGGTGGTCACCTTCGCGTCTCCGCAGCGCGCCATCGCGCCCGGACAGATCTGCGGTTTGTATGAGGGGGAAATCTTGCTCGGCGGCGGCGTGTTCATTCGGCCGGTGAAGCACGAGTGATCGACGAAGATTCAGTCGGCGGTGACGGACACGCCGAGCAGTTCGACGCGCGGGATTGTTTCGGGGGGATACTCTGTGCGGCGCGACGCGACCCAAAGGCGGATGGCGTCTTCGGCGCGGGGGCCAATATCTTCGGGAATCGGAGCATCGCTGCGCGGCACGCGCTGGAGTGGGAGGCGCTGCGCATCTCGAGAGGATTCCTCGGCGAGGTTTTGTCCGTTGAGCTTCACGCTCACGATGGTCGCGTTCGCGCCTTGGTCAGCGCGATCCCATGTCACGCGGTAGCGCGCTTCGATGAGGCCGGGCGGATCGCCGGCGGCTGGGATGCACGAGGCTTCGCCGTGGAAGGGCGCGTTCTGGAGATACGTGAGCAGCCCATCCACGAGTGGGTGGCCGATCCCGAGTAGCTCACACTTCTTGGTTCTCGTCGCGAGTTCGCGGGTGAACGTCACCTTGCTGTAGCGCGGTGTGACTTGTGGGAAGGATTTGAGGCAATCGGGTGCGACGACCTGCCAAAACTCGCCGTCCGGCAGGACGCTTCCGCCGAGTCGCACGATGGATTCGCGACACCAGATGCCGAGTTGTTGGAGGTTAAAGCGGCCTGCGATGCGTTTGTAATGCTCCAGGTTGAACTGCGTCAGGTCTTGCGAGAGCTGCATCAGCGCGCCGCGCGCGAGTTGCGCCTGCTGCATCATTTCCCCGATTTGCCGCGCCGTGCGCTGGTAGTCGCGATCCACCAGCGCCTGTTTGAAAAGCTGCTGGTAGTTCGGATTGGAACCGAGGAAGCCGAGAATCTCGGTGCGGAAATCTTCAAGCGGCTCGCCGGTCTGCTGGTCGGTCTTGCCGATGGCCTGCGCGATGGCGTTGAGCTTTTCGTTGAGCAGGCCGTAGATGCGCTCTTCCACCGTGTCTTTGGCAACGAGGTTATAGACCTGCGACACCTCGCGCTGGCCGTAACGATGGATGCGACCGATGCGCTGTTCGACGGCCATCGGGTTCCATGGGAGGTCGTAGTTAAACAGCACGCGGGCGCATTGCAGGTTGATGCCTTCGCCGCCTGCCGACGTGCAGATGAGAAACTTCGCGCCGTTCTCATCCCAGAACCGCTCGGCTGACTCGATTTTGTGTTCGAGCGGGCCGCCTTTGATGGTCGCGATTCGATCCTCGCCGAAGATGCGCGCGAGTTCGATGCGGAGAAACTCCAGCGTCTCCCGATACTGCGTGAAGATGATGAACCGCTCGCGTTCGTTCTCGGCGCGCAGTTGCGACACCACGGACAGCAGCCGGTCGAACTTCCGGTCGGTGCCCTCCGGCACGAGTCCCACGAGTTCACGCACCTTCGCCGCTTCGTCGGGAATCTCGACGTCGCCATACACGCCCTCGTCGCCTTCCTCGTCGGAATCCAGCGCCCACTGAGTTTCCTCATCGGTGTCGGTGAGCTTGCGCACGACACGCTGCCGGGCCTGCGCGATGTAGGCATCGGCGTCAGCGTCGTGAATGGACGGTCCCACGGTTTGGAGAATATCGCGGGCAAGCACGCGCATCTCGTCCTGCAAGCGCACAATCTGCGTGGGCAGCTCGGGGTTGAAGTCCGTGCGCCGCTTCCGCTCGATGTCGATTTGCTGCCGGATGAGCAGCACGAGCAACCGGCGTCGGAGCGCCTGTTTGATGGCGCGCGGACTGGACGACATCATTTTTTGAAATGCCGTCATCACAAAGCCGATGGCCCGCTGAGCGGTGGTGGTGCGGCCGGTGCGGAAAACACCCGCGGCCTCGTAACCGGTGCGGAGATACTCGGTGAGCTGCTCGTAGAACCGCTGCTCGCGCAGTGCCGGCTCGAAGCTCTCCGCATGAACCTGCCGCCGCACGAAGAGCGCCTTGCCGTGCGCGTCCACGACCTCGCGCTTGGTGCGACGAATCATCACGCGGTTGAGCAGGCTGCGGTGATTCATCAGCGCCTCGGGCGAGTCGAAGAGATGGTCGTCGAGCAGATTGATGAGTGACCAGAACTGGAAGTTGTCGCCCTGGTGCGGCGTCGCGGAGAGGAACATCAGGTCGCGCGTGTGTCCGCGCAGGGATTCCATCAGCCGATAGTTCTGCGTCGTCTGCACCTTCTTGCCGTAGCGCTTGCGGCTGACGTGATGCGCTTCGTCCACGATGATGAGATCGAACCGCGGGGCATTGAGCAGGCGCTCCATGCGCACGGGCCGCTTCAACGTATCAATCGAAGCGATGACGCGCGTGTGATTCTCCCAGCTCGACGGCGCGTAGTCCTGGAAATCAATGCCGAGCACCTCGAACTCCATGCGGAAGCAGTCGCGCAGTTCGTTCTGCCAGTTCTTCACGAGGCCCGCGGGCGCGAGGATGAGCACACGCTGAGCTTCGCCGCGCGTGGCGAGTTCGCGGATGACCATGCCGGTCTCGATGGTCTTGCCGAGGCCCACCTCATCCGCGATGAGCAGTCGCCGCCGGGGCATCTTCACCACGTCGTGCGTGAGCAGGATTTGGTGGGGCAAAAATTGCGTGCGCGAATTGGTCAGCTCACCACCGGTATTGCCGAGCGCGAATTGCCACGCGAGCTGCCGCAGCAGGAAATCGCGCGCGTCGTCGAACTTTCCGGCGCGCAGCCGGTCCCACGGCGACTCCGCGCGCTCCAGTCGGTAGAGCGGCAGCGTCTCCAGCCGGCGTGCGCCGCGGCTTTCGAAGACCACGTCGGCAAAATTTTCGCCGCCGGTCTCGCACACGCGCAGCACTTCACCGACGCCCATCTCGTAGCGCCCGCTCACGCGGACGCGGTCGTTCACGGTCAGATTTTCAGTCGCGGTGCTCATGACAGGTTTTCTCCGGCTTCGACGAGGGCGTGGCTGTCGTCGAGCATGTCGCGCTGATAGCTCATCGCCGAGAGGGCCATGCCTTGGAGTGCGTCTAGCATCTGCACGAACGTTAGCCCCGTTTCCGCCGGGTAATGGCGGCCAAGCGCACTGTGCGATTTTGCGAGCTGGTTGATCTCCGCAGGCAGGAATTCGCGATGACCAAAGCGCCGACTCAAATAGCGCGCGACCATCCAAAGGCATGCTTGCGCACAAGCCCCGACCTGCGTGTCCTGCCGAACAAATGGCATCGCCGGCACAACGAATTTTTCCCCAAGAATGTGCGCGGAGAAATCAGCCGTGCACGTGATGAACTCGGTGTCGGCGTTGGTGAAGATCGGCTTTAAGCAGGTCCGTCCTACGCGTTGGAGATCAGTGGGGCGAAGAACCATGAAGCCGAGGTAGTGGTCACGATATTGCCCGAACTGCGTGGTGGTGTTGGGCGGAATTTCGACAGCGAAGAAATGCAGTCGAGTGCAACGATGCGGATAGTCCTTGAAGGCTTTGCTGTAGAAAACGGCGAGTTCGTCCTGATAGTCCTGATCGACGTAACCTTTCTCGAACACCACTGTGGTGCAATTCAAGGGTGGCTGACTCAGCGCTTTAAGAATGACGTTCGCAGGCGTCGGATTCCCGCTGTAGGGAAGAGCTTCGTCCCGGAGCCGTTGCTCGCATTCCTGGGTGCCGAATTTCTCGATGTGGAAGGTTTTGATCATAAAACGGAAACAGCCGCCATTTGCATGGCGGCTGTTTTGAAAACGAAATGTGAGCGCGCGAAAACGCCTACAGAAATACCCGCCGTGCTGCTCCCTCCATTGAGCGGGCGCGAGCCTGCTCGTAGGCGGTGGCTTCCTGGGACATGATTTCGATCACTTCGCGCCAGTGTGCCTCCCAGTCGATGCTTTGGACGGCCTTGAGAAGCTGCTCCTCTGCCTCCTCCGGACTGGGAGAGATCTGGGCGGGGTTGGCGATTATCGCTGGCATGGTGGGCGGCACTCTGGTGCAGAGCTTCCGTGAGTGCAAGCTGACGAGACGCTGGAAAAAAGGCAGGAAACGTGCCAGTCCTTCGCGGTGCCGCTGGCATGGAGTGAACCGAGAGCGAGCGTACGCACGTAACAAATTTGGGAGTGCGATGCTTCGGAGTCAACGAGAAAGTCCGGTTTTGGGGCCTTTGTTTTGATGTCATGTCAGTGGGAAAATGTCATCTGGCCGATAGACGATGAGGCCCTGGATGTGGTCGAAGTTGGTGTCGGCGGTGGCGATTTCGTTGATGCCGAGACGACGCGCGACGGCGAGGTTGAGGGCGTCATTGGTCAGCAGGCCGTGCTGCTTTTGCAGCTCCAGCGCGACGAAGAAATCCTCGTGGCGAATGGTCTCGACCGTGAGACCGCCGCCGAGAAGATCGCGCACTTCGTCGGCATACGTGGTGAGTTGCCGGACGAAGTCCCGCCTTTGCGCCAGCGTCCGGGCGGGATTGGACGCGACAAGCTGGCGAAATTGGGCCTCCTGCATCATGCGCCGGTGACCCACCTCGGCGACGATGGCCGTATTGATTGAACCCTCAATCGCACTGGTGTCGCAACGCGTGAGGAAGCTGCGACACTGCACCGACCGTCGGCCGAGCATGTAGATGATGATGTTGGCATCCACGAATACACGGCTGCCGTTGAGAATGTCGTCGAGGTTCATTGATCCCAGTAGTCTGTCTCCATCGTCTCGCGGAATTGTTCGTCGCTGATGTTCATCGGTGGCGATTCGAGCAGTCGCGCGAGGCCGGATTTTTGGCCGCGTGGCGCAGACTGACGCTGGAGATAGTCTGCGACGGCCGACTGAATGACTTCGCTGATGGCTCGTTTTTCGCGGGCGGCGGCGACTTTGAGATCCTGATAGACCTCTTCTTCGAGTTGGGTGCCGATTTTGATTTTCATGGCGTTAGTTGCGTTCGAGTTCGATCCAAGGGACAAGGACTTCCATGAGGGAAAAGCCACCGTGCTGATAAAGGCGGTTGGAGGACGGGCCGGGCTTGCGGGTGCGGATGCGACCGCGAAGCAGCGCGAGGCGGCGCGACGGGACGAGCTGTAGATCGGGGTGCCATGCCGGGAATGGCTCGTCACGCGGAAACTCGCGCCAGCGCGAATTCTCGACGAGCGAACCAGCGTCGCCCTGGAGCGCGCCCGCTTCGCCGCCCGCGCCGAAGAAGACGTAGCCGTGATCGCTGGTGACGACGATGGGCGCACCGGCGGGGATGGCCTGCACGGTGCATTTCCAAATCGTTTCGATGTAGCTGGCGAAGGTGTCGAAGAGCTTTTCGCTGCGCGCGTTGTCGTCGAAAAAGAGGCCGTCGGGATAGTGCGACCAGACGAGGAGGCTGCGCCCGGCAGGAAAGTTGTCGCGGGAGTTTGGCTGGCCGAAGTAAAACGCCTGCGCGTTCTTCTCGGCGAACTCCCGGCGACCAGGAAGCGCGGAAGGGCTGAGCGGCTTGCCGAGCACGCGCTGCTCGACGAAGCTCTGCGTCTCCGTCGGCAGGCAGGTGGCGATGACGCGTGCGCTTTTCACGCGAAAGCCGGAGGCGGCAGCGTGCGCGAGGAGCATCGGCATTTCGCGCAATGAGAGGCCATCGAAGACCACGGCAGCGTGCGGCGACGGCAGCGATAGCGGGGCTGAAATGCCGAGCCAGTCGGCCGGCGTCGGCGCGGATTCGGATGCGGCGGCGAGTTCATCCCACACGCGCGGTGCGCCGGCGGCGATCAGTTCCTCCAAGTCGCAGACGGCTGCCTCACCTTTGCGAAGGTAGTCTTCGCTCGACGATGCGGCGTAACGCTCGGGACTCCAAAGGGTGCCGGTGAGCCAGTCGGTGATGGACTGGAGCCGGGAGCCTTCGTCGGCGAGTCGCTGCGGGTCGAAGTCGAGGTCTGACATGGCGCTCATTGTGCAGTGATCGTGAGCGTGACGCGGCACGCACCGGGCGTGAAATCGGGAAGGCGTTCGAGCATTTCCTCGGTCCCGGCTTTGGTGAACGCGCCGTTGAATTCCAGCGACGCCTCGCCGGCAAAGCGCCCGATGCCGCTCAACGTGCCGCGGACGAACGAGGGAAGCGACGACATCTCGGTTTCGCGTTCGTCGTAGGCGAGAGCGATGCGCACCTTCTCGACGCGCGGATCGGTGCGCGATTCCAGCAGCCGAGCGACTTCCTGCCGGACTTGCTGACGCGTTCTGATGAAACTCGTGGAGACGGTCTCCACGCCCGGCGACGGCGACGGGCCGGGCGACGGGCCAGGACCAGGGCCGGGAGTTGGACCGGGCGGCACCGGCCCCGGCGTAGGCCCCGGGCCGGGCCGGGGGCCGGGCGCGGGCGTCGAGACATGGAACGGCGCGCAGATGAACGCCTCGGAAAGCTGATCACCCGACAGGCGTATCTGACGCCCGCACACACGACCCTGATCCTCAGCGGAGTGTTCAAGCCCGATGACATTTCCGAGCACGACCAGATTGCGGATCGCCTCTTGAAAAACGGTCTGCGCGAGCAGCATCGGGAAGCCGGGTGTGTTGCGATATTCATCCTCCACCTGGCTGACCTTGCGCCCGATCAACTCGGCAGCGCGACCAGCGAGGTGCTCCTGCACAAAGGCCGTCGGGTAGAGCTGGCGAAGCACATGCTGGATGATCTGTTCGCGCGCCGCAGCGGGCGGCAGATTTTCCCGCTGGAACTCGGACTCGGCAGCCGACGCGCCATAACGCGCGACCTGGATGAACGCGAAGTTTGTCTTCCGCAGATAGTCGAGCGCGTTCTTTTTGTCGTCGTTGCCGATCTTCGTGAACTCGTCGCGGCGCGTGGCATCGTCCGCAGTTTGCGCGAGACGATCGGCGGCGATGGAGTTCTGCGCGTATTTGATGAGGTCGGGGTTCTTGTGCAGATCCACACGCTCGTCGCGCGGCTCGACGAGCATGACGGTATTGCGTCGGCGCAGACCGAAGTAGAGTTGATGAATCTGCTCCGGCGAAAGGCGGCGGGGCGAAATGACGAGGCGGGTGTCGCTGCCTAGCCGGGCGTCGAGACTCTGCTGAACGGTCGTGGGATCGGTGAAGATGACGGCGTCCTGATCGCGCAGAATGTCGTTGCACCACCACGAGGCGATGCGGTCGCGTGCCTCATCTTCGCCGATGCTGAGCGAGCGCAGGTTCACCTTCGAGTGTGCGTTCTCTCGCGTGTCGAAGAACAACGAGCCGCCGCGTTCATGGAAATAGGAGCCGATCTTTTTGAAATTCGTGAGGGAGAGCTGGAAGGCGTTGAAGTCTGAATCCGGCCCAAGGACCTGGCGCGCAAGCTCGTCGTTGGTCAGGCCCGGCTCGCGCGCAGATGGCGCGAGGCTCGCCAGAAGGACGGCAGACGCGATGCGGTCGGCAAACGGGCTGGTCTTCAACTCACGGAAGTTGGACTCGGCGCAGGTGATGAGATTCTGCGAGGGATCGAGATCGGCGAGCCAGGTGCGCAACTCGGGATCGGCAATGCTGGCATCGGCGAGCGTGATGAGGTGGATGGCCTGGCAGCGGGCACGGACGAGCGCCGCAAGAAAACCGAGCGCGCCGCGCGTTCCTTGAAATCCGCCCTTAGCCCGCACGCGAACGAGGGCCAGGTCGAGCAACTCGGGCGTGAACGGGTAGGATTCCCGGAGTTGGTCGGCGTAGCCCGCGGGAATCGAGATACCGAAACGCCGCCAGCCATTGAGGTAGCTCTGGATGACGCCGTCGATCTCGGACGAAGGCTCGATGGGCGAGACGGTGAAGAGACGGTGGAAAAGAATTTTCCGGCGGTCAGCGGTGTCCTGAAAGCGAAGCTCAACACGCGCGACGCGCTTGAGCGTCTGTCCGGGCTCCTGGTTTCCGTCATACACGGAAGCGACGAGCGCCACGTTCGAGCCGGCGCGGTTGGCTTCCTCGGACACCATCTGGAGGAAGTTTAGATTCCGCTGCCGCAATGCCGGGTCGCTGATAGAGCGCACGCCGCTCTCCAGTTCGTCGAAAATCAGCACCAGCTTTTTTTCACCGACCGCATTCCGAAACTCGTCGATGCTCGGCGGCTGATCGGCACGAAATTTGACCCCAAGTTCCTGCCCGACGACGCCCCATAGCGATTCGAGGGGAAAATCGGTAAACTTGCGCCAGACGAGCCGCGTGCCAGCCGGCGCTTTGAAGTTCAGTTCGTTGCGGGTGAGCCATTCCGTGAGTTGATCGCCAGCCGTAACCAAATGGAGAGGCACGAGAGCGTCGTGCGATTTGCCGACGCCCTTTGGACCTTCGAGCAGAAAGAGGCCAGGCTCGGAGCCGTCCGAATTCAGCCGCGTGTGCAGCGTGCCGATCAGCCGCCTCAATTCCCCCGTGACGAAGGTGGAATCAAAAAACTCGAGTGCCCGGGATTCAAGTGATCGCCGCTTCGGGTCGGAGACCCGTTCGATGTCGATGACGCCCTGAAGACGACCGGCCAAAACGTCCGGGCGAGGTTGGAGAAGTTGCTTAATCATCGCGAGGGGAGACTAAGATAGAAATCTAGACGCGTCAAGAATAAGTGTATATGTGAGTGTAATCCAGGATGAACGAGGGTTTTGCTCGGACGACCAGCGTCCGGATCAGGCCTTTCGAGAAGGCTCGATTTCCGGTCGGGCTAGCATCGCGACACCGCGCGACCGCATCGATCAATCCGAGCCCCGGGTGGCAGCGAGCAACCCTGCCCGCATGACCTCGATGGGGGCCGGTCGATTGAACCAGATCTCGAAGGAAAGCGCTCCCTGATGGAGGAGCATCGACAAGCCGTTGGCCGCCCGGGCACCGGCCTCGGCGGCGGCGGTCGTCAGCGCTGTGGTGCCGCCCCCGGCATAGACTGTGTCGTAGACCAGATGAAAGGCGCGGAGCATTCCCTGCGACAACGCCGGGGGATCGCTCCGGCGCATGCCGATCGGCGTGGCGTTGACGATCAGATCGACCTGGCCGAGCTCCTTGCGCAGCGCACGGTCCTCCCAGGGAATGGCGACGAGTCGAGCCACGGGTCCCTCGAGTTTCGCGCTGCGAAAATCCGGGGCGAGTTCGCGGGCGAGATCCTGGGCTCGCTGGGCGGTACGATTCACCAGCACGAGACGTTCACACTGCTCGATGGCACATTGCACAGCGATGGACCGGCCGGCGCCGCCGCCGGCGCCCAGAACCATCACGCGCAGGTCGCGCAGATCGACCGAGAACTCTTCCCGCAACGCCCGGACGAAGCCGGGGCCGTCCGTCGAAAAGCCGGCCAACCGATCCCCCTCGACGACGAGGGTATTCACCGCCCCCATCCGCCGCGCCAATGGGTCCGCCTCATCGACCGAGGCCAGGGCGGCTGCCTTGTGGGGGATCGTGACGTTGCCCCCGACAAATCCAGCAGGACCGAGCAACCGCACCGCTTCGGCAAACTCTTCGGGCCGGATGTGGAGCCGCACATACCCTGCGGTGATCCCGCAGTGTGCCAGCGCCGGGTTGTGCATTTGGGGCGAGAGCGAATGGGAAATCGGGTCGCCGAAGACGCCGAGGCGGGGCCGCACGGCCGACTTCGCCAAGGCAACCTCCGGGTGGCGCAGATCTTCGAGGGTGTAGATCTCCTTCGACATCGGGGGGAGCGTGCGGCCAATCCGGCGCGCCGGCAAGCGTCGCGGACCCGCCTCAGCCGACTTCCTCGCACACTTCAGCGAGCGCCTTCATGAACTCGGCCACGCCGGTGCTGGGAATGATCACGGTGTTGCGTCGGCCATGGGCCTCCTCCGTGATCCGGAGGAACCGACCGCGCTCGTTTTCACGGAATTCGAGAAAGAAATGCTTCCGCTCGACCTGAATATCCCGGGAACTAATCACATTTTCCATGAGAGAGACCTTGGCTGCCTATCCTGCCGGGCTCGCATTCTTTTCGAGATCGACAAGATCGGCATCATCCCCGCCCGCCGATCCGATGCAATTCAATTTTCGCGACCCCGTTGACAAAGGACCGCCCCGGTTCATCGCCGCCGTGGCAGCGGGGCCGGGGTCCCGAGCACCCGAAAGTCGATCTCGCCCTTGAGGAAATCGACCCGGGCGGGCGCCACGCGGATCGGGTTGCCCGCGCGGAAGGTCCGGCCCGTGGCCCGTCCGCGCAGTTCGGCACGGACGGAGTCGAATCCATAAAAATCGTCGGCGAGGGCGGAGACATGGACGAGTCCGCGGAGGGCAAATTCCGGGACGGAAACGAAGAAACCGAAGTTGCGAACTTCCGTGACGATGCCTGCGAACCCGGCGCCCGGGTCTTTGGCGGCGAGGGAGGCCAGGTATTCGAGTTTCTTTTGTTCGGTCGCGGTTTGTTCGGCCTCTGCGGCGACCCGTTCGCGCACGGAGAGCTGGGCGCCGAGGGTGGCGAGGTGAGTGGAGCTCGGACGGTCGTGCAGAGGGTCTGGTGGGCCGGAGGCGAGTGGGGCGAGCGCGCGGTGGACGACGAGATCCGCGTAGCGCCGGATCGGGCTGGTGAAGTGGGTGTAGTCTTCCTTGGCGAGGCCGTAGTGTCCGAGTGGTGTCGGATCGTAGCGGGCGCGCATGAGGCTGCGGAGCAGCGCGAAGCGGATGGCCGGCGCCTCGGGGGAATCGCGCACGCGTTCCAGCACCTTCACGAGTTCGTCGCGCTGGGTCAGGTCGCCCGCGCGATGTCCATGCGCGGCCAGAAAGGCGCGGAAATCGAGCAGCTTTGCGGGGGCGGGCGGTTCATGCACGCGGTAGAGCGCCGGGGCCAGGCGTGTGCGCAGGGCGTGCGCGACGGCCTCGTTGGCGGCCAGCATGCATTCCTCGACCAATTGGTGGGAGATGTCGTGTTCGATCCGTTCGAGGCGCAGGACCTGCCCGGTTGCGGGATCGATCCGGACCTTGATTTCCGGGAAATCAAGGTCGAGCGAGCCGTGCGCGAACCGGCGTTTGCGAAGGAGATCGGCGAGTTCCCACGCCCGGTGGAGCGCCTCGCCCAGGGGTTCACGGGGGGGGCGCTGCAGGAGTTCGAATGCTTCGCGGTACGTGAAGCGGCGCGCGCTGCGGATCACGCCCCGGGCGAATCGGGCGCTGCGACGGCGCCCGGTCCGATCCAACTCGATCACCGCGGAACGCACCAGCCGATCGACTGCCGGGTTCAGGCTGCACAGGCCGTTGCTGAGCCGTTCGGGCAGCATCGGCACCACGAGATCGGGAAGATAGACGCTGTTGCCACGGCGGACCGCCTCGCGGTCGAGTGCGGTGCCGGGCTTCACGTAGTGCGATACATCGGCGATGTGGACCTGGAGCCGCCAGCCGCCCGAGGTCCGCTCGACGTGGATCGCGTCGTCGAAATCGCGGGCGTCGTCCGGATCGATGGTGACCACGTCGAATCCCCGGAAATCTTCACGCCCATCCCAATCCGACGGCGACACCTTCTCGGGAATGGCCTCCGCTTCGGCCAGCACGTCGGCGGGGAATTGCTCGGGGATGTCGAACCGGCGGAGGATGGAGCGTGTATCCACGCCCAGCGCCCCGGCAGGGCCGAGCAGTTCGATCAGTTCGCCCTCGGGGTTGAGGTGGCGGGATTCCCACGGCAGCAACCGCACCACGACCTTGTCGCCGGGCTGCGGTTTGCGCCCCGCGCCGGGAATCGGTTGCAGCCGTACGAGGACGTTGTGCGGGAACCGGGGATCGTCGGGGGCGACATGCCAGACCTGGCGGGAGCGCTGCAACGTTCCGACAATCCGGTCGGTGGCGCGTGTGAGGATCCGAATCACCCGCCCCTCCGTGCGGGCCGCTTCCGGCGGCACGGTGCGGGGGCGTCCCCGGCCGGGCCTGGGTGCGGGGTCGCGGTTGAGGCGCACCACGACGCGGTCGCCGTGCAGCGCCGTGCCGGTCTCCGGAGCCGGGACGAACACCTCGGCCCCGCCCTGCTCATCGGTCACGCGGCCGTGTCCGCGCGACGTCAGGCTCAGCCGCCCGACGAACAGGTCGGCGTCGCGTGGAAGCTGTCTCTTATACACATCTCCGAGCCCACGAGACTAAGGCGAATCTCGTATGCCGTCTTCTGCTTGAA
>ENA-ORBV01007796-ORBV01007796.1-microbial-mat-metagenome-genome-assembly--contig:-NODE-7796-length-18268-cov-4.204387_pt1 | contig 18268 bp, 7 predicted proteins | sample MGYA00237777_ERZ505514 | MGnify/ENA primary metagenome ERZ505514 (study PRJEB26160, sample SAMN06269048) | microbial mat metagenome | isolation source: Oligotrophic lake microbial mat | place...
TCATTTTAGGTCAACCATTTTTTCATCAGACAACACTATTTTTCTGCGAATAGTGGGGCTATTTAAAGAAAAATAGCAGCCGTATGATGGAACAAAGGGTGGCATCAAATGACTAAGTTATTGGTGCCGCGTTCCTAAGCCAGTATTCATTTCATAGGAATGAAGCAATTGAATACAGGCGGTCGTCTGAAGTTTGATGCAAAACTAAACCACTGAATTGTAGAAAACGGGCTTTACATCTATTTTTTTTACCATTTTTTTGGTACACTGCTTTCGGTGTGGGTAGCCCAGTAAAAAACGGTGACAGAATACAGCGCAATGCGTGTTTTAACACCTCACTCCGGGAAAACCCTGATCCATTTCTAACTTCATTTTCCCATAAACTCACCATTCCCGCCGTTCATCTGCCAAACACCCCCTGTTAAGTTAAATTTTCATATTTTATGAATTTTATGTTGCATCAAATCTAACCTTTCACACTACTTTTACCCCCGGCATCGCTCGATGTCGCTAATCCATCTTTCATTCAGGTTCTCACCACCTGCATAAGCATCCCGTTTTTCTTTAATCCCTCGGTATTTTCCGCATCACCACGGAGCAGCAAGCATTCTTCTTTATGAAAAGTTGTACCCGTACGGGCACGATCTGGTTAGTCGTGTGCCTTTTTCTTTCGACCGATTCTCTGTTTGCCCAATCCATCCCGATCATTACCAGCAATGCGCCCTTGTGTGCCGGGGTGCCAATATTGCAATTCACCGAAAGCAGTAGTTCCGCCATTCAATGGTTGTGGTCGGGCCCGAACGGTTTTAGTTCCAACTTTCAAAACCCGTCCGTCCCCTACCCCACTCCGGCGGCTTCCGGCATCTACAAGGTAACTGTTACAGATGACAACGGCGGGACTTCCAGCGCCTCCGTCACAGTCACGGTTTACCCCGCGCCGGTCGCCAGTGCCGGTGCAGAGACAGGACTTTGTCCCGGCGAAGATGTCGTGCTGCAAGGCAGTGGCGGCATTTCCTGCCTCTGGCAACCCTTCACCGGGTTGAGCAGTCTGACCAACTGCGCCACCACGGCCACGCCGCCTGCTACCACGCATTACACCTTGAAAGTAACGGATGCCAATGGCTGTACTGCCACCGATCAGGTCACCGTATTCGTGTACACCCCCAAGGCGCTGGTCTGCAACAACAACGTCAATGTGTCGCTCAATGCCAGCGGCACTGTAGCGCTCAACAGCGATATGGTGTTGGATGGCACGCATCCGTTCAATGGTTTCTACACGGTGAACGTAACCAACGCAGCGGGCCAATCCTTCGGCAATGTGGTGAATTGCGCCCTGATCGGGCAAAAACTGACGTATCGCGTCGTAGACAATTGCAGCGGCAACAGCTGTGGCGGCAAAATAGTCGTGGAAGATAAATGGCCGCCGGTGGTGACTTGCGCCAACATCACCGTGTCGTGTGCCGTACCGGAGCACAGTCCTTCCTATCTGAAAACTACCCTCGGCCTGGCTGCTGCTTATCCTGCCGTGCAGGAAAACTGCATCGTCCACACGCTCACCTGGAAGGATGTGGAGCATGATTTGCCTTGCGATACAGGTTTCAACGGTGTGTCCGATTTGAGCGCTTACGTGGTGCGCTCGTGGCAGGCGCAGGATGCGCACAACAATTTTGCTACCTGTTCCCAGAATATTTACATCAAACGCCGACACGTCGGTGAGGTGCAATTTCCATTAGACACAACGTTGTCTTGCCAAAACCCGAATACCGATCCTTCTGTAACGGGAGTCCCGTTCTTCTCGGAATTTGGGAAAAAACTACCGTTGTTTCCCGGCGCGGGGTTCTGCCAGTTGAACGCGGTATTTGCCGACCACACGCTGCCAGTATGCGACGGCACTTACAAGATCATCCGCACCTGGACGGTGTACGATTGGTGTCAGCCGAGTGTCCCGGACATCAATCCGAAATATTACACGCAGATCATCAAGGTGTTGGACAATGCCGGGCCGACCTTCGAATGTCCGACCGAATGGATCGTCGGCACTGATCCTTATACCTGTTGTGTCACCGTCAACCTGCCGGATTTGGTGATGTCGGACCATTGTTCGCGGCTGCATGGGATTACCGCAAAAGTAACCGTGCGCGATTTTTCCACCAATGATCCGATCGCTGTCCATACTGTTGGTGGTTCTTTCGTTGACTTCATTGGAAACAACCTCTGGAATCCTGATACGCTTGCGTTGTTTGGAAACACGCCCTGCGTGCCCACCGGAACCCATCTGGTACAATACCAGGCGGACGACGATTGCGGCAATACGACCACCTGTTCGTTCAACCTGGTGGTGCAAGACCAGACCCCGCCTTCGATGGCTTGCAATGAGTTTACCCAGGTGGCACTGGGCCTGGACGGCAAAGCGCAAATCTTCGCCACTACTTTCGACAACGGCTCGAAAGATAATTGCTGCGCCCTCTTATTCGAAGCGCGTCGGCCACTGGGCACTTGCGTCGGTGAATTCGACGACTTCGGTCCGTCGGTCGAGTTTTGCTGCACCGACGCGGGCGACACGATCATGGTGACGATGCGAGCCACCGACTGCAACGGCAATACGAATGCGTGCATGGTGCAGGTCTTTGTGGAAGACAAAGTAAAACCCGTTTGCGAACCACCCGCTCATACGACGGTGGTCTGCGAAAATTTCGATCCCACGCTCTGGGCATACGGTATGGCGACCGGTGTGGACAATTGTTGCCTGGACACCATAACGGCTACCGCGAATTACAATGCCTTCGATTCGATCTGCAACCGGGGCACCATCATTCGCACATTTCGTGTGTTCGATTGTGCGGGCAACAGCAGTCAATGCACCCAGCGCGTCATCGTCACCTATGAGGCCGATTATTACCTGCGCTTGCCCAACGATGTGGTGATCAAAACGTGCGACGGCACCGGCAACTACGGCAGCCCGACTTTTTTCAATAGAGACTGCGAATTGGTAGGGACTTCTTTTTCTGATGAAGTGTTCACTTTAGTACCGGATGCCTGCTTCAAAATCCTCCGCACCTGGAAGATCATCAACTGGTGCGATTACGATCCGCTGCAACCCTGCACGGAAATCCCCAATCCAGAACCGAGCGACAACCCCCTGGATCCCAACAATATACGCGGCCCCATCATCGCGCCGCCGGATGCTACCGGTGCCTGGGTACCGACGATCATCAAACAAAACCCGACGGCGACGGGTCCGACCAATTACAGCGATTACTGGAACCCTTACACCAACTGTTATAAATATGTGCAAATCATCAAAGTGGTAGACGCTCAGGACCCTGTGATTGAAAACTGCCCCGCCAGTCCTGTCGTAGCCTGCGACCTCACCGCCAACGATCCGGCGCTTTGGAACGACGCTCCCTGGTACGACCCAACCACCGAAAGCCACGACCTTTGCGAAGGCCCTGCGGATTTGCACATCACAGCCACGGACGCCTGTACTGGCAATGCAGTCAATTTTCGTTGCCTGATTTTCTTCGATCTGGACAATGATGGCGACCTGGAAACGGTGGTCAACAGCAGCGACGTGCCTGCACCCGGCACGGTGCATTTCGGGAATGCTGCGAACCCGAATTTCACGGGTGGAGCAGTTCGCACCTTTGACGGACGCGCTTTGCCCGGCAACCAGAAGTATCAGTTCGCCCTGCAAACCACCACCGTAGGCAAAAAAGTGACCGCTGCGCTGCGCTGGAATACGTTACTGGCGCCCAACAATTATATCGTTCCGGAACTACCTTACGGCACCCATAAAATCAAGTGGATCGTGGAAGACGGCTGTGGAAACGAGCGGGTTTGTGAATATAATTTCACCGTCAAAGATTGCAAAGCACCCTCGGTGGTTTGTATCAATGGCCTGAGCGCCAACATCATGCCGACCGGTATGATTCAACTCTGGGCCAGTGACTTCCTGCAATACGGCACCGATAACTGTACTCCTGCCAACCGGCTGCGCTACGCGATCCGCAAGTCCGGGCAAGGCGCTGGATTCCCGGTGGACGCGGCAGGCGACCCGGTTACCAGCATCACATTTGACTGCACGGAGCTCGGTCAGCAACCGGTAGAACTTTGGGCGATGGACCTGGCCGGCAATGTTGATTTTTGTCTGACCTACCTGCTGATGCAGGATAATCTGGGTAATTGCCCGACCAATGTCAGCCTGGCAGGCGTCCTGAAAACCGAAGCGGGCGCAGGTCTGGAAGAAGCCCAAGTCGAAGTAACTGGCACGAGCCCGACAACTTCCCAGTTCGATTTTTCAACGCTGACTGATGCGGCCGGCATGTTTGATTTTGCCCAAAAAATACCGCCCGCCACCTACCTGACCCTGACGCCCACCAAAGACAACGATCCACTCAACGGAGTAAGCACCTACGACCTGGTATTGATCTCCAAGCACATCCTCGGCCTGGAGCCACTCGAATCACCTTACCGGATGATCGCAGCCGATGCCAACCGTTCGGGTTCTATCACCACCTTCGACATCGTGGAACTGCGCAAACTCATCCTCGGCATTTATACTGAACTACCCAACAACACGGCCTGGCGCTTTGTGGATCATGCCTTCACATTTTCCGATTCGCTCAATCCGTTCAAAACTGCTTTCCCCGAATTCATCTCACTCGCTGATGTGCAGCAGGACGCACTTCAGCAGGATTTTGTGGCAGTCAAAATTGGCGATGTGAACGGCTCGGTAGTGGCAAACACGTTCACGAGCCTGGATAACCGGACAACCACAACTCTTTTAATGGACGTGGAAAACCAACCCGTAAAGACAGGCGATGTTTTCGAGGTGACTTTCCTGGCCGCTGAACCCGTGTCGGGGTTTCAATTCACTCTGAACACGCCGGGGCTGGATATTTTGGAAGTGTTGCCTGACAACCACCTGGATATCAGCAATTTTGGCATTTTTCCAAGTGCGCTCACGGTTTCGGCCAATTTTGCCACCGCCACAACCGGATCGTTTCGGGTAAAATACCGCGCAACCACGAGCGGGCGGCTGAGCGATCTGCTGGCCGTGTCCAACCGGATCACAAGGGCCGAAGCCTATTCAACCGCTTATCCATCTGAGAAACTAGGCATCGCCTTGCGCTTCCATTCACCTGAAGGCGTGACCATGGGCCGTGTGGGATTTGAATTGTATCAAAACCAACCCAATCCGTTTGTGAAAACCACCACCATCGGCTTTCATTTGCCAGAGGCGGCAACAGCAACGCTGACCGTGTTCGACGACCTGGGACGGACCGTCTGGACGCAGCGCGGCGATTTTTCAAAAGGTTATCACACGACGTTACTGGACCGGGCGATACTGGGCGAAGCAACCGGGATGTTGTACTACCGCCTGGAAACGGAGCGCGAAAGTGCTGTGCGAAAGATGATTCGATAAAATGAACTGCGAAGAAGATGCCGACTGAAAGGCGACTGAATACAAAACTATGTCCGCTTGGCACCCTCGATGTGAATAGGATCAGTTCAACAACGCGTTTGACGTGGACGGATTCCGTCAGAAAGACAAAAAAGCAGCGAGGACGGCTTCAACTAAAAGTGCCCGACGCGACAAATCACGCCAGGCACTTTAAATTTTTATGAATAGTGGAGGTTTGTGTTTAGGGAAGGTGAAGGTGTGCAGTTTTTCGTACGAAAAACTGCACACTTTCCCTAAACACAAACCTCCATTTAGGTGCTCTCCTACGGGTTCGGCTCGCACAATTTGTTTGCCAGCAACTCGCCCGTTGGAATCGGCCAGATGTAATCCGGATTGTCCGTATTGATGGTCGCCACGTTGGCTTTTCCCGGGATCGGAACCAGCAAACGCATGCTATCGAACGAGCGGAAACCCTCTCCGAGCATTTCAATACGGCGCTCTCTCAGGATAGCAGCAGCCAAAGCAGCACCATCGGCAAAGTCGGCAGCCACATAAACCTTCGTAGGTTCCGAGCGGCCATGCACGGCGTTGAGCAAATCAATCGCGCGTTGGTCCACACCGGCTGTACGGGCAATGGCTTCTGCGGTATTGAGCATTACTTCGGCGTAACGGATCACCGGTGCATAGTCCGTGTGCTCGGCGCCAGCCGGGAACTTATTGAGATACACTTTAGCACCCACAACAAGGGTGAATTGACGACGGGCATCCGCCACTTTGAAGTTCACACTATCGCCGATGATGCCTGCTTTATTCAGCGAGAAGTCGCCAATACCACGCGGTCCTGGATTGTAGTAACTGCCGAGACCGTTCTGGGTACCAGGCAAATCGTTGGAAGTGAACGGCATAGAGAAAATGCTCTCGGTCGTCGTGTACGGCGTCGTGAATACATTTTTCACGTTGGCCTGCAACTCATGCGCCACGCCCGTTGCTGCTTTGAACGGTGCAGCAGCCGGTACAATCTTGTTGGCTTCCGTGATCACATCGGCGTAGCGACCCAAGCCCATCAGCACCCGCGTTTTGAATGCGATGGCCGAGTTTTTGTGAGCCCGTGTGACGTTCAACAAACCTGTAGCGTATTTGTCGGGCAGGTTGGCAGCTGCAAAATCAAGGTCGGCCAGAACCTGGTCAGAAACCTGTGCGACGGTGCTGCGCGCCAGGTCATTGTTACCTGCGCTGGTCTCCGGACGGAGGCGGAGCGGCACACCGGGCTTGGAGCCATTGCCATCGGCATAGGGTCGGGCGTAGAGTTGCAGCAGGCTGTGATAGCACACGGCGCGGATGAAGCGGGCTTCGGCGATATAATTGGATGCCAACACATCGTTGTTCAGTACAGCCTTGTTTGCTTCCACCCCAGCTATGTAGATATTACAGCTGTTGATGCAGTAGTAGATCGCGTTCCAGAGGTTGTTTACCTCGTTGCTCGATTCTACCAGCGTGTGGTTCCACGTTTGCAGGCCGGTCACGCCGTTGCCTGTTTCGTTGAGAAACTCCTCAGCGCGGATGTCGCCGTACACGATGAATCGGCCACCATAGAAGTTGCCGCTTTTCATCGCGTCGTACAAGCCATAGGCGAGGCTGAGGAAGCGGTCGGGGGTATCGAAAATGGCCCCTTCACCGAAGAGGTTTTTAGGCTCTTGATCGAGCTTATCTTTCTGGCAGGCGTTGGGCAGCATCAACGCTACCAATGCCACCAGCAGGATGATGGATTTTTTATATAGTTGCATATTTTTTTTCTTCAAAAAAGTTAAAAATGTTTGTCGTGATAGAGGGAAACGAGCGGTATTTCACGCACTCACTTTCTCACTCCATCACAGTCCGAGGCTCACTCCTACAGTGTAGGTGCGCGGCATCGGGACCGTGTTGCGATCTACCCCTGGAGCGGTATTGCTGTTGCCGTTGGTAGATACTTCCGGGTCGGTACCGGAGTAGTTAGTGAACAGGAAAGCGTTGTTCACGCTGGCAAATACGCGCAGGCTGGCGATCTCCCTCCGATCCAGCATGGAAGCAGGCAGGCGATAGCCGAGTGTGATGTTGCGGATGCGAAGGAAGTCACCTTTTTCCACGTTTTCCGAGATGGGGAACGAGGAGCCGTTTGACACGTTGTCGCCGAACACGACGCGGGGGATAGAGCCGTCTTTGTTGTTCTCCGTCCAGCGGTCGAGTACGTCGGTGTGGTTGTTCCAGAAACGCTGGTCGCGCAGACCGGCTTTAGAGCCGTTGTACACATAGTTGCCGCCTGCGTAGTTGCACTGCACATTCAGGTCAAAACTTCCGTAGGTGAACGTGTTGTCCCAGCCGCCGAACCACGTAGGCAGCGTCGGGCCGTAGATCACGCCGTCTGCTGCCACCGAAGCAGCAGAAGCGGTAGCACCGTCAAGCGTCGTCCAGCGCGACTGTCCGGTCGGCACGACGTGGTTGTATTGCACTTTGGTGCCATCGCGCTTGATGTAGATGCGACGACCATTGTCCGGATTGATGCCTGCGGTGGGCACTACATAGAGGCTGCCGATGGATTCTCCAACGCGGATGATGTTGGCCGTTTCGAGACCGCCGGTTGCGCCCGTGATGTCCGAGTTGCCTTGTGCCAGTTCGAGCACCTCGTTGTTGGAAGTGGTAAAGTTGATATTAGACTGCCAGGAGAATTTACCCGAACGGACGATCGTGCCGCCGACACCGAATTCCCAGCCTTTGTTCACGAAAGATCCGACGTTGATGAGCACCGAGTTGCCCGGAATGCCCTTCGACGGAGCCTGGGGAGCAGGCAGCACTACGCCGTCCACCAAGTTTTCGTAATAGGTGATCTCCCCTTGCAGCCGGTCGCCAAACAGACCGAACACCGCACCGACATCCGTTTTTTTGCTGGTTTCCCAGGAAAGTTGAGCGTTGCCGGCCTGCGAGTAAAAGATGGTCGGCGACGCGCCGTAGAGCGCGGAGTTGAACAGGCCCTGCGAAGCGAAGTCGCCGAGGCCGTTGTTGTTGCCCACTATACCGTAGCTGCCGCGGAGTTTGAAATAGTTGAACTTCGTGCCGAAGAGGTCTTGCCAGAATTTTTCTTCCGAAATGGCCCAACCGGCCGATGCGCCCCAGAAGGTGCCGCGCTTTTGGCCTTCTGCGAACGCCGAATACTCATCTTGGCGGAGGTTGACCGAGAGGTAGTATTTTTTGTCGAAGTCGTAGTTCAAACGACCAAAGTAGGAGAGCAGATAGTTCTCGCTCTGGAAGTTAGCGATTGGGTTGATGGTCGTGAACAGCCCCTGGTAGGACGTGAAGAACGGGTCGCCGGCCTGCGTGCGTTGTGCGCCCCAGCCTTCTGTGGTCGTGCCTTGCTGTTCGGTGCCGACTACCACGCCGATGTTGTTGTTGCCACCCAGCGAGCGGTCAAAGTTCAGGATGTTCTGCCAGTTCCAACGCTCGTTTCTGAACACGCTGTTGGACGCCAGGGCATTGGTGCCGAAGCCGTCGCCATGCCCTGCATATTGGAACGATTGGCTTTCTACGTTCACGTTGTCAATACCGTACTGAGTTTTTACGTACAACCCTTTGAGGAGTTCCAACTGACCATAGACAGAAGCCTGAAGCTGGTTGGCATCTGATGTAAACGAGTTATTGTCAATGATGGGAATCGGGTTTGCAAAACCGACTTGTTGCTTGTTTTTGCCACGTCCGGGTTGGTTGTTCGAATTGATGTTGTACGACCCGTCTGCATTATACGGGCTGATGTTGGGTGCTGTCACAAACGCGAGGCGGCCCAGGCCGGAGGTGTTGAACGCCTGACCGTTCAGAGAGCCCGTGTTGGGTGCGGCAGTGCGATTTTTGCCAAAGCCCACCGTAGCGCCCAGCTTGATGCGCTTGCCGATCTTGTGGTCGAGGTTGAGGCGCGATGACAGACGCTCAAACGTATTATCTACGATCATCCCCTCCTGATTGGTATAGCCCAGCGAAAGGAAGTAAGTCGTCTGATCACTACCGCCGGAGAAACTCAATCCGTGATTGTGCGAAAAACCGGTGCGGTAGATATAGTCTGCCCAGCGCGTGTCAATCAATTGACCGTTGAGTGAGTCGAGGAAAAACTGCGGGCCGACCAGGCCGGCATTGGCAGCACCCTCGTTTTTGATTTCTACGTATTGCTGTGCGTTGAGCACTTCCGGCACTCGCGTTGCTTGTGTCCAAGCAGCAGAGCCGTCGTAGTTCACCCGGGTCTTGCCTTTCTTGCCACGCTTGGTGGTGATGAGTACCACCCCCGCGCTAGCCCGCGAGCCATAAATGGCAGTCGCCGACGCATCTTTCAGAATGTCTATGCTTTCGATGTCATTCGGATTGAGGTTAGAGAGCGGGTTGCTGGCCGCAGAGTTGCCGGAAAAATCGCCTGTGAAAGTGGGCACTCCGTCAATGACTACCAGCGGAAAGGAGCTGAGGTTGATGGAGTTGATGCCTCGGATACGGAATACTGGCGGGTTGTTGAGCACCCCGTTCGGTATGTTCACGTTCACCCCGGCAGCACGGCCTTGCAGCAGTTGGTCGAAGCTCTGAGCAGGCAGCCCTGGCAGGTCTTCTCCCTTCACGGTAGAGATGTTGCCTGTGATGTCTCGCTTTTGCTGCGTACCGTAGCCCACCACTACGACTTCCTGCAAACTTGACGCATCCGTAACCATCTGAGGGCTGTACACGTTGGAGGAGCCAACGGCCATCTCTTGCGCATTGTAACCCGTGTACGTGAAGCGAAGGGTGGTTGCAGTAGCCGGCAGGTCCAGGCGATAGACGCCATTGATGTCGGTAATTGCTCCGGCGGTCGTGCCGGGTGCGGAGACGGTGGCGCCGACGAGCGCTTCTCCGTTCTCATCCGTAACCTTACCGGTCACGGTGCGCTGGGCCAAAGCCAGCGTGGCGCTCATAAGCAGGAGCGCCAGCCCAAGTAGGACTTTTTTCATAGAAAGAATTATTGATTTGGTAAAAAAATGATAAGCGCCCGAATGGGCATCCGGATTAAAATGGCAAGATGGAGCGTTTCAGATGGTGGATAGAATTTGATAATAACATTCACAGTCAACAACTTGTGTCAAAAACTGCCGTCGAAGCAGAAGCGAAGTAAAGCAGTTTTTTAAAATCTACATGCCTTCTTCCAATTGTTCTACTATTTTTATTTGTCGAGTCAACCTGCGCCAGCAAGACAGCAGGCTGAAACGAGATCGTTGGTGAAATCTACCAAAAATTTTGCAGACTCAACCTGTCAGAAAGAGCAAATTTTAAGCATCGGTGCTCAAAAAATTTTTTCTCGACATACCTTGACCCCGATTTCCGCCAATGGCGAATTTTGTGACAGCAATCCAAAACCACGCACCAAATCCATGCGCCACCTTGCGCTTTTTTTTTACTTTTTGTTGTTGATCTTCCCTTGGGCTTGCTCCAGCGCGTCCAAAAACATTTCCTCCAACAGCAACCCGTCCGGTGTTGGTCAACCGATCTACAAAGACCCTCAGCAACCCGTTGAGCGGCGGGTCCGCGACCTGCTTGCCCGCATGACGCTCGATGAGAAAGTAGCCCAGACACAGTGTCTCTGGTTCGCTGCCCGGCGCTTCATGGATGCGAACGGCCAGTTTGTGGCCGACTCTGCGGTCCGCTACATGCCCGTGGGCATCGGTCAGATCGCCCGGCCCAAAGAACCGCTCGGCGGTGTGGGCACCTTCCCCAGCCGGAGCACAGAAGAGACCGTTCGTTACTGCAACGATGTCCAGCGGTTCCTCCGCGAAAACACCCGCCTGGGCATTCCGGCGATTATGCACGAAGAAAGCCTGCACGGTTATGTGGCCCGCGACGCGACTGCCTTCCCGCAGGCCATCGGGCTGGCCAGCACCTGGAACCGTTCGCTGGTCGAGCGCGCCTTCGATGTAGCTGCCCGCGAAGCCCGCTCCTGTGGCAACCACCTGGTGCTGGCGCCGGTCGTGGATGTGACCCGCGATCCGCGTTGGGGGCGCACGGAAGAAACGTACGGCGAAGATCCTTACCTCGCCGGTGAAATCGGTCTCGCTGCCGTGCGCGGATTCCAGGGGCGCAACAACGGACGTATTGACAACCAGCATGTGATGGCAACCCTGAAGCACATCACCGGGCACGGCCAACCCGAAGGCGGCAACAACATCGCTCCCGCTGCCACTCCGCGCCGTACGGTGCTGGAGCAGTTCCTGCCGCCTTTTAAAAAGTGCATCATAGACGGCCACGCGCTGAATGTCATGCCTTCCTACAATGAAATTGACGGCGTACCCTCCCATGCCAACACCTGGCTGCTGAGTGATATTTTGCGCAAAGAATGGGGTTTTCAAGGTGCGGTGGTGAGTGACTACGGAGCGATTGGCGACCTCTATACGCGGCATCGCATCGCTACCTCGCTCAAAGAGGCGGCCAAACGCGCCATTTCCAGCGGCGTGGACGTAGAGACTCCGGACCCGCAGTGTTATCCCTTTTTAAAAGAAATTTTTGAGAAAAAAGAACTGCCCATCGCTGTGTTGGATTCTGCAGTCTCCAGGGTGTTGCGGCAAAAATTCATGCTCGGCTTGTTTGAAACTCCCTACGCCGACGTAGAAAAGGCCAAACAAACGGTAGGCGCCGCTGAAAACCAGACCCTTGCTCTCCAGGCCGCCGAAGAAGCCATTGTGTTGCTCAAAAATGAAGGCAACCTCGCCCCGATCGACCTGAACCGATACAAAAAAATAGCGCTGGTCGGCCCCAACGGCAACCGCACGCTGTTGGGTGGGTACTCCGACGAACCACGTTATTTCACGACTGTCTTTCAAGGACTTGCCAAAAAAGTAGGTGAACGCGGCCGCGGCTGGGTCGTGTCGCATGTAGAGGGCTGCGGCATTAGTCAGCAGCCTTGCAGTTGGTATAAGGATCCCATCGGTCTCACGGATCCGAAAACCGATCGCCAAAAAATTGAACAGGCCATCGGAAGTGCCAAAATCGCAGACCTGATCGTGCTCGCCATCGGCGGCGATGAATGCGAAAGCCGCGAAGGCTGGGCAGAAAATCACCTGGGCGACCAGGCTACGATGAATCTGCGGGGCTTGCAGGATTCCCTCTTCGAAGCCTTGTACGCCACCGGCAAGCCCATCGTAGTGCTGCTCCTCAATGGTCGCCCTTACAGCATTCCGAACATCGCAGCGAAAGCGCCGGTCATCTTTGAGTGTTGGTACCTGGGACAGGAATGTGGTACCGCCATCGCCAGGGTCTTGTTCGGTGATGTCTCTCCTTCCGGTAAATTGCCGATCACCTTTCCGCGTTCAGCTGGTCATTTGCCGGTGTTTTACAACTACAAACCCACTGCCCGGCGCGGTTACGCATTCGACGATGTGTCGCCCTTGTTTCCGTTCGGTTACGGATTGAGTTACACAACCTTTGACATCGGAAAACCCGTGTTGTCGAAGCCGGTTATTTCACCTAAGGAAAATGTTACCGTCACGGTCACAGTACGCAATGCAGGTCGGCGGGTGGCTCAGGAAGTCGTGCAACTCTATATTCGGGACCTCTACAGTTCGGTGACCCGCCCGGTCAAAGAATTGAAAGGGTTCGAAAAGGTGGAAGTTCAGCCCAGCGACACCAAGACGGTGCAATTCACCCTTACCCCTGAAGACCTTTCCATGTACGACCTCCATATGAACTGGGTGGTGGAACCGGGCGAATTTGAGATCATGGTGGGAAATTCTTCCCGGGATCAGGATTTAAAAAAAGTGGTGTTAACCGTTAAGTGACTTAGGACGTTGGACTTGGGATGTTGGACTAGTCCAATATCCAACGTCCCTAGTCCAACATCCTCGGTCCAACATCCAACATCTTCAGTCCAACGTCCAACGTCCAACATCCTCAGTCCCCAGTCCAACATCCAACATCCAACGTCCAAACATGTACCTCCTCGGCCTCGACATCGGTTCCTCCTCCATCAAAGCGGCCCTCGTGGAAGCAGCCACCGGCACGACCGTTGGGACGATCCAGCACCCGGAGCGCGAGATGAGCATACTCGCTTTGCAGCCAGACTGGGCGGAGCAAGATCCCGCCGAGTGGTGGAGGGCTGTCTGCGCTGCCACAAAAAAACTGCTGACACAAACCCAGGTCTCGCCCGCAGAGGTCGCAGCCATCGGTATTTCCTATCAAATGCACGGACTGGTGGTGGTAGACAAGCAGGGCGAAGTGCTGCGCCCATCCATTATCTGGTGCGACAGCAGAGCGGTAGAAATTGGTGATCAGGCATTTGAGGCGCTGGGAAGCGATTATTGTCTGGAAAATTATTTGAATTCCCCCGGCAATTTCACCGCCTCCAAACTGCGCTGGGTGTACGAAAATGAGCCGTATATTTTTGAGCGTATTCACAAAGCCATGCTGCCCGGCGACTACATCGCGTATCGCCTGACGGGAGAAATTTGTACGACGGCGACCGGACTTTCAGAAGCTGTGTTTTGGGATTTTAAGAAAAATACCGTTGCGCAAAAACTGCTCGACTACTATCAAATCCCGGAAGGGATGTTGCCAGAGATCGTTCCGGTCTTCTCCCGGCAAGGCGACCTGAGCGCTGCCGCTGCTGTTGCGCTCGGTCTTCGACCCGGCATTCCCGTAGGCTATCGGGCAGGCGACCAGCCGAACAATGCGCTCTCCTTGAACGTGTTGCGGCCGGGCGAAGTGGCGGCAACAGGCGGCACATCGGGCGTGGTGTACGCGGTGGCTGACCGCCCCGTCTACGATCCGCAGCAACGGGTCAATGGATTTGCGCACGTCAACTATACTCCTCAAAATCCATTGACGGGTGTGCTGCTTTGTATCAATGGTGCGGGCAGTCAATACCGCTGGCTGCGCCAAACCCTCGGCAACGACCTGAGCTACAACGACATGGAATCTTTGGCAGCCTCCGTCGGCATCGGATCGGATGGCCTGCACATATTGCCATTCGGCAACGGAGTGGAGCGAATGCTCAACAACCAGACACCCGGCGCACAGGTGCTGGGGCTGAATTTCAACCGCCATGAGCGGCAACACCTGTGCCGGGCAGCGCTGGAAGGGATTGCATTTGCCTTCGTATACGGCATGGAAGCATTGCACGATATGGGCATCGAAGCGAAGGTATTGCGGGTGGGCAACGATAACCTGTTCCGGTCTGCCGTATTTTCCAACACCGTAGCGACGCTGGTAGGGTCTGAAATCGAGATGATGGCAACGACCGGCGCAGTAGGCGCGGCCAAAGCGGCAGGCGTTTCAGTGGGCGCTTACAAGCATGTGGAAGAAGCGGTGCAAGGCGGCGAGGTGGCAGGCAGGTATGAGCCTGGCGCTAAACAGGAGGCGTATGTGGCGGCGTATGAAGGATGGAAAGAAGCCCTGGAGGACGGACTGGCTTGACGTACCCTGGAACTCCGTTCCGGGCATATCCCCGGAACGGAGTTCCAGGGTACGTCACATTCCCGGAACGGAGTTCCAGGGTACGTCACATTCCCGGAACGGAGTTCCGGGGTACGTCACATTCCCGGAACGGAGTTCCGGGGTACAGGAGCATTCATTCAAAACAATTATAACCATGCAAATCTCACTCGGCGAACGCGCGTATTTTCCCAACATCCCTCAAATCCGGTACGAAGGCCGCGACACGGACAACCCGCTGGCTTTCCGCTGGTATGACGCGGACCGCGTGGTGGGCGGCAAAACCATCGGCGAACATTTCAAATTCGCGGTGGCCTACTGGCACACCTTCTGCGGCACGGGTGGCGACCCGTTCGGCCCCGGCACAAAGGCGTTTCCCTGGCTCGAAGCGAGCGATCCTCTGCAACAGGCGCGGGATAAAATGGACGCGGCGTTTGAGTTCATCACCAAAATAGGCATTCCGTATTATTGCTTTCACGATTTCGATCTGGTGCAGGAAGGGCCCACTTTGCAGGAAAGCGAGCGGCGTTTGCAGCACATCACTGACTATGCAGCGCAAAAACAGGCTGCTTCAGGCGTACAATTGCTTTGGGGTACCGCCAACCTGTTCTCCAACCCGCGCTATATGAACGGCGCGGCTACCAATCCGGACTTCGACGTGGTGGCGTACGCTGGAGCACAAGTGAAACATGCGCTTGATGCGACTATTAAACTGGGCGGTCAGAACTATGTGTTTTGGGGCGGCCGCGAAGGATATATGAGCCTGCTGAATACCAACATGAAAAAGGAACTCGACCACATGGCGCGGTTCCTGCACATGGCAAAGGATTATGCCCGCGCGCAAGGTTTTACCGGCACGTTTTTCATCGAGCCGAAGCCGATGGAACCCAGCAAGCACCAGTACGATTTCGACGCAGCCACCTGTATCGGATTCCTGCGCGAATACGGGTTGGACAAGGATTTCAAACTCAACATCGAGGTCAACCACGCCACACTCGCGCTGCATACGTTCCAACACGAACTGCAAGTCTCAGCGAATGCCGGGATGCTCGGATCCATCGACGCCAACCGGGGCGACTACCAGAACGGCTGGGATACCGACCAGTTTCCGAACAATGTGATGGAATTGACCGAAGCGATGCTGATCATCCTCGAATCGGGTGGCTTACAGGGCGGCGGCGTGAACTTCGACGCAAAAACCCGCCGCAACTCCACCGACCTCGAAGACATTTTTTATGCCCACATCGGTGGTATGGATACGTTCGCCCGGGCATTGCTGGCCGCACACGACATCCTCGAACATTCGGACTATCGGAAACTACGCGCAAATCGGTACGCTTCTTTCAACACCGATGAAGGCCGCGCTTTTGAAGCAGGAAAGATGGGGCTGAGTGATTTGGGAAAAATTGCTCTGCGCAATGGGGAGCCGACGCAACGCAGCGGACAGCAGGAGTTGTTCGAGAATTTGCTCAACCGGTATGTGTGAGCGAGGTTTTAGTTTCTCACACGACGACACGACGACACGACGCTATGGTAAAACATTCATAGCCAATTCGTTGTGTCGTCTTCGTTGTGTCGTCGTGTGAAACCAAAACGTCCAGTAATATGCCCCTGTCTGAATTTGACGCTTCCCTACTTTCCCTTCATTTTCACTTTTACCGGTAGGAGGGTTTCCATCAACCCACTCTGAGCAGAGCGCCATAAGAAGCGGATAAAACCATCAATTGGGGCGCGTTGATAATTGACCGTACCGACTTTAAAAGGTTGGGTGAGCAAGTCCTTCTCGTTGTTTCCCCGGATAATAAGATTGGCCACTGCGGACATCAATTTCTTCTTGCTTTTATCTTTATCGCGCAACAAACTGATTTTCAAGTCACTGTAGGTCGCTTCTATCGTGCCTTGCGCCAGGCCATTCTGAACCCGGGCTTGCAGGAGAATTTTTTCAGAAGCACCGGACTCTATCCTCAAATTATCCTTGTCCGTCAGCAAGCGATTCAGGTAGGTCATGTCAATTTTGCCCAGGTTGGCCGTGTAACTGCATCGAAAAGTCTGAGCCAGCAGCGGTAATCTGACCGAGACATCGAGGGTTCCTGCGCCCATCAATTCCGCCCGTGCATCAATGCGTGCGGGAGTGGCATCGCTCATCTTCAGCGTATCATTGGTCACATTGAGTATGACTCCGTTGGCACGATCGAATTCAAGCAATCCTTTACCATCATCCATGATTTCCGTATAGAGGATATATGAATTTCTTATCAAAATGGTATCAATATTTATATAGGACTTGATTGCGCGGAATGATTCGTTCGGCATCCGCTTGCCCGGTTTAAGCGGCAGGTCTTTATTTTGAAATAAATTCAGATTGAATTGTTCTATAATGATAGATTCCATGGTCCATTCCTGTTTGTGTAAGGCCCGAAATAAATCCAGTTTTTGTACATCTATTTCTGCAACGCGAAGTTTGAGGCGGGGTTTTCGGAACGTTAATCGCTGCATATACTCCTTGTCTGATATAGTGGGCAGCATACTGCATTCCTCTAATTTTATTGTTTGCGATGCTTCGAGCAAGGTCACTGACTTGATGCGATAAGCGTAAATGTCGCCTGCCGGGTACCATTCATAATTATGCAGGGCCAGTGAAATGTTATGGGCGTATAGTGCCCTGCCGCTGCCTAAGGTATCGTCGGCTCTAATATTGATATTGGACAAAGTGCAGCCAATACTGTCGGCTTGTTGATACGTGCTCTGTTGGAGCCGTCGGGCCCGGAAGGATACTTTTCCATTATGGACGGTTATGGCGCCAATAGAGAGTGTTTTTGCATGTGGAGCCAAGAGCAGCGGAAGACGTTCCAGGAAACCCTTAGTCAAAGTGTCTGTTTCAGGTTGCTTTTCCAGTATCGTATCCTGGGCGGTTATCAATTTCAATTGGGGATCAAAGATCTCTATTTCATTTAATCTCAAATTTTTCGTCCGCCAGAAATTCAGCCAACCTAAATTATAAATAAACAGGTGGGATATCTGCAAATCAATATTCAGGGGAATCGAGTCAGGACGCTGAAGGCGCTGCGCTTCCCAGCGCTCAAGGACCAACCGGTGATCGAGACGCGCGTCTGTCAGTTGGAAAACACGGCCGACGAGCATTTCATCATCGACCGCCATCCCGACTACGACAACGTGCTGATTGCGGGTGGCGGGTCCGGGCACGGCTTCAAACACGGCCCGGTGATCGGGGAGTACATTGCCAAGCGGGCGCTCGGCGAGCCGACCGACGCCGCGTTCGACCACATGGTCAGATTGGCGAGGTAGGGTCGATCCGTCCGAACACCGGCGCGGGCTCTCGCGCTACAATAGGGGCTGGTCCGGGGCGTGGCTCAGCCTGGTAGAGCGTCCGCTTTGGGAGCGGAATGTCGC
>ENA-ORBV01007798-ORBV01007798.1-microbial-mat-metagenome-genome-assembly--contig:-NODE-7798-length-18260-cov-4.959798_pt1 | contig 18260 bp, 10 predicted proteins | sample MGYA00237777_ERZ505514 | MGnify/ENA primary metagenome ERZ505514 (study PRJEB26160, sample SAMN06269048) | microbial mat metagenome | isolation source: Oligotrophic lake microbial mat | place...
TTTTCAAGCAGAAGACGGCATACGAGATTCGCCTTAGTCTCGTGGGCTCGGAGATGTGTATAAGAGACAGCATGTGGTTATCCAATTGGAAGCTGTTGCCCATTGCTGCAGTCATCATAACATGAAATCTTTTGTTGCTCATCCATGAAGGTCCTGTTGGGGTTGGGTGCATGCATGTGGTTTTACTGGACTAGCTAGGTCTCGACATTTATTGACATAAGGTTAGGGCTACTTGCACTTTTTGAGAAAAATCGTGTCATCAGTCCCCCAAGATTCCATCGGGTTATTATGCCGACTTGAATCATTTAGAGCCGATTCAAATCTCGAAAGGCGCTAAGTAGCATTGGATTCAAATTTTATCAATTAGGCGAGTCGGCACGAGCCGGCAGTGTCACACGACACACATAGAAAACAATCGTTGGTTTTGACTGTTTGTCCCGCGTCAATGAGGAATCTTGTTAGGTAATCGTAGTGTTGGCATGCATTGTCCGAAGATTTGGGTGAACGTTGTGGAAAGAAACGGTATTTTACATCATCTACAAGTACGACCACAGAGCAAAAATCCTCCACCAACTTTGAAAGTCTAGCACTAGCTAGTAGTTGTATGCATTGGTTATTAGTTTGCCCAAGTTTTCCCATCAAAAGATAACACAGAAGCACAGACCAAGACAGTGTCGACATACTATCATCTATCGTATCCAACTTTTTCTAGCTGTAGCTGCCTTCTCCATTCGTTGCACAACGAAGCTTGCTAATTACTCACCAATCAGCCGAAAATTAAGAAATATCAAGTCCACCATGGCAAACACTACCAAGACGACCACCAAGGCAAACACTACCAAGACAACCACTGTGACCACCGCAACCGTAACTGCTACCTCATCTGCAGAAGGGGTTTCGAGCGCCCAAACGGATGCTTACACCAACGTTTGCCCCGACGGTCACGCATGTGACAATGATTCCACCTGCGTCGAGTCCCTGCTCCAAGAATCGAAATACGTCTGTGATTGTCACGATTCCTACATTAACACGGGTCGCGTCTTTTCGGGTCTTTCTTGTCAACACGTAGCGACCGAGTTTTGTACCACAACGGGAGAAATCTCGCACATTGCCTACTGTGTCAATAAAGGCCAGTGTCTCAAGAAAATTGATCCCACCGCCACGACGGGCGGCGCCAACGCTCATCCCGGTTGTTCCTGTCCGCGCAATTACGAAGGAGAACATTGCCAGTACATTACGGGTTCGACACCCGACGAAATGTCCTACTTTTTGGACGGAACGACCTTTGCGGCTCGTTTCATACACCCCGACGGAGAAGGTCCTGGGTTTTCTCCCGTTGCCATTGTGGTGCCCATTTTACTAGTGACCTTTGCTGCCCTCGGATATGTCTTGTGGAAATACCGTGGGTTGGATCTCGTCAAGTTAAAACTCAGTGGATGGAGAAATAAAGAAGACCCGCACGTGATTGACAAGACAAAGACAGCAGATGAAAACATGCTCGATGCCAACGGTGATACCGTGGCCGAAATGCGAGGACAATTCAAATACCAAGGACGCCGCAATTCGACACCCTCTTTTAGTACCAATCACAAAACAGGGTCACTCTCGCATATCATGGATCCCCCGGATTTTGACGATTTGTTGGAACAATCGGATCATGTGCAGTTTCACATGGATCATACCGGGTCTGCCTCGCACAAGTTGTTTGCATCGGATCCCAACCTAACTTACAATCCTACTGTCGAAACGACGGGAACCGGTAGTCAAGAAAGCAGTGAGAGCAACAACGACGACGGTACAGGTGCAGGTGCGCACCTGTCACCATCCTATGCTGTCCGAGGAGATGACTTTAACGAAGACTTGGACAACAGTCCGACCGAGTTTGAAGAGTATGATCCTAGTGATTTCTCCACGAGAGGTGTCTGTAAGCCAGGAGTGCCTCGGTTTGATGATCCGACATTTACATGAGTAAATGCGGAATATAGCGAAGCACAAGGAAGGAAAATAGCAACCAATCAGATATACGAAAAGCATGTATGATTTCACGTTGGAATCCAGAACAGCAAGTTTCACAATGCGGTAGTTATACTAAGTCATACTAGAAATTGACGGGGTTCAGTTTCAAAACAGTCTAAACCTTATTAAATCGTGTCATATATATATTCCTGGACTACTGTAAGGTTGCTACTAGTAGCTCTACTAGCACTAGACAACTGGACTAGTAGTTGTTGAATCCTGAACGGGAACCAAAGTGGGACTGCGCCCTATTCTAGTGCAGTGTTAAGTGCTACAAGATAGTTGACCATGGTACAATAGTCATAACTTTATTTAAATCTGGTTTACTCGAATTAGTCCTTGCTAGCTAACATTAGGTGCGTATTCACTGCTTGATTAGGCACCGAAACTTGGTGTTTAGCTTGTCAACTCAACAGCAGCAGTCAGGTTAGCTGGAGAGAGATGATTCACCCAAGAGAAGCCACTGGCTTTCTCATTCGACCTGACACATGAAAGCTCTACAAATTTATCTGGCAACACCCAGCAGCAGCTCACCCAGCGTAATTTTTTTACTAGTACATGCCTTGTATGGTTCAGATTTAGTTGACGGATGTCACTGACTTATGGTCTTATTATTCTTATTGTTTATATTACATTTTAGGGCGAGAGATCGTCAAGTGGTCGTTTATTGGCGGGCAAGTCTGTGGGATTGATGACTGCCTTGCCGCCGGCTACACCAATCCAGCACCAATCCGGTGCCTGCAAGCTCGTACTCGTAACCTACTTAGCATTTTATGCTGCCAACGCAGAAATCTGGCGAACCCGGAAGGTCGCCGCGCTCCACACGAATTGAGCTCCATTCGTGCTTTGATCCACACCCTTTGAAAATATCAAGGCAATTTTTTTTGGCGTAAGAGATTCGAGTTTTTTGTTTTGGCATTAATAATTTTTGTAGCATCACACAGAACTGATTTACCTCAAGCCTAATCTCCATAAAATTGAAACAGCAACAGCTTTCACCTAGTTGCTCTCCGAATAAAATATAATAATAAAAAAATGACCAATGCATCCATAAAAGCCGTGTCTCTATTCTTCCTTGCCACCGCAAATAACCATGCTTTGGGCTCGGAGCAGATGGGGCGCCTACTTTGGAGCGACGAGTTCGATGGTAGCGCGCAAAGACCCAACGCAGACTTTTGGAGCTTGGAAACGGGTGGCGGTGGATGGGGCAATGGTGAACTTCAGGTGTACACCGACACCGTATCGAACTCAAGGGTAGAAGGTGGCAACTTGGCCATTATTGCTCGCAAAGACGACAGTACCAACCCACCCACATTTACTTCGGCGCGTCTCAGTACAAAAAACAAGGTCAGCTTCAAATACGGGGCTTTAGAAGCTCGGATTAAAGTGCCGGATGTCGATGCAGGCTTGTGGCCGGCACTTTGGACGCTGGGAGTGAACTTTGATCAAGTAGGTTGGCCAGCAGCCGGTGAAGTGGATATTATGGAGACCGGGCAAGGCCTTGCCATTGAGGAAGGCGTTGTAAACAGGCGAGTTGTAAGTGCGGCGCATTGGGAATACCAAGAGCAATATGCTACCTACGCAAAATCCTACGACTGGCCAACCGACTTGACACAAGACTATCACGTTTATCGTTTTGAATGGACACCGGAAACGATGCGGACTTTTGTGGATGGTGTCCTGATTTGGGAGATGGACATCCGATTGGAAGTGTGTCTTGATTGTGAAGAACTTCACCAAGCCCATTTTATCCTGCTCAATATGGCGGTTGGAGGTGGATTCACATCTGGAAGTGCCTCGTCTTCTTCCGCTTCGGGTGGCAGCAGTTGCGCGGGATCTAGTAGCGCAGGATCGTCTAGTTCAGGAGGGTGCCCTGGTCGTGGCCCTGAAGAAATTACAGCCCCTCTCCCAAGTCAAATGCTTGTAGACTGGGTCCGACTGTACGACAACGGATACACCGAGGCTACTTACCCTACAGCTGCGCCCCTTCCTGCAGCTACGCACGCGCCTATTACGCCAACCCCAACACTATCGCCAACCAAGCCACCAACTACATCTGCTCCAAGAGAGCCTGATACTCACATCCCTGCTACTGCCCACCCCACGATCCGTCCAACAATGCCTCCGACATATGGACCGTTGCGCACTCCTCCGCCTCAGCCCCCCATCTATGATAACAGCGTCGACAGCAGCAGCGTCGACAGTAGCAGCTTTGATAGCAGCGACTATGACGACGATTGTTTCAGCTCCTCTTCAACTTCTCATGATAGCGGGAAAGGTGGAAAGGGAGGAAAAGGTGGAAAGGGCTCGTCATCCTATAGCCGCAGCAACTCCGGCTCGTCCAGCCGCAGCAACTCTCGGAGCACTTCCGGAAAAGGTGGAAGCAAGAGCTCCAAAAGTCGAAGCACTGACCGTAGTAGCAGGACCGGTTGTGGAATGCGGACAGTCCGAAGCAGCCATCTTGCCTCCAGCAGCGCTAGCAGTAGGATGGCAAAAGCTGGAAGTGGCTCATCCATATTTGTCCCAGTGTTCGTGACACTGTCAGTTTTGTATTTTGGCTATACAACTGCGTTGTAATTGCAGCAGGTCTCGGCAGAATGGATCGCCCCGGCAGCTGCATGGATGTTTTATCTGTGATATATGTGATAAAATTGTGATAGAATTGTGGTGGAAAATGTGATAGACAGTGGCTAATGTTTATATAAAGTAATATTTAAGCAGTATTCTAGGAAATTCTCAATTGTCCAGCGTTACAAATGGTTTCCGCAACTGGCTATTCTACACCTAGGTGCTCTTGGAGAAGAGCGACAGAGCAGCGCCGAGAAGATGGATCAACTCTTGTCGTCTAAAGATATGGGACACCTGGCTCTCCTTCCAAAGCGGCTTCAAAAATAGCATGGACAAACTTTCGCACCAGGAAAGAGTAGACTTCATCCCCCAAGTGCACCAACTTGTAGGATCGTTGAATCTCCTCTTTTTTGACAATTTCACGATGATCGGGCCGGCTGAGGGTCATCCAGTACGTATCCATGACGGGAATCTTGTTTTCCTGCATGATGTCCCAAGCAAGTTCGTTGAGATACCCGCAAAAGTTGGGTTCGTGTGGGAATTTTTGACCATGTGACATTTGCCAGGAAAATCCAAAGACACCTGTTTGTTTTGACGTCATTGAAAGAAGTGGTATAAGGAAAAAGTGTGAGTACGTATCCTTCAAAAGACTTTCGAGGTTTCTAGCACGATAAGTACATACCCCATTTTGGCCACCCCGCTGTGGACGACTGCCAGACTCTCAAGGTAGCGGGAAACGATTGGATGAGTCCGGTGAGTTGTTTCACATCCTTCACGTATTGTTCCCCACCCCGCATGAGTTCATGTAACCCAGCATTGTATAAAACAAAAAAGTTGTCCTCCTTCGCACTGCCACTGGGGTTATGTGTGAGTTTTTTTATTTCCTTCTTGGCCGTTTCAAAAACCTTGTCAAAATCGCCCCGCGACATCATGTCAATGTAACTCAATTTGATTTTACCATCCAAATACTTGAGGGGTATACCAATATGATCGCGAAAGAAATTGTATTGATTGCGCGTGTTGCTGTCCCCGACATACAAAATGTGCAAGGGTGCCTTGTTGTTGTTTTTGGCTTGAGTCTTTTCAATCACCTCCAACCAAACGTCGGCCGAGACCATGTTGGCGTACGAGAGAACATTGCAGTCGTTGTAAAAATAATCCATTTGAATGCCGATGCTGGTCTTGGAGTTTTTGTAATTGGGAATACTGATTTGATCGGCTAGCATATAATTCTCGATGGGCTCGGTTGGGTATGGGTTACTTCGACTTTTGTTGGTCACAAGCCATCGTCCCGTCGTGAGGGGAGAAAAGTTGGATGTCTCCATCAGATGGTTGGCGCTGCACATGGGAAGATTCTTGTTCCATGGTTGTTTCTCTTCCTTGTCTCCAAGTAATCCTTGAAGGACAGTGTTGTTGTTGTCGCCACTGGGGGTGTCAAGTCTCCTGCTAGATTCCATCGATGATGACGGCGATTCTTCTTCCTCGACAGCTGTCACGGTCAGAGGAAATCCCGGTAACATGTAACCTTCATAGGATGGATTGGTTTTGTCTCTCTTGTTGGGCATTTCCAAAAAACTAGGCGATTGGCTAAAGGTCAAGACGAGTTCGACTGTATAGCTGCCAACATCATGAGGGACAATATGAATCGTGTAACTTCCATTCTTGTGATCCGTGATAGTCCCGGGCAACAAGGCACGACCATATGCTCGTACATAAAAGAGGGCTCCTCCGTTTGCAGCAGCAGGATGTTTGCACTCAACTTTGACTGTCCAGTTCTTGCCGATGGTGGCCTCCTCGAGAGGCAAGTCTTCGTCTTGCACAATTTGAAAACAATCGGCCAAAGTGTGAATGGGACGGGACCAACCCGTATAACCTGGCAATTCGAACGGCAGAATCATCAAGGATGTGTCTTGCTGGACCTTCTTTTCGTGACTCAGTCTTCTGTGAGTGTTGTGAGTCTCAGTCGTTGTGTCTTCTTCTTGGGCCTCATCGATCGGCACTACTTCCACCGTTTCTGCTGGGGCTGGCGCGAGTAGGGGAATGTCGTTGATTCTGTATTCTTCACTATTGTGTATTGTTGTGAGCTGATACATTCCACTCATCATCAAGAACGCATTGTAGGCCGTGGCCCCAAGCAGCGTAATGATTGCAACCTTTTGGTTTCCCATGGTAACGGCAGTGGCTCTTTGTCTATTGACCCAAAGAATGAATATATGGTGCCCAAAGTGCCAGGTCTTGGCTAAAGATAAATGAAGGATCTTGATGATGCCGGGTGGTTGATTTGTTTATCTGAGCAAGTTCCTTAGCATCCGGCAAAGAATAACATTGATGCGAGAGAGATCCAAGCGCGCGGTTATCTTTTTCTTGCATAGATAGAGATAAGGATGAGGCCGTCCTTCCTTCGACCTTGCAGCTTTGTTGCACACGTCCCTCAAAAGGGATCCGTGTGGTTTTCAAAATTAGAAATGATCAAGGTGCTATTTCATCCGTGATTCAGCCCAAGAATTCGAGTTGTGAGCCAAGTTCTAGACCTGGAACTGCTGTGCATCCCACGGAACAAGATGCAAGATCAAATCTGGAACATTCAAAGGGAACGAAGAGATGAGTTTCCACGACTTGTTCTGTCACAATGTTGCACATTTATGCGGATTGGTGGCAACAAAGAGGGCATCACAATGACAAAACATGCACGTCGTGCAATCAATCTTGCCAATGAGATGTCAATCTTGTGGAGATGTCCGACAAACATGGAGGTGTTTCCAGAGCACTGCAATGCTCATAAGTTTCTTATTTGTGCAAACACACAGCTGCTTCGTTGGTGAAACATCAGAACAGGAAGCTTTCTTTTGAAGGCATTGCACACTGTGTTTCGTCCCTTGTTTGCAATCGATTTTACTGTGAAGAACTATCGCTTGTCAGAGACAGAATGGAACGGAGCATAAGTTGCTTATGATGAAACTGGAAATCTAACTCACCGCTGTTGTGGTTGCACAGTTGTGAAAGGGCACCTGACACAAAAGATTCTTTGTTTTGTGTGCCACAGACATTGTTTTCGACACAATGGCCAAGTTCCCAATGTTGTGGCAAGCTTGTCAGTCAAAAGAAGTTGTTTTCCTGAGTGCAGAAGCATTTCCTTTTATGCAGTTTATGTGCTCCTTCTGTTTGATCCCCTTTGCCTGCACCACACAAGGGAAGGAATTGTAAAAGTAAAATGCAATCTGGGCAACATCATTTTGATGCACATCCTGTCCCTTGTGCCTAATTGCTTGTCAAAACCCAATGTCTCATTTGAATCAGTTTGACTGGTTAGCTATGGAATCAAAGCTGTAGCAAGATGATTTTCATACAAATCTAGCTAAGTGTCAATGACCTGGTGCAATTCTTGAAATTAGCTACTGAATGGATCATGTTGTCACATGCAACTGCAATGCAAATCTGTCACAAATGTCTTGAGCAAAAGATCAAGGATTGACATAATGGTTTGAAGGAGCATCCAACTGACAAGGAACACACAAAAGTTGGGCATTGATGAGGAAGATTAGACTGACAATGAACACAATGCAGTGGCAACAAGCTCTGGTGCAGCCAATCATTGTGATCTGGACAGGAAATTGGACACAAAAGAATCAAGAGAGATGCTCTGGCACGTTGCCACTCACTTTTTTGGAGCCGGTTGATCTCTACCAATCTACTCCAACATCACAGCCTCCCCTGGGTGAGCTACCTGCTGATGGAGTACACAGTGGGATTGTCAAATGATGGTGACAGTAAGGTGTTCTTCGGTACAATGTAGGTGCAGCACCACATGCATGCTGTCTTTATGACCCTCACCACCGAACGTACACATACTCCGCCGCCGGCCAACACGACTTACTCGTATCGTGGCAGTATCTTGGTGCAGCCAACCAGACACGACATGACTAAAATTCACCATGATCAAGACACTTGGAATTCTGCAGGCGCAGTATTGCTGTAAATGCACCATGAAATCGGACAAGATCGGTGAAGCACTGAAGATGCCATCTCCAAAAACGAGAAAAAGAAGTCGAACATTTATACTGTAGCTAACCATTGATTTGTCGCATAGAAACGTCACAGCAGTGCACGCAAATTAAATAATGCTGAAATGCACCCTAAACCAAGAACTAAAGGAAAAGTGTTTCCTAACTGAGCCTGTATGAAAGTTGGTATCTGCGAAGTTTTCCCTAAAATGTTGCTACTCGGAGTACGGAGTAGGTTATTCGTTTGAAGTTTTTGCCGGAGCTAAATAATTCGTCTTATGGGTTTGGGCTCGTAGTAGGTCATTTGCTTTCGTTTGATATTTTTCCGGAACCCATGCGATCAATATTTAACGTCAGAATTGAATGTTCAAGATGGCATCTCGTTCTTTAATAAAGGATCCATATAATGGGGACCTTGCTTTTAAAAAAGAACTGCATGCAGGTTCTCATTGTAAAAAGATTGTGCTGCATGAGTACACCGGGGCAGGTCAAAGTGCGTGCACTATGTACGAAGGGCTATTACTGCATGCACTGGTTCCAAAGGTGATTTGCTCTTGCCTTCTTCGTGTAAAAGTACGACGGTACTACCGGTAGTATCTGCAGTCGCTGGCTAACTACGTTCAACCCAGTACGTACTGGTCAGTAGTCTAGTTATCCTGGCCTAAGATTCCTTCATTTACGACCATAATTGTATCTCGATAGGGAACAGCACACACAATTTTACGAGGACACACATACTTACAAACTGAATTGTTGACACCTCAACCTGGCGTAATACACATACAGAGTACGCGCCTCAATACCTCCGTCACATCTTTCTCAAGCTTTCATAGAACCAAGCAAACATGAATCGAACAGTTACAACCCCCAATACCATTCATAGTCTACAACAAGACAACGAGATCCGCAACCGAACCACCATCACCATGTGCCCGCAACCTGAACAACTTCTTCCTCTTCCAACTCCAACGTTGCAACCCAAAGCCACGGAAGATTCTGTAACACTGAAGAAGACAAAAAGATGCGTTCGATTTGTTGAAGAATCCAATCAAACGCAAGTTATATCGCCGCTATTCACACAAGTCCATCCCTCGTGTCTTTACTACACAGCACAAGAACTGCGAGCTCAGAAAGAAGCGGACATTGAAAGCTTACGACAAGCCATTCTGTGTGACTACGAGCTCCGTGATGACCAACAACAAGAAGATGCAGGCGTTTGCGTTCGTGGGTTGGAAGAGTACTACTGTGGTGCCGCTGCGCACACTACTACTACGCCCACCAAAAGTAGTAGCAGTCCAAACCGCAAGAACCCCAAGATCCTCCTTCACAACAAACATGCCTTTAGCGATACCGCCCCCTTGGAACGACGCGAACACAATCGACAATTTGTCTTGGGCGTCTTGGAAGTTCAAAATGAAAAACGCGAGTGGGGCTTGTGTTCTTCCAGTGATGCGGATGCCTTGGAAATGTACATGGTTTCTAGGACGTCCTCCAAGAGGGATCGCAAGCAGGCGAGACAACGTGCCCAACAAGACGCCCAATTTGTGCTGAGACAAGCACAACAAGAACAAGCAGAAGAACGCCGACACCCTGAACCACCACAACGCCGTCGCAGCAGTGCCCTTCTTATGTTGAATCGAAGAGTCACTCATGGACTTTCGTCAATGGTCAAAAAGGCCTTTACCACCTCGTCGCGAAACTTGAAAAAAGTTGGCATTCTTTGCAGCGCGGGCGAAAGCAGCAACTCTAGTCAAACCCATAACAAAGCCTTTCCCATGTTTCGCCGAAACAAGACTCTCTGAAAGACCACCCACAAACCAAAACCGCTACTATACATTCTATTATATACTTTTTATACTTTTTTAAATACATCCATTTTCAGTATGACAAGTCCAGTTTTATATTCTTTCGTGCCTCTCTGTAGCTAGCAATCACGGATTGTAGCGTTCTTGTTCGCAGTTCGATACTGCTCGATAAGAGCGAGCAGGGAAAGCTCTTGCAAATCTCGAGTGGCGCGTTCCAAGGCAGCCGCTACATCCTGGGATGTGATTCCATCCTCTTTGGTTCGTCGCGCCTGAATCTGTTCCAAATCATCCGAGGTGTACTCCTGTGTGACATCAACAATCTTCCATTGCTGTTTCGTCGTTGTATTGTTGTTCCTTGTGGATTGGGTGGCATCCAGAGGAGCCTGAAATGCCACAATGTACGTTTGATTCTTTCCCCATTCTTGATATAAGAGGGGCAAATCCAAGGCTGCCTCGCAGGGATCCAAATGGATCCATCTTGGAGCTTCCTCTATCACGTTGTTACTTTTAGAAGCAGTGATATCCATAGACGTTGTAACTGTAGTGATATCTAACAGTTGTTGTGGTTGTTGTTGGGAATCCTTTGGCAATTTTGGTAGCGGTAATAGGACTTCTACCCATACATGATTGGCCCAGTCGACGACCCATCTTGTTTCGTGGCCTAAACATCGCAATATACGATACAATAACAAGCTGTATTCACTGCATCGTCCACTTTTGCGACGTACAATGGGCATGGCGGCCAAATACCGAGGAAATCGTGTGTTTTGTTGGCAAGCAGGACAAAGATACACTTCGGTGGTATCAATCCACGATGACTCCAAGCGTTCTACATCATTGGGAGGTTGATTGCCTTGAAAGACAGTGCCAGTAGCGTGGCACTGCTCACAGGCGTCATAATAGTAGGGAAATGTCTCTCGAAACCAATTCAAAAAGGCTTGCAATCGAAGGCGTTGTTCATCGGGTTCCAGTTTGTGGAGTGTACCAGCTTGTAATTCGTTCGTCTTGTCCATGCCGTAATTTTGTTGTAGCCAATCGAGCAAAGGTGATGATGAATTCCTTTCAGTTTCGTGACTTTTGTCAGGAGCTGCCCCTTGCTTTTCTTCTTGTTCGTCCATTAACATTTTGACAAAGCGATCCAAATGATACCGTAGTTTGTCCTCCAATATCGAGGATGGCTTGGTATCATTTTGCACGCAATCACAATTCGTGGTATGATTACGGATGCTGTTGCTAGTATGTTCCTTCGACTCGGATGGAATAACCATCAGGAGAGCCGCTGGCGACAATGAAGAGGGGCGTTGATTAGTATGGCTTGTGACGAGAAAAGGAACTCGAAGGGAATCGCCCGTGGTAGCAAGTAGGAGCAATACCACTATTATTATTGGAAGAAGCAAAAACATCTTTTCTCTCCTGGACCAAATATACTTTCGTCGTACACACCAGATAACCATCGCCTTTTACTTCCTTCACTTCCGATAGTACACAGCTACTAGTTAGCTCGCTTTGTCGAAGATCCCTCTTCCACAGTGCACACATAGCTACCGGTACTATCGATACAGTAGTATTGGTGCCGATCAACCAAAGGCAACATGGAATCAATGGATATACACAGTGTACTGTATATATCTTTCGATCATTGTTAAGATGATGGGAGGAAGTGTGCACGCTTTCACATCAGAATAGGTGCTTCTCCCACCCGGGCAGAATCTGAGCTCACAACGACCGCTGCTGGTAGGTGGGGCTGGATCTCGACCCTAGCTAGTCTACTCTCACCAATCTTGGTACAAAACACTGGCTAGCTAGAGCTAGATCTATGGAGCCAGACTAGCTAAAAGCACCCCAACAGAGCGAGCTTGGGACAACCCCACCTGCTCTGCTCATGCTTTGGCGGGCCCAAGGTTCTCATGCACTCGCTGCATGCTTTGACAGCGAAGACGGAGGTTCAGTTTGTAGGGTTGCAAGCTTTCTTCTAAGGGTTGCCTGGCTTCGAATTGTTGTCTCTTCCGTCCCGCTGTTACCACTGCGACGCAGCTCTGTCTCAGGAGTCAAACAGTTTTGCTTCAGATTTGACAGGCAGTCCAGAGCTTTTCTTGGCTCCATCAAGATGAGGAATCCATGGGTGCAATAAGTAGACTAGTAGTACATCTAAGTGGTGAGAAGTTATTGGGATAGCAGACTAGCTAGTAGACTACTACAGTGGCTATGAGCACCTGGTACCAGTAGGTCTACTCACTGCATGGATGGTTGGTTTCACTCACATGTTGGTTGGTCCCTCCGATCCGTCCAGGGTGCGCTGCGCGCTTCCAGTCACACGCACGACCCATCCCAAGGGTGCCGCCATATTGCCAGTATGATGGTCGCCTGGCGTTTTGCATGTTTCAACGCAAACACATACAAGCGCTTTTACTTTAATTTGGTAGTAAATTTGAATGAGGATGCTTGGCGGCAGGTTCCCGCACCTCTCTCGGCCGTTAATTTGTGTGTGAGCATAATTCGATAGGACACTTTACCGCTTTGACAGATATAGTTGAGTGGAAGATGAATTGCGCCCATCATGCACATGCATGAAAGTTTGGAAGCAATACATGTATGTACCAACCTAAAATATCATATTACACTGATAAATAGTATTGACCCAGACTGTTTCAAAGAAGAAAGAGCTAGCTAGCCAGTAGGAGTCAAAGAGCAGAAGTGTATAGTAGGTTATCTGCTTTATACTATCTACCCTTCCAAGTCGACGACGAAGAAGAAGAAGAGCAATAAGTTTAGTATGAAACGCCTCCCACCACCACCCAAAGATTCACCCCATGTGGCACCCTATCGACGGCCCGCCAGGACCAGAAGTCGAAGACGACTGGATGACCATTTGGCTTCCACCTCTCCGGCAACGTCGACTCGCCGCTTTAATATGCCGGGAGGTGCAGAGACGGTCTCCAATTCGGATGAAACGGGAACCCATCAAAGCAATACTGAGCAAGTCTCGGTCGATTCCTCCGAAGCTACCGAGTGTATAGCCAATACGACCGGTAGTACAACCGCCACGGTTCTTTCCAACAATAGTTATACCACGGCCGCGACTACCGATAATACTAGTAGCAATCATCATCATCATCATCATCACGGCACGGTCAAAGCTACACCCATGGCAAGAGGCATTCTGTCCCAGACACAACCAGCAACGACAGCCACAAAGATAGAACCAGAGGACGACCATCATCAAGAAGAAGAAAAGAAAGACAACACGGAAGATGAAGCACAATCGCAAATGGCACCGCCCAGATGGATGCGGCAACCGTCCCCTCCTCGATGGATGAGAGACCCTCCACTGTTGCCACAAGAACCACCACAGCAACAACCACCACCACAAAGAGAACCACCACAAGTACAAACTGTGGATTCCTCTTCGTCTTCTGATTCCGGAATTATTCTTCCAAGTCAACTTTTCACCACAGCAGAAGCATCAGCATCAGCATCAGCATCAGCACCACCCGCCATTAGACCCGCGGGATCCTTCTCCACAGCTGCCGCAGAAACCATGACTTCCTCCTCGTCCGAAGTAGCCACCATTACATCCACCACAGGAGCCACGGCATCCTCCATTCCATCGTCCTGCTTCTCCTCCATGACACACACGTCCATGACACCTTCATCGGTATCGTTAAATCCATTTAACTTTACTCAGGAGGATGAGTATGGAGAAGAGGATGACGAAGACGAAGTGGATGGCATTCGTTATGAAGAGTATCGACCACATCATCATCATCATCATCATGTCATTCCTCCTTCTCCACCGGAATCCACAAGCAATAGCACGAGTAGTGGGGAAGAAGAGAAATCCGAGGTGGAAGGATCCGACGTTGAGAATGCCAGATACGATGAAGAACGTGCTGCTGTTGCTGCTACCCGAGCCACACCAATCACCACAACCATAGGAACGTCCCTAGGTGCTGGGGATATCATTCGGGATCTGGCCGCTGCCGATGTTTCCGACACTACTACTGCCAATCATAATCATAATACTAGTCATCCTTCTTCTTCGGCAGGACAGGAACACGAACAGGAATCCACGACCGAAGAGCAATGGTCCGATACCAGTGATCCAGGCTCGACCGAAGAAATCGTCCGTACGGCCAGTCAATTGGACATTCCCCTAAACCACAACAGTGATGATCCCACGCGTCGTCCATCCTCTCTGGCCATTATTACGACCACGGAAGCAGCTCCTCCTCGTACGTCGGTGCATTTTGGGGATGACAGCCACAACCACAAGATGGTCATGGTCATGGACGATCACAATATTGAAAGTCCCAATAGTAGTAGTAGTGACGACGACAAGGAAGATGATTTATATTCCTTGAATACCCTGCAAAACATTCAATATGAAAATGAAAAACGACGACAAGGACGACGACTTGGTTGTTATATATTTGGATTGGGACTGGTCGCTGTTTTGGCCGCTCTCATTTTGGTAACCTATGAACTCCTCAACAGTAGTAGTAGTAGTACGGGCACGGACAATACGGCTGCAACTTCCGGCACCACCATTCCTCCCAGCAATAACAATGAGGAGGCTTTTATCGATGCCACACCCTTGATGGAATGGTTGGATCTACCGCAAGTCACGCTCGATGCCATGGCAGCCGATGCCCAATCACCTCAAGCACTGGCCTTTGAATGGTTGCGACATGATCCTCATTGGACCTTGACCAAAGAACATCCCATTGGTTCGGCGCGTGGAGGTCAACCGGAGGATTACATTCACTTGTATTATTATAGTCCCCCACGAGCACGACAACGCATGGGATTGGCCACGCTCTACTATGCGACACAAGGTGAAAATTGGAAGCAAGAAGAAGAAGAAGTTGATGAAGATATAAATAGTCGTGACGGGAGTGCAGCAGCAGCCTCCTCCTCCCTGTTCATGTCCTACAATCATCACGAATGCGATTGGTTGCCGGAAAATCCGTCGTACGGATGTTCGGAAAATCTGCACGATCCCAACGATGACGAAGGAAACGACTTTCTCACTTCCTTGGCCTTGCCAAGCATGGGTCTCCAAGGGACACTTCCACCCGAATTGTACTTGTTGGTATCACCCACCACCTTGAAACGCATCGAATTGAGTCAGAATCGAATTTCGGGTACCATTGGCACCTACATTGGTGTGTTGCGCGATTTGGCGCATTTCGATGTCTCCCGGAATGATCTCACCGGATCCGTGCCGACAGAGGTTGGGTCCTGTACGGATCTGGCCATCTTGTCCGTCAATTTCAATGCACGATTAGGAGGGACCATCCCAACCGAAGTGGGCCGATTGAAATCCCTTCAGGGACTCTGGTGGAGAGAGACGTTGGTTCAAGGAGCTATTCCCAGCGAGTTGGGCCTGTTGCAACGTTCGTTATCTTTGCTGGATTTGACCGGCAATCAGTTGACGAGCACAATTCCCGTGGAACTCTTTGTCAGCCAATTTCGAACGGAAGACGGCACTTCCATTAATACTGCCTTAAGGCGGAGATCAGCCAACACAACCAATGCGAACCAAGGTTCTTCTGGTGCATGGAAAATTGCACTCGAAGAACTTCGATTGGGGCGGAATCGTTTGACCGGGAGGATTCCTGTCGCAATTGAAAGCGTGAAATCATCGTTGACAGCCCTGGTGCTGTCCGAAAATCAGTTTGACAAGACCAACCTTCCAACCTTTTTGACTGCCCTCACAAAACTAACCAGTCTTCAAGTCGACAGTAATAAATGGACAGGAAAGATACCTTCCGAGTTTGGTTTTCTATCAGCTCTCAGATCCTTGGGATTGAGCGAGAATCAATTGTCTGGATCCATCCCAACGGAGCTTTGCGATTTGACTCGCCTGCAATCGCTCTACCTGGACGGCAATCAAAACTTGCAAGGTCACCTGGGCCCCCAAAATGTCGAAGGCGATGATCATACCGGTCTGAATCTGACAAAGCTTTCAGATCTAAGAGAGTTGACGATCAGCAACACTAGCATTTCTGGGTTCCTTGATCCGTCGTTTTGCGACATGGCTATTCTGAGCTTTGACTGTGACCCGAAGAACTTGTGTGGATGCGACTGCGCGTGTGCGTCCGTGCCAGCACCAACCTTGTCGTGGCCCATTACTTCCAGTCCCACCGCAAATCCCACCGCCAGGCCAGTTACTGCCATTCCATCAGCAAGTCCCACCATTGGCGCCACTGAAAGGCCCACAGCTAGTCCTACTAGTGTCGTCACCGAAAGTATCACGACTAGTCTTACCGTTGCCGCCACAGCAAGCCCCACGACTACTCCCACCGTTGCCATCACCCAAAGTCCCAGCGCTGGTCCCACCGTTGGCGTCACTCAAAATCCCACGACAAGCCCTACCGTGGTCACAACTGAAAGTCCCACGAACAGACCCACCTCAGCTCCCACAGCTGTAGCTACCACGCCCTTGGAAGAACTGGAAGCTGCCTTTATCGAGCTACTTCCTGAATACAGCCAGGTAGGCTTGCAGGATCCAAACGGTGCTCAAGCTCGAGCATTGGATTGGCTCTTTGCCGGTCCTGATGTGCGCGACTACTCGGACGAACGGAAAAAACAACGTTTCGCTTTGGCCACTGTACACTATTCCATGTATGATACAACCAAAGTGGCTTGGTTGGCACCCGAGACGGATGAGTGCGCCAACTTTGCACAACTCAAGATCCATGTCACCTGTACGATGAATGACGAAAGTGATGTTCACCCAATAACCGATATCACCCTCGATCCATCGGGGTTGGTTGGAATTCTACCTCCCGAAATTGCTCTTTTGTCCTCTCTTGCATCCCTGGAGGCTACTCAAGGAGATCTTACGAGTACTTTGCCCACCGAGATTGGGCTACTGCAAAACCTGGCGAATCTTGATTTGTCCCAAAACAAACTCCAAGGGCCATTGCCGTCTGAACTTGGGGAGTGTGCTGCCTTGACATCGTTGGATGTGGGCTTCAACCAGCAAATGAATGGAACCCTGCCGACTGAACTGAACAACCTCAGTCATTTGAAGGCTCTGAAACTGGCATCCAACTCGTTTGCGGGCCGACTGCCACAAGAATTGCCGTCGGCCTTGAAAGTCTTGGAAGTGAGCGCCAATTTGTTTTACGGAGGCATTCCTCTGGCATCTTGGGGACGCTCAGGTGTAGGTGAAAACCTGGAGAGATTGCACTTAGATCACAACCCATTCCAGGGCCCCTTGGCTACAGAGATTGGTTTGTTTTCTCGCTTATCATCTCTAGCAGCATCGACAAGTGAGCTAACTGGTTCTATTCCCACCGAGATTGGTCTTCTCAGTCAATTGGCACTGTTTGATGCTTCTTGGAATAGTTTGGGAAGTTCTCTGCCTTCCGATATCGGTCAACTGACGATGCTTCGCGACTTGAATTTGGCGGGCAACAATTTCCGAGGCAGTATACCCACTCACGTGGGCACAATGGCTCGCTTGGAAGAGTTGCTATTGCACGACAATGATATGATCGGTGGCCGTATCCCCGAAGAGTTGACATCCTTGCGCTCTCTAAAAGCCTTGACTGTCAACAAAACATTTGTGGCTGGCCGTGTTCCATCGAGTCTTTGCTCTTTGGATCTTTTTCATTTCACCTGTTCGGAATGGCTCTGTGGTTGTTCTTGGTGTCCATGTTCTGCATAACTTCCTTTTGCTACGAAGGAAGCGTCTGGACTATCTTTGTTCATCTCTGTATTGGTCCAGCATCTACAAGTACAGTATTGGTTTATAGGTTCTGTTCAAAATGATGCATAGGTACATATTATTACTGTCTCTTATACACATCTCCGAGCCCACGAGACTAAGGCGAATCTCGTATGCCGTCTTCTGCTTGAA
>ENA-ORBV01007799-ORBV01007799.1-microbial-mat-metagenome-genome-assembly--contig:-NODE-7799-length-18259-cov-5.300407_pt1 | contig 18259 bp, 9 predicted proteins | sample MGYA00237777_ERZ505514 | MGnify/ENA primary metagenome ERZ505514 (study PRJEB26160, sample SAMN06269048) | microbial mat metagenome | isolation source: Oligotrophic lake microbial mat | place...
GAGCTTCTGCGTCGCTTCGGTCTCCTTGCGAATGTCGAAGACCGTGGGCGCCTCGGTCTGCATGCGGTAGGCGACTTCCATCGACTTCATGACGGCTTCCACTTGGGGGTCGTCACCGTCGCGTTGCTTCTTGAGCTTCTCGATCTTCTGGAGTAAGTCGAGTTCGCGCCGCTGTTCGGTTAACTCGAATTTCGGATTATTGACGTAGCTGACTAACTTCTTGGGGTCGAAGTTCTTTTCGACGACGACTTTCTTATCTTTATCTTTGTCCTTGTCGTCTTTCGGCTTTTCGTCCTTGGACGCCATGGACTTTTCGTCCTTGAGCTTCTCTTCTTTGGGCTTCTCTTCTTTGGACTTTTCCGGCGCAGCAGGAGCCGGAGCAGCCTCCATGCCTTCTTCGCCTTCTGGCGTTTGCACCTTACTCGAAATGTAAGTGCCTTGATTGATGGCGGGCAGGAAGCCGTTACTCCAGAGGGGAGGGCCGACGGTGGTGGGAACGTCGGGACAAAGGACGACGTAGCCGGGCAGATTCTGGTTTTCGGTGCCGAGTCCGTAAGTGACCCAGGCTCCCAGCGAGGGGCGGCCGGCTTGGTTGGCGCCGGTATTCATCATCAGGCAGGAAGGCTCGTGGTTGGGGATTTCCGTGTAGACCGAACGGATGAAGCAAATATCGTCGGCTAATTCACCCACATTGGGCCACAGTTCACTCACTTCGATGCCGCTCTTGCCGTATTTCTTGAACTTAAATGGCGACTTCATCAAAGCGCCAGTGCCGCGTTCGGTCTTCACCTGCTCGCCGGGCAAAGGTTGGCCGTCGTACTTATCGAGTACTGGTTTGGGATCGAAGCTATCGATGGTGGAGAGGCCGCCATTCATAAATAGGAAGATGACACGCTTCACGCGTTGCGGATGATCAAGCTTGGCGGCGCCGGTGCTACCGTCAGGCGCGGCCAAGCCACCGGCGCGCGCCACCGAGTTACTCAACATACTGGCAAACGCCGCCATCCCGAAGCCGTTGCCGACCCGGCGGAGCGCTTCGCGGCGAGTGGTGGGGTTTGATTTCTTATGAAAAGACATTGGATCTTGACCCTTTTAGTTAATAAACAAGAATTCGCTCGAGCTGAGTAACACTTTGGCATAGCGGCCCCAAGCAGTGGGCTCATACTTCACCTCGGGAACCGTTGGACCGCCAGGGCCACGACGTGGACCCATGCCGCCCATCATGCCCATGCCGAATTCCGGGACCATGACGGCACCGGCTGCTTCGGCACCGGCAGCGCCATCGACGGCGGGTGCTTCGGCCCCGGTTTCGGCGGGCTTCTCGGCAGGTTTCTCGGCGGGCTTTTCGGACTTTTCACTCAGGCCGGAAACTTCAACCGGCGGAGGACCACCAGCACCGGGACCGCGGGGGCCACGACGCATACCGGGCGCGCCCTCCGGCGGCGGCCTCTTTTTGCCTTCCTCGTATTCGAGCATCGGCTCGGCCTTCAAGTAGTCCAGGCCCAAGGCGACTTCTTCTTCCGAAGCATCGCGGCCAAAGACCGTCTGATAAGCCTTGCGAATGCGCGCCCGATTGGTGGGTTCAGAAGCGACACGCTTGGCCAACTCTTCCGCTTCGATTTGCATAAAATCGCTATTCATGAGGAACAGGCGCTGCGTGGGCACGGTAGTAACGAAGCGCTTCTCCGCGCTCAAATTCGGGCTTGGAAAATCGAAGAGTTGTAAGTACTCGTCGAGCTTATAGCGGCTGACTTTGCCATAGACCGTGCGGCGCTTCAAGGAAGGCGTAAGTTCGAGGGAGGGGCCGCCAATGGCCCGATCGAGGTCGCCGGCTACGTGCAGAATCGAATCGCGGACCTGCTCAGCGTCCATCCGCTTGCGGTCGGCGCGCCAGTAAAGGCGATTGCCCGAGTCCTTGGCGAAAGCCACGGGGTCGTTGTCGGTGGAAAGCTGATAGACCGAAGTGAGCATGATCTCGCGGTGGAGCTTTTTGATCGATTTGCCATTCTTCTCGAAACTGGAGGCCAGATACTCAAGTAACTCGGGATTCGTGGGGCGCTCGCCGGTCATACCGAAGTTACTCGGTGAGTCAACGATGCCGGTGCCGAAGTGGCCTTTCCAGATGCGGTTGACCATCACGCGGGTGGCGATCGGCTGCTGTAAGATCGCTTCGGCCAATTCAAGCCGGCCGCTGCCCTTCTGGAAAGGCGCGGGTTCGTCTTTCGAGAGCACCGAGAGGAAGTGCCGGGGCACTTCTGGCCCCAGGTTAAACGGGTCGCCGCGGAAACTCAATTCGAGGTTGGTGGGCTTTTCGGCGTCTTTCACGCCATGCAAGTAAGGGAAGCCCGGCTCCAGTTTCTTGCGCGAATCCTCAACATCCTTGCGGATGGAGGCGATCTGCGCCTGCGCCTCGGAGCCGATGCGGGATTCGAGTCCCCAGCCGCGGAACATCAGGACGCCGGGCTTGCCGAAGCGATTCGGGCCGCCCATCATCATGGCGTTAGGATCGTCAGCATCGGTGAGCATACGCTGGAAGATTTCGGTGGCAAAGTTGGTGTCGGCTTCGGCCATGGACTTGAGGGTTAAGTTACAACCGGGGCAGAAGTCCTCGTTGGTGACGAAGTTACTCGGCTTATTGTTGCGCTTCTTGGGTTTGGTGCCATCGAGCGCCTTGGCGGCAATCACTTTGTTCTCGTCGGTCAGCTCATTGCGATTGAGCATGACGGTGAGCAATCCTTCCTGGAACTTATCGGCCAAGCGCTTGGCCTCGGGCAGCGTGCCGCCCTTCTTGATCATGGCCTGCCACGCCTCTTTGTTCTTATACTTGTCGGTGGGCTTCTCCATGTACTTGATCCAGCGATCGAATAACTCAAAGTCGAGCTTGCGCGCCTCAACGATGGCGGAGACTTCTTTCTTTCCCGTGCCAGTTACTTCCCAAACCCCCTGCAGATAATTCGACGTCTGGAAGGCGAGCGACTGTGAAAGCTGGCTGGTTTGATTGCCCTGGATCTCGAAGAGTAACTTTTGCTTCTGGTCAATCTGATCTTCGATCTTCTGGAAGTCAGCGCGCACGGATTTTGGCACCAGCGGATACTCTTCGTAAATGGTGTTCTTGAAGACGCCAGCGATGGCGTAGTAATCGGCGGCGGGGATGGGATCGTACTTATGATCGTGGCAGCGCGCGCAAGCTACGGTGAGGCCCAGGAAGCCACGAGTAACCGCATCGACGCGGTCATGCCGTTCGTCCGCCCGAGTTACTTCTGTTGAGCCATTGTCGTAGTACCAGGGACCCAGGCCAAGGAAACCGGTGGCCGGAAGAGTTTTGTGGCGGGTCTTGGCGTCGAGTAAGTCGCCGGCGATTTGCGCTTTTACGAACTGGTCGTAAGGCATATCGTCCTGAAAAGCTTGAATGACCCAGTCGCGATACACGTGGGCATTGGGATAGGGATTGTAACCACGGCGCCCGGGATCGAGGCTGCGATAGTCGTCCTCGCCGTAACGCGCGACGTCGAGCCAGAAACGGCCCCAACGTTCGCCATATTGGGGTGAAGCGAGTAGCCGGTCAACGACTTTACCGAAGGCGTCCGGCGAGAGGTCCTTTTCAAAGGCCGCGATTTCGTCGAAGGTGGGCGGAATGCCGGTGAGGTCGAGTGAGGCGCGACGGATCAAGTCGCGCTTGGAGGCGGCCTTCACCGGCTTCAGTCCCTCTTTCTCAAGCCGCGCGAGCACAAACTTATCGATGGTGGACTTGGCCCATTTGGGATCTTTGGGCGCGGGAGCCTGCAACTCCTTCAGCGGCTGAAAGGACCAGAAATTCCGCATCCCCGGCCGAATTATATATTTTCCGCCCTCGGACTTTGGTGCCGCCGCGACGGCAGCCGTCTTGGGCCACGCGGCACCGGCCTTCACCCACGCCGTCAAATCGGCGATTTCGGTATCCTTCAGCTTGGCGCCCATCGGCATCTTGAAATTCGCTTCGGTGTGGCGCACAGCCAGAATCAATGCGCTTTTCTCGGGGTCACCGGGCGTCACCAACGGGCCATGCTTACCGCTGCTTTTCAAAAGCCCTTCGGGGGAGTCAAGCCGTAATCCACCCATAGCCGTCGAAGTATGGCAGCTATAGCAGTTGGTGGCGAAGAGCGGACGAATCTTCGATTCGAAGAACTCGGGAGAGGCCGCCGGCTGCGCCGGTAGCATCAGGCTAAAGCCGATTAAGAGTGAAACGAGTAAGCCGCAACGCATAAGATCCTTAATCAGGGTGGCACAAGCCGCCGAGCAACTCAATGGTTTTGGGGGACCGGACAGGGATCCATGGCTACGCAGCCCAAACAGGACGGAACAGTCTTAGATTAACGCAATCCTGGCGTCTACTCAATCGGTAAGTGTGGCGGCGATCCGCTTGGGGTCGAATCGGATGAGTTTCCCCAGTTTTCGATCGATCAGCCAGACCGACTTTAGCCCGACCTGAAGGATTCCGCCAGTTTCACCAAAGAACTGCTGCATTACCCGCTCGCTGCCGGGCTTGTCGGCAGTACCCGGATGGATGCGGGTAATGGGAAAGCCGGCCGTGGAAACCCAGACCGAACCTTCCCCAAAGGAGATGTTGCCTTCGGCGTTGGGGATGGACAATTCCAGGGTGCTCGTCACCTTATTGGTCTTCGGATCGATGCGGACCACCTTGCCTTCGGCTTGGCAAAGCACCCACAGGGAGCCTTCGCCGGAGGCAATGGAAATCGGCTTGCCGGGCACCTCGATGCGATTCACGGCTTGGTTGGTCTTCGGGTCAATCCGGATCACTTTGTTGAGCGACGGGCAGGCGAGCCAGAGGGCCGTTTCGGCAAAGGTGAGCGACGTGCAGCCGGGCTCGACACGGACTTCGGAGACTACAGCGTCAGACTGCGGGTCGATGCGCGAAAGGGTGCTGCGGTGGTCAGACAGCAACCAGACGCTATCGGCGTTGGCGGCGAGGCCGTTCAGCGAAGCCGAAATTCCGACGGCGATGGTGGCCGTGATCTTGCCGGTCTTGGGATCGAGACGTACCAAAGTGTCCTTGCCACATTGGGGCACCCACAAGCTGCCAAAGGCCGACACCAAGCCGGCGCAGGGCTGTTCGACGCCTTTGAAAGGGTCAGACAGCTTGTTGGTCTTCGGGTCTAAGCGCGCCAGCGAGCCGTTGGAACTCGCGAGCGTCACCTGATCGGCAAAAAGCATGGCATCGCCAGGGCCCTCTACCGTCACCTCCGCTTCGGACTTCAGCAGGGCAAAGGGAATCTGCACTCCCGGAGTCTTCACGCCGGCCTTGGGGAGCACCGGCGGCTTCACTTCTTTGGTTTTCTTGTCGACCGCTGGGAGCCAGATGGCCCCCAGGGCGACGCAGAGGATCAGCCGGTTCATGTCCTTTAGTTTAGAACTCATACCGGAGGGCAAATTGGATGACGCGGGCGGGCATCACCGCGGTGAATTGCCCGAAGGTGCTGGGGGTGGCCAGATTGAGGCTCGTATCCGTAAAGTTGACGTTGTTGAAAGCATTAAAGGCTTCGGCGCGGAGTTGCACGCGATGGCCTTCCCAAGGCATCTGAAAGTACTTGCCGAGCGACAAATCGAAGTTCGACATGCCGGCCAAGCGGATGATGCCGCGCGTACCGGTGCCACCGGGGTACTGCCCCATGAAGTTGGTGAGCGCGTTGGTCGACCGGAAGATGGCGGGGTTGCCATTCTGATTGAAGCCGTTGCCACTTTCAGGCAGGCTGACGCCGGGCCGTAGCATGGCGAAAGCCGAGTTTAGATAGTTGGTCGGAAAAACGCCGCCGTTAGTGATGTTGGCCGGCAAGCCCGAGCGGAAGCGCCACAAGGTGGACATCTGCCAGCCGCCAACGACCTGGTCGACCCAGGTGGGCACATTGGCCAGCATCTTTTTATTCTTGCCGAAGGGAAGTTCCACTACGCCATTCGCCGTGATGTTGTGGCGAATGTCGAAGTCAGAGGGTCCGCGGAAGCCGTTCGGGTTGAAGGTGTCCTGGATGGTGCCGCCGCCGACGCCGGCGGCCGATTCGGCCAGGGAAGCAAGGTCGATGGAGTGCGAAAGCGTGTAGTTGAAGTCGAAGCCCCAACCGCTGGTGACGGGGCGGCGAACGGTCAACTGGCCGCCGTGGAACGAAGAGCGGCCGGCATTGGTCCAGGCTTGGTTGCCGGCATTCTGATTGGCGAAGAAGGTGTTGCAGCCGAAGACGGAGATGCACTGGCCATTAACCCGCTCGCGATCCATGTCGTTCAAGGCGTCCAGATCGCTGCCAGCGTAAGTGCCGTAGGTGGTGAAGAAGTAGTTAGCGGTCGCGCTACCGGGGAAAGTCCGGTTAGCGGCGCGGCCGAAGATGTTTTCGATGAAGGGCACGTTCGGGAGGATGCTGGGATTGGCGCGAACTTGGGCAGGGGTAACGCCCCGCTCAAAGGCATCGCGCAACACGCCAGCGGCCTGGGACCAGGTTTGCCCGCTGCGGGAGTCCTTGAACTGGGTGAGCGGCTGGAACACATCCACCTTCAGCAGCGACTTGCGCGCCAAGCGGCCCACATAACCCACTTCCACCACCATCTTACCGGGCAGGGGGCGCGAGTAAGTCAGGTTCATCAAGAAGGAATACGGTGCCACCAGGTTCGGGAAGACGCCCGAGTAGGAGCCGAAGCCGCCGACGATGGTGCCCGGCGTGAAGGGGAACCTTGCCGGCGGCGGAGTATCTAGACCGGGCAGCGTGGGGAAGCGAGGGGCCGTGGTGAAGTTGGTGTTCGAGGGCTGGGTGACCGGGCTGGCCAAACCGGGCGAGCCGGCCTGATCGAGGTTCAGCACCATGTCGCTACCGTAACGGTCATAGAGCATAGAGCCGCCGGCGCGAATCACGCTGCCTTTGCCGAAGAGCTTGCCGAAGAAGCCATCCTTCACGGGCGCATAGGCGATTGAGAAGCGGGGCGCGAAGTTGTTCGTGTCCCTCTGGTACCAGCCGGGTCCATTATTGCCGGGGCCCGCCAGCTTGAACGTCAGCGAAGCGTTGGGCTGCGCGAAGCCGGGCGTTCCGGCGTTCGAGGCACCGATGCGCTCGGCAAGAAAGACGTCGAGGCCGGTGGTGGGAACCACTTGTATACCGTTTCTTTCGTAGGGCACTTGATAGAGGCCGTAGCGAAGGCCATAGGTCAAGGTAAGGTCGCGCCGGGCCTTCCAGGTGTCCTGAATGTAGAACTCATATTCCTTGGTGCCGAAGCTGCGTGCCAGCGGCTCGCCGAAGGGGACTGCGACGCCGTCCTTACCGAAGTTGAAGGTCGCGTTGTAGCTGTTGATCAAGCCGTAGAGGCCGCCCAGGGCGCGCTGCGCGGGCTGCGTTTCGGTTAAAGTAAGCGCCGAGTTCCCGGAACGCTGGCGGATGAAGCCAGTAAGGGATTCGGTGATGTCGGCGCCCAGGCCTTGCAGCGTATTCCGGCTGAAGGAGTAGGCGCGGTAGGAGTTAGCGAACGAGTTGCGGTCGTTCTGGATGAGGCGGAAGTTGATACCGGTCTGGATGGAGTGCGTGCCCTTGGTCCAGGTAAAGTCATTGACCAGGTTGGTGGTCGGAATGATGCGGCCAAAGCCGCGGGTGAAATTCTGCTGGGTGGAGATGGAGTCAAACGTCAGCGAGTCACCCGCAGTACCGGACTGCGCGATGCCGAGCCGCGTAAAGCCGTAGCTAAAAACGTTCACCATGTTCGCGTTCACCACGGCGGTGTAGCGCGCGGCCAGGCCCTTGGAATTATCGAGATTCTTCGCCGCCGCGGCTTGGCCGGGGAACTGGGCCAACACCTGGTCACGCGAATTCTGCCCGAGCGTGCCGCGCAGCATCAACGTGTGCTTGCCCGCTTTGTCGAGGTTGAAGTCCATCTTGGCGACATAGGCGCGGTCGTTGCGGGTGAAGGGCGCATTAAAGCGAAAGACGCCAAAGTTCAAGCCGCGGTCGCTACCGGCTTGCAGGTCGTTGGGGGAAGGATACGTCGTTAGAATAGCTCGCATAGCCGCACTGTAGCCGAGGCCCCGGGGATCGAGGGTCTGCACTTCAGCCGGCGACAAAGACTGCACACCGGCCGAGGTGCGAAATTGGACGATGCCGGCCTTCATCATGTCGGTGGGCACATTTCGCGACACCGCACTAGCCGAACGATCCTTACGATCTTCCCAATTAGCGAAGAAGAAGACGCGGTCCCGAACGATGCGGCCGCCGAGCGACACACCGTACTGGTTGCGGATGAGGGCTTCGCGCTTGAGTCCGGAGCGGTTCGAGAACCAGTCATTGGCGGCGGTGGACTTGTTGCGGATAAACTCATAGACCGAGCCGTGGAAGTTATTCGACCCGCTCTTGGTCACCAGCGAAACCTGACCGCCGGCGGAACGGCCCTGGTCCGCACCCTGGCCCGCGATCGTTACGCGGAACTCCTGCACGGAGTCAAGCGGCACGGGCAAAGCAGCGTTCAGGCCGGCCGACGCGGTCCCCGTCATGCCGGCGCTCTGCTGATCATTCACGTCGACGCCGTCGAGGGTAACATTGTTTTGGTCCCGCTTGGCACCCAGCACTTCGCCGGTCGCCGTCACGCCCGGTTGCAGGCTCAGCAACTCCACCACATTGCGGGTTTGCAGGGGCAATTGCCGCACCTGCACTTCGTTAAAGGCGTTGCCCAACGACGCGTTCGTCGTGTTGATGGCCACCGCTTCTTCGCTCACATTGATGGTTTCGCTCACCTGCCCCACTTCGAGCGCGACATTGAGGGTAGAGGGGACGTCGATTTGTAGGCGCACTTGCTGCGTGAGCGTGCGGAAACCAGGCTTTTGCGCCTCCAACTTGTAGGTACCCGGCGGCACCTGGACGAAGGCATAGGCACCGGCAGCGGAGGAGACCACCTTGCGGGCGGTCGCTGTATCCAAGTTCACGAGGGTGATCACCACGTCGGGGATCATGCCGCCCTGGCCATCGGTCACCTCGCCTTTCAGGGAGCTCGACTGGCTGAACGCCGGGATGCAGGCGACAGCGGCGAGGAGGAAATAAGAAAGTGCGTTTCGGGCGCCGATAAGGAATTTCACGTGAGGGATCTCCAGAGTTGGTTTGGGCCGCGGCAGGCAAAGGCGCACGGCAAAATCAGCTGCGAGTATCCGTCGTGGGATGGTTCTTCAGGGAAAGCGCAGGCAGAAGCGCTCGGCGAAACAGGCAAGACTAGGACCCGTTCCAGTAACCCGAGAATAGGGGAATTCCGCCACAAAAGTCAACAGAACTTCATGATCGGTAGCATGCGTCTTTTCGATTGGTCTTCGTGCGGCCAATCGCGCTACACTCGCAGTTTCAGCCCCGCCGAGTCCGCGGGCCACCCCCTGGCTAGGAGTTGCGGTCTTGACGGATATGATCTGGCCCGTCGCCATTTTTATGGCGATCTCGCTGTGTATTGGGCTCTACACTTACACCAAAGTCGGCGGATCGAGCGAACAATACACGGTAGCCGGCAAGTCGATGCCGTTCATCGTGATCGGCACTGCGCTCGCCGCCCAGGCCATCGATGGCAATGCGACCTTAGGCAACGCGTCACTCACCTATTCCACCGGCTTCTGGGCCGGCGCGGTGATTCCGCTCGGTCTGGCGGCCAGCTTGTTCATCGTCGGCAAATTTCTCGCCGGGCCCTTAAACGCGATGAATTTAATGACGTTGCCCGAGTTCTTCTACCGCCGTTACGGCCGCAACGCCGAGGCGCTGGCGAGCCTGCTCACTATCGTTTGCTTCATCGTGCTGGTGGCGGGAAATCTCTCGGCAGTGGGCTGGATTCTCTCCGTGGTCACCGGCTTCGACTACCTGCCTTGCCTGCTGATTGGCACCACCCTGATCTTTTTGTACACGATCGCCGGCGGTTTGCACGCGGCCATTTGGACTGACTTTTTCCAGATCCACGTCGCCATTGTCGGCTTCCTCGCGGCGGCCGCTTTCGTGCTGACGACGCGCGGTTGGAGCTCGATCGTAGCCGCCTTACCGCCCGCCACCCTAAACTTGACACAAATGTCCACGGTGGCCGGCGGTGGGCTCGCCAACTGGGCGAATCTTGTTTCGCTCGCTTTCGGCAACGCCATGGCGCTCGATTTTATGGAGCGCGTCTTCTCGGCGAAGAGCCCGGAAACGGCGCGCAATGGCTGTTATTACGCCGGCGTCTGGACCCTCATCATCGGCCTCTGCTCTTCCCTGCTCGGCTTGGCGGCGATCGCGAGCGTCGGCAAAGTCGACGACCCGCGCATGGTGCTGCCCGCCTTCGCTAACGCCTTTCTGCCCTACTGGATCGCCGTGCTGGTCTTCATCGGCATTTTGGGCGCGTCGATGTCCACGGCCAATGGCGCCATGCTGGTGATCGCCGTTGTGATGGCGCGCAACATCTGGCAGCGTTGGAGCTCGCAGGAACTCTCTGACACCAAGATGCTCTTCCTTTCGCGCGCGCTGGCTCTACCCACAGCCATCGCCGCCGGCATCATCGCTTATGTCCGGCCAGAGCCAGGGCTACTCTTGGTGGTGGCCTTCGATATCGTCTTTGCCGGCTGCGTCATCCCGCTCTTCCTGGGTGTTTATTGGGCGCGGGCTACCCAAGGCGGCGCGATTGCGAGCATCGTCACCGGGACGGTCGCGCGGGCGATCTGCTACTTTGTGGTGCCGGCTTCACTCGCCGGCTTGGACACATTGCTGCCCCCGGTGCTCAGCGCCATTGCCTTCTTCACCGTCAGCCTAGCTGCAGTGCCCCTAGCCTCCGGCGTCAGCCGGGGGGTGGCGAGAATCGGGCGGCGGAAGCGTAAGGAATTCATATGCGACACCCATTAACTGAAAACCCGCTTACCCACAAGGCCGCCCGAACCGGCCCTTCACCCCACCGCTCACGCGGTGGGCTAGGTATTTCGCGAATCGTGGATGCAAGGATGGGGGGCGCGGGTTTATGGCGATTGGTGGGCGCGGCTGCCCTGTGCCTAGCTCTGGCTGCCCAAGACGCGCCGCCCCAGAAGAAACGCGCGCCCCGGCCGCCGCTTCCTGGCGTGAAAGAAGTCCAGAAGCCGATGGACGTCCTGAAGCCCGACTTCGTCTTCAGCGTCCCCGGCGTGCCTGATTGGACCACGACTTCACCCAACGCCATCTGGGTCTCGAATGGCCCCAAGAACTCGATCTCGAAGCTCGACGCCAAGACCAACACCGTCACCGAAACCATCACCGTCGGCATCAAGCCCTGCAGCGGCATCGCCTATGGCTTCGGCAGCCTTTGGGTGCCCAACTGTGGCGACAAGACCGTGTCTCGCGTGGATGTGAAGACCAACCAGGTGGTCGCCACGATCCCGGTCGGCCCGGCCAATTCCGAAGGCGGTATCGCGTGCAGCAAAGACGCGGTTTGGATGGCCACCGGCACCAACGGCGACAAAGTGGCGCGCATCAATCCGAAGACCAACAAGGTGGTCGCCGAAATCACGGTGCCTGAAGGCTCCCACACCACGGATTTTGGCGAAGGCGCCGTCTGGGTCACTAACAGCAAGGGCAAGGTGGTGACGCGGATCGATCCAAAGACCAACCAAGTCACCGACACCATCGAAGTGGGCCCCCAGCCGCGCTTCCTCACCGTGGGCGAAGGCTTCGTCTGGACCCTGAACCAGGGCGACGGCACCGTCTCCAAGATCGACCCCAAAACGCGCAAGACCATCGCCACCATCGAAGTCGGCATCCCCGGCGGCGGCGGCGAGATCTCGGCCGGCGGCGGCGCCGTCTGGGTAACCGTCTTTCAGATTCCGCTCACCCGCATTGACGCCAAGACCGATAAGGTCACCCATCAATTCGCCGGACCCGGCGGCGACGCCGTCATCTTCGCCCACGGCTCGGTGTGGCTCTCGAACCTTCGCCAGCAAAACATCTGGCGTCTCGATCCCGCTAAAATTACGGGACCATAAACTTATGCAAGACCAAATCCTCTGGGAAGAGGAACTCCATGGCGGCCAGACTTGGTCGCAGGTGCTCGAACGCGGCATGAGCCTTCGCTTCACTGACCTTGAAGGCGGCGCCAACGTGAGTTGCCTTTTCTACAACGCGCTCGAGCCTACTGAGCGCTACAACATGCCGGACACCTTGAAGGCGCAGCACATCGCCCGGCTCACCAAGGGCTTCGTCCTCTACTCCGACATGGGCCGCATTCTCTGCTCGATCACCGATGACACCGTCGGCTGGCACGATCCTTTGGGCGGCACTTTGTCCGCCCAACACGTGAAAGCCAAGTACGGCGAAAAGCCCTACCAGCAGCATCGCAACGACTGGACGCAGGCCGCCCGCGAAGGCCTCATCCTGGAGCTAGCCAAATACTCACTCTCCGTGCGCGACCTCACCCCCACCTTGAACCTCTTCAGCAAAGTGCAGGTGAATGAGCTTGGCCAGATGCAGTACATCCCCGGCAACTCAAAGGCCGGCGACCGGGTGGAGTTGCGCGCCGAGATGAAGGTGCTGGTGCTCGCAAGCGCCAACCATCATCCGCTCGAGCCCGGCAACGTCTACGCGCCCAAGCCCGTAAAGGTCGCCATGAAGCGCGTCGCTGCACCCGCCGCCGACGACCCCTGCCGCCTCTCGCGACCCGAGAACGGCCGTGGATTTATCCTCACCGAAAGGTACGCGCAATGAGCTACGAAACCATCGTCCTCGCCGGCGACGGCTGGGCCCAAGTGCTCAAGCAAGGCCAACACCTGCGCATCATCGACCTTGAAGGCAACCAGGCCGTCGACACGCTTTTCTATAACGCCCACGACCACGCCGACCACTACTCCGCCGTCAACACCATCGCCACCCAAGGCAACATCTACTTAACCACCGGCAGCAAGCTGCTCTCGCACGCCGGCAACGTCCTGGTGACCGTCGTCGACGACACCTGCGGGCGGCACGATACCCTCGGCGGCGCGTGCTCGCAGGAGAGCAACATGGTCCGCTACGACATCGGTAAACGCTACATGCACGCCTGCCGCCAGACGTTCCTGAAGTACGGAATGCAACACGGATTGGAGAAACGCGACCTCGCCCATAACGTGAACTTCTTCATGAACGTGCCCGTCACGCCGGAAGGCAAACTCACCTTTGAAGACGGCATTTCGGAGCCCGGCAAGTATGTCGAACTGCGCGCCGAGATGGACACCCTGGTAGTGATTTCGAATTGCCCCCAGTTAAACAATCCGTGTAATGCCTACAACCCAACCCCTGTCAAACTGATGGTTTGGGGATAAATGTTCAACAAAGTTCTCATTGCCAACCGTGGCGCCATCGCTTGCCGCATCATCCGCACGCTTCGCCGTTTAGGCATCGAGAGCGTCGCCGTCCACTCTGACGTCGACCAGCATTCGTTGCACGTCCGCCAAGCCGATGAAGCCGTCTCGCTGGGCGGCGTCCGTGGCTACCTGGACACGGCCGCCGTGCTCGACGCTGCTCGTCGTACCGGCGCCCAAGCCATCCATCCGGGCTATGGCTTTCTGAGCGAAAACGCTGACTTTGCCCAGGCCTGCGAAGATGCCGGCATCGCCTTCATCGGCCCCACCCCGCAACAGATGCGCGACTTCGGCCTGAAGCATCGCGCCCGCGAACTCGCCTCATTGAACGAAGTGCCGTTGCTACCGGGCACCGGACTGCTCACCCAAGCCATCGACGCCCTCGCCGTCGGACTGCCGCTGATGCTCAAGTCCACTGCCGGTGGCGGCGGCATCGGCATGCGTTTGTGCCGCACGGAGGGCGAACTCGAAGAGGCCTTCGCCGCCGTCCAGCGACTCAGCGCCGCCAGCTTTGCGGACTCCGGCATCTTCGCCGAACGCTTCGTCGAGCGCGCGCGCCACATTGAGGTGCAGATCTTCGGCGATGGCGCGGGCCACGTCGTGGCCCTCGGCGAACGCGACTGCTCCGCCCAGCGCCGCCACCAGAAGGTGATCGAAGAGACCCCGGCGCCGGGCCTCTCCGACGTCGCTCGCAGTGCCCTTTTCGAAGCCGCCGTCAGGCTCGGCCAAGCCGTCCAATACCGCAACGCCGGCACAGTCGAGTTCATTTACGATAGCGATCGCGAAGAGTTCTACTTCCTCGAAGTGAACACGCGCCTGCAGGTGGAGCACGGCGTCACCGAAGAGGTGACGGGCGTCGACCTCGTCGAGTGGATGGTCCGGCTCGCCGGCGGCGACAACCCCATCGTGCCCGTCATGGCGTGTGGCGCATCGATTCAGGTGCGCGTCTACGCCGAGTCCCCGCTGAAGGACTTCGCGCCTAGTCCTGGCCTGCTTACCCACGTCGCATGGCCGTCGGAAGTGCGCGTTGAAACGTGGGCCGAATCCGGCACCGAAGTGCCGCCTTATTACGACCCGCTGGTGGCCAAGATTATCGTCCGTGGTGACACCCGCGCCGAGGCCGTGGCCAAGCTCACCGCGGCACTCAAAGACACCCAACTCGCCGGCATCGAAACCAACCTCGACTATCTGCGCATGGTCGTCGAGAGCGAAGGCTTCGCCGCCGGTGCCTTCCCGACTGCGTTCTTGAAGTCGCTCACCTACGCGCCGCGCGCCATCGAAGTCATCGAGCCTGGCACCCAGTCCACCGTGCAGGACTTCCCCGGCCGCCTCGGCTACTGGCACGTCGGCGTGCCCCCATCGGGGCCCATGGACGACCTCGCCTTCCGCCTGGCCAATGAAATCGTCGGCAACGCGCCCGATGCCGCCGCGCTCGAGTTCACCCTCATCGGGCCCACGCTGCGCTTCCATCACGACGCCATCGTCGCGCTTACCGGCGCCGACATGGGCGTCGAGCGTTGGAAGCCGCTATACGTCAAGGCCGGGGAGACCCTGCATTTGAAGGCCGTCGAAGGCCCCGGCGCAAGGGCCTACCTTGCGGTACGGGGCGGTATCGACGTGCCCGCTTACCTGGGCTCCAAGTCCACTTTCATCCTCGGCAAGTTCGGCGGCCGCTTCCTCCTCACCGGCGACCTGCTCCGCTTCGGCACCGCCGCCATTGCGGAGCCCAAAGCCAGCCGCACGGCACCCGTCTACCTGAACGATTGGGCCATTGGCGTCACTTATGGGCCCCACGGCGCGCCCGACTTCTTCACCGAGGGCGACATCGCCACCTTCTTCCGCACCCGCTACCGCGTGCATTACAACAGCGACCGCACTGGCGTGCGTCTGATTGGCCCCAAGCCCACCTGGGCCCGCCAAGATGGCGGCGAGGCCGGCCTGCATCCTTCGAATATCCACGACAATGCCTACGCTGTCGGCACCATCGACTTCACCGGCGATATGCCCATCATCCTCGGCCCCGACGGACCCAGTTGCGGCGGCTTCGTTTGCCCCGCCACCATCATCGCCGCCGAACGCTGGAAGATGGGGCAATTGAAGGCTGGCGACACCGTCCGTTTCGTGCGCTGGACCGACGAGCCCGCCGTCCTGCGGCAAGCCCCGGGCATCGTCATTCGCGCCGATGGCGACGAGTATCTACTCGTCGAATTCGGCGAAAACCGGCTCGACTTTGAGCTTTCACTGAAGGCCCATTCGCTCCGCCAACAACTCAAGCACCCCGGCCTGATCGACCTCACGCCCGGCATCCGCTCGCTCCAGATTCACTACGACAAATCCAAGCTCGCGCGCGGCGAGTTGTTCGAGATGATCGACGAAGCGCAGTCCCATTCGGTGGATACGATGCCCTCGCGCATCGTCCACCTGCCGCTCTCCTGGGATGATCCTTCCACCCGCGACGCCATCCAGCGCTACACGCAAGGCGTGCGGCCCGATGCCCCCTGGTGCCCCTGGAACATCGAATTCATCCGCCGCATCAACGGCCTCGCTTCCGTCGACGACGTCTACCGCACGGTCTTCGAAGCCAGTTGGCTCACGCTCGCCCTGGGCGACGTCTACCTCGGCGCGCCGGTTGCGACTCCGGTGGACCCGCGCCATCGCCTCGTCACCACCAAGTACAATCCCGCGCGCACCTGGACGCCTGAAAACGCCGTCGGCATCGGCGGCGCCTACATGTGCGTCTACGGCATGGAAGGCCCCGGCGGCTATCAGTTCGTCGGCCGCACCACGCAAATGTGGAACACCCATCGCCAGCCGCAACCGTGGCTGCTGGAGTTCTTCGACCGCATTCACTTCTACCCGGTAACCGCGCCCGAGCTCCTGGAACTGCGTGCTGACCCCTCGTTCTCCCCGCGCATCGAAGCCGGCACTTTCCATTTGCCGACGCACCGGCAGTTCCTGGCCTCCATCGCCAAGGAGTCGGCGGCGTTCCAGGCCACGCGCGAACAAGCCTTCCGCGAAGAGCGCGACCGCTGGGGCGAATACATCGCGCCCGCCCTCGACGATACGCCGCCTCCGGTGGAGGGGGCATTGCCAGAAGGCTGCGTCGCCATCCGCTCGCCGATTGCCGCCAGCGTCTGGAACATCGCCATCGCGCTTGGCCAGCCCGTGAATACAGGAGACAAAGTCGTGATCTTGGAAGCGATGAAGATGGAGGTCGCCGTGATGGCCCCGGCCACCGGCGCGGTCGTCGAAGTGCGCTGCACGCCGGGCTCGATGGTGCAGCCCGGGCAGATTCTGGCGGTGATCCGATGAAGCCGCCCGTCTGGATCTCTTCGATCCCCGCGCACGCCGCTGCCGAAGGCCCGCTCAAAGGCCTCACCTTCGCCATCAAAGACAACATCGACTATGCGGGCGTCCCCACCACCGCCGGCTGCCCCGCCTTCGCCTATACGCCCACCGCCACCGCCAGCGTCGTCAAAGAGCTCGAACAAGCCGGCGCCGTCGCCATCGGCAAGACGAACCTTGACCAATTTGCCACTGGACTCGTCGGGGTCCGCTCCCCCTACGGCGCCTGCTCCAGCGTCTTCGACAAGGACTACATCTCCGGCGGCTCCAGCTCCGGTTCCGCCGTTGCGGTGGCCTTGCAGGAAGTCGACTTCGCCCTCGGCACGGACACCGCCGGCTCCGGCCGCGTTCCCGCCGCCTTCAACAACCTCTATGGCTTGAAGCCCACGCGCGGCGTGCTTTCCATGACCGGCGTCGTCCCTGCCTGCCGCAGCCTCGACACCGTGTCGATCCTGACTCGTGACCTTGACACCGCCGCCCGCGTCTTCGACGCCGCCGCGCAGTATGATCCGAGTGACTGGTCCTCGCGCCCGATGATCGACGCCGAAAGCCCCTGGGCCATCGGCAAATTCCGCTTCGGCGTTCCCCGCCCCAACCAGCGCGAATTCTTTGGCGACACCGAAGCGCAAAAGCTCTTCGAAGCGGCCATCGACAAACTCGTAGCCCAAGGCGGCGAGCCCGTCGAGATCGACTTCGCGCCCTTCCGCGACGCCGCTACCCTGCTCTACCAAGGCCCCTGGGTCGCCGAACGCCTCGCCGCCATCGAAGAGTTCATCCACCTGCGCGGCGATGACATGCATCCCGTCGTTCGCAGCATCATCAACGGCGCTTCCAAATTCACCGCCGTCGACTGCTACCGCGCCCTCTATCGCCTCGGCGAATTGAAGCGGGCCGCCGAAGCCGAATGGCTGAAGATGGACGTCCTCTTCCTGCCCACCACCGGCACCATCTACCAGATCGCCGACGTCGAAGCCGACCCCGTCCGCCTCAATACCAACCTGGGCTACTACACCAACTTCGTCAACCTCTTCGACCTCGCCGCCTTGGCCATCCCCGCTGGCTTCCGCCCCAATGGCCTCCCTTTCGGAGTCACGCTGATCGGCCCCGCCTTTAGTGACCGCGCACTGCTCGCCCTCGCCGGCCGCCAGATCACGCAGGCCCCGGGCTGCGTCTCCGTCGCCGTCGTCGGCGCCCACCTCACGGGCCAACCCCTCAATAGCCAACTCACCCAGCGCGGCGCCCGGCTCCTCAAAACCTGCCGTACCGCCCCCGGCTATCGCCTCTACGCTTTGGCGAACACGACCCCACCGAAGCCCGGTCTGGTCCGCGAGGAAGGCTTTGCGGGCCCGGGCATCGAACTCGAAGTCTGGCAAATGCCCCTCAGCCAATTCGGCAGCTTCGTCGGCTTGATCCCCGCCCCCTTGGGCATCGGCAGCGTCACCCTCGACGACGGCACCACGGTAAAGGGCTTCATCTGCGAACCCGCCGGCCTCCAACAAGCCACCGAGATCACCGGCTTTGGGGGCTGGCGAGCCTCTGTCTCTTATACACATCTGACGCTGCCGACGAATAGAGAGGTGTAGATCTCGGTGGTCGCCGTATCAT
>ENA-ORBV01007801-ORBV01007801.1-microbial-mat-metagenome-genome-assembly--contig:-NODE-7801-length-18258-cov-6.685661_pt1 | contig 18258 bp, 12 predicted proteins | sample MGYA00237777_ERZ505514 | MGnify/ENA primary metagenome ERZ505514 (study PRJEB26160, sample SAMN06269048) | microbial mat metagenome | isolation source: Oligotrophic lake microbial mat | place...
TAGTAGCAACTAGTCCGACACGCTGAGAAGCGTGTCTTTTGTGAATGAGTCACGACCCTGTGAGTCCCGTATGAGGACACTCTGTGTGTAGCCAATCACAGGCACATTAGGGTGTTGCATTGTTGGTCAGAATCTTTGTGGTCTTTGATCAGTAGTCTGGGAGATGGGATGGCATCAGAGCCAATGCTTTGTTTTACAAAGCGTCCTTTCAATGGAATCTCTAGTTCTGTTTTGTCTCTTAGAGATGTCATTAAAATGTAAGCTGCTAGCAGGTTGTTGTCCCTTGAATGGATAACAAATTTTGAATTAGCATTGCTCTCACATTTTGCTCTTAATCAAGCTACCTGCAAGTGGAATGAAGCAACAACATCTCATCACTCTTGACAGCAGCATTGAAGCATTTAAGGATTGGTGGTCTTGAAAGCCTTGTTGTTGAATCAAACTGAAAGGATGCATGTTCCTTGATGCCAACAGGGGAATCATGTTGCCTTGAAACTGGTTGCAACAACGAAGTTGCAGATACAATTTTATTGTTGTAAACTCAACCCAGGATTCCCAATGCAAACATTTCCATGCTCAACTGTGTTGGATCAAAACATGAAGAAAAATTTGGCGACATTTCCTTTATCAATTCATTTAAAAATTTGCTTACTGTTTGCAGCTATTTTTAGTTGTCTTGCTGGATGCGGCTTTGTCATTGCTTCAAAGGCACCATCATGGCCCTTAGGCAGGAACAACTTAAGAATGACAATCTTGTAGGTGCACACATTCCACTAAAGGAAAAAGAAAAGGATTCCATAACTTCTTTTGCAACTTTCACAGGAGAATTCAAACTTTTTCTAGCTAGCCACCAAGATCTTTGCTAGATGCTTACTGCTGTGGTGACGCTGTTGCAACTGATTAGACAGTCATGTGTTGCTATCTTTTGATTTCAAATTCGGTTAATTCCATCTCCTACCGGAGATTGCTGAGCTTGGGTTGTAGGGCAAATTCAAATGAAAACCATGTGCACCATTGTGTCCAAAATGGCACTTGTGCTTTCACGGTTGCGTTCTGACACTTAGAAAACCGTGTTGGCTTGCTCTCTTTCTCCATGGTTGCAACACCCTAATTTGCCTATAATTGGCTATGCATAGAGTGTCCTCATGCGGGACTCACAGGGTCGTGACTCGTTCACGGAAGACACGCTTCTCAGCACATCCGACTAGTGACTGCTAGTCCTAACACTCAATGACAGCGAAGAACATCGCTTAAGAGAACAGGGAACCATCGTCAGAGACGATGGCCTACACAACACAACGGCTATGTCTTTTAGACCGTTGCAACAACACATGTGGTTCAGAACACGTTTTGTTCTGGATCGTTTTAACACGAGGCTATCGTTACAAAACAAAGTCATTATAAACTATACAACTGGCACGCCGATTCTTCACGTAGAAGCATCGTCGAACGCAGTAGAGAGAGGATTACGCCGAGGATCTTGAGCCGAACCTCTCTCAAATATTACATTCATTTTGGCTTCATTCTAAAGCTTATAATTTTCATTTACAAACAACTCAAAAGGCCTGTAGCTTTTAGCGCAGTGCACATTGATCTGCAGAGAGAGTGCATGTGGAATTTCGGATTTCGTGCATTTTGCCCTTCTTGCATTTTGCCCTTCTTGTGTTCGTTAGGCTTTGCCCGATGCAGCTATCCGATTGGTGCCACGTTGGGCTCCCAGGTGGGCTTGGCACTGAAAGCCACTTAGCTTTGCCCGATGCAGCTGTCCGATTGGTACCACGTTGGGCTCCCACGTAGGCTTGGTGCTGAAAGCCACTTAGCTTCGCCCTCAACAGTCGCGAAGTGGCTGGGCTTTCTCCCATACATTAATCGCCCGGGTGGAGTGAGACCCCCCACGGGAAAGCCAATGAATGGTCCACTTCAACCATCCGCTGATCACAAAGAAAATGCCAATTAATTTAATCAATGAAATCCACATTTTTTGGCAGCTCATCTTCACGCATGCATATGGTCGTCCTTTAATTAATGTTTATTCGCTAACCAGTCTATATACTGTAAATACAGCTGTGGTCCTTGGTCACCACCCTACAAAAAGGCAGCAACAAAAAGAATCCAAATTTTTTGGAAGCAAAGGCCAAATGATGGTATTTTTTCCTTGCATGTTCGTCGTCATTATGATTGGTTGGTCGTCGGACACACCACCCCTTGCAGAGGCTTGGTCTCCGTCACCTGTACAAACACAACAACGACAACAACAATTGGGGCCGTCTTTTTCGTTTGGGCTGACTACAGCTCGAACTCGAAAAAATCACGGACAACGACAACGCCAACGACAACCATTTCAATTATTACAGTCGTCACGAATTTCCGTCTCGCAAGATCAAGCGCAACAAGCAACAGCAGCAGAAAGTATAGCTTCCTCTTCCAAGAGTCGAGATTACAAACCGAGTTCCCAACGAGTGCAACTTCAGTTGTTGTTTCAAAGTTTGGAAAAAACGCTCCGACAAGAACAACAGCAACAACAACAACAACAAGACAACAAAATCCATCCTGATGCGACCCTGCTCCTCAAAGCCATGGACCGACTCATAAGGGCACAAACAACCCCACAAATCGTGCAGGCTGGACAACTACTCCAAAATCAATTAGAAGCAGCAAACTATGCCTACAGTCCAGATGTTTTGGAACGTGTGGCCAAGGCCACGGCCATGATGGGTTTGCTTCCTTTGTCCCTCCATTTGACACACCACATGATGCTGGAACAAAATCAAGTACCATCGGAAATGTGCCAAGTTGCCATTTGTCGAGCACTACGACGTGTGGGAAGACTACAACAAATGGAAGCTTTTTTGGTGGAAGTGGGTCGTACGGCGAGTCAAAGCAATGGTGCTACTGCTGCTGGTGTCAGTCCCTTTGCCTTTAATATATTTTTGGCCGCCTTGTGCGATCCCATTGTGGACAAGACCACCGATCGGACTTGTTGGGCTCCTGTGAACCCTAACAAATTATTGGCTCAAGCCTATGCATGGCTAGATCCCAAATACACACAGCAACAATTAGGAGAAAGAGGTAGCATCAATATACCCGATTCCATTTCCTACGCCACAGTACTCAATGCAGCTTTGGAAGCTGGCAATACGACATTGGTAGACACAATTTGGAAGCAAGCCCAAGAGCAGCAGCAGCTCGAATTGACACTATCCCTGTGCAATGCCCGTCTCAAAAGTTTACAGGACCGAAAAGAGTACGATGAGCAAGCGTTGGATCTATGGCATCAGATGACATCCCCAAAATCCAACCTAAAACCGGATCGGTATACCATCAATCTAATATTGTTGCCACTTTTGCGAGCGGGAAGAGTTGGAGATTTGGAAGCCGCGCTGGATGATTTTATTTATACCCATCCACAACAGGTCGTTAGTGACGCCTTTGAAGCCTTTTTAAATACCATTGTCGTCCAGGGGGGAGATGTGGCCGCTGCCAGAGCCATTTTTGACATGTACATGGGACCATCCTTGGATTCGTCGCAATCAGTCGGTGCACCCATATCAAATGACAGCAAAAACAAGAGCAAGAGCAACACTACCCAAGCCATTCGACTTGTCCGGCCCGCGACGCGGCGTTTTACGTTGCTGGTCAAACCCAGTACGCGCCAGTTTACGATACTGCTGGAAGGGTACAAGCAACAAATCAAAGGCAACGTCATCAAGCAGCTGCAGCAAAATTCTACGTCCTTGGTGGGTGATATCGGCAAGACTAACGAAACCAAAATGGGTTTTGAATCCTTTGTGGTGTCATCGACACCAGTGCTCTACGACCAAGCTTGGAAACTTTTTCGTCTTCAGCTCAAGTCACCCAATACGCAGCCAGACCAATATACGACGACCATAATGATGGGACTTTGTCGATCTTCCCACGAATTGACGAGTCTACTAGCAAAAGCCAGCCAAGAATTTGGATTGCACATGTCGTCGGCCACGTTACGGGCTGCTATGACCCGCTACGGCGAATTGGGCGATTCTTCCAGTGCCTGTGTCTTGTTTGCAAATTTTGTCAAACACCCCGCTACGATACGGTACTGGAATGTCCTATTGGGCGCTCTTGTCAAGAGTGTCGAAAGTACATCGACGGATCATTCTCTGTTACTGGATACCGAAAGCTCCACTGTCCACAAGGTGCTGTCGGTGTTGAATGGGAGACTGGATGGAAACACCCTTCAAGGCAAAGGCAGCCCCTTTCTTTCCGAACTGAATGGGTTGTCCCCATGGGAGGCTGCCGATTTGTTGGTTAACAGTTACGTTGAGACGCCCAATTCTCAGGCCTACTGCCTGCTTGCCATGATAGCTCAGAATAAACCAGCCGACGCCGAGCTGGCGCTCGAAATATTCCGCAATGCGACGTCGGCAGGAGTCCCTGCGGATGGGAGATTTGCCAATGCTATTATTCGGTGTTTTGGAGCCGATATCGATGCTGCGGTCAATGCTTGGAAGAGCGAGATACGCCGAGCTTGCTTGGTACATGAAAATCGAGTCCGTGACAAGCCAATGTCGCCCAGACGGGTGAAAGGAAAGAACTTGCTGGCAGCCTATCATGCATTACTCTATGTTTCCGGAAAAGCGCTTCAACCGGATGTTGCTCTCCGTTTGGTGTATGCCATGAAAAAGGAGGGCCTCGAACCCGACGAAACAGCTCTCAACTGCTACAAATCTGGGAAACGCAACCACGTCGTCGTCGAAGATGAAGATGAATCGTCACTCATGACCACACGCAATAGAGTTCGACGACAACTTCGGACGTTGCTCAAGATGAATGATGCCTATGAATCTCTACTGTATGTGGAATGTGTTAAGTACAATCAAAACGATCAGAGGCGTGCCGGAGAAAAGAGGATTCGCATCATTTTGTAGGTCAGCACGTACTTTTAGCATCTCGAAACAAGCTCCCCATCCACTTTTCTGTATATGGGACGACCATCTTGCCGCCATTGAAATATCGTACGTAAACCACATACTGTATTTATGCATGTGTGTATGCCTGCAATTGAATAGAACATTGGTGCGCTCGGTTTTCAAAAAGGCACTCGCGTGCTTCCATATTATATGACACCCGGTTGGGACGAAAAAATAAAACAAGCGACAAAAACGAAAAAGTCTGGCTATGATCCCATCAGGGTCCAAACACAAACATTACTTTAATTTATAATTTTATGTATACGTTTCCATCATTACTTCTTTCTACCTATCCAAATACATCTCAATCGCTTTTGTCACCTGCGCTTCTTCTTCTTCTTCCCGAGTAGGAGGAAGCTTTTGACAGCTGGAATACGTGTCAACGGTCTGGGACCGTACCATGGAATATTGAAAGGGAAACGACCAGGCCCTCGATACGGCGACGGTCATTTCTTCGTGCACTTTTTGACTGGAAATGAAATGGGTAATGACATCGTTATTGGTTCGGTGCTCTGCCACCAATTTGTTTTCGTCGAGATCGGTAAAAAAGAGCACGCGTTCGCATTCGGTATACGCATCTTTCAAGGCGTAGTTGCCCTGTTGTTCCATTTCCTTCCACAATTGTTGCGTCTTTTCCAACACGGGTTTTCCCGCCGTTTCGGCAAATCGGTTGAGGACGACTTCCATTTCTTGCACCACCCATCCCACTTCGTCGCGGACATCTTGAGTGGTGACCATGAGGGCCCCGCCGCCGGTGCCGGCCGGAAATTCGCGGGCCAATTTCTCCTCGTCCAAATCGGTAAGGAGCAACACGCGTTCGGCTTCTTTGGCGGTGACTTCCACTTCATTCCAAACCGTTTGTCCATAGGTCAAGGCGACTTGAAAATGTTCCTTGAGCAATTCCAACATGTTCAAGGTGGCCATGGAAGGTGTCAGCTGATGATGATGATGATGATGATGATGATGCGCCGATGTTGTTGTGGTTGGTACGTCCGCATTCTGGTGGTGAGAAGTCGTCACGGAGGTTGGAGAGGACGTCATGGATTTCCAAAAGGAAGAAGAGGAGGAATAGGAGGAGGATTGGTGGTTCCCATTTTTATTCTTCTTTTTGGGACTTAATTTGCCAAAGGCTTTGAGAGGGGAGGATGTGGGAGATTCTTCCTCCGAGATGGTCGTCAATGGTTCTCGATTCTCCTTGTTGTTGTTGGAGGAGGCTGCCCACAACAAGCGTTCCAAGTCATGAATCGCATGCAAGCCCTTGGTGGCCGATTCTTGACGACTTTCGCGTGGCTTTGGATCCTCCGGGAGGTCGGTAAAAAAGAGAATCCGTTCCAATTCTTGAATGGCACGCATGCCATTGTCCACCAATTCCGTCCAAGCCATCCGGAGGGCGTCATCATTATTTCCAGATTCAATAGTCAATGCATTCGTCATCTTTCTTTTCTTGGGGTTACTACGAGTAGTACTCTTCTATCTTGGACGATCGATGGTGTTGTTACTTTTGAATCATACTAGTAGTGAAGAATGAAAGGAAGACACTATTAGTAAACACAGCGAGCCACATACAAGCAAGTTATGAAAGAGATCACGAAAAGTGAACGAATTGTTTTCGCGCCAACATGTTTCAGACGGTCCAGTGCCGCGAAGATCATCGCCTGGCTCGCAACTTCGCGCCGCCGCACAGCAGACGCTGTGTTCGAAAAAACTTTCTAGAAGACGCACACTCATTCCTACGTTTAACTATGCTATTACAAATGATGCATTCATTAGGTTGATTTATTTTAGACTATTCAATTCAGCGGATACAATTGTAGTAGTAGCAAAGACGCCAGGGTACGAGAGACAAGTCTTTTTTTGCACTGACTACACGCACCGTGCTGACTAGCCCCAAATCATCCTTCCACATTGCCATTTGATTTGATTTGATTGGATTCGTAGTTAGTCATCCTTGTTGGGACGGCCAAAGGGAAACACCTTGTCGGCCAAGCGGATCTTGCCGTCTTCTCGTTCAATGTACTTGCTCAACTTGGAAATGAACACGCGGACACTGTCACTTTTGGCGTCGTCATAGCCAAGTTCATGAGCAATTTCAGCCTTGGAACGAGCACAACCATCCAACAAGTACTCGAAGAGCTTTTGGGGCTTGCCACTGGGCAGCGTGTCCTTGATTTGAGCTTGGACGGCATCATTGGTCGTGGGTGCCTTGGCCAACTCCGGTCCGACCTTTTCCAATCCTTCGGGGGTCAACTTGACAGTGATCTTGTCGGGAAATTCAATCAATCCCTTTTTCTTGATGATATTGCACGTGACGCGGAAACTGTCTTCGCTTCCCATTCCCGCCATGGTACAGATATCTTTGCGGTTGGGGGTTTCCTCGCCCATGGCATTCTTTTGAGCAATGGCTGTCAAGATGCGAGTTTCCGCAGATGGACCACCCTTCTTGCCGCTGCTAGCTGTCTTCTTTTTCGTAGTCGTCGGCTTGGCTTTCTTGGCCTTGGTCGGCTGCGGGCTGCCCGTTTTTTTGGCCATGATTCTTTTTCTCAATGTGAATTGCTGCAAATAGAAAACAACAAAATAATTTCCAACCGAAAGCTGGACGATTCGAGTTTATGGAATGGTACAATTAGTTCAAAACGCAAAAGTCAGCGTGCAGGGGTGAATATTATTGTAACGCATCCTCGAGCGAAGCGTTGTCGATGTCGATTTCAGTCCGTTCCACGTTCAAAGACTCCACGACAGGCAACAACTTTTCGATGGGGAGCCTAACTAGTTGTACTAGCTACTATCAGGTACGACGTAGTAGCTGCCAGGGCTCTCTCCATCATTCTACAGTATCTCTCGCTCTCAGGGCGCTCTCTTGCCGGATGCTCACTTGATCCACATGAGGCTACTTTTGACAGAGCAAATGTGCGATTCATCAAACCCCTCTCCCGGACCTCCAAAAAAAAGAAGCAGTCGTTCAAGGACCCCGACTACAATCAAATGTAACGACATTTATTTGAACGGCTCCTTCATAACACTTTCTTTGCTTGCAAGAAGAGCAACTTTCCTTTCACTTCATTTTTCCAACGATCTGAAAGGAATCATGGCTACTACTTCTACTAGTCCCGCTGTCGTATTCAAGAAAAGCGACATCCTCGAGAATGTCCTTAGCTTCCTCCCGTTTGAAGACCAGGCGGGCAACCTTCGTCTCGTGAATCGTGGTTTCAAAACGGCCGCTCAGCGTCTCTTGGAAAGGAAATTGTTGGAGAGTGTTCGTTTTTGTTGTGGTTGGCCAGAGGGATGGTGCACGTTGAGCAAAGAGAAAAGTGTGGAAGTGGCCGCGAAGCACTTCCTTTTCGTTCCTCCAAGTTCTGCCGGACCTCGCGCCTATCACCGTGTCTACGGGATTGAAGGAAAGAAGATATCGGTGAATCAGTTTCTTTGTTCTATTATTGTTGTGGTGGAAAATGCTGGATTCATGGCACACGGAGATTCAATGGCGATTGTACCTTCGATTGCCAAGACGGATAAAACTGTATTTGATCTCGTGGCTACATCTTATCGTGTCATGTTGTTCGAACGCTTTATGAGTTTCAAAGAGAAAATGAAGGCAAAGTCGTAGAGTGTATCGAGGCTTAGGAGCAGAAGCGTAACCCAATAATTGTCAAATTGAAATGTTCAATTTTCAGTTTTGTATTTATTTGCAACCAGTCCGCTTGACAACCGTTCGAAGCAGTGTCGTTCCATCGCGGTCGACATATTCATTCCGCAGAGAAGAGAGCAGGCTCAATTCAGCATAAATTAGGTCAGATCCTCTTGGCTTTCTTATGCGAATAAAATAAGCAGACCGTTTAGATTGCATATGGTGCATACTTGTGTCACTACTTCCTCAATGGTGGACCTGTTGTGCCTTCTTTTGGCGGGTGATGGTCCCAATGAATGAAGGACTACTTTCTGTAGTATTGTGACTTTCGTAGCAAGGCAACACTACAAGTCGCTGACATGCGATCTAGAAAGGTGGCACAGAGGCCGGGGCACCCCGAACTGCCCGCAGCCGTGTCTCCTTTGGTGTGTTCCGTCACGCGGAACGAATTAATATGAAAATATAGCTAGTATTCTATGCGACTCAATCCATCAAATCATGCATGTGTTTCCAAACTGGCGCGGACACAGACAAGAAAACAGGGGCCGTGAGTCTTTCATTTCTTTTTCCGACTGCCACTGTCCAATAGTGACATAGCGGTGATGACGTTCTACTACTATGCTATTCATTAAACACTGCCTGTACTGCTATCACATCATGATATGAAAATACTACTACGAATTAGCTTTCAAAATGTAAATGTATGGAAAACAACATTGCCCCCTTCCCTCCCCTCATGGCAAATCAGTTTTGGACCTTTGCGGACTGCGATGCTTCTTGCGCCTTGCTACTCGTAGGAGTCGTAACTCTGCTACTACTTCTTCCAGTAGCAGCATTGGCAATGGCCGACACCATGGCTGGAAAAAAGCGATTTTGTGTCATAATGGTCGATGCCATGAAGGAATAGGCCGAGCCACTGTTTGTACCCGTAGGTGACAAGGAAATGGGGTTGTGGTTTTCGGGACGATGGGGACTGTTCATGGTATCCTTCTGGTCCGCCGGAGAGTGCAAACCGAAAGGCAGCAAGGCATCCAAGACATATCCTCGTTTCTTGGATTTGCTGGGTTGCTGCTGCTGCTGCTGTTGTGGAATGGAGGCTCGTAATTCTTCGAGAAGGGCTTGCTTGAGTAGACTGGTCGTCTCACAATAATACGGAATGACGGCACGAGAACAAAAGGGAACCAAGTCACGAGTCTGATACCGAGCCAATTGTTTTTGTAAGAGCGACAGCTTCTTGTTTGGGTCGTCGTTGTCTTCTTTACTACAAGCCTCCTCCTTTGATTCTTGTGGTGGCATGCGGTACCGTGCGTTCGTGTTGTTGTTTGAAAAGAGACAGTAGGACAACAAAGACGTCAAGGAAGAAAAGGGGGGTGGATAGGGTGACGGTTGGTATCTTTGAAGCTGCTCCTCCTCCTCCTGCGGCAGTACATGTGACGTTACGACAGTGACATCGTCTTCTTCTTCTTCGTCTTCTTGTAGATCCGAAAGGACGGAATGGATGGCATTTGCCACCACGTCGACCGCTTCCATTTTGTTCTGGATGGGCGTCGTGCTTGGGTATTGTGGTTGAGATGATGATTTTACGGGTCGTTTCTTTACCGGTGGCCTCTTTTTCTTTTTTCCTTGTACCGGTACCGACTTTGATGGTTGCTGCGGTTGCTGCTTGCGTTGGTAGAGAACCCTCGTGTGCCACACCAGTGCCATTCCCACAAAGAGTGTCACCATCAGAGAAGACATGATAAATTCATCGCTACTCATGGTGCGGTGATTGCCATGAGGAATAGAATGACTGTGACTGTGGTTGTGAGCTGCTTTTGCTGCACCACTTTGGTTCATCTTGTGGTGATTGCCATAAGGAATAGGATGATCCTGACTGTGGTTGTGAGCTGCGGCTGCTGCTTCACCACTAAGATTGTAAGCCTGAAATGCCGAAAGAGGGATTTTGCGGACCACTGCTTTCACTGGGGTTGCCTTGTGCGGTAAGAAGCCTCCTCTTAAGTCTTCGTCTTCTTCTTCGGGCGGAGCATAGGCAACCGGCGGCGTCGGAACGGGCCAATCCAAGGGTTCGGATATGCAGGTACATTTCGTTATTGTGGAAGGTGACTCCTCAATGACGAATTCGGTGGTGATGTCTCCTCGTGGTGTTGGTGCTTGTTCCTGCTTGGATACTCGCGATCGCTGTGGCTGTGATGCTGCTGGTGATGAGCAAGACTCCTGCTCCACTATTGGGAGGCAGGTACAGGACGTTGTAGCATTCGCGGACTTGTCAATGACAAAGTCTCGTACGACTGCAGGAATGTGTACCTGTTTTGGCGTCACTGCCTTTGTACTACTAGTACAGGTAGCAGTGGAACTCCTTCCATCACCAACAACCGTAGAATGGGATGGATCTTTTGTGTTCTCGTGGTGATTCTGCTCGTTGTTTGTGCGTGGCGATGTTTTCTTTTTCTCTGCCTCATCTTTAGTAGCGTTGTTGGCGGTGTTCTTTGTCTTTTTCGAAAAGGAGTGGACGAGGTGCGAGAGGGAGGACGAGATACGTCGCCGCGTACTACTAGTACTCCTAGTAGTTGGATCGCTTTCGTCTCTCAGCGACAAACTGAGTTCGTAGGTGTACGAAGGAACCGCCTGCTGTAACCAAGCCATTCTGGTCGTCATAGTAGTTAAGTACGCCAACCCTTTACTTGTGGTGTACCAGTACTGTACCTGTGCAGAAAGATGTATGATGATAGAAACTGGTCAAACTATCGAATTTGAAATCCATCCATCCTCATCAATCAAATCCTTGACAACATGGATACTAGCTAGTACAAATACGCGTTAAATTTAGCGAGGAACGAACACTACAAGTACCGTACCCGCGTAGCTAGCTAGTAGCACCTGGTACTAATACTCGATCCATAAAATTAACTCACTTGACCCCCCCTTGTCACCAGTTGAGTACTAATACTACAGGTAGCGGTACAACGTACGTACTGTACCGTATGTAGCACTGGTAGTACCGTTGAGGATGAATGAGCCAGGGACAGAGCGCACGAGCTCATATGCATGCGCACGTCATGAGTACTTCGCGCCCGAAAGTGAGAAATGGCTCATGGACATGGGAACGATAGGGCTAGGGCTAGAGATAACCCTTCCGACTGAAGTAGCTAACTAGCCAGCTAGCTACCACTCTTTTAACAGTTGATTGCGTATGCTAGACGAAACACTCCAGGATGAAGCTACAGTTCTTTCTTTCTGCCTGCCTAACTCTTAACTAGCTAAACAGAGCCAGTAAGTTTGTCTGGTTTAGACCGCCAATAGAAAGGTTTGCCTTGCCACTGCTTGAAAGGTACCATTATTTTGCTTTGCACGCAGTACTCTCTGTGCTCAAGGAAAGAAGGGTGGGGTTGGAGATACTGTACCCCAAGCATCCATTTCTCTCTCCTAGAGTAGATATTTTATCATGGCAAACAGACTAAGTCATCCTGATAAATCATGGGCATTATTATAATCTATTAGTACCATCAAGTGACAATTATTTGTTGCTATTTCATGATGTTTATGTTCATCGTCGAAAATTCATTTCCCCCGCACGACCAAATCCAGCCCGACCCGATCCATCAGCACCTTGTGGTTGTTGTTGCTGTGACGGACGATTCGCGCTGTTGTTGAATTGTTCTTGTTGTTGCTGTAATTGTGTCACACACTGCTCCAACCGAAATAGGACCAAGGATACGTCTTGGACTCGTTCACTCCGCAAGGGTTGAGCGTTTCCCAATTCGCAAAAGGCGTGTTGTTCTCTGTAATGAAATTTCATTATATATATAGATGGATCGATGAAATACAGTAGGAACAAGAGAAATGGTTGAGTTGGGTGTTCTAAATCATTGCACGGCAAACAAAAAGATATGACAAACAAAACATATAATTCTATTCTTACACAAACCCCGCTGCCAACAACAAACCCCGGGCGGCCGTTTGCCAAATTCCATGATAAAATTTGGGATTGGCAATGCGGATGCGTCGATAATTTGGTTCCGAGGGGTTCATGACAATATTGGTCAAATACTTTTTGAGCAACGTGCCGCCGGCATGGTAGTCAAAATATTCCAGTCGTTTCATTTGCAACAACGTCCACGAATGGGCCGAGTCCGCATGATGAAAATGATGTCGCGCCGGATGGGGCATGATTTTATCGTCAATGCTACAAATGAAATGATCGTCTTGCGCCAAAGAGGAGGGCGGCAAAAAGACAAATCGTTGGATTCCGACCATGGGATTGCTGGGGTCGTGGGTCGGACACTCGTCCAGGGTTGGAATGACCCGTTCGGGAATATAATGCAACAACAATTGATCGGTATCGGACAATCGAAAGACCCAAGGATGTTCGACGTAGGTCGTTTGCGTCCAGGTTTCTCCTCGCAGGATGGAACCCTTGAATTCTTCGTGTCCTTGATAATTCATCCAATAGACATTAATGTATTGTTGACCACTGTCGCCGCCCCACGTGAGTTGATTGACCACCTGGAGAGCGACGCGAACTTGGCCATTGCGACTTTTGGGAACGTACGGGGGTATCACATCGACGTCATCGGTTCTTCCCACATTGTATTGTCGAAACAAACTCGTCTCAATGTCATACCAATGATGAAAGCCTTCCATTCCGGGATGATGGGGGGATTTGTTTTTGAATATGGGTGTTGTTGTTGTGGTTGTTGTCGTTTCTGCTGCTCTATTATTATCGATGTTTTCGGTGCTGTTGTTGGTATTTGTGGCGGACGTTTCAGCGTTGTTTTCATTCGAATTATAATTTTGAACTTCCGTGGCTCCGTAATTTGTTTGCTTGGTATCAGTGAGAGCTACCTTTTGCTCTTCCTCGTTTTCGCCTTCGGCCTCATCATCCAGATTATCTAGTACTTCTTTGGGGACATCTTGAGAGCCATCCATATGTTCAATGTTTTCTTTTTCTGCTTTGGAAACATCCGTGCTTTCGCTTTCCTTGTTATGTTTGTCATCCTCCTTGCCTCCTTGTGCTGCAGCCGATGACAAGTCTGTATACCGCATGCTTCGAAGCGCGGTCGGTTCGTCTTCTTGGCTGTTTTTCATTTTCTTGGCATCACCCCGTTGTTGTTGTTGCTGTTTCTCTTTTATTTTGCCCAGGACTTCCACGGCAATCACAATCATGATGGTCACGACGATGCGTTTGATCCAAACCTGCCAAACATCATCCTTGTTATTAGAATCAAACATGCTGCTGTTGGATCTTGCTTCCTTCTGTTTCTTTGATACGGACAGAATAGAACTTAGTCTAGCTAGCTAGTATTGTAGTGTTCTTCTCTGTCCCTTTTAATTCTCTTCAAAGCTTTTTAAACCATTCGTCAACAACTATTACATAATTATTATCTTAGTACAGGCCGCGCTACATTTTTAATGTTGTTCAGATCGATCATGTCGGTTTGGAGCGGTCGCGACTTCAATTGATCGATATGCATGGCATGGTACGACGGACAGATAGCTGTACCTTACAGATCGAAATCTCCATCTGGCAGAAAAATATTGATCGACTGTGCGTCTCATAAAACTTGGTCCCCTTCCGCGACCCTTTATCTTGCCGGTTAGTAAAGATTGAAACTGGCTCAATTACGTACACCTACATAGCTAGCTAGCTAGCTACTCCGACTGTCTCCGAGTACCTAGCTAGCTAGTAGTAGGGAGAGCAATACGTCGTACTACTGTAGTTCCGGCATTCACTGGCTACTGTACTACAATGTAATACTCGGAGTACATCACTCGTAGCATTGCTCATCGTAAGACGCTTAAGCAACGAAGGAAAATGGTTATCTATCGGATTACAGAGGCTGTAAAAACAAGGTGATGGTACTTTCCTTCATATTCTACAAGTAGCTACATGTACTAGTAGCAGTAAATACCCAGTAATGCCTGATGAACTTACTGCATGAATCTTCATGCGGTTCTCTTTAACTTACTCATGGCGGGGCAATCTCAGCGCATCTAATGTACTCCAGTAGTAGTTTTCGCTATCAGGCTAGCTAGCTACTGGTACTAGACGTTGTAGCTAATTCAAAAAGATCGTGACCATGAATATTGATCTAATGTGTAGTTTAGTTTTACGGTATATATATATCAGACATAGATAGGTTGCCTTGCGCAGTTCATTACTGTAATTTAGACACTGCTAAAGTTGCTGCTGCTGTTGAAACCGCCCGATTGAAACAGCATTTCCAGATTGTTGTAACTTTCCTTGTTGGTATCCCACTGAAATTGCTGCTGAGATCGCTGTCGTTGGAATAGGCGTTGCTGCTGTGGCTGGGGAGCCTGGAACAAGTGGCCAGGAATGGAAGGTAAGGGAGCTGGTAGCTCCTGGGTGGTACTGTTGATCACATGGGGGCTGCCGGCACGAGCAAAAGCAGCGGTGGGACCATTGGCAGCATTCCAATTGGAACCATTGGCAGCAAAGGAGGTGAGGTAGTTGTTCAAAGGACCGGTGCCTCCAATGTAACTACTAGTCATTTCAGGCATCGCCATTCCCATCTTCTTGGTGTTGCTGTTGCCATACTCCACAAACTGCTGCTGCTGCTGTTGGTGGTACACCTGTGGTTGATTCATGGCACTGCTGTACACCTGCATTTGCTGTTCCTGCTCCTCTTCCGTTTGTTGACGGGCCACCTTTTTGGCTTGCTTGGATTTGGCGCTGCTCTTGTACTGCGTGTGCAACAAGTCGCGGAACAAGCCACCAATCTTTTCACGCTTGACCCGATCCGAGACTTCGTACCAACGTCCATTTTGGTGCGTGACAAAGGCGCCTCCCTCGGGGGCAGCAGCTTTTTCAATCATTTCCATGACACGGGAGACGACAGCCGACTTTTCGGATTTGCCCTCGGCTTCCATGTAATCTTGCAAAAAGAGTTTGAGCGTGACACGGAAACGGCGATTTCTGAAGAGAGTAAAGCAGTAGCAAGTGGTGTGAGTAAACCATGTTGGTAAAGATTTGAAAGATGCAGCAAGAACAAGAGAGGTACGTACCCGGTGCTGTTGTAACAGTTTTGTGTTCTTCCACATATGACCGAAAAGGCAGAAGGCTTGAACTCTTTGGGCAGGGGCCTCTTTTCCTTCTTGCTCTTGGACATGTTGAAATTGGGATTGTATTCTTCGTCTTCGGCGTCGTCTTTCTTGGCTGGGGCAGCTTTGGGGCTGGCTTCGTTCGCAGGCTCGGCAGAAGGAACTTCCTTGGTCAAGGGTTGATCAGGCGAAGCTGGTTTGGCCGACAACAGCTTTTGCATGGCATCGAGTTTGGAAGCAGCAGTCTGACCATTGGGTGCGCGTCCTCCTGGCGTCGATTGCCAAAAGGTGTTGATCTTGTCGAAGGAAGGCAAGGACGAAAAGTCAAAGTTTCGGCTGTCCAAGCAAATGTCGGATTTGAGGGAGTTAAGGCTGAGATTCATGGTACTAGTGCAGGCCCTGTAGTATCCCATTGTAATAGGAGATGAGTTGAGTTTTTTGGAGGGAGAATAACTTTTTGGTTTGTGTTTGTTTGTTTGTTGTTTGTTTTTTGTGTTTGGATTTGCTTTTGCTTTTGCTTTTGGAGCTTTCTGAAATTGTGAGAAGAGTACACGGAAGAGAAGAGTTGTAAGGAGATGATTGCCGCAACAACTGACGAAAACTATGGAAGGTTTGCTTCTTGTTTCTTGAAGCTATCGCGGGACAGTTTTTCAGCTTGAAGTTCAACCATCAAACTCAAAGACTGCATTTAACAATTGCTTGAAGTCAAACCGAGATGCATTCACGTGGTGCACTCAAAGTTCGCATCTCCATTGGCTGACTGCCTGACTCACACTGAAACCGGAGCCGTATTTTCGAATCGATTTCTTTAGCTTGAAGTTCGATTCTTTCGAAACGAGTTTACTAAACAACCTCACCCTTCTGTTCTCTAGTTTCTAAATTTACTACTGCAACTGTCACAGTAAGTACCCCAGTTAGCTAATGGGGAATACCTGTGCAGCTGTCTTTCTTATTGAAGTTAGCTTACGTATAATCCAGCGTTACTGGCTCCGGCTGCTTTAGCTGTACTGAAGTTAGCTTACGCATAATCCAGCGTTACTGGCTCCGGCTGCTTTCACTGTACTGGCTCCGGCTTCCGGTTACTGCGTCAGTAGCGAACATTCAACTCAGCTACTACCGCGAGAGCTAACCTAGCTCGCTAGCTAGTAGCAAGCTAACTAGAGTCGCCCAAGGCGCACGCGTTGACAATCCAGAATATCAGTCCGCCAGGAAGAAGAAACTCCAAGAGCCCAAGACACGAAAAGATGTTATAGTTTATTCTTTTCCGTAAAACTTCAACTCAACTATAACCTGTGTTGAGGTGTAGTTGACCCAAGTCTTGTTTCCAAGAAGGATAGACTTCACCTCAAATATAAACTGTGTTGACGAGTACCTGGTAGTTGATTCAAGTCTTGTCTCCAAGAAGGATAGACTTCAACTCAAATATAAACTGTGTTGACGTGTACTTCAAGTCTTGTCTCCAAGAAGGATGGATAGACAATCGTCAGTTTAACTTGGTTGCCGTTTTGGTTCACTCTTGTTCTTGTTTTTTAGCCGTCCTGTCTTCACCAGTCTGCGCTGGGACGAACTAGCTATGTGGGTACTCGTATAAGAAGTGGGTCCCCGGCCGTGCCTTGGATGCACCGATACTAATGCGCATTCATGAAGCAAACTGATGGAAAGTACTGTAAAATCATGACAAAGTCCCGGCTGCAATTACATCACAACGAACTGCTTGAGTGAGTCCGTCGGCAGAGAAGTAAAAAAGAAGTTGTTGTGCGATAGAGATCGATGCAGCTCTTGCCAGGGCTTAGTTGCCGCTGAAGCAGTGATGGATGAATCTTAGCGTCGCGTCTCTACTGGCACTTCTGGCAGGACTCTGTAGCCAGCAAGTCCCAGGTTCATATTGCAGCGGTCGCTGAATTAGTGAAGGGCAGATCTACCTAGTAGACGCCAAACACCATGATTGGCATTCCGTAGCCCACTGTCAGCTCTTTTACGCTACAGGAAGTAAAGTTGCATGTGTGACTGTAACGGAGCGCATCCCGGTTTGCGCTCTGCATCATGCATCTGCGTATCAGTCAAGCAGAGTTCTTCTGGCACAACTGAACTGGTAAGGCGTTGTGCTTTGACAGAGTGGGCGGGCCATGCAACATACCTACACTTGTATTTTTCATCAGTTCCCGTGGCTCTACATCTAGTCAACACTTATCAAATGAAAACGAAGCTCTACTGGTACGAATGGCGTGCCCTGGGAGAGGTGTCCAACGAACCAACAAGTAGGTATCAATGTATGATGCAAGAGTTAGATTTATTTGACTTCACCTTAACGTTAGTGATGATGTGTTGTTTTGCTCTCACTTCATGGTATGCTATTGCACAATACGGCTATTGGCAGCGCAACATGCCCGATCTTTCTTCGCGATACTCCGTATACATATCTAGCAGCTATTTCGTCTCGTTTGTTGTCGTACCATCGGTGCTTGTAGTAGTGCTATTGTCCAAGTTGGCAAACATGGCTTCAATGCGCTGTTCGACCCAATCATAAATTTCTTCTCTCTTGGAAGCAATCACTTGTGCATGTTGTGGTCGATGGGCAAGGACTCGACCGTGCTGCTGTGGTTGGCGCGCAAAGCGTTCTTCGGC
>ENA-ORBV01007802-ORBV01007802.1-microbial-mat-metagenome-genome-assembly--contig:-NODE-7802-length-18252-cov-6.387730_pt1 | contig 18252 bp, 15 predicted proteins | sample MGYA00237777_ERZ505514 | MGnify/ENA primary metagenome ERZ505514 (study PRJEB26160, sample SAMN06269048) | microbial mat metagenome | isolation source: Oligotrophic lake microbial mat | place...
CAGGTCGATCGTTCCAAGTTTGCCAAATCGATGCAGTCGCACCTCGGGTGCCTCGTCCATGTGGCGCGCGCCGATCGCCGCCATCACCGCAAGCCCGCCCATGGTGTCGAGCCCTGCGCTGATGACGCCACCATGCAAACGGTTGTAGCTATAGTGGCCGATCAATTCGGGGCGCATCGTGATGCGCCCGATCACCTGCTCTGGCTCCAGCGTGCGGATCTTCAGGCCCAGCGTCTTGTTAAAGACGATTTTCTCCTCGAAGATCTTCTTCAGGCCGGCCAAAAATTCCGGCTCAAACACCACTGGGCCAGCTGCCGCCGCGCCGTGCCTGGCGCTCACCGAAAACCCCTTTGTCCATCGGACGTCGGGGCTGGGCGCCTCGACAAAGGCGAGCCGGCGCTCACAAACCCAGCTGGCGGGCCGCCAGGTCCTTCATGATTTCCTCGGCGCCGCCACCGATCATCATCACCTTGACCTCGCGGTAGATACGTTCGCTGCGTGTGCCCTGCATATATCCCATGCCGCCGAGGATCTGCACCGCCTGGTCGGCGCAGAACTGCATGGTCTGGGTCGCGTGGTTTTTCAGCATGCAGACCTGCGCCACCCAGTTGGCGGTGGTCTCGCCCCCGATACGCTCATCGCCGGCGTCGGCGCGGTCGGACAGTGCATCGACCCAGGCCTGGGTCGATGCCATACGCATCTGCATGTCAACAAACTTGTGACGAATCACCTGGTGCGAGACCAGGCTCTGGCCAAAGGTCTTGCGCTGGCGCGCCCAGTCCAGCGCCTCGTCGTAACAAGCCTGCGCAAAACCCAGCGCCGCGACAGCCATGGCCAGCCGTTCACCGTTGAAGTTGCCCATGATCATCTTGAAGCCTTCGCCCGGCTCGCCAATGAGGTAGCGGGCCGGCACCCGCACACTGTCGAAACGCAGCTGCGCCGTATCCGAACACATCCAGCCCATTTTGTGCAGCGCCGTACGCGACAGGCCCTTGCTGTCGCCCGGCACGACGATCAAGGAAATACCCCGGGCGCCTCGCTGTGTGCCTGAGCCATCGTCGAGTTCGTCAAACGAATCGCGCCCTTCACCTGTACGTACCGCGACGGTGATCGTGTCGGCCCGCATGCCGGAGGTAATGAACACTTTCTCGCCATCAATCACGTAGTCGTCGCCATCACGCCGCGCTTTTGTGCGCAGCGCCGCCACGTCGGAGCCTCCGCCGGGTTCGGTGATGGCCAGAGCCGCAATTTTTTCGCCCCGCAAGACGGGCGGCACTATCTCGCGCTGCAGTTCGGTCGACCCATGGCGCAGCACCGGTGGCAGACCGATGTTGTGCGAGAACAAGCCGGCAAACACGCCACCGCTGGCACCATGGCGCGCCATCGCGAGCGTCAACGCATTGCGCATGTGTTGCGATGCGGGCGTGCCCCCCAGATCTTCGGGATATCCCAGCCCCAGCAACCCCAGTTGCGCGGCACGCGTGTACAGGCTGCGCGGGAATTCCCCGGCACTATCCCACTGTTGTACATGCGGCGCGATCTCCTTGGTCGCAAATCGCGTGACAAGATAACTCAGGGTTTCTATGTCGTTGCGGTCTTCGTCAGAGTCGCCGGTGGATGGTGCTGTCAGATGCTTGGCGTTCAAAACGTGCTCCAGTTTCGAGGTGATGACCTGGCCTATTGAGACTTCCAGAATTCACAACAAACCCCGTTCGCTCTGATGTCGCAGCCCTTCGACAAGCTCAGGGCGAACGGATAGGCGGTCGATGTCGCTATTCCCTGAAATGTCACTAACCCTTTGGCGGCCGCTTGGCGATACCCATGATCTTGGCCAATATGCCCAGCATGACCTCGTCAGCGCCGCCACCAATGGAGCCCAGTCGCCCGTCGCGGTACATGCGCGAGACCTTGTTCTCCAGCGTGTAACCCATGCCGCCCCAGAACTGCAGGCAACCATCCGGAATGATACGGTTCAAACGCCCCGCCTTGAGCTTGGCCATCGAGGCCAGTTCGGTCACGTCCTGCCCTTGCACATACAGGTCACAGGCGCGGTAGGTCAGCGCACGCAGCGACTCGATCTCGGTTTTCATCTCCGCCAGTTTGAACTGCACCCACTGCTGGTCGGCCAGCGTGGCTCCGAACAGCTTGCGCTCCTGAGCCCACTCAACCGTCCACGTAATGCAGTTGGACAGACTCTGCAGGCAACTGGCCGCGGCCCACAGCCGCTCCTCCTGGAACTGCATCATCTGGTACATGAAGCCCTGACCCTCCTGCCCGACGCGGTAACGCTGCGGAACGCGCACCTCGTCGAAATAGATCAGCCCGGTGTCGCTGGCATGCATACCGATCTTGCGGATCTTGCGTGCCTTTTCGATGCCGGGGCTGTCCATCGGCACCATCACCAGCGTCTTGTTCTTGTGCTGCGGCCCGTCACCGGTATTGACCAGCATGCACATCCAGTCCGCCTGCAGGCTGTTGGTGATCCACATCTTCTGACCGCTGATGACGTAGTCGTCGCCATCCTTGCGCGCATGGCTCTTGATCGACGCCACGTCGCTGCCGGCACCCGGCTCGCTGACGCCGATACACCCGACCATGTCGCCCGCAATCGCGGGGGCCAGAAACTGGCGCCTGAGCTCGTCACTGCCAAAACGCGCCAGGGCCGGCGTGCACATGTCGGTCTGAACGCCAATGGCCATCGGAATGGCGCCGCAATGGATGTGGCCCAAGGCCTCGGCCATCGCAACCGCATAGGAAAAGTCCAGGCCCGCGCCACCAAAGGCCTCTGGTTTGGTCAGGCCCAGCAGGCCCAGGTTGCCAAGCTTTTTGAACAGCGCATGGGCCGGAAATATCTCGGCCTCCTCCCATTCGTCCACGTGTGGATTGATTTCGTCGTCAATGAAACGGGTCAACGTCTTCTGGATTTCCAGATGTTCGTGGGTGAACTGCATAAGAAAATGGTCTCCGGATGGCTATGAATGGAGTCTAGCGGGCGCGCAAGCCAGTCCAGCGGCCGCGGAGCACGCCAGTCCAGGCCCCCACGGAACTGGCTTTGCCAGGCCGTCGGGGGTGCCCCCCAGTGGGGGGGTCGGCCGACTTACACGCAGTGCAGCCGGACAGACAGGGGGCGTCTTTCTTTCACGCATAACGCAACGGTGCAATGGCCGCATCACCCACTTTCTCCAATTGCTCGATGCCATGGCGATAACCCGCATCGACGATGCGGTCGAACTGTGACCATTCGAGCATGCCAAAGCCATACACAGCCGGCGCGAAATGCAGATCGACCAGCGACTGCGACTCCTGCTGGCGCGCATAGCTGTACATCTGACTGGTATTGAGCAACAAGGAGGTCAGCGAGGGAAACTGGTAGCGCCGGGCGCGACCGCGCAGCCTGTCGCGCATCAGTTCAAGCGCACCAGGAACGTCGTCGAGCTCGTACCGCAGCCCCCGATCCCGCAACAGGTCGACCCCGACGATGCGTGCAGCGCCCCGGCGGGCCATCACGTCGGTGGGGAAGTTGTTGAAGGTGCCGCCGTCGATATGCAGTTCGCCGCCCAGCATGACCGGCGGCAGGGCGCCCGGAATCGACACACTGGCGCGGATCGACTTGGCCAGCGGCCCGCGGGTGTGCACCACCTCACGCGCCGCAGAATAGTTGCTGGTGATGCAGAAATAGGTCTTCCAGAGATCCTCTATATCGATGTGCTGGCCGCGACTTTCGACCACGGCCGCATCGATGACGCGGCGCAGGCGGTTGCCGCTGATGAGCGACATCAAGGGCACCAGGTTGTAGTCGCCGGTAGGGTTCTCCCGAAACGCCGCGCGCGCCGCGTCGATCATCTCCAGTGCGGATATGTCCATGCCCGCATACGCGGCCATGACCGCGCCAATGCTGGTTCCTGCCACCAGGTCGACGCCGATCCCGGCCTCCTCCATGGCGCGCATCACCCCCAGGTGGGCGAAACCGCGTGCACCTCCGCCAGAGAGCACCAGGCCCACGGTATTGCGACTGACCACCCGTCCCAGCCTTTGCCAGTCCCGCGCCACGCCGCGGCGCACATGGCAATGCCCCGACAAGTGCCTGCCGTCCAGCCAGCGGCCGGTTCCGGTCGGCGACCGGCGGCTGTCCGGGTGCAGCAACACCAGCGTCGTCTGCGCCTCGTCCTGATCGCCGGCGGTGTGCAGATCGGCCTCGTTCGGGTGCAGGTCCGGTGGCTGATCCGCGTCGGCCAACAACAGGAGTTCATCGCAGTGGCGTATGCAGCGCTGCGTCCATTCGGTGCGCTCGGGGTCTGCCACAAACACAACGAAGTCGTGCAGTGCCTCCACCTTGTCCAGCCGCACCGTGACCCGACGCGAACGCTCCACGTCGGCGCGTGAGGCCTGGGCCGCCCCGGGCTCGCCCAGTTGCTCGTCCATGTCTTGCGAGGTCATGACAATGGTTTCGCCGTGAACCTGCAGGTGGCGCGCCAGCGACTGCCCGAAGTCGGCGACATCGACGTTGCGGGTAATGCCCAGAACGCCGATGATGACCGGTTTCGTCACGGGTTTGCGCCCCGCGTTGACACGTTTGAAACGCTCGATCACCTGGCGCGTCATGTTCAGCGACACCAGCGGATAGGCCAACAGCAACTCGCGGAACACGGCGTTGGAGAAACGTGCCAGCACGCTGTCGCGAACCGCCGTAACGGTGGCAGTGCGCGGCTCGCCAGTGAAAAACGCCATCTCGCCGACCGTTTCGCCGCGTGCGATCTCTCCGAGCACCACGCGTTTTCCCGAAGCGAGCACGCTGGAGGCACGCAGGCGGCCACTGACGACAAAAAACAGACTCTCGTCGTGATCGTCCTGCCGGAACAACACGTCTCCGCCGCCGAGTTCGATCCACTCGACCCGTGGCAGCACATGGCGCAACATTTCGGGATTGAACGCACCAAAGACATTGGTGAGCCCGTCGATCAACATGCCGTGGTGGGCGTCTAGCAGCTCTTCCGGTGAACGCAAGGGCATGGGGGTCCGGGTCTACGGCAGCGCGACGGCTCTCAGTCGACAAAGAAATCTGGGATGAAGTCCCGGGTGCCGGGCGTCACCGAATACGGCTCCAGATCGGTGATGCCGTGCTCGGCCAGAAGCGTGTCGTCAATGTGGAAATGGCCGGTGTGGCTGCTGTCGCTCGTGAGCACGAAGTAGGCGGCGTCGGCCAATATCTCCGGCTTGCGACAACGGGCCAGATCGATGCCCGGAATCATCTGCAATGCGGCGGTGGCGATGGCGGTGCGCGGCCACAGGCTGTTGACGCCTATGCCGTATTTGAGGAACTCACCGGCGTGGCCAAGCGTGCACATGCTCATGCCGTATTTGGCCATGCTGTAGGCGGGATGGTTCTCGAACCAATGGGTCTTCATCGACAGCGGCGGCGACATCGTCAGCACGTGCGGGTTGCGCCGCCTCTGTGCTGACTTGCGCAACTCGGCCAGGCACGCCATCGTGCACAGGTAGGTGCCACGCGCATTGACGCCGTGCATCAGATCGAAACGTTTCATCGGCGTCGTCTCGGTGCCGGTCAGACTGATGGCGCTGGCGTTGTTGACCAGGATGTCGATGCCACCGAAGGTCTCTACCGCCTTCGCCACGGCCGCGACAACCGACGCCTCTTCGCGGATATCGACCTGCAGCGCCAGCGCCTTGCCACCAGCGGCCTCGATCTCGGCCGCAGCGCTGTAAATCGTGCCCGGCAGCTTGGGGTTGGCCTCGGTGGTCTTGGCAGCGATGACGATGTTGGCGCCCTCCCTGGCAGCGCGTTTGGCAATGGCCAGACCGATGCCGCGCGACGCCCCGGTGATGAACAATGTCTTGCCTTCGAGCGTGTTCATGATTATTCCTTCACGTGTGGGTCAGTCTCAGGTCCGGGAAAAATCCGGCTTGCGTTTGTCCATGAAGGCGGTGAAAGCCTCGCGCGCCGCCGGCTCACGCAGCATACGGCCGAAACTGGCGCCTTCTTCCGTCATCTGCTGGCGCACCAGCTCCGACTGCCCCTTTTTCATCAACCGCTTGGTCTCGATCAACGAACGGATGGGTTTGGCGGCGAGTTTGCGCGCCTGCGCCTGCGCCAGATTGTTGGCCTCGGTCGGCGCAACGATGCGGTTGACCAGCCCCACTTCAAGTGCGGCCTCCGCCATGAACGGTTCGCCCAGCAACAAGGCCTCTGCCGCACGGTGGTAACCCAGCATCTGCGGCACCAGCAGGCTGGAGGCAGCCTCGGGACATAGCCCCAGGTTGACAAAAGGCAGCGAAAACGCCGCGTTGTCCCCGGCATAGACCAGGTCGCAGTGCAGCAGCAGCGTCGTACCGATACCCACCGCAGGCCCACACACAGCGGCGATCACCGGCTTCGCAAAGGCCGAGATGCCGAACAGGAAACGGTACACCGGCGAATCCTGATTCGTCGGCGGCTTGTCCAGAAAGTCGGCAATGTCGTTTCCGGCCGAGAAAACGGTCTCGTGCCCCTGGATCACGACCACGCGGATCGTGTCTTGCGCCGCTGCCTGGTCCAAGGCGTCGGCCATGGTGGCGTACATCGCCGACGTGATCGAGTTCTTCTTGTCAATGCGGTTGAACGTGATGGTCATGACACCATCGGTCACGTCGGTCAATATGTCGCTCATCGTCGGTTCCAGTCGTTGTAGTCAAGCGGTCAGCGCGCTGCGCACAAAGTCGAGTCGGTCCTGGCCCCAGAACATGTCGCCTTCGACAAAAAAAGTCGGGGCGCCGAATGCACCGCGGTCGACTGCCTCCTGCGTCCAGGTCTTGAGTGTCTCCTTGACCTGGGGGTCGGCCGCCAAAGCGGCCAACTCCGACGCATCGAAACCGGCCGGCGCCAGAACGGCCGCCACGGTGGCCGGATCACCCATGTTCTGCCGGTCGGCCCAGATCGCGCGGAACACCGCGGAACGGTAGGCGTCCAGCCGCGGGTCTGCGCGCAGGGTCAGCGCCACGTCGATGCGCATCAGGGTGATCGTGTTGATCGGGAAATGCGGATTCATGACCAGCGCTACGCCATACGCCTTGGCATAGCGATTCAGGTCCTTGAACAAATAACTGCCCTTGGCCGGTACCGTGATCGGCGCACGGTTGCCGGTGGACTGGAAAATGCCGCCCAGCAGGATCGGCTTCATGTGCACCTGCGCGCCGGTATCGGCGGCGAGTTTGTCCAGCTGCGTCCAGGCCAGGTAGGCGGCCGGGCTGCCATAGTCGTACAGAAAGTCAACGGATCGTGTCATGGAGCACCTTTCATACTAATGCGCAATCAATCGATTGGAAATCGAAATATGAAGTAGCCCGTTCGCGCTGAGCCCGAACGGTTTCTTGATCATTGATCGCAAATTGGTATCAGAATTGCGGGTCGGCCTGGGTGGGCATCAAAACTTTTCCATCCAGGGCCGCAGGTCGAGTTCGTGGGTCCAAGTGTCGCGCGGCTGCTGGTGCAGCATCCAATACTGGTCCGCGATGTGGTCAGGGTTGAGTATGCCGTCCTGGTCCTTGAGCGCATACCGCTGCGGAAAATTGTCCCGGATGAACGCCGTATCAATGGCGCCGTCAATCACCACATGCGCGACGTGCACGCCCATCGGACCCAGCTCTCGGGCCATGCTCTGGGCCAGCGCACGCAAGGCGTGTTTGGCGCCCGCAAACGCGGCGAAATGGGCCGACCCGCGCAGGGACGCCGTCGCGCCGGTGAAGATGATCGTGCCTTTGTGGCCGTCGCCGGCGCGCGCCACCATGCGCCTGGCCACTTCACGCCCGTTCAGGAAACCCGCCAGGCAGGCCATCTCCCAGATCTTGGTGTAGCGCCGCGTGGTTTCCTGCAAGATGGAACTGGGCGCATTGGCGCCGATGTTGAACACCAACACCGCAATTTCCCCGATCGACGCTTCGATCCGATCGACCAGCGCCACGACCTCGTCTTCCTTGCGCGCATCCGAGGCGAATCCGTGCGCAGCCCCGCCTTCCGCGCGGATCTGCGCCAGCAACGGCTCAAGCTTGTCGGCGCTGCGCCGGGTCACGCAGGTCGTCAGGCCGGCACGTGCAAATCGCCGCGCGATGGCGCCACCAGTGGCATCGCCCGCTCCGACAATCAGAGCTACTCTGGGTTTTTCTGGTTGCATGGCTCTGGTTTCCTCACGAGGCGCGCCGGCCTGGCGCATTGCGCCCCCTCAGACCCGCTCAAAAATGCCCGCAGCGCCTTGGCCCATGCCCACACACATCGTGACCATGCCGTACCTCTGCTTGTTGCGCCTGAGCGCATGGATCACAGTGGCCGCGCGGATCGCCCCGGTCGCCCCCAGCGGATGCCCCAGGGCAATCGCGCCACCCATCGGATTGACCTTGGCCGGATCGAGGCCGAGCGTGTTGATCACCGCCAGAGATTGCGCGGCGAACGCCTCGTTGAGCTCGATCCAGTCCATGTCGTCCTGCTTCAGACCGGCGTTGCGCAGTGCCGCCGGAATCGCCTCGATCGGGCCGATACCCATGATGTGTGGTGGCACGCCCTTGCTTGCAAAACTGACGAATCGCGCCAGCGGCGTGAGTCCGAATTGCTTGACTGCCTTCTCGCTGACCAAAATCAACGCGCCGGCGCCATCCGAGGTCTGCGAACTGTTGCCTGCCGTGACCGAACCGCGTGCGGCGAACACTGCCTTCAGTTTGGCCAGGCCTTCGAGCGAGGTATCGGGCCGTGCGCCTTCGTCCAGCGACACGGTGCGTGACGTCACCGCCACCTTGCCGGTTTGCAGGTCCGGCGTTCGCTCGAATACCTCCACCGAAGTGATCTCATCGGAAAATGCGCCGGACTTCATCGCCGCGATCGCGCGCTGGTGCGACTCCAGTGCAAACGCATCCTGTGCCTGGCGCGACACCTTCCACTGGTTGGCGACCTTCTCGGCGGTAAGACCCATGCCATAGGCAATGCCGATGTTCTCGTCGTTGTCGAACATCAGCGGCGACAGCGAAGGCGAGTTTCCCATCATGGGCACCATGCTCATGCTCTCTGTCCCGGCGGCCAGCATGACATCGGCTTCACCGACACGGATGCGGTCGGCCGCCATCTGGATCGCGCTGATGCCCGAGGCGCAAAAACGATTGACGGTAATGCCGCCCACGCTATTGGGAAGCCCGGCCAGCACCGCGCCGATACGCGCGACGTTCAGGCCCTGTGGCCCTTCCGGAATCGCACAGCCACAGATCAGGTCTTCGATGGCTTGCGGGTCGAGTGTCGGAACCTGGGCCAAGGCGCCTTGTATCGCCTTGACCAGCAGATCGTCCGGACGGGTGTTGCGAAAAAAACCGCGGTGTGAACGTCCGATCGGGGTTCGTGTGGCGGCGACGATGTAGGCATCCTGGATCTGTTTCATGGGGTTTCCTTTGCGTGCCGGCGACTGTCGCGAGCCGACAACCGTGAGAGTTCTATCAGTTGCGCACCGGTTTGCCGGTCGACATCATTCCCATGATGCGCTCCTGGGTCTTGGCGTTGGTCACCAGCGCGCAAAAGACCTCGCGTTCCAGCGCCATCAGGTATTCCTCGGTCACCATCACACCGGCATCCACGTCACCACCACATACAACATACGCGATCTGGCTGGCAATATGGAAGTCATGCTGGCTGATGAAGCCGCCGTCACGCATATTGACCAGCGACCCCTTGATGGTGGCAATGCCGTTGCGCCCGGCGACCGGAAATGTCTTGCGCAAAGGCGCGCGGTAACCCGACTGGAACATCGCGCGCACCTGGGTCGTTGCCACATGCAGCAATTCGTCCTTGTGCGGCACCACCGGATCGCTGTCCAGCAGGTATCCCAGCTGCCGCGACTCCAGGGCACTGGTGCCGACCTTGGCCATTGCAGCGGCGGTAAAGCCCTCGGTCAGGAACGGCAGCAAATCCTTGTTGGTGGACGCGGCGGCGTTCTCGGCTGCGCGGCGGGCGATATAGGTCAGGCCACCCGCTCCCGGCACCAGGCCGACACCGACCTCGACCAGGCCGATATAACTCTCCATCGCCACCACACGCCTGGCGCAGTAGACCGCCATCTCGCAGCCGCCACCGAGCGCCAGTCCGCGGATCGCCGCCACCGTGGGCACACTGGCATAACGCAATCGCAGCATCGCCTGTTGCAACTCGTGCTCGGCGCCGTCGATGGCCGATATGCCGGCGACGACAAAGGCCGGCAACATGGCCTGCAGATCGGCGCCGACCGAGAACATCTCGTCGTTGGACCAGATCACCAGACCTTCGTACGACGCCTCGGCCAGATCCACGGCACGCACCAGACCTTCGGCGACGTCGGGGCTGATCGCGTGCATCTTGGTCTTGATGCTTGCAATCAGCACCGGCGCATCGAGTGTCCACAGGCGGATCGCGTCATCTTCGTACAGGGTCGTACCGGCCGTTTCGGCGCGTGGCATGTCGGCCCCGCGCACGTCCTCGCGGAAATGCTGGCGCTCATACACCTGCAGATCATGGCGGGGCACGAACTGCTGCGCCGACGCGCTCCACGAACCCCTGGGCGTGTGCACGCCGCCGGCATCGGCGACCGGGCCCTTGAACACCCATTCGGGCAACGGCGCCTTGCACAACGCCTTGCCGGCATCGATGTCCTGCTGGATCATGTTGGCCACTTCCAGCCAACCCGCCTCTTGCCACAACTCGAACGGTCCCTGCTTGAGACCGAAACCCCAACGCATGGCCAGATCGATATCACGTGCGCACTCTGCCACCGTCTGCAGGTGAACCGCCGCGTAATGGAACTGGTCACGCAGGATCGCCCACAGGAAGCGCGGCTCCGCGCCCTCGGCGCCGCGCAGCAGCTTCAGGCGCTCGCCCGCCGGTTTCTTGAGCATGCGAGCGACCACCTCATCGGCCTTGGTGCCGCTCGCCACGTAGTCGCCCTTGCCCTCCAGCGCCTGTGCGTCGTAGCGCAGGATGTCGCGCCCGACTTTCTTGTAGAAGCCGGCGCCGGATTTCTGCCCCAGATGGCCCATCTCCAGCAATTTGGCCAGCACGGCCGGTGTGGCGAAGTTGTCGTAAAAAGGGTCGGTCTCCAGACTCAGGTTGTCCTGCAAGGTCTTGATCACATGGGTCATGGTGTCCAGACCCACCACGTCCGCGGTACGGAACGTGCCGGAGCTGGCGCGGCCCAGTTTCTTGCCGGTCAGGTCGTCGACCACGTCGTAACCCAAGCCGAAGTTTTCGACCTGCTTCATCGTGGCCAGCATGCCGGCGATGCCGATCCGGTTGGCGATGAAGTTGGGCGTGTCATGCGCCCGCACGACGCCTTTGCCCAGGGCGCTGGTCACAAAGGCTTCGAGGTTGTCGAGCACCTGCGATTCGGTCGTCGGCGTGTTGATCAACTCCACCAACGCCATATAACGCGGTGGGTTGAAAAAATGGATGCCGCAGAACCGTGGTTTGATTTCCTCTGGCAGCGCCTCACTGAGTTTGGTGATCGACAGGCCCGAGGTGTTCGACGCCACGATGGCCGTCGGCGCGAGATGGGGCGCGATCTTGCGATACAGGTCGAGCTTCCAGTCCATCCGTTCGGCGATCGCCTCGATCACCAGGTCGCAGTCCTTGAGCAGGTCCAGGTGCTCTTCGTAATTGGCCTGGCGGATCAGCGCGGCCTCCTGGACCAGGGCCAACGGCGCGGGCTTGAGTTTCTTCAAGCCCTCGACGGCCTTGGTGACGATGCCATTCTTCGGGCCTTCCTTCGCAGGCAGGTCGAAAAGAATGACCGGCACCCTTACATTGACCAGGTGGGCCGCAATCTGCGCGCCCATGACACCTGCGCCAAGAACGGCGACTTGTTTGACTTGAAAACGGGTCATCGGGTACTTTCAGCAAGACACGCTGTGGGCGTGTGTTGGACCGGGTACGCGCCCGGTCAGGACTGGACAGGAAACAATTACGGCGTGCGAACCCAGGTCTGGGTGCGGCCAAACGGCCCGATCGAGCCGCGCACCTCCAGCTTCTTGCCGCCCTCGATCGGCGTCAGGCGCAGGCCGTAGGTCTTGCCATTCTCGGGATCGAGAATCTTGCCGTCTTCCCACACCTCCTTGCCGTCGGCCTTCTTGGCGCCACGGATGATCTCCAGACCCAGCATCGGCTTGTCCTTGCGGTCGTCGGTGCATTCGACACACACCGCATCCTGCTTGGCATCCTTGCGCAGCAGCTTGGTGACCTTGGCGCTGAGCACGCCGCCGTTGTCGGTGATCTGGACCTCGGACTTCACCTCCTTGGTCTTGTCATCGATGGTGTGCCAGTTGCCGACCGGCGTCATCTGCGCCAAGGTCAGGCCTGAGCCGATGATCAGGGCCAAACCGGTGAGACTGTTCTTGAACATGGAATTCTCCTGAGACGTTAGTTGAAGGGGTTGGATGCAACGCCGATGCTAGGCAAACACGGCATCGGTGTCCATCAGCACCTTGGAGCCGGCCCGTACCGTCAGCATCAGAGAGGCGGTCTCGGGGAACAACTTGGCGAAGTAGAAACGCGCGGTCTGCAATTTGGCCTGGTAGAACGGATCGGTGTTGCCGGCGGCTATCTCGCGCAGCGCCACCTGCGCCATGCGGGCCCAGAAATAGCCGAAGACTAGGTGCCCGGCGACGCGCAGGTAATCGACTGCGGCAGCACCGACCTCGTCAGGGTTCTGGAAACCCTTGAAACCGATCTCGGTCGTGAGCTTGGTCATCTTGTCGCCGAGGTAGGCGATCGGGTTGATGAACTCGGCCATCTTCTCGTTGACGCCCTCTTCCTCCACCAGCGCCGCGATCAGCTTGCCGAACTTGCGCAACGTGGCGCCGTTGTTGCCCAGTATCTTGCGTCCCAGCAGGTCCAGACTCTGGATCGTATTGGTACCTTCGTAAATCATGTTGATACGGGCATCGCGCACGAACTGCTCCATGCCCCATTCCTTGATGTAGCCATGGCCGCCAAAAACCTGCAGGCAGGCCGAGGTGGCTTCCCAGCCGTTGTCGGTCAGGAAGGCCTTGACCACCGGTGTGAGCAGCGACAACATCTCGCCACTGTCCTTGCGCACTTTCTCGTCCGGGTGGAAGTGCTCCTTCTCCAGCAGCACCGAACAGAAGATCGCCAGCGCCCGGCCGCCCTCTGCATAGGCACGTGCCGTCAGCAACATCTTGCGCACGTCCGGATGCACGATGATCGGATCGGCCGGCTTGTCCTTGGCCTTGGTTCCCGACAGCGAGCGCATCTGCAGTCGGTCCTTGGCATACGCCAGCGCGTTCTGGTACGCGACCTCGGTCAGGCCCAGGGACTGGTTGCCCACACCCAGGCGCGCCGCGTTCATCATCACGAACATGGCAGCCATGCCCTTGTTCGGCTCACCCACCAGCGTACCGACCGCACCCTCGAGAACGATCTGGGCTGTGGCATTGCCATGGATGCCCATCTTGTGCTCCAGGCCACCACAATAGATGCCGTTGCGTTCGCCCAGAGTGCCATCCTTGTTGACATGGTGCTTGGACACGATGAACAGGCTGACACCCTTGATGCCGGGTGGCGCATCGGTGATGCGTGCCAGCACCAGATGCACGATGTTGTCGGCCAGGTCATGTTCACCGGCGCTGATGAAGATCTTGTTGCCGGTGATGCGATAGGTGCCGTCGGGCTGCGGCTCGGCCTTGGTGCGCATCATTCCCAGATCGGTGCCGCAGTGTGGCTCGGTCAGGCACATGGTGCCGGTCCATTCGCCACTGGTCATCTTGTGCAGATAGGTCTGCTTCTGCTCGTCAGTGCCGTAGGAATGCAAGGCGGCATAAGCACCGTGCGTCAGACCCGGATACATGGTCCAGGCCTGGTTGGTCGAATTGAGCATCTCGTAGAGGCACTGGTTCACCACCAGGGGCAGCCCCTGGCCGCCGAATTGCGGATCGCAACTCAGGCCCGGCCAGCCGCCTGCGACGAACTGCGCATACGCTTCCTTGAAGCCCTTGGGCGCGGTCACCGCATGGGTCTTGGGGTCTATCGTGCAACCTTGCGCATCGCCACTGACGTTGAGCGGCAGCGTCACTTCGGAGGCGAACTTGCCGGCCTGCTCCAGCACCGCATCGATCGTCTCGGCATCGATCTCCGCATGGCGCGGAATGGCCTTGTAGTCATCGCAAACCTTGAGCACTTCGTGCATGACGAACTGCATGTCGCGTAGCGGTGGGGTGTAGGTAGGCATGTAATTCAACTCCTGGAAAGGGAACAATCGGTTCGGAATCTGCCGCACGGCAGGCAACAGGTGGTAATCATGTGGACGGACTCGGCGCAGCCGGGGGCGCGCCGCGACCATAGGTGGCGAGCACATGCGCAAAACCGGCATGCGCACGCGCAATCGATCCGGGCTTGTTCAAAAAGCGCGCTTCGTAATGCAGCGCCAGGATCAGCCCATGGATCTCGAAAGCTATCTGGTCGGCATCGGCGTCGCTGCGCAAATGGCCTTCTTGCCTGGCCTGCACGACCGCGCGGCGAAACGCGCCGAGCCAGATGTTGACGGAGTTGGCCAGCGCATCTCGAACGGCGCCGGGACGGTCGTCGAACGCAACCGCGCCACTGATGAAAATGCAACCGGACTGGAGTTCGACCGCAACCCGTTTCATCCAGTTGGCGAACAAGGCCTCTACCCGCGGCAAACCACGCGGCAGCTGCAGAACCGGAGTGAACACTTCTTGCTCGAAACGGTGGAAATACTCGCGCACTACCGATATCTGCAACTCTTCGCGGGCACCGAAATGCGCAAACACGCCCGACTTGCTCATCTGCATGATCTCTGCGACTGCCCCGATGCTCAGACCTTCAAGCCCGACCTGGCTGGCCAAGCGCAACGCGGCGTCGACGATCGCGGTCTTGGTCTGCTGGCCCTTGTGCGAACCACGTACTTCGCCGCCGATCGCGCGTTGTGCGTCGTCGGCAGAAATCTGGGTAACGTGGCGTGGCAGGTGGGATACGGACATCAAGGAAAAATAAAACGAACGGTCGTACTATTTTGCTCCAGATCTGGCTCCGGGAGCGAGCCTGCAGGCTCAAATAGAGCCTGATTACTATCCATGATGCGGGTAAACCCGAAAGCGCATGCCCGCATACCAGCGGCGCCGCACGGTCGGGCCCAACACCGCCAGACCCGCGAGGGTCCGGCAGCCAGCCCGTTGCGGGCCGGCCGTTCGTCGGTGCCTTACAGCTTGAACGGCACCACGGTCTGGCGCTGCTCGCCCAGGCCTTCGATGCCCAGCGTCATGACGTCGCCCTTCTTGAGATACACCGGTGGCTTCATGCCCAGGCCGACGCCGGGAGGCGTGCCGGTGGTGATGACGTCGCCGGGCATCAGCGTCATGAACTGGCTGACATAACTCACCAGCTTGGCCACCGCGAAGATCATGGTCTTGGTGTTGCCGGTCTGGCGGCGCACACCGTTGACGTCGAGCCACATACCGAGCTTCTGCGGATTGGCCACTTCGTCGCGCGTCACCAGCCAGGGGCCGATGGGGCCGAACGTGTCACAACCCTTGCCCTTGTCCCAGGTGCCGCCGCGCTCGGTCTGGTATTCGCGCTCGCTGACGTCGTTGATGGTGCAATAACCCGCCACATGGTCGAGTGCGGCCTTTTGCGACACGTAACGCGCCTTGGTGCCGATGACAACACCGAGTTCGACTTCCCAGTCGGACTTGACCGAACCCTTGGGCAACATAACGGCATCGTCCGGCCCCTGGATACAAGTCGTGGCCTTCATGAAGACGATCGGTTCCTTGGGAATCGGCGAGCCAGACTCGGCCGCGTGGTCAGCGTAATTGAGACCGATCGCGATGAACTTGGGCACACCCGCGACCGGACAACCCATGCGGGGTGTGCCCTTGACCAGCGGCAACTTGTCTGCCTTGAGCTTGCGCAACTTGGCCAGCGACGCATCGCCAAGTTGATCGGGACCAATATCCTTGATGACCGCACTCAGGTCGCGCAGCTTGCCTTGAGCATCGATCATTCCCGGCTTTTCCTTGCCGGGGTTGCCATAACGTACCAGTTTCATCTGTCTGCCTTTCTTGTTGAATGATTCAGTAGGTGGAGCGACCGCCCGACAAGTCGAACACCGCTCCGGTGGAAAATGAACAGTCCTCGGTGCACAACCAGCCGACCATGGCCGCGACTTCTTCCGGCGTGCCGAAACGGCCCATCGGTATCTTGGACAACATGAACTGGATGAACTCGGGCTTCATCTGATCGAAGATCGCGGTCTTGACGGCTGCCGGTGTGACGCAGTTGACACGCACGCCAGTATCGGCGAGTTCCTTGCCCAGCGACTTGGTGATCGCCATCACGGCTGCCTTGCTCGCGCTGTAGGCGCTGGCATTGGGGTTGCCGTCCTTGCCAGCCACCGAGGCGATGTTGACGATGCGCCCGTAGTTGCGCTCGCGCATGTGCGGCACCCACTCGCGGCAACAATAGAACAAGCCATTGAGGTTGACCTGCATGACCTTGTGCCATTCATCGACCGGATAGTCGGCCAGCTTGGTGTTGGGCCCCGTGATGCCGGCGCTGTTGACCAGCGCGTCGACCGTCGGCACCAGCGTCAACGTCTGCTTGACCGCCGCCGCCACGCCGGCGTGGTCGCTCACGTCAACGACAACCGAACTTGCCTTGGGCCCCAGTTCAGCGCAGGCGCGCGTCAGCGCCGCGGCGTCGCGGTCCCACAGGCATACGCTTCCGCCGGACGCCAGCAGGCGCTGCGCGATCGCGTATCCGAGTCCGGTGGCGCCACCGGTGATGACCGCGCAGCGGCCTGCGAAATCGAGTTGGTTCATATCGTCATGCCTCCATCCACTGCAAAAATCTGACCGGTCGCAAATACCGATTCATCGCTGGCCAGGTAAATGACGATGGGCGCGATCTCCTCGGCCTGCGCAATACGTCCCATCGGCTGGCGCGCAACAAAATCCTTGCGCGCCTGCACCGGATCGGCGTAGCTGTTGATGCGGTCGCCCAGCGACGGCGTATCGACAGTGCCTGGGGCGATCGCGTTGCAGCGGATGCCCTTGGCCACGAAATCGGCCGCGACGGACTTGGTCAGACCCACGACAGCGGCCTTGCTGGCGCCATAGATAAAGCGGTTGGGCAGGCCCTTGAGGCTGCCGCAGACGCTGGCCATGTTGATGATGCTGCCACCACCGGCTTCGAGCATCTTCGGCAGCACCGCCTGGATCATCCAGAACTGCGCGCGCGCATTGAGGTTGAACGCGAATTCCCAGTCGGCGTCGGTCGCCTGCAGAATGCTTCCGTTGTGCACGAAGCCGGCGCAGTTGAACAACACGTTGATGCTGTCCATGCCCGACACCAGCTTGCCGATGGCCTCCTTGTCGAGCACGTCGAGCACTGCGGTTCGGACATTGGCTACCCCCTCGTAGGCCTTGAGCAGCGTGGCATCACGGTCGGTCGCAACAACCTGCGCGCCCTCCTTTGCCATCGCCAGCACGCAGGCCTTGCCGATGCCCTGACCTGCCGCGGTCACCAGGGCTGTTTTACCTTTCAGTCGCATAGCTCCTCCATTGAGATCGACACTTGCACGTTGCTCTTAACCGATGCTGGAAAGCCTCGGCTGATTGGCCTTACCACTTGTCCAATTATGACGCAGCCGCCAATCGCAAATAATCGGAGTGCGGCGCGCGACTCAATAGTTCACGAATCGCGGCGGCCCCACATCGACCGTCGCCATCAAGGCGTTCAGGTGCACACGCATCTGCTGCAACTTGAGCGCATCGTGGCCCGGCTGGTCCCACAGGTTGTCGAACTCGTGCGGATCGTGCGTATGGTCGAACAGCTCCGCCAGATCGTGGCCATGGTAGAAGACGCTCTTGTAGCGGCCGTCGAAGACCATCGATGCATGGCTGCGATCCGCATGGCCACCCATCGCGTCGCGGTATTCGCACACGACCGCTTTCTTGTGCACCGCAGGGTCTGCGTCGCCTCGCAACAGCGGCGCCAGCGACTTGCCTTGCATCTCCGGCGGCACGCCCAGACCACAGGCATCCATCAGCGTCGGCGCCACATCGACCGTTTCGACCAGCGCGTCGCTGCGCAAACCGGCCTGGAACCGACCCGGCCACGACATGATCAGCGGCACCCGCACCAGACCGTCGAAGAAGCGGCATCCCTTGAGGATCAGGCCGTGGTCACCGAGCATCTCGCCATGGTCGCTCATGTAGACGACG
>ENA-ORBV01007803-ORBV01007803.1-microbial-mat-metagenome-genome-assembly--contig:-NODE-7803-length-18252-cov-4.968748_pt1 | contig 18252 bp, 18 predicted proteins | sample MGYA00237777_ERZ505514 | MGnify/ENA primary metagenome ERZ505514 (study PRJEB26160, sample SAMN06269048) | microbial mat metagenome | isolation source: Oligotrophic lake microbial mat | place...
GACGTTGCGGCTCCAGAAGAAGACGCGTTTCCTGCCCGCGGGAGTCTCGGTGGCTGCCCACACGGAGAAGGAGGACGGGGTGAGGGTCAGCGGACCCTCGGTCCGCCTTCAGCTGCCGATCTTCAATCCGGGGCGGGCCGAGTCCTCACGCATCGAGGCCATGTATTTCCAGGCTCAACGTCTGTTTGAAGACGGCGCGGCACGGGCGCGCGCGGAGGTGCGCGAAAAGCGCGATCAGTTGCTCGGTTCGCGGGCCCTCGTCGCCCATCACGAGAGCGTGGTGGCTCCGCGAAGGAAGCGGATCGTCCTGATGACGAGGGGCTATTACAACATGATGCTCAAGGGAGCGGATGAACTGCTGCGCGCCCGGCGGGAGGAAGTGGAAGCCGAGGCCGAATTGATCGAGGCCCGGCGCTCCTACTGGGTGGCGAGGACGGAACTGGCGCTGGCCTTGGGCGGCGCCATCCCTGGAGTGACGGAAGGAGAACGGCGATGATTTCGAGACGCAACTATCTGGGCGGCCTGGTCGCGGCCGGCGCCCTTCTCAAGACACGCGTGAGCTCGGCGCTCGGCCTCGAAGTTGAATCGGCCCCGCAGGATCCCCATGCCGGTCACGCGATGCCCAAACCGACGCCGGTAGAGGCACCCGCGGCGAGCCCCGTTGTCTCCCGCGCTCGCGGGAAGAGTGCGTACACCAAGGTGGTAACCCCCAACGGTTCGACCCTTCCCTTCGAGATGAAAGACGGGGTCAAGGAATTCCGGCTTATCGCCGAACCGCTGGTGCGAGAGTTCGCAGCCGGCATGAACGTCAACTGCTGGGGCTACAACGGATCGACGCCCGGGCCGACCATCGAAGCGGTAGAGGGCGATCGCCTGCGTCTGTTCGTCACGAACAAGCTGCCCGAGCACACCACCGTGCATTGGCACGGCATCCTGCTTCCCGCAGGCATGGACGGCGTGGGCGGACTGAATCAGCCGCACATCAAGCCGGGCGAGACGTACGTGTACGAATTCACGCTGCGTCAGCACGGGACGTACATGTATCACCCCCACGCTGACGAAGCGGTGCAGATGGCGATGGGGATGTTCGGCTTCCTGATCATTCATCCGCGGGTTCCGAAGCGAAGGATGGACCGGGATTTCTGCGTCTTCCCCATGGAGTGGCGAGTCGAACCTGGAACGATGACGCCGAACCCCGCGACCATGCTCGATTTCAACGCCTTCACCTTCAACGGTCGTTCCTTTCCCGGCACCGCTCCTCTGGTTGTGAAGACCGGAGATCGAGTGCGGGTGCGGCTCGCGAATGTGTCGATGGATTCCCACCCGATTCACTTCCATGGCCATCGCTGGTGGGTCACGGAGACGGACGGAGGGCAGATTCCCGAAAGCGCCTGGTGGCCGGAAACGACGGTGAACGTCCCGCCGGGAACGACCCGCACCGTGGAATTCGTGGCCGACAATCCCGGGGACTGGGGCTTCCACTGCCACAAGTCCCACCATGCCATGAACGCGATGGAGCATGACGTTCCGAATGTCCTCGGCGTCGATCAGACGAAGCTCAAGGAGGCGCTCGACAAATTTGTCCCAGGGTCGATGGTCATGGGAACAACCGGCATGGCCGAGCATGCGGAGCACGCCGATCACCTGGCGGGTGCCGTTCCCAACACCTTGCCGATGATGATGGGGACAGGACCCTTTGGTCCGCTCGAGATGGGCGGCATGTTCACGATCCTTAAAGTTCGCGATCGGCTCGACTCCTACGATGTCGATCCGGGCTGGTACGACTACCCTGCAGGATCGGTGGCGCGGAAGGTCGAGTAGTTCGCGCCGCTCCGGTAGCTGCGGCCGATGGCGCCTGGGCGTTCCTTCACATTCGCAGGACCTGCACTCCGTCGGTCTATGCGATGGAGAGCCAGCCTTGCGATCCTGGCGCGTTCAGGAACGGTGCCGTGGTCTCCGCAATTCAGACTCCGCGCGAGGTGGCCTGGGCCTTCACTTCGCGGGCCTGCCATAGATGGCGTCGGGCGTGGGCGAGGGTAATCCGGAAGGCGGCGTAGAGGTTGTACTTCACGCTGGCGTTGAAGGGCGACGCAATCTTCACACGCCTCGTATCGAGCCCCGGCCCGCGTTCGATCAAGGTCAGAAGTTTCGCGTTTGCCTCAATCAGGCGGTTGGTCAACGTGAGCGGTTCATGAACCGGCATCGGCTCGAACGGAGCGCTTGTTTTGCTCTTCATGCGCGGAGGCGGTTCGAGGGCTTTGACGAGAAGCCAGCCCATGACGCCAAGGCCTGCCGGGCTGGTCGACTTCTTACCGGTGCGTTCGAGTTCGGCGAGCGCCGTACCGATCAGCGGCCGCATGGCGTCGGCGGTGAGGATCAGATGTTGGAGGATCTCGGCAACGCTCCAGCCGCCGCCCGGCGGGCGCAGCGAGAGCGCGGCAGCATCGGTGCCTTCGGCCACCGCTCGAGCCTCCGTCGAAACCACCTCGAGTTCGGCCTTCAGTTCACGGGCCTGTTCGGGAGTCATGACGCGGGGTAGTTTACCGTGCGCCCAAAAGGCGCCTTGAGGGAATGCCCCGTTCGCGCGAGACCTCAGACAGTGCGCGAAGTGTCACAATTGACGCGCGTCGCCTCTCAAGCTTGGGCCTAGCACCGGGCGTTTTTGATGGGTGGCGCGGTGCTCCTCATCTCGTTGCTTGTTCTATCCGTCCGCATGGCGGTGAACCCGGTGCAGTAAATGGTGGATGATCCCACCACGGCTTGGAAGCGAACCTCCGGGCTCTCCATCTGGCTACTCAAGAAACCCGCGCTCCCTGAGCGCCGCGGCCACGATCTGGGCATTCTCGGCAGGGGTCAGGTGGGTGTTTTCCAGGCGAACCTCGGCATGGTCGGGGGCCTCATAAGGATCGTCTATCCCCGTCATACCCTTAAGTTCACCGGCCCGGGCCCTCGCGTAGAGGCCTTTGGAGTCCCGGCGCTCGCAGGTAGCGAGGTCGGTGTCGACAAAGACCTCAATGAAGGATTCACCCATCAGGGTCCGGCAGCTGTCGCGGGCCTCGCGAAACGGGCTGATCGCCGCGCAGATAACGGCTCCGTGGTGGCGAACGATCTCGGAAGCTACAAACCCGATTCTCCTGATGTTAGTGTCGCGGTCTTCGCGGGAAAAACCCAGGCCCTTCGAAAGGTGTTGCCTGACTTCATCTCCGTCGAGGAGAGTCACGACGCGGCCTTTCTCCATCAGGAGCGAGCGCAGGGCCTCGGCGGTGGCCGATTTGCCGGCTCCGGACAGGCCGGTAAACCATACGCAAAAACCGCGCGCGATTCGTGGCGGCAGCGCCTGCCGCAAAACGGCGGCGGTTTCGGGCCGGGGTGAACCAGGGAGGAATGTCTCCCCCGTCATTGAGGCGGCGTCTCAGATCGCTTCCCGAAAAGACGCGGACCCGGGCTCCTTTGGGGACCTTGTCCTCCTCGACGAACCGCTCTTCGTCCGGAAGGTAGACGACCTCGCGAAACGGCACCATCACGATGCCGATTTCAGCGGCGTGTTCGCGCACCAGTTCCTGGGCTGCGTAGGGCGGAAAGAAGGGCCGGCCCGCGGAGTCGGGCGCCGGTCCGGCGTGGTCACGACCCACGATGAAGTGGGTCGCGCCAAAGTTCTTTCGAACGATGGCGTGGAAAAGGGCCTCCCGCGGCCCCGCCATGCGCATCGCAAGCGGCAGCAGAGAGAGGAGAGTGGAGCGAGGCGCAAGATACTTCTCCACGAGAAGGCGGTAGGTCCGAACGCGAGTGAAATGGTCGACGTCGCCCGGGCGGGTGAGACCGACCACGGGATGGAGCAGGAGGGTCGCGTCGTGATCGAGCGCGGCCCGCTTGATCATTTCTTCATGGGCGCGATGAAGTGGGTTTCGGGTCTGAAAGGCCACGACGTTAAGGCGGCCAAGCGCCACGAGGGCGGAACGGACTTCCGCCGGGCTGAGCCTGAGGGACACGAAGTCCGAGTGAGGCACCGGACGAAGCGGAATGAGGACACCGGTGAGTCGATGCCTGGGTCCGGTGACAATCTCCCGGATGTAGGGGTGCGATTCATCCTGAGAATCGAACAGGGCCTTCGCCTCGGCGCGGGGGTCGATCGTGAAAACCTCTTCGACATCGACCGTGGCAAGGATGTCCCCCCGCGGATGGGCGAGGGCCAGCCGGGTGCCGGGCACGGCTTTCTCCTCCACGGGTAGAGTGACCGGAATGGGAAACAAGAGACCGTTCGCGAGCCGCATACGGGCAAGACAAGAAACGTAGTCGGCCTCTCCCATGAAGCGAGCGAGGGGAGAGAACGCGCCGGTGCTCAGCAACTCATAGTCGTTGAGTGCTCGAGCCCCCAACGTGATTCGCGGCAATCGGCCAGCGTCTGCGACACGGGAGTCTCCGGCGGGCGACGGCTCTTTCAATCTTCTGCTCTCCTACGTTAGATGAGCGGAGCACTGTAGTTGTGCCCTTCAGGGACACGGGCGTCCACGCCTGACGGGGGCTCAGGCTGCAGATACCCGAGCGCGCGGCGAAGGGGTGCCAGAACCTGCGCCAACTCTTCGATTGTATCTGGCGGATAGCGGCCGTCGGTCAAAGGCCGGGCCGCACGCGCCGGATCAGCCTCCGTCTCCAGCCTCCGGCCTCTCGCGGGCTCGACACCAAGCCATCGGCTCACCTCGCCCAGAGTGGTCGCGGGGCGATTGAGAATGTCTTCGAATCGAACTTCGAGGTAACGATCGCGAAGATGCAGCCGGGCGAACTCCCGCACCGCCTCAACCTGATGGATCGTGGTGTACGCCATGCGAAGCTCCGGCGAGTCGAACAGGCTGCGCTCGAGGTCGCGGCCGCAGTAGTGATAGGCGGCACGAATGGCCACCCGGCCGATCCCGTTGTCGAAGCGCGCGGTCATATGGGTGCGTCGAAGGCAGGTGGTCAGGGGATCACGGACAAGATGGACAAACCTGGCGTTTTCAAAGGCCTCGAGGTCTCCGGGGCGAGGAGCATGGCTTCCGGGAGCTTGAAGCCCCAAACACCCCGCCAGGAAGGACAGCAGGCGCGATCCTGAGCCCCCGCGCGACCAAAGAATCACCGGCTCTCGAAGGCGGGGCCGCACGTCAGGTCGCAGCTCGGCCGGGGATAGCTCGGTCTCCTTCAATCCAGGAGGGCTCCAATGGGGCCACTTCGACTGCAGGTACTCGTCACAGCCAGCCATGTCGGCTACAAAAGAGGGCAGGGCCTCACCCGAGGCTCCAGGAGCGCGCCGTAGGCGCGAGCTGGAGCCGACGGCGAGATTTGACGCCGCACGAAGTGAGGCGCACCAGAGTCGATCCTGTCGAAGGCAGGATCGAAGCTACTGGTAACTCACCCGGGATAAGTCTCACCCGAGGCTCCAGGAGCGCGCCGTAGGCGCGAGCTGGAGCCGACGGCGAGATTTGAACTCGCGACCTGCTGATTACGAATCAGCTGCTCTACCGCTGAGCTACATCGGCGTTGCGCCACAGAAGCGCTTGAAACTACCACGCTAGAGGGGCCGGAATCGTACCACGTCGGCCCGAAAGAGCCCGCGCTTTTGGGTACTTGCCGCAGGCTTGCCTGCGGACAAGTAATGCGATTCCCGGGCGAACAGCATCGATGCGTGCGAATACCAAGCAAACTGCGCGATGATCAAGAAGAGCGCTGCGCCGTCCCTCGGTCTCGATCGTGACGCCGGTCACCCGGTGGTGAACACGTCGAGCCGGGTGCCGGGAGTCAGCATAGGCTTCCTGAAGTGATGACAGCCCGTTCTCCGGTGGTACTCGAAGCCTTCGGCTTACGGCTAGGCGTGGGCGGTCTGAGTCCGACCGAGTTGCGCGAGCTTCGTCGGCGCTTTCCCGGGGACTGGGACTTTTTGCCCTATCGCCCCGGCATGATCGTCGATCGCTGGTTCCGAATGCCCCGGGCGAACCCCTTGGGACAGGGCGGACCAGGGCGGCTGGAGGTGATCGGTAACCACATTCAGATGCACCTGGCCCGAAATGCGCGGACTCATGTTCTCGTTCACGCGGGTGTTGTGGTGTGGAACGGTCGTTGCGTCATGTTTCCAGGAAAGAGCGGCGCCGGCAAAACCACGCTCGTTCGAGCGATGCTGGAAGCCGGAGCGACCTACATGAGTGACGAATACGCGGCCATCGACGGGAGTGGGATGATCCACCCCTACGCGCGGCCCCTGGCTTTGAAATCGAAGACGGGCCGAGTGCGACGCGTGGATCCGGGAGACCTGAACCCCTCGAATGGATCGCCCCTGCGGGCCATGCTGATCCTCGACACCTGGTACGAGCCACGCGCACTTTTCCGTCCCGCGCCCCTGACCAGAATTGAGTCGATCGCACTGCTCTCTCGCAACTCGGCGGCCTCCCTACTTCGGCCAGAGGGAGCCCTGCGCGCGTTTTCTCTCGCCACGGAGGCCGCGGAGGGTCTTGCCGGTGTGAGGGGGGCCGCTTCGGCGGTCGTTCACTGGATAAAGGACCGACTTCGCGGGGTGGAGTAAAGTCGGGTCGTGTTGACGACTTCGAATCCACGCGTTCGGGCGGAACGGATCAGCCGGCAACGGTCCGGGGACACTTTGTTCCTCTACGACGCCACGAGCGGCCGCTATCACGAGCTGAACGCCGTGGCGGCTCGTATCTACGAACTTTGCGATGGTTCGAGGTCGGTCGCGGAAATCGCCGACGCGGTGGATGCGCCCACGATTGAGGAGAAAGAGGCGCTCGTCTTCGCCACGCTCGCCCAACTGGACCGGGCGCGACTGACCGAGGCGCCCACGCCTCGAGCAAAAGAGTTCTCCAGGCGTCGTTTCGCCGCTACAATTGTGGTGCCGCTCGTTCTCAGCGCCGCCGCGCCGGCCTCGGCCGCCGGACCACCCGGCTCGGTCCTGGACGGGGGCGTCGGCTTTGATGGAGGATTCGACAGCGGGGTGGGGCCGATCGATGGAACTCCTGGAGGCTCCGTAAACCTCGGGTTGGACGCAACCCCCACCGGACCGATAGATTTGAGCGGACCCGGTCCGGTCAATCCCGGGCTTGACGGCATGCCACCCCCCTTCACGTTGGATCTCGGTCCTGGCCCTCAGGACGGCGGATCCGATGGGGTGGTCCGCCCCGGCTTCCGACGATTCTGACGCCTGGCTGATTTGGTTCGAGCGCTCAGTCTCAAAGATCTTCTGGGTCCAAACGACCGGGAGATCTTCCTCGCGGAATACTGGGAGAACCGGCCGCTTTCGGTTATCCGCTCAGCGCCGGACTATTACGCAGGGCTGCTGAGCCTGGATGAAGTCGATGCACTCATCGGCCTGCATGACCTGCCTCAAGGCTCCCTGCGCCTGTTGCGGGACGGGGACGAGGTGCCGTCTCGGGAAGTAAACCGCGACGCCGCGTTCCGCCACTTCGGCACCGGCGGCACGCTTGCGGTGAACGGTCTGCAGTCCCACTTCCCTCGGATCGCCGAATTGAGCGTGAACCTCGGCTCGGAACTCTCCTGCCGGATTCAGGCCAACATCTACCTCACCCCTCAAAACGGTCAGGGCTTCGTGGAACACTACGACGACCACGACGTGTTCATTCTGCAGGTGGTGGGCCACAAGGAGTGGTCGGTCTACGGTGAGCCCCAACGCCCGCTCCCTCTTCGTGGCCAGACCCATCAGAAGACCGCCGAGATTCCCACACCGGCACACGGGCCCGCGGTCATCGAATCAACCTTGCGACAAGGCGACCTGCTCTACATCCCCCGAGGTTTCGTCCACACGGCACGTTCGACGGATGCAACATCGCTTCACATCACCCTCGGAATCCACTCGCCCACCTGGAGCGATGTCTTCGCCGGTGCCCTGAAACGACTGGTCGATCAAGACGTCCGATTCCGCCGCTCGCTTCCCGTAGGAATCGCGGGGACCTCCCCTGAGCCACGACACAGGGCCGCAGAAATCGCGCGCGAACTGCGGAAGGCACTGGGCGAGCTGCCCCTGGACGCGACGATCGATGAGATGGTCGACGCCCAGAAGGCTGGCGCCCAACCCCTGATCGGCCCGCGCCTCACCGACATTGAAGCGGCTCGCCGCCTCACTCCGCAATCCCGGATCGCCCGGCGCGACGGCGTGCGCATTGAAGTCCGTCCGGGCGAGAGAATGTGGGTGCTCCGCTTCAATCAGAAGACTCTCGAGTGGCCCGAAACCGCGGATACGCTGGCGCAATTCGTCGCTTCCGCCGAAGAGTTCGTGATCTCCGATGCTCCTCAGGATCTCGGCCCCGCAGGCGTGGCGAGTTGCATCGAGAGCCTGGTGCGCGAGGGTGCTTTCCGCGTGCTCCAGGCCGAACCGTCCTGATCGTCGCCTTCGGTCGTCGCACGCCCGTGGCGTTTCGCTTTCAGGACGCACCACCCACTAGGGCTAGGCTGTTCGCGCTATGAACGCGAATGTGACGTCTGAGATCAACAGCGCGACCGTCTCCTGCCCTTCCTGCTCCGGAGCGAATCGGGTACGGCGAGACCGGGTGCTTGAGGGGCTTAGGCCGGTCTGCGGACATTGCCGCAAGACTCTGGCGGTGGACGCATCTCCGGTCACCGTCACCGACCAGTCGTTCGCAACGGAGGTCCTCGGCTTCCCGCGCCCGGTGCTGGTCGATCTGTGGGCCGCGTGGTGCGCGCCGTGCCGGATGATCGCACCGACTTTGGAAGAGATCGCGGGCGAGATGATGGGACGGGTGCGAATCGCCAAGCTGAATGTCGACGAGAATCCGGGCACCCACGCGGCGCTCCGGGTTTCCGGCATTCCGACACTGGTGATGTTCAAGGACGGTCACGAGATCGACCGGATGGTAGGGGCTCTGCCTCCCCCGCAGTTGCGGGCCTGGGTCGAGAAGTTCGCATAACCGGAATGGAGACGTCGACCCCAAGGGTCATGCTGGCTTTGGCCAGCGCGCTGGGGCTTTCGCTCCTCGTGATCGCGTTTCTGCTGGGCCGGGTCTCGGTCAAACCCGAGGTCATAGCCCTCAGCCCGGCGTCTGCGGAAGCCCGTCCGCCGTCGAACCTGGTTTCGGCGATACCCTCTTCCAATGCGATGTCCCCTGCCGCGATCGAATCGACCTTCCCTTCGGCGGAGACGGAGACCCGACATCCTGGAACGGAGAACGTCGACTCAGTGGGCGGCGTCACACCGCCAACCAAAAGCCTTGCACCGCTGGCCCCGAACGCGGCGACCGGCCCCGTCCTTCCCACACTGTCGCCCGTGGCCTTGTATTTCGCTCAGGTCGATCGCCTCGAGGACATGGGTGGCGGCGACCCCCAGGAATTCGCCAGTTCCATGATGCCGGCTCTCTCATCGGGCGACTTCACGGCCTTCGACGATCTTCTGACCAAGGCTCGCGCTCAGCGCCAGAGGCTTCAGTCCCTGGCCCCACCCTCCTCTTGTGTCGACCACCATCGCCTGGCCCTCGCCCTTTCTTCAGACTCCGTGGCCATGCTCGAACGCCTAAAGGCCGCCTTGATGAAGGGTGACTCACTGGCTCTCGTGAGCATCGCCTCCGATGGGCGGACTCTGGAGGCGAAAGCCGCTCAGCTCAAGGCGATGGGCGAGGCCATCAAGAAACAGGCCGGGCCGTAGCCGCTTGGCGGGCGAGGAGCGCCTTCTTGCGCTCGACCCTCCATCGATAGCCCGACAGACCACCATCGGTGCGGACCACGCGGTGAGAGGGGATGGCGACCACAAGACGGTTCGCGGCACAGGCCTGAGCTACCGCGCGAGCGCTTCCGGGCGCGCCGACCTTCTTCGCGATCTGTCGCTGGCCGCTACCAGCACCGAGCCAAGAGTGGTTTCACCGAGCGCGAAGCGAATCTCCGTATTCATCGGGCCTTGCGCAGGGTGAGATTGATCCGGTGTCGTCCCAACAGCGCGTGCTCGCCATCCTTCAGCGGGGCGATCCCGTGGAAGGCCAGGCGCGAAGGTCCGCCCCAAACGACCACGTCGCCGTGAAACAGCCTCACCCGATCAGGTCGATCGGCGCGCTTATCGCCGCCAAAAAGAAAGGTGGCCGGGAGGCCCAAAGAGACCGAGACGATGGGGGCGGTGAAGTCGCGCTCGTTGCGGTCCTGATGGAGGGTCAGCCGGGCGCCGGGGTCATATCGGTTGATGAGGCAGGCGTCGGGCACGAAGTGCTGGTAGCCCGCCTCGCTGGCCGCGCGTGATGCAAGCTCGAGAAAGACCGCGGGCATATCCGGCCACGACTGGCCGGAATCGGGATCGACCGCGTCGTATCGATAGCCGCGCCGGTCACTCACCCACCCGAGCGCACCGCAATTGGTCATGGCCACCGTCATCCGGTGACCGCCGGGAGTCGTCAAGTGTCGCCAGGGTGCCGCGGCAACCACCTCGCGGATCGCGGCAACCAGCGGCTGCTGGACGTTCAGCGCGAAACCTCTTTGGACCCAGGCCCCGTCCGCGAGTTTCTGCGCGTGGGGCTCCGCTTCGAGATCCTCAAAGAGGACTCCGGTTACACCGCGCGCCCTCATGTTGCGTCGTGAAAGATCACACCCGGGAGTATGACGTTGACCGGCGCGGATGTGGCTTAATGAGGAAGGATCCCAAGGGCGCACCTCGGTTTTTTGCTTTTGAATCCGCGCGGCGGCTTGACGGAAGGGCGGCCACCAGGGCCGCCCCTACATTCCAGCAGGTTCGTGGAGGCTGCAACGAACCCCTTGGATACCGTAGGGGCACGCCTTGTGCGTGCCCTTCGCAGCGGTGGTCAATCCGCGCGGCGGCTTGACGGAAGGGCGGCCACCAGGGCCGCCCCTACATTCCAGCAGGTTCGCGGAGGCTGCAACGAACCCCTTGGATACCGTAGGGGCACGCCTTGTGCGTGCCCGAATCGTAATTGAGGCCGCGACCTCAAGTGACAGAATCGACCCGATGAACACCTTCGATGCGAGCGCGTCTGCGCTCTCTATCCTGATCGCAGGTGATCCAAGGCTGCGGCGGCGGTCGGAGGAAATCGCGTCCATCGACGCGGGCCTGCTTGACGAGGCATCAAAACTGATCGCCACGCTGCGCGACTTCCGCGAAAGAAGCGGCTTCGGCCGCGCGATTTCCGGCGTCCAGGTCGGCGTGATGAAGCGGCTTGTGGCCATGAACCTCGGCGCCGGTCCCTTCATCCTCATCAACCCCGAGATGACCTGGAGAAGTGAGGAGACCTTCCTGGTCTGGGACGACTGCCTGAGCGTGCCCGATGTCCTCGTTCACCTCCGGCGTCACAGCTCGATCTCCCTTACCTTCCGGGATCATCGTTTCCGTCTGCGCCGCTGGGATAACCTTCCGCCCGATCTCTCCGAGTTGATCCAGCACGAGATCAATCATCTTGATGGTGTCCTGATGACCGATCTGGCCGAAGGCGAAGGCGCGATCCAGCCCCTTTCAAGATGGGCCGAACTCGTGGGCTTGGCGCGACCCTCGAATCGGCTCTTGCTCGACAACATCCGCGAAGCTGCGCAGCTCATCGATCCCGTCTTCACAGCCTCTCCTCAGTACGAGTGCGAAGCGTTGTCCGCAGAACTCGGCACGCCGGTGACCCTGAAGGTGGAAACCTCCAATCCGATCCGGTGTTTCAAGGGCCGTGGCGCTTCCTACTTCGTCCGGAAGTCCGTCGACGCCGGCCGAGCAGAGGGCGGATTCGCCTGTGCGAGTGCTGGAAACTTCGGTCAGGCCATGGCGTACGCGTGCCGTTCACAGGGGCTGCCGCTGACGGCTTTCGCAGCCACAAACGCGAACCCCCTCAAAGTCGAAAGGATGCGCGCGCTCGGCGCGGACGTTCACCTTGAAGGTCAAGACTTCGATGCCGCAAAGACCTTCGGCCGCGCGTGGGCGGCGGACACGGGCATCCCCTTCATCGAAGACGGCCGCGAACCGTGGATCACCGAAGGGGCCGGAACCATCGGCCTCGAACTGCTCGCGCGCGATGAGGCCTTCGACGTGGTGATCGTGCCCCTTGGAAACGGAGCGCTCCTGAACGGCGTGGCGCGTTGGTTGAAGTCCGCTGCCCCCGCCACCGAGATCATCGGGGTATGCGCGGAGGGCGCGCCGTCCATGGAACGGTCGTGGCGGAGCGGCACCGTCGTCGAAACCAACACCGCAGAAACGATCGCCGATGGTGTGGCCGTCCGGGTCCCCATCCCCGAGGCGGTTGAGGACATGCGCGGTCTCATCGACGATGTTGTCCTCGTCGACGACGACACTACCCTTCAGGCCATGGCGCTCCTTGAGCAACACGCGGGCCTGATCGTCGAACCCGCCGGCGCTTTGGGGGTCGCCGCGATTCTCAAACACCGCGCGCGGTACGCGGGACGGAAAACCGCCACGATCCTTTGTGGCGGGAACCTCCGTTGAGCTAGGAGTCTGCGCGGCAGAGGGCCTCTGGAGGAAGGGCGTCATCCCGGCGGAGGCCGGGGTCCACTTCCAACTGTCTCCATCCGAACCCTGGGCGGCTGAGCACTTAAGTGGATTCCCGCTTTCGCGGGAATGACGTCTGGGAGGGCTAGGAATCTGCGCGGCAGAGGGCCTCTGGAGGAAGGGCGTCATCCCGGCGGAGGCCGGGGTCCACTCCTGTTCTTCTCCCGGCCGCCGAGCCTGCGCCCCAACCGCGGGACCCGCCGCCATGCCCGCGTCAAGGTCGTTCCAGTTCATGATCGCGTTGAACCCAAGGGAGAACGTGCCCTGGGTCTGCCAGCGCCAGAAGGGACGGATCGCGAACATCACCACATGACCCTTTCCTAGCGCGACGTCAACGACGCCCGCGCGGTTCGAGAGGAACTGGCCGTTCGTGAGCGACCCCGACAAGAGCATGTCGTTTGGATTGGGGGGAAATGACAGAACGACGCGCGGTCGAGCGCCCGCATCCAGGTTCACACCAAACGCCGCCGCCATGCCACGAAAGGCCGCTGCTTCATCCACCTGCGGGCGTTCACCGGCCGCCGGAGCCTCAACGGGGTCGAGAGGATTGATCCGCAGGGGGGTTGCCATGGGCGTGATGATCTGGCCGAGCCCCGCGTTCGGTGGTCCGCCGCCACCGAGGAAACCCGCGAACTCCGCGGGAATGCCCGACCCACCGCCCGCGTTCAGAACGGGATCCTGATTGAAGTAGACGGGCAGATCGGACGCGTCGTAGCCATAGGCGATCGGACTCTTGCGATCCCCCCACTTGCCGCGCATTACCGAGCCGCGCGCGAACAGCTGCGCGGGCCGCTCAACCGTGACCCCGGACGTGATTCCGTATTCGGGGAAGATGGTCGCGGTCGAACCCTCGGTGATGAGCGTCCCCCCTTCGTTGACGAACTTCGCGAGCTCGGTGAGGCCTTCCATTCCCATGCCCCCGCGGATGTCATCCGACTGGTCCAGCACCCCGAGGTTGGGCGTGAGGTCGGACTTCTTGTACGGCACCGCATCGGGACCCGTCTTCGGAATGCCGTTGATCTGGCTCTGGGCCGTCCCGCCGACGTGCGGGAAGATGATGACGTCGTACTTCGCGCGGAGATTGCCCTCACGCAGTTTCTGATCGGCGAAGTACGTGTAGGGCACGCCAAAGGTGTCGAGGGCGGCCCGCACCCAGCCCTCGTCCTGCGTCCTCTGCCACGCATGCACGTAGCCGATGCGCGGAACGTCCAGGGCGTGGGTTTTCAGGGCGGGCAGGGAGTCTGTGGCCCAGGCGGAGAGGCCAAGATCCTTGATGACCGGTTCGAGCTTCGTGCGGTCGAAGTCCTTGACGACGATGGCACCCGCGCGGAGCTGTCGCCCGTTCAGCTCGAAGTCGTCCTCCACCGCGTCCATCGCGATGTTCGCGTTCTTGAAACGGAACGACACGAGAGCGTTATCTGACGTGTGTTCGACCACCAGCGTCTTGCCCGTGCCCTCGATCCCGCCTGGGGCCTTGACGGGTGCGGTGACGGGGGTCATCGACGCCGACAGGATGGACTTGTCGCCCACGGTCTTGAGATCGATGTCGCGCATGTACTGGAACGTCCAGCCGGTGTCGTCGTAAGGGCGAGGATTCTGGGCCGGATAGTTCTGAATGGAGAAGTACATATCGGCGAGGGTGCGATAGGGCTGATCTGCCCGAATCACGTAGTCGCCCGCTTCGACGCTGACGTTTCCGGCCTTCATCGCCGCGGACGCGCGATGGATCTCGAGGCCCTGGCGGAGGAGTTCGTTGACGGAATCCGCCACCTCGCCCTTGCGACGCTGGTTCGCCGGAATCACCCACGCGTGCACCGGACCGTTCTTGCCCTTATCCACCGAGCGCTTGTTCTTGAGCCAGTAGTTCTCCATGTACTTCTGGCGGTTCTTCGCCATGTGCGAGAGCGAGAAGAGCACGCCCGACTGCTGGATGTTCGTGTTGTTGCGCGGGCCCCATTTGATGGATGGAAGCGGCGGGTTCGGCCGGAACCATTCGCGGCTGGTGGCAGACGCAGGCAGCCGCAGATTCTCGTTGTTATCCGGACCGTAGCTTTGCACCTCGTAGAAGCGGCCGATCGCATTGTGCGAATGGGCGATGAAGAACATGTAGTTCGGCGTCCAGCCATCGTAGAAGCCGTAGGTGAACACGCCGGGAACGCCGCGCTTGGTCAGCTCCTGCACATCGTGGTTGGCGAAATCCCACCACTCGGAGATGGTGATGGGGTCGATCGCTTCGTTGTAGGGGCCGGTGCCGGTCGACGAATAGAGGTACGACTGCGCCTCATGCAGGTCGTGCATCACGATGGGCTTCCACTCAAGCTGGGTCCTCGTGACCGCGCGGGTGAGATTCAGGAACTGGCCCATGCCGTCGCGGTTGTTGTCGTGGGCCACATACTTGCCCCAGTACATCAGAGGGGGGCGCTGCTTGCCCGTCTTCTTCCCGTAGTAGTAGGTGTCGACGTGCTTGTCGCGACCATCCGGCTCGATCACGGGAGTGATGAACGTGATCATGTTGTTGCGAATCTCCTGGATGAAGGGCGTCTCCTGAACGATCAGGCGATAGGCGAGCTCCATCAGCACCTGGGGACCGCCGGTCTCGGGCGAGTGCATGCCCGAGGTGAGCCAGTAGATTGGTTTGCCCGTCTTGATGATCGCCTGGGCCTGGGCCTCGGTGGTCTTGCGCGGATCGGTGAGAGCTGCGAGGTTCGCCTTGTGAGTATCGAGGGCCTTGAGCGTCGCCTCGTCGGCGATGGCCAGCATGACGATGTCGCGGCCCTCTTCGGATTTGCCGATGGTCCAGAACTTCGCGCGCCCGGGCGCGGCCTTGGCGAGTGCTTGGTAGTAGGCGTACAGGTCCTTCGTGTACTCGATCTCACCGGGCTGACCGATGATGTGGCCGAAGTGCTTCAGCGGTGTCGGTACCGTGCTGGAGGCCGGCAGGTGGTCCACGAGTTCCGTGGTGATCCGCGGATCCTGCAGGTGTTGCTTGATCAGCTTGGTGTATTCCTCGTCGATCTTCGGCGGGGGCTTTTGGGCGAAGGCAGGCGAGGCAATGCCCGCGCCCATGAGGATCGAGAGAGCGCACGCGCACAGGGAGAGTTGTTTCATCGTGGAGCTCCGAGAATGAAGGACGTCGAACGGGGTACCTTCACATGGGGTGGCTCTGGAGTCAACGCCCAACGCGACAATGTCGGTATCGAAGACCGCACGGCGCCGGGTCGGTGATCAGAATCCACGCCCGTTTGCCCAGCGTTATCGCTGGCACTTTCCCCTTCCGCAGTTAGCGCGGATCAAGGACTGGATCCGCAGATCCCGGTCGAAGATAGCCTCGACGTCCTAAGGCCGGTTTCTTCTTTACAGCTTGAAGCCCGCGGCGGCGGCGTCGGTGTGGAACATCTTTACGGTATCAAGCGAGTATTCGTCCAGGTCGTAGCCGGCAAGCTGCAGTTTCTTGAGAATGTCGTTGGTGACCGTGATGACGTGGCATCCAACGCTTTCCGCGTGAAAGATATTGAGAAGTTCGCGCGGACTGGCCCAGATCAACTCAGCGGCCGGGCTCAGCTTGAGCAACTCGACCGCGGCCGCCATGAGCGGAACCGGATCTCTGCCGGTGTCGGCAATCCTTCCTGCGAAGACGGAAACGTAGCTTGGAACCTCCGGATTGAGGGCCGCGACAACGTCCCGAACCTGGGGCAGGGTCATGAGGGCGGTGACATTGACCTTCACCCCTCTTGCGGTCAGCTTTCGGACCAGTTCATAGCTCGTTTCCCGACGGGTATTCGTGACGGGGATCTTCACGTAGACGTTCTCGCCCCAACCCGCTATCTCGAGGGCCTGGCGCTCCATCTCCGCAAATTCGTCCGAGAAGACCTCAAACGAGATGGGCCGATCCGGAATCGCCTGGAGAATGTCCTTGGCGAACGCTCGATAGTCGCTGATGCCGACTTTCCTCATTAGGGTGGGATTGGTCGTCAAACCCTTCACGAACGACTTCTGGTACATCTCGATCATGCCGGCTTTGTCGGCACCGTCGGCAAAGATCTTCACATTGAGTTGGTCGACGGTCTTCACAGGAGTCCTCTGGGGGATTGAGCGGGGGATTGGACGGGAGGGTAGATCGCTCTGATTCTATGCCGAGGCACGATCAGGAGTCTGGAGCCCATGTTCGGTGAGGATGATCCCGGCCGCCTCGGACAGGGATTTCACTCGATAGTCCCAGGAAACCGGCTGGCGCTCGTTGTACCCATAGTCGATGAAGAAGGTCCGGCATCCTGCGTGCTGCCCGGCTTCGACGTCTCGCCAGCGATCCCCGACCATGAAGCTCCGGCCGAGATCAAGTCCAAGATCGCTTGAGGCGCTCAACAGCATTCCGGGCCGCGGCTTGCGGCATGAGCAACCATCTTCGCTGTCGTGGTAGCACATGACGAGCCGATCGAGGGGCAGCCTTGCCGCAATTTCGCTATTGATGGCCTCCACAGCCGCTTGCGAGACGGTCCCGCGGGCAACATCAGGCTGATTCGAGACCACAACCAGGAGGAAGCCTGCGGCCTTCAGGCTGAGCAGGGCTTCCGCGACCCCTGGCAGAATCTCTAGTTCGTCGAGCTTCGCCGGAGGATAGGGCCTTCCTTCCCGAACCACCGCGCGGTTAGCTCGGAGACGTTGTCGGTGGGGGCATAAGACTCGATGCCTACGATCTTGCGAAAGTCGTTAACGGCATGCGAGCAATTCCCAGCGCTGCCACCAACCCCGAGGAAGAAGAGGCGGCCGCCGTCCTGCTTGACCCCGGCCAGCAGGTCGACCATTCTCTCGATGGCGGCCACGTCCATCTTCTGTATGATTTGTGCGGCTTCGTCGAGGTGCTGCTGCGCGTAACTCATGTGTTCTCCTTGGTCGCGGGTTGCTCGGCTGAAAGTTCGTCGGTCGAAAAATAGGCTTCGGCTTCCTTCAATCCTTCATGGGACCCGATTTCGTAAAACCGGTGATAAACCTCGTGCCCGGCCAGTTTCCCCGCCAGGGAGAGCTGGTGATAAACATCGGACAGATCGAAGGCCCCACCGTCCGGGTTACCGGCCAGGATGTCGGCGGAGAGAACTCCTAGCCCGTAGTCCACGTGACGCATATCCACGCGTGGAGTCCGCTTGTTGTATTCAACGATGCGCCGATCGCGAAACAGGACGTTGCTCTTGTCCCACTGGCCTGCATTGTTGAGGACTGTCATTAGGGCGGGCTGGCCGCTGGCCGTGAAAGATGCCTGGACCTTGTTGAAGTCACAGGGCAGGAAGGAATCGCCATAAAGCACGAAGAAGTTGGCCCCGAGCCGCGGCAAGGCCCGCCTCAGGGCGCCTCCCGTTCCCAGCAACGTCGGACCGTCGTACGAATATCGGACGAGGAGGCCGAACGCACTACCATCTCCCACCGCGGCTTCGATCTGTTGGCCAAGATAACCCGTGCAAACGACCACGCTTGTCACGCCCTGGCCGCTAAGGTATCGGAGCTGGCGATGGATAAACGGCTGACCCGCGACATCGATCAGCGCCTTCGGAATGCTCTCGGTAATGGGACGCAGGCGGGTGGCCAGTCCGCCTGCGAGGATGGCAACGGGGAACATGGTCAGGAAAGAACCACCTTGGTGCCTTCAAAATCGAATCGAAAACGAACCTCCTCCAGGCCCGCCTTGGCCATGGCATGTCGGAGTTTGCTTCGGTCGGATGCGTAGAACATCAGGAAGCCGCCCCCACCCGCGCCCACCAGCTTGCCCCCTATCG
>ENA-ORBV01007804-ORBV01007804.1-microbial-mat-metagenome-genome-assembly--contig:-NODE-7804-length-18250-cov-17.134485_pt1 | contig 18250 bp, 12 predicted proteins | sample MGYA00237777_ERZ505514 | MGnify/ENA primary metagenome ERZ505514 (study PRJEB26160, sample SAMN06269048) | microbial mat metagenome | isolation source: Oligotrophic lake microbial mat | place...
TTAAATTATTTTAAAACCATGTAAATCAATCACTTACTGACTGCCAACTGCGTACAGCCAACTGCATACTGGTATTACTTCCATTTGTCAGCCATTGGCAAAGAAGTTTAGAAAAACACAAAGCCCCTTCAATCTCACGACCGAAAGGGCTTTTTTTATCTAAGATGCTGTAAATCCTCTAATCCTGAAAATCCTGATTCACTTCCTCATACTGTGCTTTGCGGGCTTCGTATTCCTGCTGGGCATCTTTGTGCGCCACGAAAATGCTTTCGTATTGGCGCAAGCCGGTGCCTGCCGGAATTCGTTTACCAACAATTACGTTCTCTTTCAAGCCGTTCAAGTAGTCTTTTTTCGCGCTGATGGCTGCGGTACTTAACACTTTCGTCGTCTCTTGGAAGGACGCGGCTGAAATCCAGCTATCCGTACCCAACGACGAGCGCGTGATACCTTGCAACATCGGACTCGAAGTAGATGCCACTGCGTCACGGTACTCCACGGCTATTTTATCATTGCGTTTTAAGAATGAGTTCTCTTCGCGCAACTGCCGTAGCGTCACCAACTGACCCGGTTTCAGGCGATTGGAATCACCCGCTTCCGTGACCACTTTCTTATCGAAAATCCAGTCGTTTTGTTCTACAAAGTCATATTTTTCAATGGCTTCGCTTTCCAAGAACGTCGTATCACCGGCATCTTCAATAATTACGCGGCGCATCATCTGGCGCACAATCACTTCGATGTGTTTGTTGTTAATCGTAATACCTTGCGAACGATATACTTCCTGTACGTTATTCACCAAGTACGTTTGCACCGCGAATGGACCTTTGATGCTCAAAATATCTTTCGGCGCAATTGCACCGTCAGACAATGGCGTACCTGCGCGCACGAAGTCACCGTCCTGTACCAGAATGTGCTTGGATAAGCCAATTAGATACTTCCGTTTCTGACCATCCCGTGCTGTCACTGCTACTTCTCGGTTACCACGCTTGATTTTACCAAAAGAAACAACACCATCAATTTCTGAAACGACTGCTGGATTCGTCGGGTTACGGGCTTCAAACAGTTCCGTTACACGTGGCAGACCACCCGTGATATCCTGAATTTTACCCAATTTACGCGGAATCTTAGCTATACGCTCGCCAGCTTTCACTTCAATTCCATCTTCAATGGAAATGTAAGCACCCACCGGCATATTGTATAACTTCAACTCTTCGCCATCTGGAGAAACAATCTTGATAATCGGTATTTTCTTCTTATTTCTCGGTTCAATGACCACTTTCTCTGCATAACCCGTTTGTTCATCTCGTTCTACGCGGTACGTCACGCCTTCTTCCACGTCTTCAAACTTCGCAATACCCGGATATTCAGAAACGATAACTGCGTTAAATGGATCCCATTCGCAAATCATTTGTCCGCGCGTCACTGCGTCGCCGTCTTTTATGTGCAAAGTTGCACCATAAGGCACGTGGTGAGCGGCAAACTGCTTGCCGGTTTGCACATCTAACAATCGCATTTCACCAGTACGGGATAGTACAACGGTAATTTTATTGCCCAAGTCATCGAGTGAATCGGTCACGCGAACGCTATCAAATTCTACCCGACCATTAAATTTAGCCGTGATTTCTGATTCTGTTCTGGACACCGAAGCCACACCACCCACGTGAAACGTACGTAGCGTCAACTGCGTACCGGGTTCGCCAATGGATTGTGCTGCAATGATTCCCACCGCATCGCCCTCTTCAGTGATACGACCAGTCGCCAAGTTCTTTCCGTAACATTTCGTACAAACGCCACGCTTGGTTTCGCAAGTCAGTACCGAGCGAATATTTACAGTCTCTACTCCAATTTCTTCGATATGCTCCGCCATTTTGGCATCCACGTACTCGCCTGCTTTCAGCAACACTTCATTGGTAGTCGGATGCGTTACATCGTGCAAAATAAAGCGACCTTCAATACGAGACGACAACTGTTCAATGACTTTTTCATTATCTTTGAACGCCGAAGTTTCAATACCGCGCAGCGTGTGACAATCCTCTTCCATAATCACGACATCCTGTGCCACATCCACCAAACGACGGGTCAAGTAACCCGCATCTGCCGTTTTCAAAGCCGTATCCGCCAAACCTTTGCGCGCACCGTGCGTAGAAATGAAGTATTCCAATACTGACAATCCGTCTACAAAATTTGCCAAGATTGGGTTTTCGATAATCGCACCACCCGTGTCACCAGATTTTCTCGGTTTTGCCATCAGTCCCCGAAGTCCGCACAACTGCTTGATTTGCTGCTTAGAACCACGTGCGCCAGAGTCCAACATCATAAACACGGAGTTGAATCCTTGCTTGTGTTCTGCCAGTTCTCGCATCAACGTTTCGGTAATCCGGTTATCGGCATACGTCCACTTATCAATAATTTGATTATAGCGTTCGTTGTTGGTTATCAGACCCATATTGTAGTTGTCCCACACTTCGTCTACCTCTACTTGCGCCTCTTGGAGCGTCTTTTGTTTCACACTTGGCGTAATCAAATCCCCAAGGTTGAACGAAAGACCACCTTTGAACGCCCACATAAAGCCCATTTCCTTAATATTATCGAGGAACTCAGCCGTCACGCGGAAGTTGGTACGACGAATCACGTCACTGATAATCTTTTTCAGGTTCTTTTTGGTCATCAATTGATTGATAAACGGCACTTGTTCGGGTACCGCCTGATTAAAAATCACGCGACCACAAGTCGTTTCAATCAATTTTTGAACCAATTTTCCATTTTCATCTTCCACTCTTGCGCGCACCTTGATGGTAGCGTGCAAATCCAGTTGCCTTTCATTATAAGCTATAATCACTTCCTCCGCAGAGTAATATGCTTTGTTCTCGCCTTTCACCTTGATGGTTTCCGTCGAGCGTCTTTCTTTTGTAATATAATACAAGCCCAAAACCATGTCCTGCGAAGGCAGCGAGATCGGCGAGCCGTCCTGCGGGTTGAGCATATTGTGTGCAGACAACATCAACACTTGTGCCTCCAAAATAGCAGCTTGACTCAAGGGTACGTGTACCGCCATCTGGTCACCGTCAAAGTCGGCGTTGAACGCACCACACACGAGCGGGTGCAACTGGATTGCCTTTCCTTCAATCAATTTTGGCTGGAATGCCTGAATAGACAAGCGGTGCAACGTCGGTGCCCGGTTGAGCAATACGGGGTGTCCTTTCAAAATGTTTTCCAGAATTTCCCAGATAACCGGGTCTTTCCGATCCACCAATTTCTTAGCAGACTTCACTGTTTTTACAATGCCGCGCTCAATTAACTTTCTGATAATGAATGGCTTGAATAATTCCGCTGCCATCCCTTTTGGAATGCCGCATTCTTGTAGTTTCAACGTTGGACCGACCACGATCACCGAACGACCGGAATAATCCACGCGCTTACCCAACAAGTTTTGACGGAAACGACCTTGCTTGCCTTTCAAAATATCACTCAAAGATTTCAACGCCCGACCGCCTTCTGCTTTTACGGCATTGGATTTCCGAGAGTTGTCAAACAGCGAATCCACCGCTTCTTGCAACATCCGCTTCTCATTTCGCAAAATCACTTCTGGCGCTTTGATTTCCAATAGACGCTTCAGACGATTGTTACGAATAATGACCCGCCGATACAAATCATTCAAATCCGAACTTGCAAAACGCCCCCCATCCAACGGCACCAAGGGGCGCAATTCAGGTGGAACGACTGGCAAATATTGAATGACCGTCCATTCCGAACGGCTCGAAGCGGTACTCATCCCTTCGCGGAACGCTTCTACCACGCGCAAACGCTTGAGCGCTTCTGATTTCCGCTGTTGCGAAGTTTCATTCGCTGCTTGGTGACGCAAGTCATACGACAACTGGTCAAGGTCAAGGCGAATCAACATATCTCGAATCGCCTCTGCACCCATCCGCGCGATGAATTTATTTGGATCGGTATCGTCTAACAGTTGATTCTCCGTTGGCAGTGTTTCCACAATTTCCAAATACTCTTCTTCTGAAAGCAAATCGCCTTCATTCGATCCGTCTGCCTTTTTGATGCCTGACTGAATAACGACGTAGCGCTCATAATAAATCACAGCTTCCAGTTTCTTAGAAGACATTCCCAATAAATATCCAATCTTATTAGGCAGCGATTTGAAAAACCAAATGTGTACGACCGGCACCACCAGTTTGATGTGCCCCATGCGCTCTCGGCGCACCTTCTTCTCCGTCACTTCCACCCCACAACGGTCACACACAATGCCTTTGTATCGAATGCGCTTATATTTACCGCAGTAGCATTCATAGTCCTTTACGGGACCAAAAATGCGCTCGCAAAACAAGCCATCGCGCTCCGGCTTGTACGAGCGGTAGTTGATAGTTTCAGGCTTCAAGACCTCGCCATACGAGCGTTCCAGAATCTCATCCGGCGACGCCAAGCTAATGGTGATGCTCTCAAAATCCTGTCTTTGCACCTGTTGATTATTCTTTCTAAATGGCATATGTTGATTTTGGAGACGTTAGACATTAGACATTAGATGTTAGACGTTAGACGTTAGATTTTAACTACATGAACTTGGATCAAATGAGATAATTTGGCAATTACAACATCCTGTTCCTATATGTATGTACTTAAAATCCGGATCTAAAGTCTATTGTCTAAAATCTATCGTCTAAAATCTGATTTTAATCAAATTTCACATCCAACGCCAAGCCACGCAATTCGTGTACCAATACGTTGAAAGACTCTGGTATATTCGGTTCTGGCAAGTTATCGCCTTTTACAATTGCTTCGTAGGCTTTCGCGCGACCATTGATATCATCCGATTTAATGGTCAGCAATTCCTGTAAGATATTGGCGGCACCGAATGCTTCGAGCGCCCACACTTCCATCTCACCAAAACGCTGTCCGCCAAACTGCGCTTTACCGCCCAGTGGCTGCTGCGTGATGAGCGAGTACGGTCCGATAGAACGCGCGTGCATCTTGTCGTCCACCATGTGCGACAATTTCAGCATATAGATCACGCCTACCGTTGCTTGCTGGTGAAATCGGTCACCCGTTTCGCCGTCGCTCAAATAAGTTTGACCCAAGGAAGGCAAGCCCACTTTTTGGATTTGCTCTTCGATGTCATCTTGCGTTGCACCGTCAAAGATTGGGGTCGCAAATTTCACGCCCATTTTCTCACCAGCCCATCCAAGTACGGTTTCAAAAATCTGCCCCAAATTCATACGCGAAGGCACGCCTAATGGATTTAGTACAATGTCTACCGCTGTACCATCTTCCAAGAACGGCATATCTTCTGAACGTACAATTCTGGAAACGATTCCTTTGTTACCGTGGCGACCGGCGAGTTTATCACCCACTTGCAGCTTGCGCTTTTTCGCCATGTATACTTTTGCCAACTTCAATACGCCCGCAGGTAGCTCATCGCCAATGCTGACATTGAACTTCTCGCGCTTGTAACGACCGACTTCTTCGTTGAGTTTGATGCTATAATTGTGTAACAATCTGGCAATCAGTTCATTGATCTTCGGTTCGTTGGTCCAGTTGCTGTAGTCAATAGTAGAATAGTCCAATTCCCGCAACAATTCTTGCGTAAATTTCGTACCCTTCGGAATCGCCGGATCGCCGTAGATGCTCTTCACACCTTGTGAAATCTTTCCTTTCACGAGTGTTAACAGCTTGTCAATCAACACTGTTTGCAATTGGTTCGTCGCCACGCTGTGCTGGTCATCCAATTTGTCAAGTACGTCCTTTTCCTGTCCTTTCTGCAACTTATCTTTCTTGGCACGAGCGAACAACTGTTTGTCAATCACGATACCACTGGTAGAAGGCGGCGCTTTCATCGAAGCATCTTTCACATCACCAGCTTTGTCGCCGAAGATGGCACGCAAGAGTTTTTCTTCTGGTGTTGGGTCGGACTCGCCTTTCGGTGTGATCTTTCCAATTAAAATATCGCCTTCTTTCACCCATGCGCCCACGCGAATGATGCCGTTTTCATCCAAATCCTTGGTCGCATCTTCACTCACGTTTGGAATATCATTCGTCAATTCTTCCTCACCCAGCTTCGTATCGCGCACGTCCATTTCAAAATGCTCAATGTGTACCGACGAAAAAATATCTTCCCGAACGACCCGCTCTGAAATTACAATCGCGTCTTCAAAATTATACCCTTTCCAAGGCATGAACGCCACTTTCATATTCTGACCAAGTGCCAATTCACCTTTTTCCGTTGCATAACCGTCGCACAAAATTTGACCTTTGTTCACGCGGTCGCCCCGACGCACGATTGGGCGCAAGTTGATACACGTTCCCTGATTGGTACGCAAGAACTTGGTCAGCATGTACTTTTTCCGATTATCTTCAAAGGAGATCAACTGCTCGTCCTCGGTGCGGTCATATCGAATTACAATCTCGGTTGCATCTACATATTCTACCACACCATCGCCTTCTGCATTGATCAGCATTCGAGAATCGCGTGCTACTTTTCCTTCCAAACCTGTTCCTACAATCGGAGAACTTGGACGAATCAGCGGCACTGCTTGGCGTTGCATGTTCGAACCCATCAAGGCGCGGTTCGCATCATCATTTTCCAAGAATGGAATGAGGTTTGCAGATACGCCTACAATTTGATTCGGTGCAACGTCCATATACTCCAATTCCTCTGGCGTCAAAACCGGAAAATCCCCATGTTCGCGCGACTTGATACGCTCGTCCTGAAAGGTTCCCTCTTCGTCAATCACGGCATTTGCCTGTGCGATTTTTAGGTAATCTTCCATTTCAGCAGACAGGTATTGCACATTACTCGAAACATCCACACGCCCAGCGGTTACTTTGCGATAAGGGGTTTCCAAAAAGCCCATTTTATTGATCTTCGCGTGTACGCAAAGCGTCGAAATCAGACCGATATTCGGACCTTCCGGCGTTTCAATCGTACAAAGGCGACCATAGTGGGAATAGTGTACGTCCCGCACCTCAAAACCTGCACGCTCGCGGGAAAGACCACCTGGTCCAAGTGCCGAAATACGCCGCTTGTGCGTAATTTCTGACAATGGATTGGTTTGATCCAAAAATTGCGACAACTGACTTGTACCAAAAAACGAATTGATAACCGAAGACAAAGTCCGCGCATTAATCAAATCCATTGGGGTGAAAACCTCGTTATCCCGCACATTCATGCGCTCCCGAATCGTACGTGCCATCCGCGCCAGACCTACGCCAAACTGCGCATACAACTGCTCGCCTACCGAACGCACCCGACGGTTGCTCAAGTGGTCAATATCGTCCACTTCCGCCTTTTGATTCATCAAGCTTACGAGATAGGTCACAATATTGATGATGTCTTCTTTGGTCAAAACCAACACTTCATTGGAGATATTCAATGACAATTTTTTGTTGATTTTGTATCGCCCTACTTCACCCAGATTGTACCGCTTATCAGAGAAAAATAACTTTTCGATGATGCCACGTGCCGTCTCTTCATCTGGGGGATCGGTACCGCGCAACTGGCGATAGATGTACGTCACCGCTTCGATTTCAGAACTGGTCGGGTCTTTTTGTAAGGTGTTATAAATAATTGAGTAATCCTGGTCAATTTCCTCTTTCTGTAGAATAATGGTATCTACTTCCGCCGTCAGGATTGCCTCAATATTTTCTTCGTCTAATACGATATCGCGTTCGAGAATAATCTCGTTACGCTCGATGGTTACTACCTCGCCGGTGTCTTCATCCACGAAATCTTCCGTCCAGCTACGTAATACCCGTGCTGCCAATTTACGACCGATAGAACCTTCCAGCGATACGCGCGTAGCCCGCACTTCATCTGCCAAATCAAACAAATCCAAAATCGCTTTATCGGTGTCGTATCCAATCGCCCGTAGCAATGTTGTTACTGGAAATTTTTTCTTCCGATCAATATACGCATACATGACCGTGTTAATATCAGTGGCAAATTCCATCCACGCGCCTTTGAACGGGATTACTCTGGCGGAGTAAATCTTCGTTCCATTGGGGTGAAAAGTCTGCCCGAAAAACACGCCCGGTGAACGGTGTAATTGCGACACAATCACGCGCTCGGCACCATTGATTACAAACGTGCCTTTTGGTGTCATGTAGGGTATATTGCCCAAAAACACATCCTGTACAATCGTCTGAAAATCAACGTGTTCTACATCATTACAAGAAAGTCGCAATTTCGCCTTCAACGGTACGCTGTACGTGAGTCCCCGTTGCATACACTCTTCGATGGTGTAACGCGGCGGGTCAATATAATAGTCCAAAAATTCGAGTACAAAAATGTTCCGCGCATCCGTAATCGGAAAATTTTCTTGAAACACTTTGTAAAGTCCTTCGTTCATACGATTTTCGGGAGTTGTTTCCAATTGGAAAAACTCCTGAAAGGACTTCATTTGAATTTCGAGCAAATCTGGATACGGAGAGGGGAGCTTAATCTTGCCGAAGCGTACTCTTTGATCTTCGGCGTTCATTACCATGCCGTTTGACGTCATTCGCTAGATAATTTTGTGCTGTCAATCAACTCCTTTTGTTAAAAGCCAGCTTTATGGATATATAATATACTTTCCAATCTGAAATAAGTTGACCCTGATTCGTAGGATTTTCGGATTTTCTTGCTTGATTAAACTTGATTTTTGAAGATTTCAAATGTACATTTACGTTTTAATCTTCAAAAATCTCTTAAATCAATCCATTAGTCTGACGAATCTTGATCAGACGACGATAGGCTTAGCCAGTTGATACACAACTCGCTAAGCCTTTTCTAACCAAAAGCCCTTAGTATTATTCTTACTATCATCAAAATATTGATGGGCTTTTAGCGGTTAAACCGCAATTACTTGAGTTCGACTTCCGCTCCTGCTTTTTCGAGTGCAGCTTTGATATTCTCAGCTTCTTCTTTTGCAACGCCTTGCTTGAGGGAGCTTGGAGCACCGTCTACAAGGTCTTTTGCTTCTTTCAAGCCTAAACCAAGAATATTTTTCACTTCTTTAACTACATTCAATTTATTAGGACCAGCCGCTTTTAGCACCACGTCAAACTCTGTTTGTTCAACAACAGCCGCCGCACCGCCATCGCTAGAAGGAGCAGCCATCGCCACTGCCGCAGCAGCAGGCTTGATACCGTAATCGTGCTCCATAATATTTGTTAACTCAACAACGTCTTTGATGGAAAGGTTTACCAACTGTTCTGCAATAGCTTTCAGATCTGCCATTTTTAATTTTTTTAAAAAGTTTTACTAACTGTTTTCTTATATCGTGCGATGAAACTTGGAAGCCGCATTTTTTGAACAAAAGAATGAATAATTAATAATGAAAGAATCTTCACTTAGTTATCCACTACTTCTTCATTACTTATTCCTTCATTATTCACTTCTTCATTACTTATCACCTCATTATTCATTCCTTCATTACTTATCACCTCATTATTCATTCCTTCATTGTTACTGTTCTCGCGTTCTTCCAATGCCTTGAGTAAGCCCATGACACTGTTGCCACCCGAATTGAGTGCACCCATGAGGTTAGCTCCAGGAGAACCGAGTAAACCGAGTAATTGCCCAATAAGTTCTTCTCGGGATTTCAACTTAATCAAAGTATCAAGCTGGTCATCGCCGATATAAACAGCCGTATCAATATACGCTGCCTTTACCGCCGGTCTTGCATTGTCTCCCCGAAACTCTTTAATTAAGCGAGCAGGTAGGTTGGCAGTTTCTGTAAACAGCACTGCGGTCGGACCTTTCAGTGCTCCATACACTGCCTCGTAATTCTTTTCTGCCGGCGCTGTTTCGAGGGCTTTACGGACGAGGGAGTTTTTCATCACCTGCATCTCTATACCTTGCTCGTGAAACAATCGGCGCAGTTTATTTACTTTTTCTACGGTAAGGGTTGAAGCATCTGTTATATAGAAAAATGAATTATTTTCAAATTTTTCTTTTAATGCCTCAATAGTATCGTTTTTTTGTTGTTTTGTCATTGTATATCAATTTTGAGACATTAAATTAACTAACCGTTTTTGCATCTACTTTGATACCCGGACTCATCGTACTCGCTATTGCGACCGATTTCATGTAAGTACCTTTGGCAGAAGAAGGCTTCAATCGCATCAATGTAGACAGCAATTCATTCGCATTATCCACCAGTTTCTCCGGCGTGAAAGACACCCGACCTACCGAGGCATGAATGATACCAGCTTTGTCTACGCGAAAAGAGATTTTACCCCCTTTTACTTCTTTCACAGCTGCGGCAACGTCTTGCGTAACTGTACCCGTTTTTGGGTTCGGCATCAAGCCACGTGGACCAAGGATACGACCAATCTTACCTACTTGCGCCATGACTTGCGGCATCGCCACCACGACATCTACATCCGTCCAACCGCCTTGTATTTTTGTGATGAATTCATCTAGACCTGCATAGTCGGCACCTGCTTCAATTGCTTCGTCTACTTTATCGGGGGTACAAAGTACCAAAACCCGCTTGGTTTTGCCTGTGCCGTGTGGTAGCGAAACCGTGCCACGAATTGCTTGGTCTGCCTTCCGTGGGTCAACGCCCAACCGCACGTGCAGGTCTACAGAGGCGTCGAATTTTGTAATGTTAACCGTTTTTACCAGCGCCATCGCGTCTTCCAGCGTGTAGAATTTTAATCTATCCACTTTTGGATTCACGGCTTTGCGCTTTTTACTTAGTTTTATTGATGCCATTGCACAAAGTTTTGAGGTCAAACGTCTTTTATAAAAAGACTCCCTACCATTTTTAAAGATATTACATGTTAGACTTTAGATAATAGACATTAGATTAAAAGTGTCTAAAGTCTATTGTCTACAATCTATCGTCTAAAAAATTAATTATCCGAATTTTTATTGCCTTCCCAAGGCGCGTCACCGGTCACATTCAAACCCATACTACGCGCCGTACCTGCGATCATTTTCATGGCAGATTCAATGGTAAATGCGTTCAAATCCGTCATTTTGTTTTCTGCAATCGCGCGCACTTGTTCCCAAGTAACCGAGCCGATTTTGTTCCGGTTGGGTTCCGCCGAGCCTTTTGTAGCTTTGGATGCTTCCAATAATTGAAGGGCGGCAGGAGGCGTTTTGATTACAAATTCAAAAGATTTGTCTTTATAAACCGTAATTACTACTGGCAAGACTTTGCCCATTTTATCCTGCGTAGCGGCATTGAAGCGCTTACAGAATTCCATGATATTCACACCCTTAGAACCAAGTGCCGGACCAATAGGAGGTGCTGGATTAGCCTGTCCACCTTTTGCCTGTAATTTTATGAACGTTTCTATTTCCTTAGCCATTTCTAAATTACTTTAAACAATAGATGCAATTTTGATATTTAGAGAAGCCTTCTTATTTAGAAGCTAAATGGAAAATTGCATATTCTAATTTCAAAAATTATTTATTTCAACTACTTACTGTAAACTGTCTACTGATCAACCTTGTTTTTCTACTTGCATAAAGTTCAACTCCACTTCTGTACCGCGCCCGAAGATTTTTACAATTACTTTCAATTTCTTTTTTTCTTCGTTCACTTCTTGAATGTCGCCTATAAATTCGCTAAATGGACCATCAACAATCTTCACAGTTTCCCCTACAATAAACGGCTCTGCCAAAGATTCACCAGCACCCTGCGATTCGTCCACTTTACCCAGCATTTTGTTGGCTTCACTTGCCCGCATTGGGATGGGCGTATTTTTACCTAAAAAGTGAATTACATTTGGCACATTAGCAATAGCTTGCACAATTTCAGCAGATAATTTAGACGGTATAGATTCTATCAAAATATAGCCGGGCAACAGATTTCGCTCGGAAATCATTTTCTTGCCATTGCGAATTTTATAAATCTTCTCCGTCGGCACAATGACTTGAAAAACAAAACTTTCCCAACCGGATTGCTTGATTTCAAACTCAATCCGCTCTTTGATTTTCCGCTCTTTACCACTAATCACCCGCAGGGAATACCAACGTCTTTCTTCACCTGACTCCGCATTAGACGGAGACGAGCTTGGGATTTTGCTTTCGTCCGACATGATCGTATGCAATTATAAACCGTAAATTAAATTGACGATGAAGTTAGAGGCAGCATCAATCAAAGAAATAATAAGGGTAAGAAGCAATGTAGCCACTACTACTACCACCGCGCTACCAACTAAATTCGCCCATGTGGGCCAGGTCACTTTATGTAACAATTCGTTGTAGCTCTCTCGCAAATAAAGCCGCATTCTTTCCATAAAAAGTCAATGTGTCAATGTGATAATTTGCCGATCTGCTAATCTCGCCCCGTGCAGGATAAGTTTTGCTGCCAATCAACAAATTATGAAAAAAAATTCTAAAATAAGCACGGGAAGCAGGACTTGAACCCGCAGCCTATGGTTTTGGAGACCATCGCTCTACCAGTTGAGCTATTCCCGTGTGTGAGGAAGGATTAAGCAAAAAGCCATTGACTTTCTACTTAATCCTCCTCCTTGGTTTCTATTGTTCCGAATAAATTATTCGAGAATTTCCGTTACCTGACCAGCACCTACCGTACGACCACCCTCGCGGATAGCGAAACGAAGTCCCTTTTCCATAGCAATGGTGCTCAATAAGCTCACTTCCATCGAAACGTTATCGCCCGGCATGACCATTTCTACGCCTTCCGGCAATTTGCAATCGCCCGTTACGTCCGTTGTACGGAAGTAAAACTGTGGACGGTAGCCATTGAAAAACGGGGTGTGACGACCGCCTTCTTCTTTGCTCAATACGTACACCTCACACTTAAATTTTTTGTGTGGCTTCACAGAACCCGGCTTGCAAATAACCATACCGCGCTTGATTTGCGTTTTTTCAATACCACGCAACAGCAGACCAGCATTGTCACCCGCTTCTCCCCGATCCAACAGTTTGCGGAACATCTCCACACCCGTGATCGTTGATTTCAGTGCCAATTCGCCTTCTTTCATCATCCCGATAATTTCTACCGGATCGCCCACGTTGATTACACCGCGCTCGATACGACCCGTCGCAACCGTACCACGACCTGTGATCGTGAATACGTCTTCCACTGGCATCAAGAAAGGAAGGTCAATCAGACGTTCTGGCGTTGGAATATCGCTATCCACAGCAGCCATCAAGTCGTTTATCAATTGAACATATTTAGGGTCGCCCTCCAGTGCCTTCAATGCAGAACCTTTGATGACAGAGGCGTTGTCGCCATCATAGTCATACTGGCTCAACAATTCCCGCACTTCCATTTCTACCAATTCGATCATCTCTTCATCATCCACAAGGTCTACCTTGTTCATGAAAACGACAATCTGAGGTACGCCTACCTGACGTGCCAGCAGGATGTGTTCGCGCGTTTGAGGCATCGGACCATCCGTAGCAGCTACTACCAAAATAGCACCATCCATCTGGGCAGCACCCGTCACCATGTTTTTCACATAGTCGGCGTGACCCGGGCAGTCTACGTGCGCATAGTGGCGATTGATAGTTTGATATTCTACGTGTGCAGTATTGATCGTAATACCTCTTTCTTTTTCTTCTGGAGCCGCGTCAATGGAGTCGTAGCTTTTCTTTTCCGCCAAGCCCTGTTCTGCTAATACGTAAGTAATAGCTGCGGTTAGCGTGGTCTTGCCGTGGTCTACGTGGCCTATAGTCCCAACGTTAACGTGCGGCTTAGATCTATCAAATTGTGCCTTAGCCATCAGTACTGATTTTTGATATTAATTTTTGTAAAAAAACGATGATTCGTATCGCAATTATTATTGAGCCAAAGATGGGAATTGAACCCATGACCCCTTCCTTACCATGGAAGTGCTCTACCCCTGAGCTACTTCGGCGAAAATTGCCTCTTTATTAGACCACAGACTTTAGACGATAGATTTTAGATTCCCCTCATTCGGTTTTTCTAATGTCTATAGTCTAATATGTAAAGTCTATTTTGGAGCGGAAGACGAGATTCGAACTCGCGACATTCAGCTTGGAAGGCTGACGCTCTACCAACTGAGCTACTTCCGCAATTCTACTAATTTTGAATTTTTAATGTTTAGTTTTGAGTGCCATCCTAACATTCAAATCAAAATTAAAACTTCATCATTCAAAATTACTAAGTGGTGGGGGTAATAGGATTCGAACCTATTCAGCCTAAGCAACAGATTTACAGTCTGCCCCGTCTCTCCAACTTCGGCGCACCCCCGACTTAATTGACTATTTATGATTTACCATTGACCAGCTCTACTTTTAGAGTATAATATGGTAGATTTTTCAAATTCACGGAGCCAGCGGAGGGACTCGAACCCCCGACCAGCTGATTACAAATCAGCTGCTCTACCAACTGAGCTACGCTGGCTTAATAAATTGTTTTTCGCTTTTTAATCGCTTCAAAATGAGCTTCTTTTGCCCCATTTTGCGAAAGCGAATGCAAAGATATAACTTTTTGAATAATCCACAAATGCGAATTATCTTTTTTTCCTTAAAATAAATTTTGGGAACGTATTGGCAATAACCGAACGGTAGCCGAAAAAGTTTCAACACTTGGATTAATACCATTTTAGATGCTAAATGCCGGATGCATTGAAAAATAAGCGTTATTATACTGTTGAAAACTACGCTTGCTTTATTTTGGAGAATCGGTTATCTTTGTTTAAAATAAATGGCAATGGCAGCGCAGGTTCAAAAGAAATTGTTTACCGTCGAAGAATATTACAAAATGGCGGAAGTCGGCATTATTCCACCGGATGCTCGAGTAGAATTAATCAACGGCGAAATTATTGAAATGAGTCCGATAAAAAGTAATCATGCGGGGCACGTCCGTAGAATCAACGCATTTTTAAATAGAGTTTTGGCAGAACGCGCCATTATTGATATACAAAATCCAATTTATATCTCTCCCAATATAGAGCCGCAGCCGGATATTATGATTTTGAAACTTTCCCCCGATTTTTACACTGCCCGTCATCCAAAACCCGAAGATGTCTATTTGTTAATTGAGGTAGCCGATTCTTCCGTGCGTTACGATCAGGAAACGAAGTTGCCGCTGTATGCCCATGCCGGTATTGCAGAAGTGTGGATTTTAAATCTAAAAAAACGCTGTATTCAACTCTATCGCCATCCACAAAATGGAGTATATACGGTGCAGGAAATGGCGCAAGATGACGACATGTTACATTTACCTTTCTTTAATGTAGCAATAGAAGCAAGTGATTTGCTGGGTTGAAGAAAAATTAAAAATATTTAAAAGAATTGTAACAAATGGCAGCGCAGGCTGGTGGGCTTGATCCGCCGCTACATTACTGTGGCGACTGAAGCTCGCTGGTACAATAGCTATCAAAACTGATGCAAATACGTCACTTTACCGATATATTGCTGCTGCAAAAAGCGCTTTTCAGGATTTATATTATCTAATTGATTACTGTTGAAAACCAGATAAATATAAGAAAGCGGACGGTATTCCCAGGAAAAACGCACATTCCACACGCTGCGGTCGACAGCACTATTCCACTGGTAAAAACCGATGAGCTGTACACGCGGATTGAGCGCCAGCCGGACATTTGCGCCCAAAAGATGTGCTTCGTCACTTCTGTTTTCAACACCCAAATTTTTATACTGATTTAATTGATAATCCACTTGGAATTCCAAATGCGGAATCGGTGCAAGGCGACCACTCAAATTGTAGGACGTGAGCTGTCCGTCAAAATAACCGCCCCATTCTATATCTGCGGAAGCACTGATTTTTGCCGATTGGTCGGACGACAATTCCAAACTATGCCGAATGTAATCATAAAAACCGGTGGCAATGGGGATTCCGAGCGGCGAAAAAGGCTCGTCAAGCCGCTGCCAGTTGGGTTCAATGGTGTATTCAATACCACCGCCATCCTGAAAACGAATTCGAGCGGCGTGATGCCCCAATAGCCGAATAGCAAATTGCCATTGTCGGAGCTATTAAAAATATAAGCATAACTGCCGGGTGAATGACTTCGTATGAATGTCGGAAGCCACTTGGGTCGCAAATCCAAATTAATTGCCGGACTCGTCATCACATAATTCGCGTCAAAAATTTCCAAACCCACGCCCGGTTCATAGTCTTTGGCAAAGTATTCTAACAGACCGATATATACTTGATTATTTTCATAAAACGACCAGAATTGCCCCGCCATACCGTTGCCTTTCGCCTCATCAAAAGAGCCGGAGAACATTCCTTAAATACCAAAAGATTGATTGGGACGATATAAACCGTCAATGGTAGCCGTGTAATTGTTGTTTGAAGGAATCGTTGCACCGTTCGTACCGAGTTTGGCATGATTGCGCCAGGTCGCCAGTGCAGGCGTTGCGGTCGGTCGTGTACTCCGTGCGGTCGGTCGTGCAGTGCGTGCAGTTGCTAATTATACCATTTTCAAGGCACAATGACGTATATTTATTTTTACAACGCACTGTTTTCCAATGAATTCTGGTATCTGGCATCTGACTTCTGGCATCTGGCATCTGGTATCTAAATTAGTATTATACCATTTTCAGTCAATGACGACGTATTTTTTTTACATTAGTATGCTGTTTTCCAATATGTTCTGGTATCTGGCATCTGACTTCTGGTATCTAAATTAGTATTATACCATTTTCAATCAATGACGACGTATTTTTTTTACATTAGTATGCTGTTTTCCAATGTGTTCTGGTATCTGGCATCTGACTTCTGGCATCTAAATTAGTATTATTGCATCGTAATGGAAAGGGAAAGCTATAAAATATGCGCATCAAGGGTTTATGTTTTTAATAAGTTGGTTTCAATGGGCAGCGTTTTCCGAAATTTCTAAAATTTCGGAAAACTTGCCCTCCAACGCACATATAAATTGCGCAAAATAGTTGACCCTTGGGAAAGAGTTATCCTATCATTAGTAACACTAATCAAAATAATACCAATATTTACGTATTACCCTCCACTTTATAAAATATTTTTAAAGAAATTTATTGATTTGATTGCATATAAAAAAGAAGTGGTTTATATTTATGGCGGGATAATAGCCTACTGGTTGCTGTGAAGATTTAAATTACTACTGGTACGATACGGAAAAAACGAACCCTAGGATCATCTGATAAAATCCTATCTGTAATAAGCCGCAAGGCTACTGAAATATATACCTAAAATGAAGGCTCAATAAAGTAATTCGGCGTACCGACTAAGCAAATATACCCGCACCTTGAGGTGACTAAGTAAAAGGCGAAGTGCGGTAGTACAATAGTTCTTGCCAATCAAAAAAATAAATAAAAATACAAATATTTGGATATTGTTTTTGCTTGGCTGGTAGTAAAAACTTGGGAGACAAAAATCAGGGCGGGCATTCGCCCCAAAATATTTCGGCTTTTGGCATGGTAAATAAATACAATAAATAACCCGACAGGACAGCCCGTCACGACATCGAAAATATAAAAAACTATTCGGTTTTCAAACCCGTTTTTTCACTTTGTTAAAACTTTTTAAAATGAAAAAAGTAGATTTTGTACTCTTAGTCGCCACAATATGCTTGTCGGCTTGTGTCCCAAACAAGCCTCAACGAGTGGATAATCAACCAAAGACCTCGCCAATTGAGGGTAGTTGGGAACTGTATTCAACAGAAAAAGGCGGCAAAACAACCTACCACAAAAAGCCCAGCCAAATTAAGATGTATCACGACGGCTATTGCAGTGTCATCGCTTTTGACTCGACAGGCAAATTGTCTTACGCCGCTGCGGGTACTTATGAATGGGACGGTATTCACTACAAAGAAACCTGTGAGTACCACTCTAATCCTATACGTATCGGCGGAACCCTTTGGTTCGATTGCACAGTGAAAGGCGATACAATGTGGCTTGCAGGCTTTAAAAAAGTCGTCATGGCTGATGGCACGGACATAACGAAGGATTGGGGGGGCGATAGTTTTATTGAAAAAAAGGTAAGGGTTAAAAAGTAAGGGATAGGGGATATGCCAAAACTATTGCCGCAGCGACTTTTGAAGGCGGAGTCGTAGGTTGAAAACCGAGATTTTGGCGGTTGTAAAATCCTGGGGAATTTTCCAGAGCAAATTTTGAATAATTGGTCAGCCGAAAACTGCAAAATCCATGGATAAAAAGGCAAGAACAATGCATGGTCGGCTATGCTGCCCAAATCCCAACGCTCAAAGCCAACGCAGGGCAGCACAGCGTCCATGCTGCCGTTGATGGCAATAATTTTCAAAAAACGCTGATTATCAATAGGTTGCAATAAAAAATGCATGGCTCACCCTGATTAAT
>ENA-ORBV01007805-ORBV01007805.1-microbial-mat-metagenome-genome-assembly--contig:-NODE-7805-length-18250-cov-6.470973_pt1 | contig 18250 bp, 18 predicted proteins | sample MGYA00237777_ERZ505514 | MGnify/ENA primary metagenome ERZ505514 (study PRJEB26160, sample SAMN06269048) | microbial mat metagenome | isolation source: Oligotrophic lake microbial mat | place...
GTCCCGCTGCCAACGGGCGAGCACCGCCGCGATGTTGCCGCCGTCGGCGACGAGCTCTCCGCCGACGGCGGCAACATCGCGGCGGTGCTCGCCCGTTGGCAGCGGGACCGCCCGGAGGCGTTCTCCCGGCTTGAGGCGGAGCTGGTGCGGTTACTCCCGGAGTTCACGGCCATCACATGTGTTGGGCAACCCGACGGCCGCGTTGCGCTGGCGCTGGCGATGGGTTCTGCCGAACCGGCGGTGGGGGCGGAGAATCTCTCGCAGGGCGTGCTCTTTTTGCTCGGGATTTTGCTGCTTTCGCACGACCCCGAACCGCCTTCCGTCGTGTGCATCGAGGAGATCGACCGGGGCGTGCATCCGCGGATGTTGCGCGAGCTGCGGGACGCGCTCTACCGGCTGAGTTATCCCGCGGCGATGGGCGAGACGCGCGCGCCGGTGCAGGTGATTGCGACGACGCACTCGCCCTACTTGCTCGATCTGTTTCGGGACCATCCGGAGGAGGTGGTCATCACGCAGAAGCACGGCCGCGAGTCGCGGTTCGAGCGGTTGGCGGATCGCGCGGATCTCGCCGAGCTGATGAAGGAAGGCTCGCTGGGCGACATGTGGTATAGCGGTATCCTCGGCGGCGTGCCGGAGGAGCCATGAAGATCGCGGTGCTCAGCGAATCGCTGGCGGACGAGACGGTGTTGCGGGTCTTGATCGACGCCGCGCTCCCGATCAAGCCCGCCCACGCGCCGGCGGGATTTCGCGCCCGGGGCTGGCCCAACGTGCTCCAGGTCCTGCCCGCGGTCATCCGGCACCTTCATTTCAACACCGATGTGGACGCGCTCGTCGTCTCGTGCGATTCCGACGATTCACCGGTCCACACGGCCGCCCACGAGGCCCCGCAGTATTTTCACCCGCAGTGCCGGATGTGCCAGTTGCGGGCGGCTTTTCGGCAGACGGGCAAACGGTTGCCGCCCGCACACGGCCGCGCCCGCGTGCTGCGGGTGGTGGGCTTGGCGGTGCCCGCGCTCGAGGCGTGGCTGCTGTGCGGACGGGACGACAGCGTCAACGAAGCCGCCTGGGTAAACGGGCAGGCGAGCGGCCGGCTGCCCTACACGCGGGCCGAGCTCAAGTGGCGCGTCTACCGGACCGAGCGACCGAGCCTCGCGCACGAGATCGACTGCGCGCTGTTCGAGGTGGCCCGCCACGGCGGCGACCTGCGGCGCTTGGAGTATGACTTTCCGGGCTTCGCCTTCTTGCTGGCCGATCTGCGGCGGACGATGGAACCGAAGTTGACCTGATTCGACGGGCCGGGAACCTGCCGGCGAGATCGCTCTCCCGGTCGCCGATGTTCGGCCCGACTACGCGCCCCGCCTTCAAGTTGTCCGGAAATTCCCCGGCGTGAGCGGAAAGATCGGTCGCCCCAAACGCCGCGAACTCACGCGTTCGAGTTCCAGCGCCACCGAGTAATTGTGCGCGACGAACCGCAGAAATTCTTTGCGCCGGATGCACAGGCTGCGTGCGCCGTAGTTGGCCGTCACGCGCGCGGTGGCGTTGCTGTTTTGCAGCAGGCCGATCTCGCCGAAGAAACTCCCGACGCGCACCACGTCGCGCCGCCGGCCATCTTTGAAAACACGCGCCGTGCCCTCGAACATGATGAAGAAGTTTTCGCTGAAGTAGCTTTCCTCCAAAATGATGTCGTCGGCCTTGTAGTTCGCCACCGTAGAGAGGTCCGCGAACCGTTGGATCGCCTGCAGATGCCAGTTTTGGCAGAGCTTCAGCCGCTTCAGAAACGGGAGCTTTTGCACATGGTTCGCCAACGTGATGCGCCCGATGCGCGAGACGATCAGGTCCGTCGCCTGCGCCCAATCCACTTGCAGCGAAGTCACCGGCGTGAGCGTGCGGTAGAGGAACTCCGGATATGCCGGATCGCCCACAGCGTGTAAGCCCACGACATCGTCCTCGCCGAGCACCTGCACCAGCGTCCGCCGGCCCGTGGGCAGCTTGCGATAGACTCCGACTTGCCCGGAAAGAATCAGCGACACGCGGTCCACGGGAGCGCCGAAATCATGGAGCACGCGCCACGCCCCGGCGCGGTGCGGTTTCATCAGCTCGGCCAGCGATTGCTGCACGGGCGGCGGCAGCACGCGCAGCAACGTCGAGCGGCGGATCGCGCGCATCCGGTCCGACTCCTCCGTGCGGTGAACCTTGCGGCTTACCCAACGGCGCCACCACAATTTGGCGGCATCGCGTCTGGTCTGGGCCCGGTCGCTTACGAAAAGATAGAACTCCGATCCTGCGTAAATCATGCCCAGCAACAGAAGCGAACCGGCGACCGCCATCGCCAGTCGCGGCCCCTGCACTTGCCAGAAAGGCAAGGTCCACGGCGGCACATCCGTCAGCACGCCGAAAAAATACCCCACCACCAATGTCCAGAACACCCCGTAGCCGACCTCGGCCCAGGTCGCATTGTTGTTCAGGCCTGCGCGCAGCAAGCGCCATCGCGTCCGCGCCGTCCGGTTGGGCGGAAAGAGGTAGGCGTGCGCCGTATCGCTCAGGCGCTTTTTCGCGCGCGCGCGGATGAGCCGGTTGATCGTGCCGCCCAAAACGGGACGGAGCGCGACCAACAATCCGACCATCGGCAGAAAACTCCATTCTGGCCGTGTCCAAGTCAGTAACCCGGTGGCCGTCGCCAATACCGCCAGCGGCGCGAGCGCCACCGACGTTTGTTCTTCGGGCTTTAACATGCATGCATCCGTTGTGCGGATGAGCCAGCCTCGATCGATATAAACCTCGCCGCCTCCGCCGCGAAGCAACGAAGCCGCCAACGCGGCGCCTACCGCCAGCGCCACCATCAGGACCGATCCTCCCGCGAGCACATGCGGGAAACTCGACGGCAACGCGGGATGAAGCCCCACCGTGAAACCAAAACCCGCGAGCAACAAAATCCAGAGCGGCACACGCAACCGTTTCGGGCTGATCGCCGGCGCCCAGTTGGCCGCCGACACGGTTTCGACCGCGCGCCCCGGCGCGACGAGGATGCGCGCGCGCACCGCCTTCAAAATGAGTTCATAAAACTCACCGAGCGCGGGACAGAGCCGCTCGTCGATGATGCGCTCGAGCACTTGCGGCGCCGTGCGCGGCTCGGTGAAGCGCGTCAGCACCTGCCACTCTGTCGGTGTCAGCGAGAGATAGGTGCGCTCCGCGACGTTTTTGATCAGGAAGACGCCGCCCCACGGATTGCTCTGCTCCAGCTGCGGCGCGAGCTGCCAGATATTTGCCGTGAGCGTGAGATTGATTTCCATCGTCGTCCCCGGGATCAGGCGCTGCCTCGGAATTCGTCACGGGCGGCTTCCACCAATTCGGCGACCTGTGCCATGCGAAACGGTTTGGCCAGAAACGACACCTCCCGCAGATCGGCGGGCCACCAAGAGTCATCGCTCAAATGTCCGCTCATCAGCACGATTTTGCTCCGCGGCAACCGGTCCCGCAGCTTCCGGGCCAGCGTTAAACCATCCACGCCGCCGGGCATCAACACATCCATCACCACCATCAACGGATCAGTCTTCCTCTCATCCAGCAGGCGTAGCGCCGAGGTTCCGTCGAACGCGCTCACCACTTCCAGCACCTCGCTCTCGAGACCGCTGGTCAGGAACTCGCAGATGCGGGCTTCGTCATCGACAACGAGAACCCACTCTCGGCTAGAGGCGTCTTTAGAATCTTGAGGCGGACTTGTCATCGTGAAGAGACAGGCTTGGAACAACACGGCAGATAGGCTGAAATATAGGTAATACACCCTAGGTTGATGAATATGGCGGTCCTGCCAAAACAAAAATCCGGCTTTTCGGTTAAACCGACCCCGGCAGCACTTCAACGACGTTATTAACCCACCCCACCAGCCAATCCCGGAGGTAGTAGTTGGCCGGCCGGAAGAGGGAGTAGTGGTTGGCTCTCGACCGGGTTGCGCGGCCGGCGGCGCGCATCCTCTGCATCCGATTCTACGGGTGGGCCCGCTCTTGCCACGCCGATCCCACAAGGCGGGAAAACCGGGTGAGGTCTCTCGATTGTCATGCAGGCTCGAAAACAGCGGCACCGATCGCGCCGGCAAAGCAGCCGCGAGCTCTGCGCCCTCCGCCGTTTACACACTGTCCGGTGATCGGCGTGTCGCGGTTCGGAAACGACCGCCGGCGGGCACGTGGTTCAGCTGCATCGTCGCCGGTTTTGGGCACGCTCGAAGCGGAATCGAGATTGAATCTTGTCGCGGGTTCGGCCCATAAACGAGCCGCGTTCATGCCTATCCCTGCTATCCGCCGGCGTTCCTTTTTGCCGTATCACCTCGAACTCGCGCTCTCGGTTGTGGCGCGGGCGCTCTACCGGGTGCGCAGCGCGGGAGCCGAGCATATCCCGACCACCGGCGGCGTGCTGATCATCGCCAATCACCTTTCCTACATCGATGTGATCGTGCTCTCGCTGGCCAGCCCGCGGCCGGTGCGGTTCATGGGCTACAAGGGCTTCACGGAACACTGGTTTTTGGAATGGGTTTTTCGCATCGCCGGGGTGATCGCCGTCACGTCCCGAAATCCCACCGACGGGATTCGCCTCGCGGTCAAGGCCCTGCAGGCGGGCGACGCGGTGTGCCTGTTTCCCGAGGGCCACATCTCGCGGACCGGGCAGCTCATGCAGATCAAGCGGGGCTTTGAAGTCATGGCCCGTCGCGCCGGTGTCCCGGTCATTCCGGCGGCGATCGACGGGCTGTGGGGCTCGGTCTTTTCGTTTGCCGGCAACAAATACATTTGGAAATCGCCGCGCCTGTTGCCCACACCGGTGTTCGTGGCTTTTGGTCCGGCGCTGACGGGCGACGGCGTGACGGCGGCGGCGGCGCGGCGGGCGCTGCTGGACCTCGGGGCGTTTGCCTTCGAGCAGCGGCCCTTGTTGCGGCGACACCTCGGGCGCGAGATCGTGCGCTCGCTGGCGCGGCGGCCGGGCCACGTCGAGATCATCGACCGCACGGCGGAGCGGCGGCCCGTGACCGCCGGCCGGATCTTGGCGGCGGCGGCGGCGTTGTCGCGTCGGCTCAAGGCGACGGTGCCGGAAAAGCGGGTGGGTATCGTGCTGCCGCCCGGCGCGGGGGCCTTCATCGCCAATCTGGCCGTCGTCTGCGCGGGCAAGGTGCCGGTGAATCTGAACTTCACCGCCGGCCGGGCGGCGAACGAGGCGAGCCTGCGGCAGGCGGGGATCGTCACGGTTATCTCCGCCGACGCGGTGCGGACCAAGGTCCCGGGATTTCCCTGGCCGGAGCGCACCCTCGATCTCCGTAGCGAGATCGAGGCGATGGGCGGGAAGCGCGCGATTTTGCCCTGGCTGGTCGCGGCCTGGATTCTGCCCAACCAAGTTTACGCCGACCTTCTCGGTCTGCCGCAGGTCGGCGACCGCGAGGAGGTCGGTCTGCTGTTCACCAGCGGCAGCTCGGGCGAGCCCAAGGGCGTGGTCCTCACGCACCGCAACATCCTCGCCAACTGCACGCAGATTTCCTCGCTCTCGATCCTGCCGCGGACTTGCACCCTCGTCGGGTGCCTGCCGCTGTTTCACAGCTTCGGTTTCACGGTGACGATGTGGTATCCGATGCTGCGGGGTTGCCGCGTTGTGACCGTGCCCAGTCCGCTCGAAACGCGCAAAATCATCGACGCGATCCGTGAAGAGAGAGCCTCCGTTTTGGTCGGTGCGCCGACGTTTATCCGGCCGATCCTGAAGAAAGCCGGGTCGGGCGAACTGCGGTCGCTCGACCTCGTCGTCACCGGTGCCGAGAAATTACCCGAGGACCTGCACCGCGGCTTCCTGGAGTCCTTCCACCTTGAGGTCCTGCAGGGCTTCGGCCTCACCGAGACGACGCCGGTCAGCAGCGTGAACCAGCATCATCCCCTGATCACGACGGCGACGGCGGAGGAGCAGATCGGCAAGAAACTCGGCTCGGTCGGCCGACTCTTGCCCGGGATGACGGCGCGAATTGTCGATCCCGACACGGCGGCGGAGCTGCCCCATACCGCCACCGGCGTGGTCTGGCTGCGCGGGGCAAATGTGTTTCCCGGTTATCTAGACGATGCGCCGAAGACGGCGGCGGCCTTCCGGGACGAGTGGTTCGTGAGCGGCGATCTCGGGCGCTTCGACGACGATGGTTTCCTCTACATCGAGGGCCGGCTTTCGCGCTTCTCGAAAATCGGGGGCGAGATGGTGCCGCACGGGACCATCGAGCAGAAACTGGTCGAGCTGTTCGACCTCGACCAAAGCGAAGCCTACGTCGCGGTGGTGATGGGCGTGCCGGACGCCGCCAAAGGTGAATCGCTCGTGCTGCTTACCACGCTCGAGCTGAGCGGGAAGACGGTGCGCGAGCGTCTGTTGGCGGCGGGACTTTCGGCCCTGTGGGTGCCGCGGATCGTGCACCGCGTCGAAAGCATCCCGGTCCTCGGCACCGGGAAACTCGATCTCAAGGGCTGCAAAGAACTCGCGCTCGCCGCCGTCGTCTGATTCGGCCGAGGCAGCAAAGGATTTGGCGTTTCCAAACGGGCGGGCGGTCGTCATCGAAGGGCCCATGGCATTTTCCGCCCTCGGCCTTTCCGCCCCGTTGCTCCGCGCCCTCGCGGAGGAGAAACACCTTGAGCCGACACCGATCCAAGCGGCCGCAATTCCCGTCATTTTAAGCGGCACGGATGTGCGGGCCTCGGCCCGGACCGGCTCGGGGAAAACCGGGGCGTTCATTTTGCCGGTCTTGCAGCGACTCGCCGGGGAGCGGCGCGAACCGGGCCGCCACGTGCGGGCCTTGGTCCTCGTTCCGACGCGGGAGTTGGCGATCCAAGTCGGCGCGGTGGCGCGAAGGTATGCGCGGTTTTTGCCCCAGCCGATCAAGACGCTCGTGGTCTACGGCGGCATTTCGGCCAATCCCCAGATGCAGGCCCTCGGCACGGGCGCCGATATCCTGGTGGCGACGCCCGGCCGGTTGCTCGACCTCATCGACCAGAATGCGGTGTCGCCCGCGGCCGTATCGGTGCTGGTGCTGGACGAAGCCGACCGGTTGCTGGCGCTCGGTTTCGCGGAGGAACTCGCGCGGATCTTCGCGTGGTTGCCCCCCCGGCGACAGACGCTCTTTTTCTCGGCGACCTTTCCGGCGGCGGTCGCGGCCCTGGCGGATGGGCTGCTGCGGGACGCGGTCGTCATCCAGGTCGAACCGCCGCTGTCGGCCGCCGCCGATATCGTCCAACGCGCGATCGAGGTCGATGCGCCGCAGCGGACCCAACTCCTGAGGCATCTGGTGGAGACCGAGGGCTGGACGCGCGTGTTGGTCTTCGTCGCGACGAAGTATGCGACCGAACACGTGGCGGACAAATTGCTCCGCGCCGGGCTCGAGGCCGCGCCCCTGCACGGCGAACTCAGCCAGGGCGCGCGCACGGCGGCGTTGGCCGATTTCAAGGCCGGGACGGTGCGGGTGCTCGTGGCGACGGACCTGGCCGCGCGCGGACTCGACGTCGTGGATTTGCCCGCCGTGGTGAACTACGATTTGCCGCGTTCCGCCGTGGACTACGTGCATCGCATCGGACGGACGGGCCGAGCGGGAGCGGCCGGGGTCGCGGTGAGCTTCATCAGCGCGGAGACTCACGCGCACTTTCAACTGATCGAAAAACGCAATGTCGTGAAACTCACCCGCGAGCAGATCGAGGGCTTCGCGCCGAGCGAGACCGCCGTGCCGGTGGTCGCGAGCGCCGGCACGGGCGGGGTGAAGGGCAAGCGCAAGAGCAAGAAAGACAAGCTGCGCGAGGCGGCCGGGCAGACTGTGCCGGCGGCCGCAACTTCTTCGGAGCCGGCCGCCGCGTTCAAGCCCGAGCGATTGGCGGAACCGGCGGAGTTTTTTCCTTGGTCACGGCGCGTGATGATCGGCCGCCGGCTGCGTTGAGCCTCAAGGCTCGCGCGGCGCGGCCTTAACAGGTTTGCCGTGGAAGCAGAGCGGGCAGGATTTGTCGGCGACGTAGTGGGGATGCTGCTGCTCGGCGACGCTCACGGGCATCTGGCAGTTGAAGCACATCACGGTCTTCGTCTCCTGAAGTTGCGCATCCACTCCGACGCGGCGGTCGAAAACGAAGCATTCGCCTTCAAAGTGCGCGCCGCCGCATTCCTCGAAATACTTCAAAATCCCGCCGTCGAGCTGGTGCACGTTGCGGAAGCCCTCGCGTTCCATAAACGGACCGGCCTTCTCGCAGCGGATTCCGCCGGTGCAAAACATCACGATGGGCCGGTCCTTAAGCTCCGCTGGCAGCCGCGCCACCGCCCGGGGAAAGTCGCGAAAATGCCCGATGCCGGCCGGCACGGCCCCGGCGAACGTCCCCATGCGAATCTCGAAGTCGTTGCGGGCGTCGAGCAAGGTGACCGGCCGGCCCTCGTCGAGCCACTGCTTGAGGGTGCGGGCGGACAACTTGGGCGTGGGCCGAAGCGCCGGATTGATCCCCTCGACGCCAAAGGCGATGATCTCCTTTTTGATTTTCACGAGCATCCGGTTAAACGGCTGCTCTGCGCTCAGGCTCTCCTTCGGGGTCAAATCTTCAAGTCCCGGGACCCGGTGCAGCGCGGCGAGCAGCGCGTCGATTCCCGTGCGTGAACCGGCGGCAAACAGATTGATCCCCTCGACGCTGAGCAAGATCGTGCCCTTCAGGTCTTGGGCCCGGGCGAGGGCGAGTAACTCCGCCCGCAACTCAGGGAGCGCGTCGAGCGGGGCGAACTTGTAGACCGCGATGTTGATGAAGGCCGGCATGAAGAATCCGAGGGTTGTTCGTAAACGAATCCGGCCCGAAGACACAGGGAAAATTTGTCCGAGGTTCGTCGTGGCATCCGGCGGGGAATGCGCCATGGTCGCCGGACCACGCATGAAACCACAGATTCTCCTCGCCGAAGTGACCACCGCCGAAGGTGCCCGGCTCACCCTCCATTCGCACGACGGCCGCTTCAGCATCCGCGTCAACGGCAAGGAACTCATGAACTCCGCCGCGACGGCTTCCGAGATCGCGCTCGGCGAGATGGCGACGGCGGAGATTCGGCGCGCGATGCCGGCGCGGATTCTGATCGGCGGACTCGGGCTCGGATTCACGTTGCAGGGCGTTTTGAGCCGGGTGGGAGCCCACGCCACGGTGCATGTGGCCGAATTGATTCCGGCGGTCGTGACGTGGAACCGGACCCACTTGCTCGGCTTGAACGGCGGGTTGTTGGCCGACCCGCGCGTCAAGGTCCTCGCCGAGGATGTGCGCTCGATCATCGCGCGCTCTGCGGCCCAACCCTATGACGCCATTCTGCTCGATATCGACAACGGTCCCTCGGCGATGGTGCAGTCGGGCAACGCCAAGGTCTACGATCTGCGCGGGATCCAACGCATCGCCCAGGCCTTGAAGCCGGGCGGGCGCGTGGCGATCTGGTCTTCGGGGGCCGACAAGGCTTTCGAGAGCCGGCTGGCGAACAGCGGCTTCAAGGTTCAACCGACACCGGTCAAGAAGCACGCCACTGCGAAGAGCACGACCTACACGATCTACGTCGCGGACAAGATCGTGCCGCCCGCCACAGCGGCGGCGGACGGCGAGAGCGGCGCGCCGGTCGCCTAAGCAGGCCCCGGGGCGAGCCGAGGCGGGTCAGGGGAGCTCTGAAAAATACAGGAGGAGAAATCTGGAACTCAGGAAATCAGGAAAAAGCAGCCGAGAATCGCGAATTTTATCATGCTTTTCAGGTCTTACCCCGGAGCTCCTGAATTCCGTATCAGTCATTCAGCGCCTGCCTAAAATTGCTTTGTTACCTCTCGCTCAATTTCCGCGCAGATTTTCACAGGGAATGTAACCCAATAGGTTACATTGTGATTCGCGCAAATTCCCGCTGGAAAGTAACGGAGTGATACTAGGGGAGCTGTGCACGGATCCGCGCGATCAGGTCGGCATTCTCCCCGGCGGTCAGGAGCACTTTGGGTTCCGGCATCATCACGAACGGCGCGCCCCACGACGGGCCGTCGCGGTATTTGGGCACGAGGTGGAAATGGAGGTGCGGCAACTTGTCGGAGTAGGCGCCGTAGTTGATCTTGGCCGGGCCGAACGCCGCTTGCATCGCGCGGGCGGCTTGGGCGACGTCCTGCATGAAGAGCGCGAGTTCGGCGGCGGGCAGCTCGAAGAGTTCGTTGACGTGATCGCGATAGGCGACGACACAGCGACCGCGGTAGGTCTGCTCTTTGAAGAGGTAGAGCGTGGAAACCCGGAGCGGCGCGATCTCGACCATGAGGTCGTGCAGTCGCTGGTCTTTGCGGCAGTAGAGGCAGTCGGGGAGATCGGGGGTATTCATGATGGCGGAGTCGCACTCTGCCGCGAATTTTACGGAGCGCGCAAGGGCGAGTTGGAGGTGGACGAAGGGACGACCGCGGCTTTCGCTCCGGTCCTCCCATGAAATTTACCCTTTGGACGATGGCTGCGATTTTGAGCATGGCGTTGGCGTGCGCGCAGCCGACGGCGACGGGCCCGGTGCCGGTCGAGCGCGCGGGCTACCTCGCCGAGCTGTGTGCGGCGGCGCGCGTCGAGTGGCCGAAGAACCGCGCGGTGCGGCTGGTGTTCCACGGCCACAGCGTGCCGGCGGGATACTTCAACACCCCGGTCGTCAACTCCCTCGGGGCCTATCCGCACTTGCTGCACGAACGGCTGGCGGAGCGCTTTCCCTGCGCGTTGTTCAACGTCGTGGTCACCGCGATCGGCGGCGAGGATTCGGAAAAGGGCGCGGAGCGCTTCCAGCGCGACGTGCTCGGCCTGCGGCCCGACCTGGTGACGATCGACTACGGGCTCAATGATCGCGGCATGGGCTTGGAGCGCGCGGCCAAAGCGTGGCGCACCATGATCGAGCAGGCCAAGGCGGCCGGCGTGAAGGTGATCCTGCTGACGCCCACGCCCGATATGCGCGTGGCTTGGGCCGATCCGGTCGTCTCTCTGGCGCAACACGCGGACCAAATCCGGTCGCTGGCGAGGGAGTATCAGCTCGGGCTCGTGGATAGCTTTGCCCTTTTCAAGGACTACGCGGAGCGGGGCGGAAAAGTGCCGGCGCTGATGTCGGTGCCGAACCACCCCAACGAACGGGGTCACGCGCTGGTCGCGGATGCGCTCCTCGCCTGGTTTCCGTGAAGCGTCGCGTCAGTCTGCGGCGGGCGAGCCGGCGAGCGTGAGGAGGGCCTTGAGCTCGTCCGGCGCGGTGAGCGAGGTTTTGGCGACGAAACCCCGGGCATGCGCGAAGTGGACCCCGGGCGCTTGGGCGATGCGGGTGAAATCGAGCCGCGGGTTATCTTGAAAACGAGCCAGGCCGTAACCCGCGCTCCGACGATCGGGCACAACGGTTCCGACCACGGCGGAGGCGAGGCCGTTGACTTGAAGATAGCGATCAACGCCCAGCGAAGGGTCCTCGGGGAGCGGATCGGTGCGGGGCAAGAAGAGGATCTTTGCCGGGGTGCCGCTGAGATCGAGCGACCAGATTTCGGCGTGGACCGCGATGAAATCGAGGCGGGCGCGGAGGGTGCGCACGTAGTCAAGCAAGTCTTCGCCGATCATGCGCAGCACGGTCCAGAGCGGTTCGCCGGGGTCGAGGCGGGGCGCGAGGGCGAAGCGGCGGAGGAGAGTGATGTCGATCGGCGAATTGAGCTTCGGCAGGGTATCGCGGTCGACGCCGAGAAACGCGGCGGTGGCGATGGGACCGCGGCAATCGAACCACTCGGCGGGCTCGAGCCATTCGCAGAACCGGCGGGCGTCGGCATAGAGCCCGAGGTGCTGGAGCACGAGGGATAGCGAGCATGTGGGCGGTTGGTCGCGCGGGAGTTGGTGATGGTCGAAGTTGTTCAGGGCGGGCTCATGGCGGTGGCCTACATCCACGACGGCGACCGCGGGATCTGCGAGGTCCGCAGCCGCGGGCTCGCGGCGCACGATGGGCACCGGATAGAGGGCGAGGAGGACGCTGCACGCCAGCAACTCGTCTTTATGCGCGCTGCCGGGATGGGTGAGAATGGTGGTGACGGTGGTCATGAAGAAGGGCTGCGGGAAGCGGCGAGCCGACCACGACGGAGTGCGGTCGCATCGTTGGCGACGCCAATCTACAGGCCAATCTCCTCCTCGAGGCTGGGGGGCGGTCAAACTTGGCTCGGGGCGGTGCCGTCAGAACAGCGTGGCTTGCGTGGGCCGGAACGGAGCGACCGGAGTCGGGCGGGCTTTTCGCAACGCCGTTTGCAACGGGCAGCTCGCGATGTCGACCGCGCGGCCTTCGCGGTAGAGCCGGAGCAGTTGGTGCGAACGTTGCGCGAGCAGGCGACGCACCTCACGCCGGCGGCCTTTGATCAGCGGGATGCGCATGTGATCGTAGGCGGTCGTCTGATGGCGGAGCCACGCGATGGTCGCGGCCTCGGCGCGCTCTTCGATGGGAATGCGCTCCGTGCGCGCGACGGTGCCGCTGCCCACCGGCGTGGCGTGCGCCGCGATGAGCCGGGCGAGGAGTCCGGCGTCGGCCAGATAGCTCGGGTGAAACCCGAGGAAGCTCCCCACCTGGCGCTGGAAATCTTCGACGTAGATGACCTGCTCGACCGCGCGCCGCCGCCGACCGGCGTCAAGTTTACGTTGGTAGGCCGGATCGGTGCGCTCGGCGGCCAACTCGGCTTGGAGAGCTGCGATGCGCGCGGCGGGCGCCCAGATGCCGCGGGAGAAACGTTTCCGGCCTTTGAGTTCAATCATCGTCCACGACGGGCCGTCTTCCTTGATGCGCCGGCTCAAGGCGGCGTCGCCGGGCGGGAGAAGGCCCCAATCGGAGGGCACGCGTTCGATCACGGCGTGTTCGTTGAGCACGTGGCCGGGCTTCTGGCAGGGACGGACTTCGCGGGAGGCGGTGGGCACGGGCGAGAGGACAAAACTCGTTTCGCAAGCTCAAGCCGCAACCGGCGGGACGGGCGCGGACGGGCGCACCTCCGAGGTGGCGGTGAATGGCACCTGCTTTGTAGGTAGCTCGCTTGCGAGCGCTCGGGGATCGGAGCGCTCGCAAGCGAGCTGGCCTACCGCCAAACGGCGGATGCTTCCGGCGCGGGCGTCTGGAGGAAATACACGTTGCACGCTGGCTTCCGCCCGGGGCCCGCTCTTAGCGTGCGGTCATGACTCTCGCCGAACTCGGCTGGACCGACGTCCTCGCCCTTGCTTTTGCCCCGCACGCCGCCGCGGGGTTGGAGGCGGCGCGGGTGGTGTGCGAGCTGCGCAGAAACTTTTACGCGGTGCAGACGGCCGACGGAGAAGTGCTCGGCGAATGTGGTGGCGGATTTTTCCACGTGGCAAAGAAGCCGGAGCAATTCCCCGCGGTCGGCGATTGGGTGGCGGTGCGGCGGAGACCCGGCGAAGCGCGGGCGGACATCCACGCGGTGTTGCCGCGGCGCACGAAATTTTCCCGCCGGGCCTCCGGCTCCGAGGAGATCGAGCAGATCGTGGCGGCCAACATCGATACGGTTTTTCTGGTGAGCGGGCTCGATCTGAATTTTAACCCGAAGCGGATCCAGCGGTTTTTGGTCGCCGCGAAAGAAAGCGGAGCCGAAGCGGTGGTCGTGTTGAACAAGGCCGACATCAGCACCGACGCGGAGGCCGTCCGTCGCGAGATCGAGGCGCTGGTGCCGGGCGTGCCCGTGTTCGTGACCAGCGCGCACACGCGCAAGGGCCTGAAAGCGCTGGCCGCGACCTACGCGCGGCCGGGCCAGACGCTGGCCTTCATCGGTTCTTCGGGCGTGGGCAAATCGAGCCTGATCAACGCGCTCGTCCGCGACCCCGAGGCCCTGCCCACGGGCGAAGTGCGCGAGAAGGACAGCAAGGGCCGGCATACGACGACGCGGCGCGAACTCGTGGCGACGCCGGGCGGCGCCCTCGTGATCGACACGCCCGGGATGCGCGAGCTGCAACTCTGGGGGATCGAAGACGGCGTGGAAAACGCGTTCGCGGACATCGCGGCGCTGGCGGCGCGTTGCCGTTTCTCCAATTGCGGCCACAGCAACGAGCCGGGCTGCGCGGTGCAGGCGGCCTTGGCGTCCGGCGAGCTCGCGGCCGACCGTTTTGCGAGCTACGGCAAGCTCAAGACGGAGAAGGCCGGCAGCATGCCCACGCGGCGGAAACCCAGCGCGCTCGCCAGCAAACCCGGCTGGCGCAAGAAGGCCGAGGGCAAGACGCCCTTTCGCCATCGCCAGCACACCGAAGAATAAGTTCGGCGCCGGGGGCGCGAAGAAACTCGTGTTGGCCGCGAGGCACCGCAGGCTGGCCAAATGCCCCAAGACCCCAACGCACATTTAGACCAAACCGTCCTTGATTTGATCGACCACAGCCCCATCGGTGCGGTCCCGGCGACGCCCTCCTACCTCGACGCGGTGCGGAGGTTGGTCGCATCCCATCAGGTTTATAAAAACGCCGACCACAAGGGCGGCTTCGTCACCGCGCGGGCGCTCAGCCGGCTGCCTTTGTTTCACGCCCAAAACCTCGACGCCCTCGTCGCCGGCCGGATCGACGCGGCGGCGTTGGAGACCGACGCGAGTATCTTCGCCCGCTACGTCCAGTCGCTCCCGGCTACGCTGCGGCCGCGCGCCGAGGCGATGCGCACGGTGATCGCCGGCAAGCCTTCGCACCATCGCGCCAAACACGTCGGCGACCAGATCGTCGTCGCGCACGATCCCATCCATACACTTTTCCTCGTGCCCGGCACCGGACCGAATCCCGGCGTGCCCGGCAACTACCTCCACGGCTCGATGCTCCAGGTGCGCGCGGAGCCGGCCAGCCCGTGGGCCGTGCACGTCCACGACAGTGACGACGGCATGGCGTTCTGCGACGCACCCACCATGGCCGAGGCGCTCGCGAAGCTGCAGGAGGTGCTCGAGAGCGCGCCGTTCACCTTGGACGAACTCTCGGGGCTGGGTTTTTCGTTCAAGTAAACTGCGGCCGGCATAATTGGGTTCACCACCGTCGGGCGGCGGCGCAGCCTCGATCCCTCATGCTCGTCTCCACGGTTGAACTTGCCTCGTGTCTCGGCGATCCGGCGTGGGTGGTTTTCGACTGCCGTCACGATCTCGTCGACCACGCGAAGGGCGAGGCGCTCTATCGCGCGGCGCATGTCCCCGGCGCCCATTTCGCCCCTGTCGAGACCGTGATGTCGGGCGCGAAAAACGGACGCAACGGCCGCCATCCGCTGCCGGAGCCGGCGGTGGTTGCCGAATTTCTTGCCCGGCACGGTGTGACGGCGGACTCGCGGGTCGTCGCCTATGACGACGCGGGCGGCCTCTACGCGGCGCGCCTCTGGTGGCTGGCGCGCTGGATCGGGTTCGACCGCGTGGCCTTGCTCGACGGCGGCCTGCCGAAGTGGATCGCCGAAGGGCGCGCCGTGAGCGCCGAGATTCCCGTCGCCCGTCAGGCCGCCCCGCTCGCGGTGAACCCGAATGCGACGGGAGTGTTAAGCGCCGCGGAGGTCTTGGGCCGAATCGGCCGGCGGGAGTTTGCGCTGATCGACGCCCGCGCCGGCGAACGCTATCGAGGCGAAGTCGAGCCGATGGATCCGGTCGCGGGCCATATTCCCGGCGCGATGAACCGATTCTATAAAGCGAATCTTCGGCCCGATCTCACCTTCCGCCCGGCGGCCGAGCTGCGCCGGGAATTTGGCGAACTGCTCGGGGCGCGCTCGCCCGAGGCGGTCGGCCATCAATGCGGTTCGGGTATCACCGCGTGTGCGAATCTCTTCGCGATGGATTACGCCGGGCTGCGCGGATCCAAACTTTACGCCGGGTCTTGGAGCGAGTGGGTCGCGGATTCGTCGCGTCCCGTGGCCAAGGGCTCGGGCTGAACCTCACCCTCAACCGGGGCCGGAGCGGCTAGTGCGCCCGGTGCGACCGGTGCGGCGGGATGCCGGATGTGACGGGAGGCGGAGGCGAGGACTTCGATGTAGACGGCGCTTGCGCCGGCTCGGGCGAGGCTGTCGATCGCGGGATTGATGGCGTTGAGCAACTTGGTCTCGGCGGTTTCCGGAGTCGGGCCGACCCGGCAGGCGAACGCCCAATAGTCCGCCTCTTCGGGGAGCCGTTTGCGCCGCTCGCGCTGCACGTATTTGCGGACGAAATGTTTGATCGCACCGATCACGCGATCCGGGTGCAGACCCTCTTGGGTCAAGGTAAAGGTTTTCTTCATAGCTTTGGCGGGGAGGCTATCCGGAGAGACGGTCGGGAAGGGAGACAATTGTGCCGCGTTTTTTAGGTGCGGACCCGCGCGGGAGATTTTTGACCGTTGTCGAGCGGGCGGCACTTGCGAAAGGCTCGGGCCGCACATGACCGAGCCCGCGCTTTATCTGCCGCCACCCCTAAGGTGCGAAAGCCTGGCCGCGATCGCGGCGCGCGATGGCGGCACGCGGGCGATCCGGGCCGAGACGCCGGCGGAAACGCTGGCTTTGCCGGAGCGAGCCACGGCGGAACTGCGGGCCTGCCTGGCGCAGCAACCGCCGGTCGGCCCCTCGGTCGAAGCCGTGGCGACCCTGCCGGGCGGGCGCGTTTTCGGCCACGGCGCGGTGCTCTCGGCGGACGGGACGAGCGTCGCGCGGGATGTGTCGTTGGACTTCGGCCGGCCGGCCGATACGCACTGGCTCTTGGGCGAGCGACGCCTGCGCCCGCCGACGCCGTTGCCGGGAATCACGGCGGTGATCGCGAGCGCCCTCGGCGAAGGTTATTGCCACTGGTTGCTGGACGAGTTGCCGCGTCTGCTGGTGTTGGGACGGCAGGAGCAGGAAACGTCCCTGCTGGCCCACGCGGGCGCGGCCTACGCCCGGGCCGCCATCGCGCATTTCGGTTGGCGCGGCCTCCTGATCGAGCCGAAACGTCGTTCGCATTTCCAATGCGAGGAGTTGCTCGTGCCCACCTTGCCGGGTTGGACGGGCCACGCGACGACGCGTCAGCTCGCGCTGATCCGTGAGTTTGCGGTCGGACTACCCGGTGTTTCCGACGGAGCCGGGGAACCGGAGCGCATCTACATCGATCGGGCGGGCGCGCGGCGACGGAAGGTCGCAGACGAGCCGGCGGTGATCGCGGCCTTGGCGGCGAGGGGCTTTGTCGCCGTCCGGCTCGAAGCCCTCCCGTGGGCGGAGCAGATCAACCGGTTTCGCCGGGCCAAGGTGATCGTCGCCCCGCACGGTGCGGGTTTGGCCAATCTGGTTTTTTGCGAACCGGGCACGCGGGTCATCGAACTCTTCGACCGCAGTTACGTGAACGGCTGCTTCTGGCAACTCGCGGCCCTGCGCGGGCTGGATTACCAACCGTTGGTGGCCGCCGGGGACGAGGCTTTGGGCGCCGAGCCCGGGCAAAACCGGCGCGACATCGCCGTCGATCTGGCGGGTTTGGTGGCCGCGCTGCGTTGAAGTTCGGCTCAGGCCGACGGCGAGGGCAGGGGAAATCGCGTGTGGGCAACGCCCATCATCGTGTCACGTCACCGGTTTTGCCGCGCGGGCTGCGCTTGGTCTCCTTCCGTGGCCGGAAGCCGCAGCCCAGCCTCCTCGCCCAGCGCGACAATTGTCATGCCCGTTGTCGCCGGTCTTGCGGATCACGGCGAGATCCGCGCACTACCCGGTGAACGTAAAGCGGAACGTGGCCGCGAGACGGACGACACGAAGTTTCTCTTCCATGGGGGTTACTTGGCTCCGGGGCATAGCCTGAAGGGTAAACTATCTCCCGCTCGAAGTGGTGCCTATATCCCCGGATCATCCCCAGGCCTTCCGCGCGGGAGGTGGCGGCTCAAAGAGGCGTGAGCCAGAGGTTGCGGAATTCGACCGGGAAGCCCTCAAGCTGGATGCCGATGCCGCCGGAGGTGACGGAGATTTTTTCGACGCGGTTCTGCCTCACGCCGTTGATCGTGACTTCGACGGTATCGTCGCGGCAGACGAGTTCGCAGGTATTCCACTGGCCGAGGGGCTTCTCGGAGGCGGCCGCGAGTTTCGGGGTGCGCTTTTTGGCATTGATCAGAGGCGCGGCGGGGATGTCGGCACCGCCCTGGCCGACGAGTTGGCCGGCGTCGGTGTTCGCGATCTGGACCTCGAGACAGACGGGCCAGATGGCATCGGGCTCGCCGATGTGAAAAAAGATGCCGCCGTTGGTGTTGGCGGGGGCGTCGTCGGGCCAGCGCCACTCGGCATGGAGACGGTAGTTGGAAAACGCGCGCTCGGTGCGGAGCAGGCAGCTGGCCTTGGT
>ENA-ORBV01007806-ORBV01007806.1-microbial-mat-metagenome-genome-assembly--contig:-NODE-7806-length-18248-cov-7.705245_pt1 | contig 18248 bp, 13 predicted proteins | sample MGYA00237777_ERZ505514 | MGnify/ENA primary metagenome ERZ505514 (study PRJEB26160, sample SAMN06269048) | microbial mat metagenome | isolation source: Oligotrophic lake microbial mat | place...
TTTTTCAAGCAGAAGACGGCATACGAGATTCGCCTTAGTCTCGTGGGCTCGGAGATGTGTATAAGAGACAGCCACGCCCATCCGCACCCCGGTGCCCGCACCGCTCCCCAATACCAGCGGGGCCGGCCTCCCCGCCTTGCTCGGCGTGGGGCTGCTGGCGCTCGCAGGCGTGGTCGCCCTGGCGCGCAGACGGCGGGCGTAGGTCGGGCCGGGGCGTGGTATGATCATGGAAGTATGCCGCAAAGGAGGTGGCCCATGGCTCAGCCGCTCGCCCGTGAACTTTTACGCCAGGAGATTGATGCGCTGCCTGAGGATCTTGCGCAAGAGATCCTCGACTTTGTGCTATTTGTGCGGGCACGCCGTAGCGAGGAGGCTCAGCTGTGGGCTGCTGCCGAAGCAACCCGCCACCACCGCCAGCAGCACCCCGATCAGGTTCGTACCGTAAGCGGCGACGAGTGGGATCAGCTGACAGCACACCTTGAAAATGAGGATGCGTGAGCTACAGGCTTCGCTTTGACCGCATGTTCATGCGCCGTTTGGAAAGCTTGCCCGGCGATCTTCGGAGCATCGCTCGTCGCCAGATCCGTGCCCTGGCTGATACGCCGCGCCCTGCGCAGGCCAAAGAGCTCGACGATCATCCGGGGTATTTCAGGCTTTGGCTGCCACGTAACCACCGCCTTGTCTACCAGCTGCTTGATGAGGCGCAGGTGGTGGATCTGCTCTACATTGGTCTGAAGACGCCGGATCTCTATGCCCAGCTTGGCTTTGGGCGTCTGCCTGACGGCAACCCATGACCCTCACCGTCACCACTAGCAGCGCCACCTACCAGGCGGTCGTCGAGGCGGGCGCATTGTCCAGCCTGCCTGCCCGCCTTGACGGCCTTGGCCTGCGCGGCGCCCTCTGGCTCGTTAACGATGCCGCCCTGGCCGACAGTTACGCCGCCCCGCTTGCCCAGGCGCTGCGCGAGGCCGGACACGTTGTTCACAGCTTCAGCGTGCCCTCCGGCGAGGCCAGCAAGAGCCAGGCGCAGCTCTGGCAGCTCTACGACTGGCTGCTTGGCGGCGGGGTGGAGCGCCGCGACGCCGTGCTCGCCCTCGGCGGCGGTGTGGTGGGCGACCTCGCGGGCTTCGCGGCCGCCAGCACGCTGCGCGGCCTCGCCATCGTGCAGCTCCCCACCACCCTGCTCGCCATGGTCGACTCCGCTGTGGGCGGCAAGACCGGCATCAACCACCCGCTTGGCAAGAACCTGATCGGCGCCTTCCATCAGCCGCGCTTTGTGCTGGCCGACACCGACACGCTCGCAACGCTGCCGCCCCGCGAGCTGCGCGCCGGCATGGCCGAGGTGATCAAGCACGGCGTGATCCGCGACCGTGGGCTCTTCGAGGAGCTGGAAATGCTCGCCACTGTCCGCCACTGGGGCAGCAACGCCTCCACCGTCGCCTTTCCCGGCTGGGACGCCGCCGACGCGGAGCTGACCACACGCCTCACGGCGATCATCAGGCGCGCTGTGGCCGTGAAAGTCGAGGTTGTGAGCCGCGACGAGTTCGAGCAGGGCGAGCGCATCACGCTGAACTACGGCCACACGCTCGGCCACGCCATCGAGAAGCTCGCCTCTGGCTGGTCGCTGCTCCACGGCGAGGCCGTTGCCATCGGCATGCACGCTGCTGCCCGCATCGCCGCCAGCATGGGCCTCTGCGACGAAGCGTTGGTTGAGCGCCAGCGCCGCCTCTTGGGGTCCTACGGGCTCGCGGTGGCCGTGCCCGCTGGCCTGGATGTGGAGGCCGCGCTCGCAACCGCCATGCGCGACAAGAAAGTCCAGGCGAAGCGCATCCGCTGGGTGCTGCCCACGGCGATTGGCAGCGTGGCGGTGCGCGACGATGTACCCGAGGCGCTGGTGCGCAGGGCTTTACAGCCTTAACATCCCCCCAAAAGACGACTGTGGTATACTGCCAAAGCGCCCCTAGTGGGGCGATCCCGCATCCAGCTTTTCCCTGATCTGAGGCTTCATGGTCACTGTGAAGGAGTTCGCCGAGCGCGTCTTTCGCAACGTCGAGCAGGTGATCATCGGCAAGCGGCAGGCGGTCGAGCTGCTGCTCGTGTCTCTGCTTTGTCGCGGCCACGTGCTGTTGGAAGATGTGCCTGGCACTGGCAAGACGGTGCTCGCCAAGAGCATCGCCCGCTCGATCGGCTGTTCGTTTAAGCGCGTCCAGTTCACGCCCGACCTGCTCCCCTCCGATGTGACGGGCGTATCGATCTATAACCAGCAGAGCCGCGAGTTCGAGTTTCGCGAGGGCCCGGTCTTCGCCCAAATCGTGCTGGCCGACGAGATCAACCGCGCCACTCCTAAGACCCAGAGCTCGCTGCTGGAGGCGATGGAGGAGCGCCAGATCACGGTGGACGGCGTGACGCACAAGCTGCCCGCGCCCTTCATCGTGCTCGCCACCCAGAACCCGATCGAGTACGAGGGCACCTTCCCGCTGCCCGAGGCCCAGCTCGACCGCTTCCTGCTGCGGCTGCAGCTCGGCTACCCCGAGCGCCTCGACGAGATCGCCATCCTCAAGCGCCAGCGCCTGGCCCACCCGCTCGACGCGCTCCAGACCGTCGCCCAGATCGACGAGCTGCTCCAGCTTCAGCAGGTGATCAAAGATGTCTACGTCGACGATCTGCTGGAGGAGTATATCGTCGGCCTGGTCACGGCCACCCGCCACCACGAGGATGTCTACCTCGGCGCGAGCGCGCGCGGCTCGCTGGCGCTCTACCGCACCGCGCAGGCCTGGGCGGCCATCAAGGGCCAGGAGTTTGTTACGCCCGACGATGTGAAGTTCCTGGCTGGCCCTGTGCTTTGCCACCGTATGATCGTCAGCCCCTCGGCCCGCATCCGCAGCGTTACCGCCGCCAGCGTGATCGAGGAGCTGCTCAACGCTGTGCCGGTGCCTGGCGCCCGCGCTGGCCGCCGCTTCGACCGCGACAGCGCTATGCTGAGCCGGTAGAACAAGGGTACAGGGTACAGGGAACAGGGGCACACAGCCCGAGTGTCGCTCAGGGTACAGGGCACAGGGCACAGGGAACAGGGGCACACAGCCCGAGTGTCGCTCATAAGAACGCCGCGCTTCCGGCTGTGCTCCTGCCGCTACCCTGTACCCTGTACCCTGTACCCTGTACCCTCAGATACACCTATGGTTCCTCCCCCAGAGCTGCTGGAACAGGCGCTGGAGACCCACGGCGACACGCTCTATCGCGTCGCTCTGCTGCTCAGCGCCGACGAGCGCGCCGCCGAGGGCCTGCTGCACCGTCTCGCCGTCGCCTGGCGCGAGTCGCCCCCGCTCACCCCGCCCGACGAGCCCGCCCTGCTCGCCCGCCTCGTCGCCGTCCACGCCGAACCTTCGCGCCCTTCGCGTTCGCGCCTTTCGCTCCCCTTTCGCGCCGTTCGCGGTCCAAACGGTCCCTTTCGCGGCCTTCGCGGTCCAAGCGGCTCAGGCTCGGCATCGCTCCCGCTCGCCTTCCACCTGCTGTTTGGCTACGACTCGGCGCGCATCGCCCAGGTGATCGGGGGCGACGCTGCCGCCGCCCGCGCCGCGCTTATGGCCGCCGTTGCTGCCCGCGCTCCCGCCTTCGGCCTTGCCCTCCCCGATCGTGTGAGCGGCGAGCTTTGCCAGCCTGTGCGCAACAGCCTGGCCGACCCGACAGCCGGAGCAAGCCACGCCGCCGTGGTGCGCGGCCACCTCGCTACCTGCGCGCTCTGTCGCGCCTTCGACCAGGCCTGGGGCGCGATTCTTCAGGCCGCCGAGACGGAGCTGCGCGCCCGCCTGCGGAACCGCACGCTGCCCCCGGCGTTGGCCGCGCGTCTCGTCGCCGCCGCCCGCCCTGCGCGTCGCCGCATTAGCCCTACCCTGCGCTTCGCCCTGCCGCCGCTGGCCGTGCTCGCGCTGATCGCCGCCCTGGTGCTGCCTGGCTTCCTGCGCCCAGCTGTGAGCGTCGTGGAGCGCCAGCCGGGTGCCTTTGTGGATCCTCAGGCGCTGATCGAGCGCGCCCTCGCCCGCCACAGCGCCCCACCTGAGCGCGGCGGGGTCTGGTACGGTCGCTACGAGACGCAGTGGTACTTCGATGATCGTACCTACGCGCCGCTCACCGCCGAGGTCTGGCTCGACCCGCGCAACCCCGCTCGCCACCGGCTTCAGCTTACCCACGCCGACGGCGGCGCCCCCTACGAGCTTCAGCTTGGCAACGGGCGCGACAGGCTCTACTACGCGCTCGATGCGAGCTACGCCCCGTCGCTCTACGGCGGCCTCACCACGCGCGCCCGCCCCGACGAGCCCGCCCTGCTCGCTGAGCCGCTGGACCTTGCGGGCCAGGTGCGCGCCCGCAACGAGCGCCTCGCCACTGGCCCCTGGTCGCTCGCGCCCGCCTACCTGCGCCAGGCCCAGCGCGCCCCCGACTTGCGCACGCTCGGCAGGCAGCGCAACGGCGAGAATACCGTCCAGATCCTCAGCTTCTCCGGCGTAAGCCCGCTCGGCCTGCCGCCCGACGCCCCCGGCGCCACGGCGCAGCGCGTGACGGTGCTGCTCGCGCTCGATCTTGAGGACGGGCTGCTGCGCAGCGCCACCGAGCTCGCCGGCCCTGCTGGTGCCGAGCAGACGAGCCGCGTTACGTGGCGCCTGGAGCAAGAGCAGTGGCTTGTCACTACGGATCAGGTGGAGAGCGCCTTCGACATCGGGCGCGCCTGGACGGGCATGGGCGACTTCAGCGAGCTTGGCCGCCACGAGAGCGCCGACCTCGCAATGCCCATGATCTCTGCGCGCGCGGTGGGCGACCCCGCCCGTCTGCTGAACGATGTCATCAGCCCTGTGCCCCTCTGGATGCCATCAACGCCCCCTGCCGGGGCAAGCCGCGCCATGCTGCTTTGGTCGGGCGGTGACAGACGAAACTTTACTCCGCCCCAGGGCTTGATCTACCTTGGCGACGGGCGCCGCCTGGTGATGGTCTTTAACCTCAACAGCCGGATCGAAGGCGAGGCAGCGCGCGTTGGGCCCTGGGACAGCACGCTGCGGCCAGGGCGCGGCGGGCGCTACACGCTCACGCTGCGCCGCACCCCCGAAGACAGCAGCGCGCCGCTCCGCTTCGACCCGAGCGCCAACATGCTGATCGACGCCTACGGCTACACGCGTGATGAACTACTGGCGGTCGTGGCGAGCATGGCGCCCTTCGATGCGGCCAGCCTCGCGGCCCAGGATGCCCTTTTCGCAGGGCGCATCGGTGCGCCCGAGGCCCGTGCAGCGCTGCTCCAGGTGGTGCTGAACGGCACCGCAGCGCCCGAGGGCCGCGCCCGTTACACGCAGGCCCACCAGTTTATGCGCCAGATGCCCCGCGAGGCCGACACGCGCCGCGACCCTTACCACGGGGATCTCTACGCGGGCCGCCCGCCGGTCACCACCGTCGAGGAGTGGGTGACGACCAAGCCGGACGGCCCAGCGCGCTACGTTGCCACCACCGATCCTGTGGGCGGGGCGCGCCTTACCAGCGTCTACTTGGGCAGCAGCCAGGGCTGGAACTCCAACGACACAAGCGGCACGCTCCAGCCCTTTTCCACGAGCTCCTTCCTCCCCTCGGTGCGTCTCTCGCACGTGGCCAGCGTTGCTCTGGATCTCCTCACCATAAGCGATGGTGAGCCGAGCATGGAGCGCCTGCCCGGAGGCGCGCTGCTCATTGGCCATACAGAAGTGTCCGCAGCCAGCCAGCGCTACGCCTACCTGCTGAGCACAGATGAACCTATCCTGACTGAGCCCTACCTGTTCGATCTGCGCCCCAGCTTTATTACCACGCAGCTTCAGCTTGCCCCTGACGGCACGCCCCAGGCGGTGCGGTTCTACGCCGAGAGCATCGGCGCCCGGCGCGAGCTTGTGGAAAGCTACGAGATCGTCGAGCAGGGCGAGCTGCCGCTCGCCGAGGCGCCCGCGCCGCTACAAGATGGCGCTGCGCCGGAGGCAGCGTATCTCGTCGATTCTACCAACACTAGCGGGGCAGGCCCCAATACGCTGGTTACGCGCACCCTCACCGAGTCGCTGGCCCTTGCCCCCGGCGCCGTGTTTGTGATCAAGAACGCCACGCCGCTGTTTGTGGAGGAGGGGCCAGCCGAGTGGCGCTCCACTGGCCACGGCAATGTGCTCGATGCGGCTGTCGCCGAGCGGCTCGCATTCAGGCTTACCTACCTCTTGCAGACACAGGACGGTGCGCGGCAATCCTACTACTATCTGCGCATCACCCAGGGGCCGGCGGGGCCGCTGAGCGCCTTTCTGCGCTCGCGCCCGGCGGTGCCTTGGACGAGTAGCGAGCCATTGCAGCTCACGATTGCGGGCCGCGAAGTGGCGGCCTGGATCGGCGAGGGCGACAATACCGCCTACCTGCTCGCCGCGCTCGACGGTACGCTGCTGATCGCCGAGCTGGCCGAGCCCTGGTACGACCTATATGGCCCGGCGGTGTTCGATGGGCTGCAGGCAGCCGTGCGCCCGTGAGAGTAGATTGCCAGGAACGCCTATGATCACTGTGCATGTGCGCTTCTTCGCCGGCCAGCGCGATATCGCGGGCCGCGCCGAGCAGGCGCTGAGCCTCGCCGAGCCTGCCAGCGTGGGCGAGCTCTGGGCGCAGCTTGTTGCCGCCTACCCTCGCCTCGCGGGCTACACGGGCCGCATGCTCTACGCCGTAAATCAAGAGTTCGCCCAGCTCGCCACTCCGCTCAAAGACGGCGACGAGGTGGCCTTCATCCCCCCCGTAAGCGGCGGGCGCTGAGCCGCCTGGAGTAGTGCAAGCAATGAGCGAGTTTCAGCCCTTTACGATCACCGGCCACGCGCTCGAACCGGCGCCCCTGGTCGCCTACGCCCAGACACCTGGCGATGGCGCCGTTGTCACCTTCACCGGCGTGGCGCGCAACCACTTTGGCGGCCGCTCCACGGCCTTCCTCGTCTACGAGGCCTACGCCGAGATGGCAGTCCCTGTGCTTGCCCAGATCGCCGAGGAGGCGCGCGCCCGCTGGCCGATCGGCCGTGTCGCCGTGCATCATCGCGTCGGCCAGCTCGCCATCGGCGAGACCGCCGTGATCATCGTGGTGGCCGCGCCCCATCGCCACGAGGCCTTCGAGGCCGCCGAGTTTATTATGGACCGCATCAAGGCGATCGCGCCGATCTGGAAGCAAGAGCATTGGGCGGATGGTGAGGCCGAGTGGAAAGAGTGACACGGAGACAAGGAGACAAGGAGACAAGGAGACACGGAGACACGGAGACAAGGAGACACGGAGACAAGGAGACAAGGAGACACGGAGACAAGGAGACAAGGAGACAGCCCCTCTATGCCGTCAGGCGCTCCTTGTCTCCTTGTCTCCCCAGCGAGCGTAGCGAGCGATGCTCCTTGTCTCCCTATCTCCTGGTTAAATCGACATGCCAGAATTACCTGAAGTCGAGACTGTCGCGCGCTCGCTGGCCCCCCAGGTGGTCGGGCGCACCATCGTGGGCGTCGAGCGGCTCGACTGGGAGCGCATGGTGGAGACGCCGCCCGCGCCGATCTTCCGCGACCTGATCGTGGGCCGCCGCATTCTCGCTGCCCGCCGCCGCTCCAAGTGGGTGCTGCTCGACCTCGACGGCGGCTGGTCGCTCGCGATCCACCTGCGTATGTCGGGCAAGCTTACCGTCCATGGCCCCGACGAGACGCCCCGCCACCACGTTCACCTTGTGCTTACCCTGGACGACGGACGGCGCATCTTCTTCGACGACGAGCGCAAGTTTGGGCGGGTGCGGCTGCTGGACTCAGACGGCCTCGCCGCCCTAGACGCGGCCCACGGCCCAGAGCCATTGGCCGCGAGCTTCACCGCCGCCGAGCTAGCCCGTATTCTTGCCGGGCGACGCACCAAAATCAAACCGCTGCTGCTCGACCAGCGCCTGATCGCGGGGATCGGCAATATCTATGCGAGCGAGGCGCTCTGGCTGGCGCGCATCCACCCGCTGCTGCCCGCCTCTGCTATCGACGCTGCCGGCGCCGAGGCTTTGCACGCCGCGCTCCAGGCCGTGCTTAATCAGGCCATCGCCCACGAGGGCAGCTCGCTGCGCAACTACCGCGACAGCTACGGCAGGCAAGGCCAGAACCAGGCGCACTTCCGCGCCTACGACCGTGCGGGCCAGCCCTGCCAGCGCTGCGGCACGCCCATCGAGCGGATTGTCGCAGCCCAGCGCAGCACGTTTTACTGCCCTGTCTGCCAAGTTATGCCCGGCTAGTACTCCGTCCGAGCAGCCTTGATGGAGAAGCCCGGTAGCGGCGCGATGTAGCGCGCCCGTACGACGAGCGTGGGCCTACCGTGAGCTGTTTGGCCGAGCAAGCTGCCCGATGAAAGAGATATCGATGCAAGAGCAGCTGCTGTTGGTCGAGGACGATCTGGTGCTTCAGCTCTCGCTCACCGCCATGCTGCGGCGCGAGGGCCTTATCGTCCTGGCGGCGCGCAGCGTGGCCGAGGCGCGCGTGCAGCTGATGCGCGAGCGTCCCACGGTGGTGCTGCTGGATGTGAACCTGCCAGACGGCAGCGGCTTCGAGATCCTTGAGTATCTGCGCTCCGATCCCGCCAGCCCGCTCGCCATCGTCTCCACCGCCAGCGATGCCTTGTCTACCGCTGTGGAGGCGCTGCGCCTGGGCGCCTTCGACTACCTCACCAAGCCGATCAACAACGAGCTGCTGCGGGCGGCGGTTGGCCGGGCGGTGGAGCACTATCGGCTGCGCCAGTCGGCCCGCGAGCTCGAGCGGCTGCGCGCCCACGAGGAGGCGATGCGCGCCACGGCGCGGGCCGCCGCCCACCACATCAGCCAGCATCTCACCGTGATCATGGGCGAGACCCAGCTGCTCCACGAGGAGCTCGTTGACCCCGACGCCCGCGCCACCCTTGAGCGCATCCTGCGCGCCACCGAGCAGGCGGCCCAGACGCTGACCCACCTACGCTCGGTGCGCCATTTTGTAACCAGGGAGTCCACGCTGCCCGACCCGATCCTCGACCTCGACGCGGCGCAGGGAGCGGCGCAGGCGTAGGCTAGCGCCTACCGCTTTGTAAGCGCCTCGTGCTCGGCGTACAGCTGATCGGCCAGGGCCAGCACCAGCGGAAACTCCTCGCCCCAGCCGTCGCGCTCCCCCCAGAAATCGCCCAGGCCACGGGCGCCCGCCCGCTCATAGCTCAGCGCCTGCCCAAGCAGCTCCAGCCGGTCGAGGGCCTTCACAAGCCGCGCCTCTGGCGAGCCGCCCCTGCTGTACTCCTCCCACAGCTCCAGGTAGCCCTCGGCTATGGGCAGCCCGCCCAGCAGCTCGAGCATCGCCTTGCGCTCGGCCTCGTGCTTCGCGGCCTTGCCGAAGAGGCGCGTCGCCGACGCGGGCAGGTCGCCCACCAGCGCCTCGGCCAGATCGTGCAGCAGCGCGATCGCCAGCAGCCTGCCTCGGTCCAGGCCCGGATGCAGATCGCCCACCAGCAGCGCCAGGGCCGCCACGCCAAAGCTGTGCTCGGCGATACTCTCTACGTTCTGAAGCCCGCGCTGTAGCCAGCCTGTGCGCGGTAGCAGCTTCAGCGTCTGGAGCTGGCCCTGAAGCTCGGCGAGTTTCGCGAACGCCTGGTCGTCCATGTGGCCTCCTGACAGCCTAAAAATAGATACAGCCTGCGGCAGAGCAGGCTGTGATCCGATAGTCGGTAGTAATGCCTGGAAGGGGATTATCCCATCAGGCCAGGGCGCGGTCAAGCGCTACGTGCGCATGCTCAGGGCCACGCGCCCGCGCGCCAGATCCACGCTCAGCACGCGCACATCCACCAGATCGCCCACCTGCACCACCTCCAGGGGGCGCGCCACAAAGCGGTTCGCCAGCTCCGAGACATGCACCAGCCCGTCCTGCTTCACGCCGATGTCCACGAAGGCGCCGAAGTCCACCACGTTGCGCACGGTGCCCTTCAGCCACATGCCCGGCTGCAAATCCTCTAGCTTGAGGATGTCGGCGCGCAGCATGGGCGGCGGCAGTTCGTCGCGCGGGTCGCGGCCGGGCCGCGCCAGGTACTCGATGATGTCGGCCAGGGTGGGCTCGCCCACGCCTGTCTGCTCCGCCAGCGCCTGCATGCTCGTCTCGCCGCGCCCGATGGCGGCCCGAATGCGCGCGGCCACCTCGGGCAGCCCGCCGTCGCCCACGCCAAAGAGCGCCAGCAGCTTGCGCGCCGCCGCGTAGCTCTCCGGGTGGATTGCGGTGCGGTCCAGGGCGTCATTCGCGTCGGTGATGCGCAGAAAGCCCGCAGCCTGCTCGAACGCCTTCGGCCCCAGGCCCTTCACCTTCTTCAGCTCCTGGCGCGCACGGAACGGCCCGACCTCGTCACGGTACGCCACCACGGCCTTGGCCGTCTTGCTGGAGAGGCCAGCCACGTAGGTGAGCAGGGCCGCCGAGGCGGTGTTGAGATCGACGCCCACGTAGTTGACCGTGCTCTCCACCACCTCCTCCAGCCGCGCGGCGAGGCCCTTCTGATCCACGTCGTGCTGATACATGCCGATGCCGAGGGCCTTCGGGTCGATCTTCACCAGCTCGGCGAGCGGATCTTGCAGGCGCCGCGCGATCGAGATATTGCCGCGCTCGGTGGCGTCCAACGTGGGGAACTCGTCGCGGGCCGCCTCGGAGGCCGAGTAGACCGACGCGCCCGCCTCGCTGACGATCACGTACTGCAGCGACGACGGACGACCGACTGCGGACGACCGCTCGCCCGCGCTTGTCTGCCTGCTGTCGTCGGTCGTCGGTCGTCGGTCGTCTTGCGCCGTCGCCTTGATCACCTCCGCAACCATGGCCTCGGTCTCGCGGCTGCCGGTGCCGTTGCCGATGGCGATCACCTGGACGGCCCACTGCTGGCAGAGGCGCAGCAGGCTCTCGCGGGCTTTGTCTGGCTGGTGCAGGTAGATCAGGGCGCCCTGAAGATATTTGCCGGTGGCGTCTATCACGGCGAGCTTGCAGCCGGTGCGAAAGCCTGGGTCAACCCCGAGCACGACTCTGTCGCGCAGGGGCGGCTGGAGCAGCAGGCGGCGCAGGTTGGCGGCGAAGACCACAAGCGCGTGCTGCTCGGCCTTCGTGCTCAGCTCGCTCCGCAGCTCGCGCTCCACGGCGGGGGCCAGCAGGCGCTTGTAGCCATCAGCCACGGCGGCGCGCAGCTCGCCGTCCATCCAGCTGTCGCCAAGGGCGTAGCGGCGCTGGAGCGAGCCGATAAAAGCCTCGTGGGTGGCGTCGAGCTCCACGCCAAGCACGCCCTCGCGCTCGCCCCGGTTGATGGCGAGGATGCGATGGGGCGGCAGGGCGGCCAGGGGCTGGCTGAAGTCGTAGTACTGCTGGAAGGTGCCCTTCTCGTCCTTGGCGCCCGCCTTCTTGGCGATACGCAGGCTGGCGCTGCGGCGGGTCGCCTCACGCACGCTCTGGCGCACCTTCGCCGTCTCGGCCACCTGCTCGGCGATAATGTCGCGGGCGCCAGCCAGGGCGGCGGCGGTGTCGGCAACATGCTCGCTGAGGAATGGTGCGGCGGCCTTTTCGGGCGTAATGTCGCTCTGGCGGGCGAGCAGCAGCTGGGCCAGCGGTTCCAGCCCAAGCTCGCGGGCGGCCTGGGCGCGCGTGCGGCGCTTTGGGCGGAAGGGTAAGTAGATGTCCTCGATGGCCTGGAGCGTGTCGGCGGCGGCAAGGGCGGTGGCCAGCTCTGGGGTAAGCTGCCCGGCCTGAGTGATGGTAGCGAGCACCTCGGCGCGGCGGGCCTCGAGGCCGCGCAGGTAGGCCATGCGCTCGGCGAGACGGCGCAGCTGATCCTCGTCGAGGCCGCCGGTGGCCTCTTTGCGGTAGCGCGTGATGAACGGCACCGTGTTGCCGTCGTCGAGCAGGGCGGCCGTCGCCTGCACCTGGCGCAGCTCGAAGCCAAGCTCGCGGGCGAGGCGGGGGAAAATCTGGTCGATCATGGGCTAATTATAGCCGAGGCGCCTAGCGCATCAGCATCCGCAGATTACGCAGATTGCGCAGATTATGGGCCGGACTTGTGCTATCTGCGTCATCTGCGTCATCTGCGGATAATGTTACAGCTCGATCCGCTCCAGGCCGCGCGTGCCGAATCCGCAGATGACGCAGATTGCGCAGATTATAGGCCGGATCGGGGTGCGTCCGTGCTATCTGCGCAATCTGCGTCATCTGCGGATAATGCTACAGCTCGATCCGCTCCAGGCCGCGCGTGCCGATCACGATGCCGAGCCAGACCACGGCGGCGGTGAGGCCTGTGGCGAGCGTCCAGCCCACCAGGCGCACCCCAACGCCCGCAGCGCCGCCCAGCAGCTCGCCCGCCACGGCGCCGCCCGCCACCAGGGCCAGCAGCAGCGCCAGGAAGAGCGGGTAGAAGAGCGTGCCCAGGCAGCCGCTCTGCCAGCTCGTCTGCTGCGACGGGTTCTCCCAGTTGAGCTTTGGGAAGGCTGCGCCCAGGCCCATGCCGAAGGCCGCGCAGCCAAGCCCGGCCAGCAGCAGCATCAGCCACTGCTGGAGCAGCACCAGCGGCCCGAGACCGCGCACAAGCCCCAGCAGCACAAGGAAGAGCGTGCCAACCAGGGGGAAGGGCAGAAAAGCCAGGGTGAGCTTGCCGAGCAGCAGGCGCCACGGCGCAATCGGCGCCAGCTTCAGCAGCCAGAACGCCTTGCCCTCGCGGCTCACGCCCGTGCCCGCCAGCACGCTGGAGAGGCTCAGGCAGATGAAGAAGGCGATGCCGACGCCCGCCAGCTCCTGAAACTGTGTGGCCCAGATCGGCAGATCAGGGCTTTCTGGCGCCCCACTCGTGCCGCTGAAGATCTGGTAGGTCCAGATGCCAGTCAGGGCCAGCGGGAAGATCAGGGCCTGGAGATTGCGCAGATCGCGCCGAAACAGCCGCAGATCCTTCACCAGAATCGCACGCGACTGCTGCGGCAAAAGCGCCGCCAGGCCACCAAACCTGGGCGCTCGATGCTGGTCGGTCGTCGGTCGTCGGTCGTCCGTCGTCCGCTTCCGCACGCTGCTACCCTCGGCGGCCAGGTTGCTCCAGCCCGCGTAGTAGAGCCGCTCGGAGAGCACGAGGCAGATGACGAACATGCCGACCGAGCTGACCAGGAAGAGCCCGCCGAAGCTCAGCAGGCTCAGCGCGTCGCCCTCGCCAGCGGCCACTAGCGCGCGGCCCGCCCAGGCCGACGGCAGCAGCGGCAGGTCGGCGGCGAGCAGCGCGCCAAGGCTGTCGGCGCCATCGACGCGCGGGGCGATCTGCGGGCTGAGCTGGGTGAGCAGGTAGAAGCTGACGCCGAGCAGGCCGCCAAGCACGCTCAGGATCTCGCGCGCCCGGCGAGGGGGCAGCACGCGCACCACGGCCATCACCAGCAGCGCCCCGATGCCGGCGGGGAGCAGCGGGATGAGCAGCAGCGTGAGCACGGCGCAGAGCTGGTAGAGCAGCCCGTAGCCCATGCCCTGGCCGTAGCCGATCAGCACCGGGCCAAGCAGCGCCAGCAGGATGAGGTACTGAGGGAGCAGCCCGCCAAAGAACTTCACCACGAAGACGGCCCGTATAGGCACCGGGGCCACCAGCAGCAGATCCATGTCGCCGGAGAGAAAGAGCGAGTTGAGCAGGCTGGCGAAGCTGGAGAAGACTAGCAGCGCCAGGGCGGCGAGCAGCACGGCGCTGGGCAGCGCGGCAAGCAGCGGCGCCGGGTCGGTGGGGAGCGTGGGGTTGCGAGCCGCCGCCTCGCGCAGCAGCTCCAGCAGCTCGGGCGAGCGCATCAGCTCCACGACGAAGCGCGTGACCCTGTAGATCGCAAACGAGCCACCAACCAGCAGCCCGCCCAGCGCCATCAGGCCAAGCTTACCGATCAGACGCCCGCGCCAGAAGCTGTTGCGATAAATCTGTATGCGGGCGCGGACGAGGACAAAAACTGCTTGGAGCATAGTGCTGAGTGCTGAGTGCTGAGTGCTGAGTGCGCTTCGCACGAGTGCTGAGTGCCGGGCGAGTGCTGAGTGCTGAGTGCTGAGTGCTGAGTGCGCTTCGCACAAGTGCTGAGTGCGCTTCGCACAAGTGCTGAGTGCTGAGTGCTGAGTGCCGGGCAAGTGCCGGGCAGAGTGCTGAGTGCTGAGTGGCGCAGGGCATGTGTTACTGCCGCCAGGACTCAGCACTCAGCACTCAGCACTCAGTACTAACTTATACGAGCGCCTCCGCCACCTCGGCCTCCTCGGCGCCGCCCGTAAGGCTGAGGAAAATATCTTCGAGCGAGGCGTCGCCGCCGGCGCGCAGCTCGTCGAGCGTGCCCGAGGCCACAATCGCGCCCTGGTTGATGATGAAGACCCGGTCGCACATGCGCTCGGCGATCTCCAGAATATGTGTTGACATAAACACCGAGGTGCCGCGCCCAGCCACCTCGCGCAGAATATCCTTGATCAGCCGGGCGCTGCGCGGGTCGAGGCCCACGGTGGGCTCATCTAAGAAGAAGGCCTTGGGGTGATGGAGCAGCGCGCCCGTGAGGGCCGCCTTCTGGCGCATGCCGTGCGAGTAGCCGCCAAGCAGCTCGTCGCCGCGATCCTCCAGGCCAAACAGGCGCAGCAGCTCCTCGCCGCGCTGGCGGGCCGCGCTCGGGTCGAGTTGGTAGAGCCCGGCGATCAGCTGGATATACTCGCGCGCGGTGAGCTTCTCGGGGAGGTAGGGCTGGTCGGGGACGTAGCCGAGCAGCGCCTTGGCGGCCAGCGGCTCGCGCTGCAGGTCGTGGCCGCCGATGCGCGCCGTGCCCGCCGAGGGCTTGAGCAGGCCGATCAGCATCTTGATCGTGGTGGTCTTCCCGGCGCCGTTGGGGCCGAGAAAGCCGACGATCTCGCCGGGGTAGACGGCGAGATCGACCCCCTTCACGGCAAGCGTCTCGCCGTAGCGCTTCTGGAGGCCGAGCGCTTCTATTGTGGGCGTGTGTTGAGTCATAGGAGTGACAGGGTGACAGGGTGACCGGGTGACAGGGTGACAGGGTGACACCTGACGGCATAGCGAAGTGCCAGCAGTGACGGAGTGACCAGGTGACAGGGTGACCAGGTGACACCTGACGGTTCCGCGAAGTGCCAGCAGTTAATTTGTGCTTCCTGCAAGCCTGTCACATATCTGAGCAGCCTTTCCAGGGGCATTGTAACATGGCACAGCCCGCAACAGCTTCCGAGCCCCATTTCTATGAGTATACTTACGAGCAAGATATATGCACTCCCGGCTGGCATCCACGCCACCGCCAGGTGTCACCCCGTCACCCCGTCACCCTGTCACCCTGTCACCTGGTCACCTGGTCACCTGGTCACCTGGTCACCCTGTCACCCTGTCTCCTTGTCTCCCTGTCTCCCTGTCTCCTTGTCAAACCAATGCACACAACCCTGCGCCTCACCCAGAGCCGGATCGGCGAGCAGCGCTGCCGCGTGGTGGTCGACCTGCTGCGGCCCGGCAAGGCCCAGCGCAGCGCGGCCTGCGAGTTTGCGTTTGCGCTGAACGACGCGGAGGAGGCGGATCTGCGCTGGTACCTGGAGCGCTACCTCCAGAATCCGAGCGAGCCGGCGCCGAGCCTGGCCCGCGAGGTGGAGGCGCGCCTGGAGTCTGTGGGCACGGGGCTGTTCCGCGAGCTGTTTGGGTCCGGCGACGGCGGCGACCTCTGGGCACAGGTGCGCGACGATCTGCCCGAGCTGCGCGTCGAGGTGGTGACGGCGGTCGCTGAGGCCGCGAGCATCCCGTGGGAGCTGCTGCGCGACCCGAAGACCGGCGAGCATCTTGCGCTTACGGCGGGCGCCTTTGTGCGCGGCAAGCCCGACGCCACTCGCGAGCTGCCGACCCTGGAGCAGAGCGGCCCGATCCGCGTGCTGCTGGTGATCTGCCGACCTGGCGGGCGCGACGATGTGCCCTTCCGCTCTGTGGCCAGCCGCCTGATCAAAAGCCTCGGCGGCGCGGCCCACGCCAGCCTGCGCCTTGATGTGCTGCGCCCCCCGAGCTTCGCCCAGCTTACACGGGTGCTGGAGGCGGCGCAGAGCGCGGGCAAGCCGTATCACGTGGTGCATTTCGACGGCCACGGCAGCTTCCAGGAAGCGGGCGAGACGCCGCCGCTGCCCGGCGCGTCGATGTACGGCGCGCGGCGGCCCGGCAAGCACGGCTACCTGCTGTTCGAGCGGCCCGGCGCGCAGGGCAACATGGAGCTGGTGGACGGGCCGAGCATCGGGGCGCTGCTTTTCCGGGCGCGAGTGCCGGTGCTCGTGCTGAACGCCTGTCGCTCCGCCTTCGCCGAGGCCGACGGCGCGGCTGTGGCGGCCGAGCCCGACAATCCCCACGGGCAAGTGCGCGCCTTCGGCTCCCTGGCCCAGGAGGTGATCGACGCGGGCATCGCCGCCGTGGTCGCGATGCGCTACAACGTCTACGTGGTGACGGCGGCGCAGTACGTGGCCGAGCTCTACCTCCAGCTGGCGGCGGGGCGGCCTCTCGGCGAAGCGGCCAGCGCTGCCCGGCGCCACCTCGCCGCCGACCCGGCGCGCGCCATCGCCTACAAGCCTGTGCCGCTCCAGGACTGGGTGGTGCCGGTGATCTACGAGACGGCGCCGGTGCTGCTCTTCCCGCCGCGCCCCGCAGAGCTGGGCGGGCAGCTGGCGGCGGCCCTGGCCTCGGTGGGCAACGCAGGCGCGGCGGCGGAGGGTGTGGGCGTGGCGCTGGACGTACCGGCGCCGCCTGAGGTGGGCTTCTTCGGGCGCGACGAGACGCTGCTGGCGCTGGATCGGGCCTTCGACGAGGAGCGCCTGGTGCTGCTCCACGCCTACGCCGGCAGCGGCAAGAGCAGCACGGCCGCCGAGTTCGCCCGCTGGTATCAGGGCACCGGCGGCATTGGGGACGGCCCGGTGATCTGGAGCAGCTTCGAGCGCCACATGCCCCTGGCCCGCGCCCTCGACAGCTTTGGCCGCGTGTTCGCCGATGGCCTCAAGCGGCAAGGCAAGGACTGGGGCGCCCTGGACGACGCCGGGCGCCGCGAGCTGGCCCTGGCGGTGATGCGGCAGGTGCCGCTGCTCTGGGTCTGGGACAACGTCGAGCCGGTGGCGGGCTTCCCGACTGGCAGCGCCTCTGCGTGGAGCGCGGACGAGCAGCGCGAGCTGCGCGAGTTCCTGGTGGCGGCGCGTGAGACGCGGGCCAAACTGCTGATCACCTCGCGGCGCGAGGAGGCGGGCTGGCTGGGCGAGCTGCCCCGGCGCATCGCGGTGCCGCCGATGCCGCTCCAGGAGCGGGCGCAGCTGGCGCAGGCCGTGGCGCGGCGGCTGGGGCGCAGCCTGGGCGAGGTGGAGGACTGGATGCCGCTGCTGCGCTTCAGCCAGGGCAACCCGATGACGGTGAGCGTGCTGGTGCGCCAGGCCCTGCGCGACGGCATCCGCACCGCCTGGCAGGTGGAGCAGTACGTGTCGAAGCTGCTGGCGGGCGCGGCGCGCATCGCCGACGACGCGGCCGAGGGCCGCACCAGCTCCCTCGGCGCCTCCCTGAGCTACGGCTTCGACCACGCCTTTACCCCCGAGGAGCGCCGCGTGCTGGCCCTGCTGCATCTCTTCCAGGGCTTTGTGGATGTGGATGCCCTCGTGCTGATGGGTGACGAAGATACTGGCGATCTGCGCTTCCTGCGCGAGTACGGCCTGGATCGAGCGAAGGGCATTGCGCTGCTGGATCGTGCGGCGGAGGTGGGGCTGCTGGAGGCCCTGGGCGATGGCTACTACCGCATCCACCCGGCGCTGCCCTGGTACTTCCGCGACATGTTCAACGCCGAGTTCCCGCCGCCGCACGCCTCGAATGGCCCGAGCGCGCTGCGCGTGCAGCGGGCCTATGTGGAGGCGCTGGGCGCACTTGGAAACTACTACCACGATCAGTACAGTGAAGGGAACCGCCAGGTGATCAGCGTCCTGGCGGCTGAGGAGGACAACCTGCTCCACGCCCGCAGGCTGGCTCGGGCCAATGGCTGGTGGGATGTGGTGACTCGCTGTATGCAGGGGCTGCGCAACCTCTACGATCAGACCGGCCGCCGAGTGGAGTGGGCACGATTGGTGCAGGAGCTTGTGCCCGACTTTTGTGGCCCCGACGACGGGCCGCTGCCGGGAAGAGAGGAGCAGTGGGGCCTAGTGATTGAGTATCGGGTCCGACTTGCGCGAGAAGAGCGGGACTGGGCCAGGGCCGAAAGCCTTCAGCGCCGATGTGTCGAGGT